>OLRR01000527.1_pt1 | contig 29702 bp, 30 predicted proteins | sample 1671941 | NCBI WGS metagenome assembly OLRR01 (sample SAMEA3136628, study PRJEB25190) | human gut metagenome
GGTCCAGATGGACTTTTATTTTTATAAAGTGTTCAACTTGATTTTACAATCGGCGGAAAGATGGCGTTGTTTACTTCTTTGTAATCTTGTTCACTGTTGTTCCTGCATTAGGTGATATGGTAGTGGCTTTTCCAAGCGTAGTTAGCCAAAGTAGTTTTGGTTTGGCAGTAGCTTCATGGAGAAACGCATTGCCACTTGCAAACATGGGATTGTCATGGCTTGTTCCAGCTTTGGTTGGTGCGGTAATCGGTTTGGCAGTTCACTTTGTAAGAGGACAAAAAGTTGCTCAAGTTGAAGACGAATTAGAATAAGTAATAAATCCTTTTCTCTATGGGTAGTTGGAGAGAAGGATTTTTTATTTTTGTCTTAAAATAGATGTGAAAGTTCAGGTGACAAAAATTGCAAAACAGATCGGATCATCGCAGTAATGTTTTCATCAGTAAAAAGATGTCCCATTGTTTACGACATAATCCAGGCAAATATGGTTTAAAGTTAGACGAATACGGCTTTGTCGATCTACAAGACTTCCTAGATGCAATGAATAGAATGCACCATTTTCAGCCGAAATTAAGAAGCCTACAGATGATATTATTAGAATTCTTCGTGCTTGTGTTTGTGGTTCTGACTTATGGTGGTACCGTGGTATTGCAAGACGTGAATCAGGCACTACAGTAGGTCACGAAGCAATCGGTATCGTTGAAGAAGTCGGTAGCGATGTTGTTGCTGTTCATCCAGGTGACTTTGTCATCGCCCCATTTACTCATGGTTGTGGTAAATGTGCGGCATGTCGCGTCGGATTTGATGGTTCATGCTTAGAACCCACCGAAGGACCAAACGGTGGTTACCAAGGTGAATACCTTAGATTTGAACATGCTAACTGGGCATTAGTTAAGATCCCTGGCAAGCCAGAAGATTACACTGACGCACAACTTAATAACTTCTTGACCTTGGCTGATGTTATGGCCACTGGTTATCACTCAGCTGCTAGTGCTGAAGTTAAGGAAGGTGACACTGTAGCAGTTATCGGTGACGGTGCTGTAGGTCTTTGTGGTGTTATCGGTGCAAGACTTCGTGGCGCTAAGAGAATTATCTTGATGAGTCACCATGAAGACCGTGCAAAGTTAGGTCGTGAATTTGGTGCAACTGACATTGTTTCTGAACGTGGCGATGACGCTATCAAGAAGGTTATGGAATTAACTAACGGCGTTGGCGTTGACGCAGTTCAAGAATGTGTTGGTGCAGTTAGTGCTATTGAACAAGCTGGTAAGATCGCTCGTCCAGGTGCCGTAATTGGTCGTGTTGGTGTTCCTCAAATTGAACCATCATCAAACACTTTATTCTGGAAGAACATTGGTCTTCGTGGTGGTATTGCTAATGTTACTACCTATGATAAGAACATCTTATTAAAGGCTGTTCTTGATGGTGAAATCAACCCAGGTAAGGTATTTACTAAGCGTTTTGACTTAGATCACATTCAAGAAGCCTATGAAGCAATGGATAAGCATGAAGCTATCAAGTCACTTGTTATTGTTGCTGACAAATAAAGCTTATAATCATTAATATATAAAAGGGTAGAAGAGCTGTAACTCCTCTGCCTTTTTTATTCCTTATTATTTTGCTATACATTCTATGCATAGCCCCCATACTTAATAAGTAATTTTTTATATTCAGATTCTTCTATACTATTAAATGTAGATGAGATGTAAAAAGAACAGAAAGGAAGAATACCAATGACAAAAAACGTAGCAATTATTGGTGCTAATGGTCAAATCGCTCGCTTAGTTGAAAATGATATTTTAAATAATGATAAAGATGTACATTTAACCTTATTCCTTAGAAATGCCAGCCGTTTGGACAGCTTAAAAGATAATCCTCAAGTAACTATTATTGATGGGGATGCTAATGACCCAGAAGATTTACGCAAAGCAATCAAGGGCCAAGACATCGTCTTTGTAGCATTTGTTGACCATGGTGCCGGTGCTAAGGTTACTCAAGATGTTATCAAGATCATGGATGAAGAAGGTGTAAAGCGTCTTATTTCTTCAAACATCTTGGGTATTTATGATGAAGTTCCTGGCAAATTCGGTGACTACAACCGTAGCGTCTGCTTTGGCGGTAAGGTAGAACCTGATAACTCAATGGTTCTTTCAGACAAATATGTTGAAGATTCAGATTTGGATTACACTGTTATACGTTTAGCATGGCTTAACGATCGTGACGACACTAACTACACCGTTACCCAAAAGGGTGAAGAATATGTTGGTGTTTCTGTTTCAAGAAAGAGTGTTGCCGACGTAGTTAAAAACATCATTGAAGACCCAAGGAAAGTATTGGTTTTGCTGACCCTGCAACTCAAGGCTCAGACAAGCCAGTATATTAATTACTCTATCTTCTATCCCTATTGAAAATCAGAAGCTTCTTGGCCTAAAATAATAATTGTAATGGGAGGATTATAGAATCGAGGCTTATCATGGAAAATTCAGATAAGAAACCTAAGAAATTGTCCTTCATTTCTATTTATTTCTTAGGGATTAACGCAGTAATTGGGTCAGGTACTTTCTTACTGCCAGCCAAGATTTATCATGAGATGAATCTAATGGCAATCGTGGTATTATTATTGACCGCCGTCGTTGTATCAATGATCGCTCTATGCTACGCAGACTTATCAAGCAGATTTAAAGGGTCTGGAGCAGCATGGCTATATGCTTATCATGCTTTTGGCCGATTCACTGGATACGAATTAGGTGTTTTTACTTGGTTTTTAGGTTGTTGTACATTAGGGGCTGAAACTGTCGCATTACTAACTACGCTGAAGAGCTTTTGGCCAGTCTTAAATAATCAAACTATCTATTATTTACTAGCATTTGGGTTAATTATTTTATTCGCCATCATAAACTTCTTTGGTCGTTCATTAGTCAAACTAGTAAGCAATATTTCAGCAGCCGCAAAAATGATTACATTGCTTATCTTTATCATTGTAGGGGCATTCTTCATTCATCAAGGTAACTTCTCACCAATTATTCCAGTAGCAGCTACGAAAGGGGCTGGACCATTTTTGCAACACTTTGGTGCAGCATTTACTCCAATATTCTATTTGTTTACCGGCTTTTCATTTATTCCAATTGCGGCTCGTCAAATGAATAATCCTGAAAAGAATATTCCACGGGTTCTAATAGCCGTAATGGTTAGTGTCACTATTTTAGACTGCTTAATGATGTTTGTAGCTATTGGCCTTGTTGGTAGTAAATTAAGCACTTATTCAACACCATTAGCAAGTGCACTAGGAAATGGCGTTGGTAAGTGGGGCTACTCATTCATTATCGTAGGTATGCTTATCTCAATCTTTGGTGTTGCATTTTCTGCATCATTTAACGCTCCATCTTTGATTGCATCCCTCGCAAATGAACAAAAATTTTTACCTGCATGGGTTGGCAAAAAGAATAAACACGATGCACCATGGGTCGGCATCATTATGACAGCTATTTTAACTGGTGTATTTGTAACTCAATCATACTTATTCCTAGTATCATGTACCGTATTGGCTTCATTTATTCAGTATGTTCCATCAATCTTAGCTGTAATTAAATTCAAACACAGTAATGAATTTCCTAACCACGGATTTAAGTTACCTGGTAAGTATACTATTCCAATTATTGCTTTGATTGTCTCATGCTATATGGTTACTAACTTCACACCTGTAACTCTTTTAGTGGGAGTAGTTGTAGCAGCTATCGGTGCTGTATTATATATCTTCATGGACCGAGATCCTGCCATGGAAGAAATGGAAAAGCTGCACCAAGAGTTTTTGGATAAATTGAGGCATAATAAGATCAAGTTTTAACTTATTACAAAACTGTCGATAGATTTCGGCAGTTTTTTGTTTATTTTAAATCTAATTTACTAGCATCCATATGGCTTGAATTACATGAAAATATCAAAGAGGCATATAATATTGGGAAGATATTAAATAAGAAAAGGGTAGATCAACAATGAAGAAAAACGATATCTTATTCTAATAGCTTTTCTAGCTACTATATTCTTAACTGCTTGCTCTAATTCAACTTCTAATCAAGGTACAAGTAGTCAAAATACTAGAACAACTAAAAAGGCATTAATCACATCAACTCCAACATTATTTTTCCATGGTGGCGGTTCATCTTATCATGCAGAGGAACATATGGTAGGGGCCGGTGTTACTAAATCTGTAATTAGAGCCGAAGTGGACGGTAACGGTAGAGTCACTTTAATTGGTTCATGGCCAAAAGGAGCTAAGAATCCAATTTGTGAAGTTAACTATGAAAATAATCGCCAATTAGATTTTAATAAGCATGGTGTTTATGCCACTAATGTTGTTAAAGCTTTACAAAAACAATACGGCATTAAAAAGATCAATATGGTTGGACATTCTTTAGGCAACATTTCAATTATTTACTACATGCTTCAAAATGGCAAAAACAAAAAGATGCCACAGCTGCAACAAAGAAGTTAACATTGCTGGTCACTTTGCTGGTTTGACCTTTGATGGTTTACCAAGTGTTATTAAACAGCCGGTAGGGATGAAACTCGATAAAAACGGCAAGCCTAATAAGATGAATGCCACTTATAAGCAAATGACACAGGCAAGAACAGCCTATCCTAAAAATCAAGTTCAAGTATTAAATATCATTGGTGATATTGGTAATAATAGTGATGGTAGAGTAGAAAATGTCTCATCCCTATCCTTGAAATACTTGGTTGCTGACTGTGCAAAATCTTATCAAGTAGTAAAAATCAAAGGTAAGAATGCACAACACTCTAAGTTGCACAATAACTCGCAAGTAGATAAAGTATTAATCAAATTCTTGTGGAATAAGTAAATTGAACAATAGAAATAGAGGTCATCTGGCCTCTATTTTTTATATAACTTAATTAGTTTTTATTAGCCTTATTTACAGCATCAATGACCGCGTATCTAAAACCATTCTGCTCTAAACTGGCTACTCCCTGAATCGTCGTGCCACCGGGTGAGCAAACTTGATCACGCAGAATAGCTGGCGCAGTTTTACTTTCATAAGCTAGACTAGCTGAACCTTTTACCATGCTTGCTGCTAAAGTATTGGTTAAATCTCGTGGCAAGCCATTCAGTACACCTGCATCCCCAAGTGCGTCAAGAAAAACATCTACAAAAGCAGGACCGCAACCACCAATTGTGCCCACAATACTTAATTGATCTTCCTTGACTGGAATAACATCACCCAATTGGCTCAAAAAATCTACAATGAATTGACGTTTATGTTGATCAACTGTTTCAGGTATAAATAAGCCAATAGTTCCAGCATTGATTACGACAGGAATATTTGGAATAATTCTAGCAACTGTGTGATTAGGTAAAATATCCTTTATCTTTTTGTATTCAATGCCAGCAGCGGCTGAGAGGATGATCGTATCATTATCAAGATTCATCAGCTCGGGAACCAGATCAAGAGTAATATTCGCTGGCGTTGTCAAAATGACAATTTCTGGATTTTTTTCAACTAAATCAGCTAGAGTATTAACTAATTCAAATTCTAGTTCTTTAGCTAATTTTGATACTCGTGGGTTAACTAGATTTTCAGCAATAATATGATTTTTAGGATTGTGTTTAAGTCCTTTAATAATGGCACTTCCCATATGTCCTACACCAACTACAGCAACTTTAGTCATAATTTTTCTCCTTTATACAATAATTTCAAATATATATTAGCAATACTTCTTTATTTTAGTATTAAATGCTTTTAGTTCATCTGTCATAAATTTACGTGCAGATTTATTAACACAAGTCTTGTTCATTTGTTTTAAATTGTGTCGTAAATTTACCAATGTTCTTTCGTAGTGCTTATCGTCAAGCTTTTTACTTAAAGTTGCAGCAAAAGCATGAGGCTTAAGTCGTGCGCGTTTAACCAAATCATCCAATTGCGTATTTAAATTGCAACAGAGTGCGATGATTTTCTTACGCTTTCTTTTATTATTGACCGTCTTTAGTTTACGAAGTAAATCCATCACTTCTAGAAAAGGATCTTTTTCAACGTATAAACTATCATCTTTTCTTTTAAAAAGATTCCTCAGAAATGTAATAGGATGACAGCTCCACTTACTTTTGCTTTTAACTATCGCTCCATTAGTAGCAACCTGCGGAGCCGGCAAATTATCCTGTGGCATTTGTTCATACACTAACTGACCCAGTATCTTTAAAAAGTCAGAATTCTGCTTAAGCTCTGAATCCAAGATTTTTCTTTGATAGGGAAAGAGGATTAGGCTAACTAAAGGTTCATTTCTGTGATAAGACAGCTCTTTTCGATAAGCTCCTGCAAACATATCAGCTACTTGGATACCATAGCTTTCTTTGCTATCGACGGTTTGATAGTTAATTACTACACAATTGTCCGAATCGCTTACTTCTTGAGCTAATCTATCCAACAATTGTTTATTTAAACTCAAACAAGGATCAATACAATTCTGCGAAGTTCTATCAATAACAACATCTACTATAATTTCAGCAGTTTTTGCACAATTTTTGAGTTGCCAAAGAATATTTTTAATGGGCTGAATATATGACAAGAGCTCCAAGCTTAAATACATATTCTTTTTCCAAGCACCAAACTGACTATAATCAATTGCTGAACGCTCTAGCACAGTCGCGTTTACTAAGTAATTCTGTGCTATCTCAAGAGCTTGCCTGTTAGTCTTATCTGATACCTGATTACTTTTCTTTTCATGTGTTGCTTTATTAGCATAAATGGTTTGTTTATAAGCACAATTTAGCCTTTCAATATCCTTAGCCTTAATAGTATAAAAGGCAACAATGAAGCGTCTGGCAATCATCATTTCTTCTTGTTGTTCATAAAGAATACTCTCATCAATATAGACCTTAAAATGCTCTACATTAGCTTCAGTAGTCTTTTCCATTAACTTAAAAGGCGGATATAGTCTAGGTTTTAGGTGATAAATTAAGTTTCTCATAGTTTACTCCCAATTAGAAACATTTGTTTGCATAAAGAATATACCAAACATATGATCAAAATAAAAGAGACTTTTATAAAAAAGTGAACATTTGTTTTGATTAAGTCAATTATTTTGCATTAAAGTTGGTTAAAAGCTTATATTAATAAGTGTTTAATTCAGAAAGAAAAGAAGGGAAGATATTGCTTTTCAATCAACCTTTGGCTGATCAAATGAGACCTAACAACCTAAAAGAAATCGTGGGACAACAAGAGTTACTGGGAAAAGGAAAGCCTCTTCGTCAAATTATTGAGCAAAAAGTACCAATCTCACTACTTTTATGGGGACCTCCTGGAACAGGAAAATCTAGTTTAGCTCGAATCATTGCTCGCACTAATGAGTATGCTTTTGCTTCATTTAACGCTTCTATTGATAATAAAGCTAAGTTGCTTAATATCATTGATACATATCCTCATCAAACTTTTGTCTTACTTATCGACGAAATTCATCGGATGACCAAAACTTTGCAAGATTTTTTGCTGCCATATTTAGAAAACGGTCACGTTATATTGATTGGTGCAACTACTGAGAATCCTATCATGTCAATTGTTCCGGCGGTGCGGTCACGTTGCCAGATCTTTGAATTTAAGGCATTAACTGATAAAGATATTCAAACGGTATTAAATAGAGCAATCCAAAAAATCTATCATTTAAAAGATGATCAGTTTGATGAGGAAGCAATCAAGTTAATAGCCACCTCTGCTGACGGAGATTTACGTGTTGCATTGAATATTTTGGAAGTAATTCATGCAACTAATCCAGATAAGTTATCTACTTCAGCGGTTAAGCAATTTGTAAAAGAACAGCATTTTGCATATGACAAAAAAGCAACCAAGCATTATGATTACTTGGCTGCTTACTCTGACTCAATGGCCGGTTCAGATACCGACGCGGCACTTTATTATTTAGCTGTTTTGTTAAAAAATGGCGATCTGCCTTCAGTGGTTAGAAGACTCAGAGAAATACCTTATACCTATATTGGTTTGGCTAATCCCGAGCAGGTGACTCAAATTGTCATTGCAGCTAATCAAGCCGAAAAGGTAGGGATGCCCAAAGCAAAATATCCGTTAATGTTTGCAACGATGCTAATGTGTTTATCTCCAAAATCCGGAAGTTTTGATGAAATATGGGATAAACTTGATGAAGATACAGAATATCCTAGTCAGCATCCCATGCCGCGTGGTTTACGGGACATGCACTACAAGCATTCTGAAGAAATAACGGGTGGGGGATTGATTGAATCTCCCTTTGAGCAGCCACATCAAATTGCTAAACAAAATTACATGCCTAAAGGATTGGAAAACAAACAATATTATCACCCTAAAAACAATGCAAATGAACAAAAGCTTTTTGATCTTTATCTTAGGCTGCATCGCTATATTTATAACAAAGACTATGATGATTAAGTTAATCGACTTTAGCCCATTGATCTTGCAAACTACTGATCAGGGGCATGAGTCGATTTTTATTTTGTTTTAAAAAGACGGCATAGAATTTTTGATGAGCACTTTCATCTTTAATAGGGATATTCACACGATTGCCAGGCAAATTGAGTCCCCAATTATCGTCCATCACAGTCACGTTAGTAGTGAAATATGGCAAAATCGAATAATTCAATATTTCGCTATATTCATGAGATTTAGTTTGATAGATAAATTGGCCATCCGGAATTTCATGTTCATAAATCTGACGCCAAAGGCCAATATTATCGGAACTGATAATAGTTTTTCCTTAAAAGTAAAATTCTCCCACAATCAATCTAATAAGGAATAATTAATTCATATTTCGCCAAAAATGAATTATCAAACTGTTGTGGCAACTTATATTCCTGATTAAAAGTATCTATCATCGCATGAAAATTCTGATAATTACGTAAAGTGAAATTATCTAGATTCTTCTCAATCAAAACTTTTGCTTTTTCATATGGCGGCACATTTTTCCAACCCAAACAGGTAAATAAACGGCGAGAATATGTATCAACCACAAATTCACCTTTGCGAAGGCCATACATCAAAATAACGTCTGCAGTTTCAGGGCCAATACCATGAATAGATAAAATTTCTTGGCGTAATTTACGTTTATTTTGTTCCTGAGCTAATTCTAAATCGCAATCAAAGTTGTCATTAAAATAGGTGGCAACATTCTTGATAGTTTGTGTTTTGCGAGTATAAAAACTAGCAGAAGCAATCATTTTGCTCAGTTCTTCATTTGTCATATTTAAAATATTTTGAGGTAAAAAGTCAGTAGCATAATAAAGAGAGGTGAGTGCTTTAGCTACATTTTTCCAGTTGGTATTTTGAATTAAAATTGTCGACCAGATCACTTCCCAATCACTGCGTCCAGGCCACCAGCCAGTGGGATCCATATGATCATACATGATGTCGTAAAGTTGATTTAGGGTTATTTTCTCCATACTTATCACTCATTTTCTTATAAAGAATCTATATATTTAGTCTTACAAATCCAATTATAGTATTTCTTAAGAAATTATAAAAAAGAGACGCAGTGTCATTTTTTATACTGATATTGTGATATTATGAGCAATGTAATGAAACAAAGTTCGGGTACTTTGTAAAACAACTTTATATATTTGGAGGTCCTTTTATTGGAAATTATCAAAACTAAATCATTTAGGCTAGCAGCCATCATGACTTTGACTTGTTCTCTTGCTGGTATTCTTTTAGCCAAACTACCATACGCTAACTTAATTGGAGCTTTGGTATTAGCACTTTTATTAGGTATTCTTATGCAGTTTCTACCAGAGAGGACACGTCAAGAAGCTTCAGGTGGTATGGGCTTTATTTCAAATAAATTCCTAAGATTAGGAATTATTTTGCTCGGCTTTAGACTTGATTTAGAAAAATTGGCAGCAGCAGGTATCAAAACCATCTTAGTTGCTGCACTTGCAGTTGCAGGTACTATTTCATTAACTTATTGGCTCAGCCGTAAATTCGGTGCAGAAGATGAATTAGCATTTCTCTCAGCATGCGGCTGTGGTGTCTGCGGTGCAGCAGCAGTAATGGGTGTTTCACCACAAATTACAGCTGCTGATGAAGCAAGAAAAAGAGAAAATGAAGTTTTAGCTGTTGCAGTTGTCTGTGTAATGGGAACAGTCTTCACTTTATTAGAAATTGGACTTAAGCCTGTCTTAGGTTTGACTGATTCTCAATTTGGTATTGTTGCTGGCGGTTCTTTACACGAAATTGCTCATGCAGTTGCTTCAGGTGGTGCATTTGGTAACATCAGTTTAGACAGTGCATTAATTATGAAATTGTCTCGTGTAATCCTTTTAGCTCCGGTAGCATTGATTATTGGTTACTTATACCAACGTCGTTCAGCTAAAACAAACGTAAATGCCGTTGAAAAGACACAAAAGACTGGTAAATTACCAATTCCATGGTTCTTAGGCGGTTTCATTTTAACTAGTGTTTTAGGTACTTACTTACCATTCTCAGCTAGCTTATTAGACGCTTTAGTACAAATTGCTTACATCTTCCTAGGAATGGCTATGGCTGCATTAGGTGTTTCTGTTAACTTCAAAGTTATCTTCAAACGTGGTGGTGCAGTATTTGGCGCAGCAGTTATTAGCTCAACTTGCTTATTAGTATTCATGATTATCATGAGTAGATTATTCTTCTAGGAAAAACAAAAAGAGATGATCCCCTGAGGTCATCTCTTTTTTAACATCTAATATCTTTTGAATTTACTCTCAACTCAACTTTTTTGTTAATGCAAACAGCATTAACACTCCCCAAAAAATACAGAAATTCTCACTTTCCAAGAAAATATTTTACCAAAATAAGCAACGATATAGAATACTTTTTCAGTCAGAAATATTTGAATCTGTACTTACATCCTTTTCATTATCATTGAAAAAGTTGACTAAGTTATCCAAGTCAGGGTAGGGCTCTTGATAAACATCCAAATAGCCCCTAATATTACGACAATATTCGCAATTCTTTTCATCCAAACTACGCTGATAGATCTCTTCTAAACTCTTACGAGTTGCAGGGTAGAAATAGCTTTTTTCTGCAAAGCCTACAGCATTAGATTGAACATCGTTGAAAATGTAAGATGTACTAAATTGATCGATTGTTTCAATTAGAGCATCAATTCGCTTAATTTCACGTTCTTTATTGTGTCCCTTAGGCAATAGCAATCCAAATCTTCAGCAGTTAGTTTTCCAAATTGCTGAGTCATTTTAATTACCCCTATCTATGCGTATTTCATTTACATTATCATATGATTCTATAAGCAAATATGTTAATACTAAAATGCACTCTATTTTCAATAAAAAACGCACCCTTAAAACAAAATGCATTCTCTATTTTTTCAGCCTTTGTGCTACTTTCTTTGCTAAAATAACGGACTTATTTTTGGCAGTACTCAAATTTTTGTTTAATTGAACCATTTTATTCTTACTACGATCCACTTTAATACCATTCAAGTCTTGCATTAATTCAACTTTTGTATGATCGTCCATATAATCGGCACTTAAAATCTTTTTCACATCATTTTTATGCTTTTGTGAACTGATTGTTTTGCCAACAACTAGACCAACACCACAAAAGAAAGCAGCTTTAACGATTCTTCTTACTAGCATATTAAATACCTCGCTCTATATTTCTATATATTAATTATATTCTTTCTGCTAGCTTTTACTATTTAATATGTAGTATCGTAGTTTAAAGTTAAACGAATATAAGGGGTTGTTCAGATGGCACAATGGTCTAAATTGTTTCCTCAGCGTATTTTTAACCGCGGAGAAATATATTTTGAAAACCAAATGGTACAAAGTATTCAATTAGCTACTGATAAAGAACACTTTACAGCTCAGGTTCAGGGGGGAATAGGGCGATACTATCATGTTTCTGGTCGTTTACGAATTGACGGCCGCGCCTCTGAATTAAAATGCGATTGTCCTTGGGCCCAAAAAGGGCACCGTTGTAAACATCAAGTAGCCGCACTAATGGCTACCGAAGAAAAACAAAAGCAAATAGATACAAATACACCTGCAACAAATAGTGCTGAAGTTAATTTTAAAGACTTAATCTCGGATGAACTTAAGCAGGCTATTATCCAAGCCAATCCTGCTATCGATCCATTCGAAATTATTGGACAAAGAGCCTTCAGTAAAGAGTCATATGATCACGCATTAATACTAGCTGACACTTTACAAGAGGTTAATTTTCGTCAGGTAGACGATAAAATGCGTGCATATGAATATATCTGGAATTTTGAAAACGAAAATGAAAATTGGCAAAATTTAGCTATTAAATTCACACGCTGGCAAATCTTAACCATCGACTTTGAAAATAGAACAGCTATTAAAGATGAAAATGCGATCACTATTTTTGCTTTGCTCAAATTCATAGAAGAATACATTAAGGATGATCCATTTGATGTAACTAATCAGGCAGCCAACCAACTACTTGATTTATATTCAAATGATAATGAGACAGCTAAAGATAGGATTGTGTTAAGGGCACAAATTGATAATTATGGTAGAATGCCTCGCCTATCTTTTAAATTAGGTAAAGAAAAGCACTTATATCAACTCAATGACTTAAATGCACTGATTGAAGCAGTTCATAAGCAAACACCAGTCAAGTTAGGTAAATTTTTTAATGAGACAATCGATCCTAATCAAATGATTCAAGACAGTAAGAAATGGCTTGATTTTATTGCCAAAATTATTGATGCCAGAAACTTGAGCGTTTATTACGGTGGAACTAGTCATTTTAACACAATTGAAATTGAAAATTCCATTGCAGATGAAGTAAATGATTTGATCTATAACGGTACTAAGCTTTATTCAGGTGCTCATTTAGTAGGATATACTTCTGATCAATTATATTTAAAGATCGATATTAGTGACGATAAAGGTGGCGCAATTGTCACGATTGAAGATTTCCCAGCTGGGACAATAATTGCTGGTAGAGACAGTTATTATGGTTATTACAAAGGCGTTTGGATTAAATATACTGGATTAACACCACATTATCTGCAGAGATTGAAAATTCATCCAGGAGATGAACTACGCTTCAGCAAAAAGACGATTGTCCCATTTGCTCGAAAGGTTTTGCCTACTTTAGAGCAAGCAAACCATATCTCTATAACAGGAGCACAAGAATTAAAGGCTAAATTGCCACCTAAGGCTAGGTTTATTTTTAAACTTGATTATTTAAACGGAAAAATTCGCTGTAATGCCCTGGTGCTATATGGGGATGCCGAATACCAATTAAATCGAGATTATACTTCAGCTACGCAAAGAGAAAATGAACTTGAAGAATCTGTTGAAAATGAGCTTAAACAATATTTCACTGATTTTGATCAAGGACAGTTTCTTCTTCCAAATGATGACACCGATGCAATCGCTGATTTTTTTGACAATGGCCTCAAAAAAATCAAAGAATTAGGCGAAGTGCAGATTACTGCTAATTTCAGATCATTGCTAAAAGGCATTAAAATTAATAATCAAATTGGTGTAAGCATTAATCTGACTAATGAATTACTCGATGTAGATTTGACTAGTCAAAAGCTAAGTTGGGAAGATATTCAAGCAGCGTTAAAAGCATATCAAGAGAAAAAACGCTATTTTATTCTGCAAAATGGTATGTTGCAAACGGTTGAGCAGCCAACAATAGAACAACTAGCTCAAACCATGCATGACTTAAATATCAAGTTTACTGATTTTATCCATGGTAAATTGCAAATACCTGCTTATCGAGCATTTTATTTTGCTAAACAAATGAAAAGCATGAGCGCTCTTCATTTTTCAACTAACGACGCCTTTAATAGATTAATTGGTGACTTATCCGATAACAAAGTCAGAAGGGATGCAATACCAAGAAGTCTGCAAAATACATTGCGCCCTTATCAAAAAGCCGGTTTTAATTGGCTCAGTACCATTATTAATTACAATTTTGGCGGCCTATTAGCAGATGAAATGGGATTAGGAAAAACACTGCCAATCATCGCTTTGCTATTAGCTAGAAAAGAGCAAAGTAAGAGTAAGCTGCCTAGTTTGGTAATTGCTCCAGCTTCTGTCATTTATAATTGGCAAGCTGAGATAAGTAAATTTGCTCCTAAGTTATCAGTTGGCGTATTAGGCGGCAGTAAAACTGAGCGGCGCAATATGCTTTTACACCCAAAGGACTACGATGTGTTTGTGACATCTTACCAATCACTTAACCATGATCTGGAGGACTATCACAATTTAACTTTCGATTTGCAGATCATAGATGAAGCACAGAATATTAAGAATCACCTATCAATTACTGCTCAATCTGTTAAAGTGATTAAGGCACAACACAGATTAGCTCTAACAGGAACGCCAATTGAAAATAAGCTAAGTGAATTATGGAGTATTTTTGACTACCTAATGCCTGGCTTCTTGGGCTCTTATGTGGACTTCAAAAAGAAGTTTGAAGTACCTATCGTTAAAAAAGAAGATAAGGACCTAGAATCTGCATTAAGTGAGACAGTAGCTCCATTTATCTTGCGGCGACTTAAGAAAGATGTTTTAAAGGATTTGCCTGCTAAAGACGAAGAGGTTATTCCTATCAAGATGAACCAAAAACAGGCTGGTCTATATCATCTGCAGATGAATAAAATTATTGCCCAATTAAATGGACAAGACGATGATGATTTTAAAAAGTCTCGTTTTCAGATTTTGGCACAAATTACTAAATTACGAGAGATCTGCTGTGATCCGCATCTTTTATATGATAATTACCATGGCAAATCCGATAAACTAAAAGCGACTATTGATTTAATAAAGAGCAATCTAGAAAACGGACATAAGATTTTACTGTTCTCCCAATTCACTTCTATGCTAGATATTTTGCAAGAGAAACTAGCGAAATTAAAGGTGCCTACTTTTATGCTTACTGGATCTATGCCGAAAGAGAAGAGGCAGGAAGATATTCAACACTTTAATTCATTAAAGCAGCCTGGTGTCTTTTTGATCTCTCTTAAGGCTGGGGGAACTGGTATTAATTTAACTAGTGCTGATGTAGTTATTCATTATGATCCATGGTGGAATATAGCAGCAGAGAATCAAGCGACAGATCGAGCACACAGAATAGGGCAAAAGAATTCTGTTAAAATTTATAAGATGGTCACGCAAGATACAGTAGAAGAACGGATCATCAAGTTGCAGCAAAAGAAAGCAGAACTTGCACAAGCAATACTAAACAATAAAGATATGGCTAATGCTGCAATGAATAGAGAAGATCTACTTAAACTGCTAAAATAAAAGAATAGCTTATAGTTATATCTTTCTTAATTTATGCTTTTTATTCTTGCGAACGATTGTTTGCATAGGTATAATAATTTATGTAACAAAAAACCAACAAGTTAAACACTTGCTGGTTTTATATTTTGCTTATTAGTTTATTTAGCATGTTTCTTTTTGTACCAGTAATATAAACCAAACGGTACCATGTTTTCTTGATGGTGTTCGATTCGGCTAATATTGCTTCTATGGCTCCAGTAGATTAAGACTACAAGCAATCCACTGATAATGCTTAAGGCAATGTCGTGGAAAAAGAACGAAGCGATAAAGATTAGGACCACTGAGATTAAGCTGGTTAATGAGACCATACTTGTGATAAACAAGACAGGGAAGAATATTGCTGCACAAATCAAGAAGAAATGTACATTGTATCCTAATAGAAAACCTGCTGAAGTTGCAACAGCCTTCCCTCCCTTGAATTTCAAGAATACAGGGAAAGCATGACCTAATATTGCAGCTAAACCAAAAATAAGGCAAAGATAATGTGGACCTAAGTTAAAAATGACAGGAATCAATGTAGCTAGCGTTCCTTTAAAGAAATCAACTAAGAACACGATGATGCCTGCTACAGGACCTAGAACTCTAAATGTATTTGTAGTCCCGATATTTCCTGAACCGTATTTTCTAATGTCTTTATGGAAAAAGGTTTTTCCAACTAATATACCTGTCGGAAACGATCCGAGCAAATATGCTAAAATAAACAACGATGCAAATTTTAATGCAAACATATTTAACAACTCCTATTAATCTATCGCTATTTTAGCAAAGATTATCTTTTAAATATATGGTAGTTGCTGAATTTATGAACAAGTGGAGGAATTTTAGTGGCAAAAGCTAATACTTATGATGATTCTTCAATTCAAATCTTACATGGACTAGAAGCAGTCCGTAAAAGACCTGGTATGTATATTGGTTCAACTGATATACACGGTCTTAATCAACTAGTTTATGAAATTGTCGATAACTCAGTCGACGAAGCAATGGCTGGTTTTGGTAAAGAAATTGATGTAACGATCCATAAAGACAATAGTGTTACTGTAAGAGACTTTGGACGTGGCATGCCTACAGGGATGCACAAGTCTGGTAAGCCAACAATTGAAGTTATCTTAACTGTACTTCATGCAGGTGGTAAATTTACCGAACAGAACTATAAGACATCAGGTGGGCTTCACGGTGTAGGTTCATCAGTTGTTAATGCTCTTTCAAGTTATATGAAAGTAAGAGTGGTTCGTGATGGCAAGGCCTATGAAGAAGAATTTAAAAATGGCGGTCATCCTGTTGGTACACTTAAATGCGTTGGTAAAACAAAAGATAAGACAGGTACAACTATTACTTTCAAACCTGATCAAACTATCTTTTCAACTACTAAGTATAAATACGAGACAATTCAAGAACGAATTCGTGAATCTGCATTTTTACTTAAGGGTGTTAAATTTGTTTTAACAGATGAACGTGAACCAGAACATCATGATGTTTTCCAATATGATGACGGGATTAAGTCATTTGTTTCCTACCTTAATGAAGGAAAAGGAACAATCAGTGACGTTTTCTATTTTGAAGGAAAACAAGATGGCATGGAAATTGAATTTGCTGGTCAATATAGTGACGGCTATTCAGAAAATTTAGTTTCATTTGTTAACAATGTACGTACTGGAGACGGTGGTACCCATGAATCTGGTGCACGCAGTGGGTTTACTAGAGCTTTTAACGATTATGCTAAAAAGCAAGGTTTACTTGGCAAAAAGGATAAGAATATTGATGGATCCGACTATCGTGAAGGCTTAAGTGCGGTATTGTCAGTAAAGATTCCGGAAGAATTACTTGAATTTGAAGGACAGACTAAGGGTAAGCTAGGTACGCCCCAAGCACGTTCTGCGGTTGATTCACTTGTATATGAAAAGATGTCTTACTATCTCATGGAAAATGGTGAGTTAGCTCAGGAATTGGTTAAGAAGGCTCAACGAGCTAGGGATGCACGTGAAGCCGCTAAAAAAGCTAGAGATGAAAGCAGAAACGGCAAAAAGAGACGTAAGAAGGAAGTCCTTTCTGGTAAACTTACCCCTGCTCAATCACGTAATCCTAAGAAAAATGAGCTATTCCTAGTAGAAGGGGACTCTGCCGGTGGTTCAGCAAAACAAGGTAGAGATAGACGCTTCCAAGCTATTCTTCCTCTTCGTGGTAAGGTCTTGAATACTCAAAAGGCTAAATTGCAAGATATCTTCAAGAATGAAGAAATTAACACAATGATCTATACCATTGGTGCGGGGGTCGGAACAGAATTTAATGTAGATGACTCTAATTATGACAAAGTTATTATCATGACTGACGCCGATGATGATGGTGCTCACATTCAAATTTTGTTATTGACTTTCTTCTACCGCTACATGCGCCCGATGATCGAGAAGGGTAAAGTTTATATTGCTTTGCCACCTCTTTATCGTCTGCAAAAAGGTCGTGGCAAAAAGAGTAAGATCCAATATGCTTGGACTGATGAAGAACTAGCAGAAGACGAAAAGAAAATGGGTCGCGGATACTCCTTACAAAGATTTAAGGGACTTGGTGAAATGAATGCCGAACAGCTTTGGCAAACAACCATGGATCCTGAATCTAGAATGTTAATTAGAGTAAAAATCGATGATGCTGCTTTAGCCGAGAGAAGAGTAACTACCTTAATGGGCGACAAAGTTGCTGCAAGAAGAAAATGGATTGAAGAAAATGTCAAATTCAGAATGGGCGAAGACGGCTCAATTCTAGAATCTGAAGATGAATAAAGAAGGTTTTTAATTTAATGGCCACAAAAGAACGAATTCGCGAAATGCCCCTTGAACAAGTTATGGGTGAGCGTTTCGGAAGATATTCTAAATATATTATTCAAGAACGTGCGTTGCCAGATATTCGTGATGGTTTAAAACCCGTACAGCGTCGTATTTTATACGCAATGTACCAGGATGGAAATACCTACGACAAGCCATTTAAAAAGGCAGCTAAAGCTGTCGGAAACATCATGGGTAACTTCCACCCACACGGTGATAGTTCTATTTATGGTGCTTTAGTTCACTTGTCTCAAGATTGGAAGATGCGTGAACCATTAGTAGAAATGCACGGTAACAATGGTTCAATGGATGGTGATGGACCAGCCGCAATGCGTTATACCGAATCTCGTTTAAGCAAGATTTCAAATATGCTTTTACAAGATATTGATAAAGACACTGTCAATATGGTTCTCAACTTCGATGATACCGAATATGAACCAACTGTATTACCAGCACGGTTCCCTAATTTATTAGTTAACGGTTCAACCGGTATTTCAGCAGGATATGCCACTGAGATTCCACCTCACAATTTAGGAGAAGTTATCGATGCCACAATTTATTTATTAAAGCATCCTGATGCAACTCTTGAGGACTTGATGAAATACGTTAAGGGACCAGATTTTCCTACAGGTGCCATCATTATGGGCACCAAGGGGATCAAAGAAGCATACAAGACTGGTCGCGGTCGTATTCAAGTTCGTGCAAAAACAAGCATTCAAGATATCCGTGGACACCGTCAAGAAATTGTAGCTACTGAAATTCCATTTGATGTTAATAAATCTCTTCTTGTAAAGAAAATCGATGAAATCCGCTTAAACAAGGAAATCGATGGTATTGCAGAAGTCCGTGATGAAACTGACCGTCATGGTTTATCAATCGTAATTGAATTGAAGAAAGATACTGATGCACAAAACATCTTAAACTACTTGTTTAAGAATACTGATTTGCAAGTATCTTATAACTTCAATATGGTTGCAATTGACCACATGACACCAGTTCAAGTAGGGTTAAAGCATATTCTAATTTCATACTTGGAACATGAAGTTGACGTTGTTACTAAACGTACTAAATTCGATTTAAACAAGGCTGAAGCTCGTTTAGAAATTATCCAAGGTTTAATTCACGCAATGGATATCTTGGATCAAGTAATTAAGACTATTCGTGCATCTAAGAACAAAGCTGATGCCAAGAAGAATTTAATTGCTAAATACAAATTCACTGAAAAGCAAGCTGAAGCTATCGTTTCTTTACAACTTTACAGATTAACCAATACTGATGTAAACGAATTGATTGCTGAACAAGATAAGCTCAATAAGTTAGCTGAAAAATACCGCAAACTTTTGTCTGACCGTAAGACCCTTGAAAAAGAAATAATCAAGGAACTTTCAGCAGTAAAGAAAGAATTCAGCAACCCTCGTCGTACTCAAATCTCTCAAGAAAGTGCCAAAGTTGAAATTGATGAAAAGGCATTAGTAGCTGATGAACAAGTACGTGTCTTGATCAGTCGTGATGGCTATCTCAAGCGCTCATCTATCAGATCATATCAGTCAACAGATGATGCGGATAATGGTTTGCCTGATGGTGACAAGGTAGTTTATGAAAACACAATATCGACATTATCTAATCTTTATCTGTTTACCAACCGAGGCAATGTGATTTATCGTCCAGTTCATGAATTAGTCGAAACTAAATGGAAAGAAACAGGACAACACTTGTCTCAAGAAATAGGTCTAGATAATGACGAAAAGATCATTCGTGTATTTGTTTTAGACAAGTTGAGCGCAAATATCAATTTCTTGTTGGCTACAAATGATGGCTATATCAAACAATTGGAACTTGCTAACTTGCAGCCTACGAGAACTTACAAATCTCGTGCTATGACCGCAATCAAATTAAAGAATAAGGATAGCCTATTAGTTGGTGTAGATGCCGTTAAACCTGATGCTAAAAAGGAAATTACCTTATTTACTCATCGGGCTTATGCAATTAGATATGATATAAGTGAAATTCCTACATCAGGTTCTAAGGCTGTGGGTGTTAAATCAGCCAATCTTAAAGAAGACGACTATATCGTAAATTATGTATTAGTTGATAATAAATATGTTGATTTAATGCATGTCGGTTTGATTACTCAGCGTGGTGCATTTAAGCAGTTCAAATTAAAATTGGTTAATAAAGTGTCTAGAGCTAAACGAGGCGTCTTAGTATTGCGTGAATTAAAGATTAAGCCACATAGAATCGCTGCCTTGGTACCATATGCTCAAGATCATGTATTGCATATTACAACAACTAGTGATCGTCACGTTAAGATTCAAACTAATGAATATCCTTTAGGCGATCGATACTCAAATGGTTCATTCGTCATCGATACAACAACAGATGGAATCCCAACAAGTATTGAGTTAGGGCGACCAATTAGTAGCCAAGATTAGTTTTTTATTATTAATTAGTTTCAACTTAGATATTTATAAATAGTGTTAAGACGTTTGTTTTGACACTATTTATTTTTGGATAGATAATGAAGATGGTTATAGGACACGGCTTATTATTAAATAATATTTTAGGAAAGAAGATAATTACTATGCCTAAAACAGATACTATACTTTCGGTCAAATCCTTACGTTACTTTTTACAATTGATTGACACCATGAACTACACTCAAGCTGCTCAAATTCTTGGTATCACTCAACCTGCATTAACCCAACAAGTCAAAAAATTAGAATATGCAATTGGTGCTCCTTTGTTTGGCCAAATGGGTAAGAAATTGTACTTAACTGAAGCAGGGAAGGAAATGGAGTCTGCCGCAGTTGAGCTATTGAGCACTATCAATGGTGTTGTAAGTGACATTCAGGAATACACACAAGCCGACAAGGGTAATATTTCCGTTGGAGTTTTGGATACTCTGCAAGCTGATGTCTTTTACGAATTTCTACGCTTCTTCCACAGAAAATATCCAGAAGTTACTTTTTCAGTCGATTACTACGATAGAAAAGAGCTTTGGCGTAGACTCGACACTAATTTAATAGATCTAGCAATTATGTATTTGCCAGATAACACCAAGAAAGAAGAAACTAATTTGCGTCATCAATACAATCACCATGACATTTCTTCTGATCGCTTAGTTGTTTTAACACACAAGACAACTGTAGAAGCAGGTGAAACTTATCCAGTATCACGCTTCATCAACAGAAAATGGATTGCATATCCAGATGACTTTTACGTAACTCACTTAATGTACGAGCTATTTGGTAAAAAGCACAAACCAGATATTTCTATGGAGATTGCTTCTACTAAAGAAATGGTCCAAATGGCAGAAGTAACAGACTACGATACTTATGTTACTCAATCCTACTATGACGTCCACAAAGATGAAATCAGTTTAACTCCTATTTACTTACAAGGAGAGCATGATTTCCATATTTCTTATGTCTACCGTAAGGGTAAGTTAGAAATTCCAAGAATGGAAAATATGCTAAAAGAATTTGAAATGTTCTTGGATAAACGCTTAGATTCTAGTAGACTATTAAGAGAAGTAAAACAAAAATAAAGTTAGAAAAAGAGGCAATTAATTTAATGGAAAAAGAATTCGTTTTCGGACACCAAAATCCAGATACTGATGCTATCGGTACTGCTATTGCATTTTCATACTTGCAAAACAAGTTAGGCTACAATACTGAAGCTGTTGCTTTGGGTGAACCTAACGATGAAACAGCTTATGCTCTTAAGAAATTCGGTTTTAAAGCTCCTCGTGTGATTAAGGAAGCAGCACCCGAAGTTAAGGCAGTTATGTTAGTTGACCACAACGAACCACAACAAAGTGTTTCAGACATCGACAAGGTTAAGGTAACTCACGTAGTAGATCACCACAGAATTATGAACTTTAATACTGCTGATCCTTTGTACTACCGTGCAGAACCTAAGGGTTGTACTTCAACTATCGTTTGGAAGATGTTTAACGAAAACAACGTTGAAATTCCTGAAAAGCTTGCTGGTTTAATGCTCTCAGCTATTATTTCAGATACTTTGCTTCTTAAATCACCAACTACCACTGATGAAGATAAGGAAGCTGTAGAAGCTTTAGCTAAAATTGCTAGTGTTGACTACAAGGAATACGGTTTGGCAATGCTTAAGGCTGGTACTAACATCGACGACAAGTCAGAAGAAGATTTGATTGACTTAGATGCTAAGAGTTTTGAATTAAACGGCCACAATGTACGTGTTGCACAAATCAATGTTGTTGATTTAGCAGATGCTTTGAAACGTAAAGAAGCTTTCTTGAAGGCTATGGAAGCTTCTTCAAAGGACAACAACTATGACATGTTTATGCTTTTAATTACCAACATCCTTGATTCAGACTCAGAAGCTTTGGTTGTAGGTAGTGACGAAACTAAGGCATTGTTTGAAAAGGCATTTAACACAAAGCTTGAAGATTCAGAAGTTAAATTGCCAGGTGTTGTATCACGTAAGAAGCAAGTTGTTCCACCACTTACTGATGCTTTCAACGCTTAATTTAAAGTGGATGAATAAGAGGTAGTTGATATAACTGCCTCTTATTTTTATGTCAATTATGAAAAAACTATTTAACACAATAGTCATTATCAGTACGGCGTTAATGATACTAAGCTTTATCTTGTTTATTATTCATAAGGATAAACTGTCCATAACCTTATTTGCGACGTTTATCACCATTTGGTATCATTTCTTCATGCGTTGGATTATTGGAAATGTAGTAGGGCCAATGTTATTAGGTGTGAATTCTAACAACAAATGGTTTCATCAAACCAAGATAGAAAATAAATTTTATCGCATATTGCACGTCAAAGATTGGAAAAAGTTTCTTCCAACTTATGACTCAACTTTATTCGATTTAAAAACTCAGAGCCTCGACGATATCATAAACAATATGTGTCAGGCAGAGCTTATTCATGAACTAATGTTTATATTTAGTTTGGTTCCAATTGCATTTTCAATTTACTTTGGTGATCTATACATTTTTGTACTTACATCAATTGTTGCAATGATGTTTGAACTTTGCTTCATAATCGTACAACGTTATAATAGAGAACGTTTGGTAAAACTAAATACTAAGCTAAAACGTAGACGTTCGCGTTAAATCAATTTTATAGAAAAGAGAATAAATATGGATTACCCACAATTAAACTTAAATAAGGTAGAAGGACCAAAAGCTACCATTAAGACTAATCACGGTGATATAAAAATTCAATTGTTCCCTGAACAAGCACCAATGACCGTTGAAAACTTTGTGCGATTGGCTCAAAAGGGATATTATGACAAAACAATTTTCCATCGAGTAATCAGCGACTTTATGATTCAAGGTGGAGATCCTGAAGGTAACGGTACTGGCGGAACAAGTATCTGGGATCACCCATTTGAAGATGAATTCTCTCAAGAATTATTTAACTTACGTGGTGCTTTATCAATGGCCAACTCAGGTCCTAATACTAATGGCAGCCAATTTTTCATTGTTCAAAACAAAAATATGCCTAAGCGCTATATTAAACAAATGGAACCAGCCGGTTATCCTAAGGAAATTATTCATGCATACAAGCAGGGTGGTACACCTTGGCTAGACGGTCGTCACACAGTCTTCGGCCAAGTTATTGATGGCATGGATGTAGTAGATGAAATTGCTAAAGTCAAGAAAAACAAGATGGATAAGCCATTAGAAGACGTTGTAATCAATACAATTGATACTGACGGTTCAATTTTGTAAGACTAACAAAATAAGAGCTATTGTCAAAATAATCGACAATAGCTCTTATTTTTCTTTTAGTTCATTTCCTTTAAAAGGACAATGAGTGATTTACACACACGTTCTGCCTTAGCGGCTGGTAATTTTCTTAATTCATTATTTACTTTTTGAATGAAAACAGGCGTATTATTCACTGGACCTTCGGGCTTTATCTTTTTAACGCGATAAGCGTTATTAATGATATCAGGTGTAGTAGTATTCAAAGCTCTTGCAATTGAATCAAGCTTTTGAATACTAATATTTTGATCCTTGGTCCTTTCCAAACGTGAAATAAAATTTACCGAAAGATCACTGAGTTCAGCAAGATCTTCCTGCGTGAGCTTTTGTTCACGTCTTCTACGGGAAATTTCTTCTCCTAAATTAATATTCACAAAGCATTCGATCCTTTCAAACTACTTATATTATTATGTGTATAGCTTATAAAAGATTAGGTGGAAAATGAATAAACTATTTTAATAGTATTAACTTGTATTATATTAAACATCAATATTGCTTTATTTATTGATTAAGCAAATCGAGACTGTAAAATGTTTTGTGTAAGGATGAATGATTCCTTAAAGTTATTTCTTTAAATATTAGAAAAAGGAGTTCCTTTCTCGTATGATTGGTTTGAACAAAAAACACATACAGAAAGAAGAACTCCTTCATGAATGATTTTACCAAAAATATAGCCCAAGCTCTATTCAATCAAGACAAAATTAATGATTTATTGCGTAAAGAATTACAACAAGCAGTTAATGACTTGTTAGAAGCTGAATTAACTGCTTTTTTAGGTTATAATCCTTATGCAAGATGCAAGAGGCGGCTGGAATACCGGCAATTCGGCGTAACTACCAGAGAGATAGCTGATTTGATTGAAAAAATGTATGGCAGCCATTACAGCCCCGCTCAAGTATCCAATATTTCTAAGCAGATGATCCCCAAGGTAGAGGCCTATCACAAGCGTAAGCTGAGCGATAAGTTCTTCTGCGTTTATCTAGACGCTACCTACGTTCCTCTGCGCCGAAAAACTTTTGAACGTGAAGCTGTCTATATTGCCATTGGTATCAAACCTAATGGTCACAAGGAAGTTATCGACTACTGCATTGCGCCCAATGAAAACATTGAAGTCTGGACGGAGCTGCTCCAAAGCATGAAATCTCACGGCTTAGAGCAAGTAGAGCTTTTTCTTTCAGATGGTGTCGTCGGTATGAAGCAGGCGCTTGTAGAAGCTTATCCTAAAGCTCACTTTCAACGCTGCCTGGTACATGTTATGCGCAATATTTGTGCCAAAGTCCGAGTAGATGATCGTGAAGCAGTCATGAATGACTTTTACGCTAAATGGGGTAAGTTATACAGTCACGTGGTAAGAAACTTAAAGGCAATCGAGGTTGATATGCTTGTATTTTATAATTATCCAAAGCAGATTAGACCGTCAATCTATTCAACGAACATGATTGAATCGTTTAACAATATTGTTAAGCGTAAAGCTAAGCCTAAAGCTGAATTTCCAACAGAGCAATCATTGGACATATTTATAGGCATCCAAGCATTGAACTACAATGATCGATATTTCAATCGAATCCACAAAGGCTTTGGCCAGGTTCAAGATACCTTGGAATCTTACTTTGATTAAATAAAGAATAAAAAATCAATCTATGAGAAAGATCTATTTACACAAAAGATTTGACAGTTTCAATCTCGTAGCCTTAACCTTTGAGGCTATTCTACCGCAAATAACATCTAATATTGTAAGACTAGGATTTTGAAGGATTGGGGATATTAATGAGTTTAAGAGGAAATTTGCGAGATATTTTTAATAGTGCTAAGCCAGCAGAATCAAGGCAATTAGCTTGTGCTTTAACTTTTTGCGGTGGTTTCATTGACGCTTATACATATATACAAAGGGGACACACATTATCCGCTGGTCAAACAGGGAACGTAATATTCTTTAGTTCAGCATTAGCTGATCATAATATTCCAGGAATGATCAATCGAGCAAGTACTTTTATAGCATTCACATTGGGATTGCTACTGGTTGGTCTTTTTCATAAATACGTAAAAAGTCACTATTGGAGAGTATTTTGTTTATTTCCAATTTTAATCATCTGTGTAGTTGTTGGATTTCTGCCTAAAAGTGTACCTAATTACTATATAGTGCCAGCAATCGCTTTTGGCTTGGCCGTTCAAAATGCTTCTTTCAGCAAAATTGAAGGTATGGGGTACAACAACGTCTTTACAACTGGTAATCTAAAAAAATCTGTAGTTGCTTGGAGCGCGTTTTTCTTTGGTGCAGATAAGAGTCAACATACAGCAGCTGTTAATTACATGATGCTAACAATTTCATTTATAGTTGGAGCAATCGTTTCAGCATTGTTGCAAAAGAATTGGGTTCTTAAAACAATTTGGATTGCGGTTGTATTATTGGCGGCAATTAATTTCATATATCTTTTGGCACTTAAATCAAATAATAAATTGAATTTCAAAAATGAATAGAATATTTAAATCATCTGTCTGTAATGCAGATGATTTTTTAGTTGATCGAAGAAAAGGGATAGCAAATAGCAGAAGAAAATGCTCCTATATATCTGCGTATAATTGATATTATGTAAAGCTACAATCAAAAAATATTATGCCTAGGAAAGTTATCAATCTCAAACTACTTTTTATTAGTTTAAAGAGCTTTTTAAAATTTACTTTTCATTTCGTAATTAATAAATCCTTCAGCATTTATATTTATTTTTTACTCAAACTAATTAAAACTTGATTTTACATTACCTTTATTTCTTATTTATAATTACTCTTCACTTTTTTATTGAGTTAAAAATTTAATGCTTTTTTGCATGTTGAGATCGCAATTCTAAGGACAAGTTCATTTATTTTGACCATTAGTTGATAATTTAATTCAATTAACTTTTATATGCGTTCTGAGTAAAAAATATATTTAATTAAAATATTCGTATCACATTACTAATTACTAAAGAGTTCATCCATTTTAAATGTCAATTTACCAGGTTATCAAAAAATGCTGATTAGTTATTTACAATTATCTATAATTACTGATATCAGAACAATATTTTGATTTAAATATAATCCTAATTTGTGTGATTTAAGCTAGACATCTAATCATGATAGCTAAACCAAAATAAGGAGTATTTGCTGACAGTTTTTAGAGTCAAGAATAGGTGTGTTTCAAAGAGATTGTAATAATCTTTAAAACACACCTACTTATCAAAGTAAAAGATTTTTGTATAAAATTTAAAATGATTTCTAGCACTACATAAAACAATAATTTTAATGATAGCAAGATAAACCTCTCTCCAAAATAAAGATTTTTATTGTTAAACATCAAAATTATTGTTAATAAGTAAAAAAATATTTTCTTTTATACCTATATTTTTCACAACTACTTTTTAGTACTTTATAAAGATTTTAAATTTAGATTTGCTGCCCTTATTATTTTCTACAATGCTCATGTTTAAATTATCTTTTCTACTCTTTTTATTTTGAGTAAATTTCATACTAAATTGTTCTTCTATATAACATAATGACTAGACTTACTGGTAATTTATCTAGCTAATATCAATTATGCATAAATTTAATGTTTTTAAACACATTTTTATAGTCTTTTTGAAGCTATTTATATCCAAAATACTACAATTTTTGACTATTTCAGCAAAAGTTTATTTAAAAATAAGAATCTGTAAGCAAATCACCAACTTTTTAAGGCTAAAAACTCAACTTGATAGCTTTTATAGAGTACTTTTATTTGTATCTCCCCTCCTCCATTGACTAGGGAGCAGGGAAAACATAAATAAAAAGCCCGAAATGACAATAAAGCAATCAAATTCAGGCTTTTCTTACTAGTACTAGCAAATTTATTCAGATGAAATTATTCTCTTATGCAGTATGGAATTTGCTGACAACGAAGGCCACAATGATTACCAAAATTACTGCACCTAAAATAGATGGAACAATTGCCATACCTGCTACCTGTGGTCCCCATTCACCCAGAAGGGCTTGTCCCAATGAAGAACCAATCAAGCCAGCTAAAATATTAGCAATCCAATTCATTGATCTGCCGTGACCTGTTAAAGCCCCAGCAATCAGACCAATTACACCGCCGACAATCAATACCCAAATCCAATGTAGCATTTTGATCACCTTTGCTTTCTTGCAACATCTATATTTATAAATAATTTAATTAAGTTAAGCGCTTATTCTTAATTATTTATATTTTATAAAACGCTATAGCTTTTGTCACTAATTGTATTCTACAAAACTATTAGTCTTATGTTTTTCTTTAGCTTTTGGACATTAAAATTGATCTTCATTTTCAAAGATTATTTGCTTAAACTAATCAAAATATCAGCAATTTCATGAGGATACTCCCACTGAATGTAATGAAAAGTCCCCATTGGTATAATTTTGGATTCAGAATTTTGGTTAAAGTATTCAGATCTTTCATATTCGCTCATTCGATACTTCTCAGTAATGATTATCGTTGGAATAGAGTCATTCCATTTATCTTGATTAAACCAAAAGACATCTTTTTTCATAGCATTATTAAATGTTGGTCATCTTGATCATTGAAATGAGCTTCATTCCTTTCTATTGTTTGAACTTCATCTTTAGTTAAAGGACGAAACGTATTTATTTTTCTTAATAAGTTGGTTAATTTTGAAAAAATTATAATTCTCCCCTTAATTCTGACTATATGGATAATAATGATCTGATTTAGACTCAAATTCTTTTATGCAGATTATTTTATCTTCCAAATTAAAATCAATTAATGAAACACCGTCAAACTCACTAATTTTATTTAAGTAATCACACTTAAAATGCCATTCAACAATACCAGTTTGATGAATTATAATTATTCTTTTTATTGTCCAAACTAAGACAGTACCCTTTTCATTCCAATCTGAAAACCATGCAAGTATTTCTTTTTTATTTCTATAAATTGGGCCATAACATTCACTATACACAGCTTTATCATCAAAATTATCTTTGATTACTTTGCTATTTTTATCTAACCAACTCTGAAAATATTCGCTAATTATCTCTTTTTTCATAAACCATATTTCCTTTTTAAACTACAAGGTACATAATATAATTTTATACAAATAAGTACAAAAAGACTATAAGATGGTAAGTAATAATGTCTTCTTAAGCCTCTGAGGGAAGAAAGAAATATGACAATTGAACAAAAAATACAATATTTAACGAAAAAACTAAATAATCCAAAAGCAAGATACACTGATGAAGAACTAAGTTGGCTAATTAATCACATCGGCGATCCTGATGCAAAGATTCGTGATGAATTAGTTTGTAATACTTTTGGTAGTGGTTTTTTTGAAGAAAAATTCACTAGAGAGCAAGTACGATTCTTATTTGAAAATGTGCAAAAAAGGAATCTACTATTTTATAATATTTCTAAAAACATCAGTTACTCTTCTCTTACCAGATCTTTTACTTGTTTATTATTGGAATTACTGATTCAAACAAACGGAAATCAAGCTTCAAAATACTTTCAGATACTGAGTTTAAGTGAAGAACAATTTATATTTAAAGGATTGATCAAATATTTAGAAGAAGAACATGACTATTCTGGATATGATGAAAAATATGGTTGGATTCATGCAATAGCACATTGTTCTGATGCCTTAGAAGTAAGCGTTGTTCAAACCTCCTTTAATTTGGATCTAATCAATGAATTGTTAAGTGCAACACATAAATTGTTTTGTCAGATTAATAAAAAATTTATTCGTAAATTGCAATAATAACTTGAACACTTTTGTTTAGGCTGTTTGATAGATGC
>OLRR01000530.1_pt1 | contig 29621 bp, 21 predicted proteins | sample 1671941 | NCBI WGS metagenome assembly OLRR01 (sample SAMEA3136628, study PRJEB25190) | human gut metagenome
TCATCAATCATATGCCAGCGTTTCACGTTGTTGCGGGCATAGCAATATGTACACCCCACTGTGCAGCCAATGACGATATTCATGTTCTGAATCTGATCTTTGATACAAATACTCATGACTTCTGCCACTCCTCAAGATTCTTTCTGATGCGGTCGAGGCATTCCTCAAACCGGGTAATTTCTTCCTCTGAAAAACCTTTGTAGTAAATACTGCCCATCTCATCAGATACAGAATCGTACTCGCCCTTTAAGGCATGTGCTTTCTCAGTCAGAAACAGGAGTGTTTTCCTTTTGTCCGTTTCAGACTGAACACGGCTTATCAGCCCTTGATTTTCCATTCTTTCCAGCATCGTCGTAAGAGATGTTATCGCTAATCCGCATTTCATCGAGAGCGACCTGATCGAGATTCCATCCTCCTGCCACAGCACATAAAGAATGCGCCCCTGGGCTCCATTGAACGCATCAATATTCTTTTCGCTGAGAATCTTCTCAAAGATTCGGTCTCCAAGCTGTTTTATTTTGGTAACAAGAAATCCGCCGTTCATTTTCATGCAAATGCTCCTATATAGTAGTTTACTTCAAATAATACCATATAGGAGCTTTGTTGTCAAGAGGCTGTATGTCTAAAACATCCGGCGAGTTTTTCATAGCCTGCGCTTTTTGTGTTCTTTCCGCCCGAAAGCATTGACGCACCGCGCCGAATCCTGTATCATGAAGCTGTTCATTCGGCTGTTTTCGCCCGTTTGGGCATTGTGCATATTATGAAAGGAGTCCTTTCCTCATGGCGATGAATCTGACCCAGAAAATCCTGTCCGCGCACCTGCTCAGCGGTGAACTGATTCCCGGCTCGGAAATCTCCATCCGCATTGACCAGACGCTGACGCAGGATTCCACCGGCACGATGGCGTACCTGCAGTTCGAGGCGATGGGCGTCAAGCGCGTCAAGACAAAGAAGTCCGTGGCGTACATTGACCATAACACGCTGCAAACTGGCTTTGAAAATGCGGATGACCACTATTACATCCAAACGGTGACGAAAAAGCATGGCATTTACTGCTCCAAGCCCGGCAACGGTATCTGCCATCAGGTACAGCTGGAGCGCTTCGGCGTGCCGGGCTACACGCTGCTCGGCTCGGACAGCCATACGCCCACGGGTGGCGGCATTGGGATGCTTGCCATCGGCGCGGGCGGACTGGACGTTGCGGTCGCGATGGGCGGCGGCGCGTATTATCTGGCGTGCCCGCGTGTCGTCGGCGTGCGCCTGCATGGCAAGCTGTCCTACGGCGTTGCGGCGAAGGACATTATTCTGGAAGTCCTGCGCCGGCTGACCGTCAAGGGCGGCGTCGGCAAGGTGATGGAGTACATCGGCGACGGCGTGAAAACGTTGAGTGTCCCGGAGCGTGCGACGATTACGAACATGGGCGCGGAACTTGGCGCGACGACCTCCATCTTCCCGTCGGATGAAGTCACCCATGCGTTCCTCAAAGCGCAGCAGCGCGAGCAGGACTTCGTGCCGCTGTCCGCAGACCCGGATGCGGCGTATGACGAAATCCTCGACATTGATTTGACCGCGCTTGAGCCGCTCGTCGCGAAGCCCCATATGCCTGACATCGTGGAAACCGTCAAGCAGTGCGGCCCGATTAAGGTCGATCAGGTGTTTATCGGTTCCTGCACCAACTCCTCCTATACGGATATGATGCGCGTTGCCCGCATTTTGAAGGGCAAGACTGTGCATCCGGACGTAAGCCTTGTCATCGGCCCCGGATCGAAGCAGGTGCTGACGATGCTGGCACGCAACGGCGCTTTGGCGGACATGATTGCGGCGGGCGCGCGCATTCTGGAATCCGCCTGCGGGCCGTGCATCGGCATGGGGCAGTCGCCGCGCACGAACGCCGTCTCCGTTCGCACGAACAACCGCAATTTCTACGGCCGCAGCGGCACAAAGTCCGCCGGTATTTACCTGGTCTCCTGCGAGACGGCGGCTGTCACGGCGCTGACTGGCGTGCTGACGGATCCGCGCTGCCTTGACATTGACCTCGACATCCCGATGCCGGAGACGTACACCGTCAACGACAATCTGGTCATTCCCCCGGTCGCGCCGGGCGAAGAGGACACGGTGGAGGTCGTCCGCGGCCCGAACATTCAGCCCTTCCCGTTGGGCAAGCCGCTGGCGGATGCCATTTCCGGCAAGGTGCTGCTGAAGATGGAGGACAACATCACCACCGACCACATTGCGCCGTCGGACGCGAAGCTCCTGCCATTCCGCTCGAACGTGCCGTACCTGTCGGACTTCTGCCTGACCCCCGTGGACGCGACGTTCCCGGCGCGCGCGAAGAAGGAAGGCGGCGGCATCCTCGTCGCGGGCATGAACTACGGGCAAGGGTCGAGCCGCGAACACGCCGCGCTTGTCCCGCTGTATCTGGGTATCCGCGCTGTCGTCGCGAAGTCGTTCGCCCGTATTCATCAGGCGAACCTTATCAACAATGGCATTCTTCCGCTGACGTTCCAGAATGAGGCGGATTACGACCGCATCGCGCAGGGCGACACGCTGAGCCTGCCGAACGTCCGCGAGACGGTGGAAAGCGGCAGCGACACGTTCGTGCTGCACAACGACACAAAGGACGAGGATTACATTGTGCTGATGCCGCTGACCGCGCGCCAGCAGGGCTGCATCCTCTATGGCGGACTGCTGAATTATACAAGAGAGAGCGCAAAGGCGGAATAAGATAGTTTGTCCCCCAGAAGTATGGGCTTCCGGGGGATTTTGGCGTTATTATTTCCAGGTGAATAGAAAATCTGCTGCTTTTGCTACAATCAAGGGGGAAGGAGACTGCCCTGATGAAAAATATCAAGTACACCGTCACGCATCCTATCTTTGTGTTCATGAAGAAGCATTTTTGCCCGCATTGCAAGGCAGCACTCACAGTGGAAACGGCGCATCATTTGGTGAACTCCCGTTCCGAAGAAGCGAAGAACTACGATTTTTCCACGGAAGACGGCAGGATGATTGGCACAGTTGACTTCCGCAATCCGTATTTTTCCTGCCCGAACTGCCATGCGGAGTTTTCGGTGGAAGAATTGTGGAAAAAGGAGAAGGGAAAAAGGGCAAGCAGATAACGCAGGTGAATTGAAAGAATCGTATGAAGCACAAAACAGCCGGGGACTGCCTTACCAGCAATCCCCGGCTTTCGTAATCCCAATGAACCCTTACTTGACTTCCAGCAGATTCTTGCATTCCGCGAACGCGCGGCGACCAATGATTTCAATCGTCGCGGGCAGGGTTACGCTCTTGAGCTTCGTGTTGCCCTCGAACGCCTGCGCGCCGATTTCCACCACCGGCAGACCCGCCACCGTGTTCGGAACGGTCAGCGTCGATGCCGTGCCGTTGTACTTGACGACCACAATGCCCGTCGAGTCGTCACGAACCGCGAACACGAAGTCGCCTGTCACGGTGAATGCCTTGTTGACAGATTCCAACTCCGTATTGCCGGACAGCGCCTTAATCGTGATGGTGTAGTCGCCCGGCTGCAGCAGCTTCAGACCCGGCACCGTGTAGTTCAGCGCCGCCGTTTCGCCCAGCAGCGCAGCCGTGCCGTCGGACGTGGTCAGCAGCAGCTGATACTTCGTTGCGCCGCCAGCAGCCGTCCACGTCACCGTCAGGTCGTCGCCCTGCTTCGCGGCAGGAACGGTCACAGTCAGCGGATCGTCGGTCATATACAGCGTCAGGGACTGCGCCGGGGAAAGCTCGCCAGCGGTCGTTCCGTAGTAGGGACGGAACTGAATCGTGCGGACACCGTTGCCGCTGCCCAGCGAAGCGAAGGCGCGCTCGATAACCGTCACATCGCCAGTCGTCGGATAGCTGGTATTTGCCTTGCCGTCCACATACAGGACGACCTTCGTCGCGTTCTTGGTGTTGACTGTGAACGTCACCGGCACATTCAGCTTCACGCGGCTGGGATTCATGGTGAAGTTGACGACTTCCGGCTTGTTGACCACGGTCGTCGTCAGTGTAATCGTGTACGCCTTAAACTTTTCGCCCGCCGTCGTGCCGTTGTAAGGCTGGAACTGAATCGTACGGACGCCGCCATTATTCCCCAGCGACGAGAACGACATCGTGAACTCGTACTTCGACATGCTGGTCGTTACGTCCTCAAAGCGGCGGTTCACCTGCCCGTCGACATACATCAGCAGCTTCGTCGCGTTGTCCAGATAAACAGTGAATTTAATCTGCTCGCCCAGCACCGCGGTCGTCTTGTCAATCTTGACATTCGCAATCACGGGGGCAGCAGACGAACCGCTCGCCAGGGAAATGGTGGTTGCGGTGGTCTTGTCGCCGCCGACTGCGCCGTTGTAGGCTTGGAACGCAATGGTACGCTTGCCCCCGTTGTTCCCCAGCGAAGAGAACGCCATGGTGAAGGTGTATTCCGTCATATCAGGGGTGATGTTCTCGAAGCGGCGGTTGACGCTGCCGTCGATGTACATCAGCACCTTCGTGGCGTTCTTGATGCGCAGGGTGAAGGTGATGTTTTCGCCCAGCGTCGCGTTCGGATTGCTGATTTTCAGCAGCTCAACCCGCGGCTTGTTCGCCACGCTGATGGTAATCGTCTTGGTGTCGGACATAGCGCCGGGCGTGTTGCCATTGTAGGGCTGGAACGCCACCGTGCGCACGCCGCCGTTTGAACCGAGCGTCGAGAAGGACATCTGGAATGTCGTCGCGCCGTCCTTCACGTCGTAGATGTAGCGGTTCAGCTTGCCATCAATGTAGACACGCATCTTCGTCGCGTTCTTGGTGTTGATGGTGAAGGTGATGGTTTCGTTCAAATCAACTGTGGATTTGTCCAAACTCCAGCTGGTCACGGTCGGCTTGTTCGGGCTTTCGTTTGCGACAGTCACAACACGTTCGGAGGTCTTTTCGCCCGCCGTCGTGCCGTTATAGGCTTGGAACGCAATGGCGCGCTTGCCCCCATTGCTTCCCAGCGACGAGAAGGACATGGTGAAGGTGTATTCCGTCATGTCGGGGGTGATGTCCTCGAAGCGGCGGTTGACACTGCCGTCGATGTACATCAGCACCTTCGTGGCGTTCTTGACGCTCAGGGTGAAGGTGATGTTCTCGCCCAGACCCACGGTCGTCTTGTCGATATTCTTTACCGTTACCTGCGGCTTGACAGACGGCTTTGTCAGCGTAATCGTCTGTTCAGCGGACTTTTCGCCGGGTGTATTGCCGTTGTAGGCTTGGAACGCGATGGTGCGCTTGCCCCCGTTGCTCCCCATCGAGGAGAAGGACATGGTAAGCGTCGATGTGTCGGTGGGCACGTCGTAGATGTAGCGGTTGACGCTGCCGTCAATGTACATCAAAATCTTGGTGGCGTTCTTCGTGTGGATGGTGAAGGTGATATTCTCGCCCAGCTCCGCCGTCGCCTTGTCCATTTCGAACGTCGGTTTGCCCGGAATAATCACATCCGCGCGGTCGATGTTTTCGAGGTCATCCGGCACGTCCGTAGGCGCGGGGGTCGACGCGGGCTCTTCGGTCGGCTCAACAGCGGGTTCTTCGGTCGGCTCAACAACGGGTTCCTCGGTCGGCACGACAGCAGGATCTTCCGTCGGCTCAACAACGGGTTCCTCGGTCGGCACGACAACGGGTTCCTCCGTCGGCACGACAGCGGGCTCTTTGGTCGGCTCAACAACGGGTTCTTCGGTTGGGACGACAACAGGCTCTTCGGTCGGCACGACAGCAGGCTCTTCCGTCGGCTCAACTACAGGCTCTTCCGTCGGCACGGGCGTGGGTGCAGGGGTCGGCACGGGTTCTTCCGTCGCAGCCGCAAGCACCAGCAGGGCACAGGGCATTTCCACGCCGCTCGCGAAAACACCGGTGTGACGCTGATTCTCAATGCCCTCTTCCGGCACAGGATGCACTGCATCCGCCGCCAGATAGCCATATGCAACGCCAGCCGTCTTGTCATACACGCAGACGGAAATCCGTTCATTCAGCTGACCCTTCTGCGGACGATGCGTCACATACACTACGCCAGTTACCCGGCCAACCAGCTCATCGTCCGTCGGATTCAGGTACAGCTGTGCGCTGCTGAACGTCGCGGCAAAGCCGGAGTCAAAGAACTCGTTATCCAGCACGGAGCGGCTGTAATCTACGGCTGCTTCGTCCACGATTTCGGGCGCTTCCGTTGTTTCGGGGATTTCCGTTGCTTCGGAAACATCCGTCGCTTCGGGCGCTTCCGTTGCTTCGGGAACATCCGTCACTTCGGGGATTTCCGTTGTTTCAGGAACATCCGTCGCTTCGGGGATTTCCGTTGCTTCAGGAACATCCGTCGCTTCCGGTGCTTCCGTCGGCGCGACATCAACCGTTTCCGCCGGCGGAGTTTCCGGCTCTTCTGCAGCCGCCGTCAGCACTGTTCCCATACTGCCCGTTACCATGAATACAGCCAGCAGGAAAGACAATGCCTTTCGCATCCACTTTTTGTCCTTCATCGTCCTCACTCCTTGTTCTGTGCAATCTTCCGGCACGACGTATGGTTGTGCCAATGGCAAGCGATTGCTGCTTTCCATCTTTCTTTTCGCGGCGAGCCGCAGTGCTCCCGGTGGATATAGCAATCTCTTTCCCAATTCCAGCTATATTGTAACAAATTACAAGTCGGCTGTCAATACTTACCGCGCAGAAAGCCGCATTTTATACGAAAATCAAGGCACTTTCTCTGCATCTGTCTCGCGGAACTGATTTTTCCATTGCCGAATTGCCGTGGTCGGCAAATCAATTTGCGTCTCCCATGCGGAACAGATGCGCTCCTCCAGCACATCCAAATTTCCGCCGCGGGGCAGGACGGGCAGATTCGTGTCCTTCGCGATTTCACTTGCGCGGTTGTCTACCGCCAGAATCAGGCTTCGGCAGCCCATGTTCATTGCGTGGATGCCGCCGTGCAGCCGCGTGCCAACGTAGTCAATCCCGCCTGATGCCAAAAGCGCCGTGTAATCTCGCAGATTCGGCTGAATCAGGTGCAAATTCTGCGTCACGCGCGCATCCATCTGGCGCAGGCAGGCGTAGTCCTCAACGGCTTGCAGCCACACATACACCTCGCGATAGTGCTTTTGCAGCATGGTCAGCATCTGCGCATCCTGCTCCGGGCTGCTGCGGTAGTCCGTCAGCGTTGTCACGACGCGCTCCGCCTTGTGCGTCGGAATCTGCGCGCATTTGTCGTCTGTCAGCCCCCACATTGTCGGGCACGCCGTATTCAGCACGTTCGTGATGCCCAGCTTCAGCAGGCGCTGGCGCGTGTATTCGTCGCGCACCGCGTGCAGGTACTGCCCATCCAGCAGCGCTTTTAGAATCCGCTTCGTGTATCCTGTCGGCTCGTCCTGGTATTGATACCACCCCGCACCCAGCAAAATGATATGCGTGCGCTGAAATTTCTCACGAATCAGGCGGAAATTCAGCAGCTCCCGCTTGTGCAAATCGCCGCAGCGCATCATCACCGCGTCCCGCAGGCGGATATTCCACATCCTTTGGCGGCGCATGTCCGAGGAAAGCAGATTCGTCCCGCAGACAAATGCGAAATCCGCATTGCCGACGTGCTTCATCGACACTTTCGACAGCCTGTCCCGAACCGGCACGGCGACGGACAGCTGCACAGGAAAGCAGTCGTGCAGCACATGCTCACAGGCGTTTCGAATGATGAAATCTCCCTGATTCGCTGTTGAGATGGTAGGGTCAAAACGCACAATTTTACGGCAGTGCTGCATTTCCTGATCGATCATGCCTTCTTCCTCCATTTGCGCAAGAAACTCCGCCCTTTTTCAAGCATCCAGCGATATTCTGCCGTCCGCCCCAGCGCCAGCGTGTACAGGAGCGCCGTCACCGCCGCGCAGGTGATGCCCTTGATGATAATCCACATCAGCGTATGCCCCATCTGCGCGCACAGCAGCAGCGACAGCGCCATCACCGCGCCGTTGAGCAGCAGCAAGCCGCCCTGCGCCTTGAAATACGCGGCAGCACTGCGCCCGAAGGTGCGATGGAACAGCACTTTCGGCTCATACCAGAAGATGGTGCAGAGCCGCGCCAGCCCTGTTGCGCCGATGATGCCCGCCACGCCGAAGAAGTGCCCCAGCAGGATGGACAGCAGGATGTTGACCAGCGCCGTCATAAACATAACATACTTCATTTGCCGAAAAAGCCCCAGCGTTTCGCGGTACATCCACACAGGCGCGACGATGGTGCTCAGGTAGAATGTGAACAGCACCGCCGCCACTGTCCCTGTGTCCATCAGGTATTCTTCGCCCACCCAGATGGGGATGAAATCCTGCACAATCGCGCCGTACGCGGCGACGCAGAAGCCTGTAATCGCCCCGAAGAGGACAATCAGGTTGCGGAACATGGCGTACGACTTTTCCGAATTCTTCTCGGCATTCAGATTTCCCAAGCTGGCGGAAATGCCGGTAATCACGATGGAAACGAACGTCGTCACATACGTCGTCAGCGATGCGTAGTTGGAGTAGTAGCCGACGAACACCGTGCCCAGCATGACGGAAATCAGAATGTTGTCCGTGTTGTTGATGAGTATTGTCGCCAGCTTGTAGAGAAACATGGAGCGGATGTTGTCGTTCAGCTCCTGCTTGCGGTGCATCGGCGCACATTTCTGCTTTTTCCGCAGGAAGGGGTACATCTTGTCCGCTAAATGGCTCAACACCGCGTTCTGCAGGAGGGTGCAGGCAATCTGAATCAGCAAATAGCCAAGATAGCTGCCCCAAATCAGCAGGCACGCGATCTGCGCCGCATACTGCAACACCAGCGCCGCGGCGGAAACCATGTTCTGCAAATATGCCTTCTGGTCAGCCTGAATCAGCGTCGTTTTGTAGATGACCAGATAGGATGCCACGGAGTTCGCCAGGTACAGCACATAGTAGACGATCAGCTGCGCCATCGGTAGCTCGCTGCTGATGATGAGCGGCAGGAAGGGGATTACCGCCGCGCCCAGCAGCGCTACCGCCAGCGCAATCAGGCGGTAAATGCGACGATAATAGCCCAGCAGGTGCTGGATTTCGCCCGTGTCGCCCCGGTGCAGCGGTGCGTACAAGCTGTACACCAGCACGTTGCCCACGCCCAGCTCCGCCAGTGACAGCATGGCCAGAATGTTGCTGTACAGCCCGTTGACACCCGTGTAATCCGCGCCCAGCCGGCGCACAAACACCGTTCGCACGGCAAAAGCCAACAGCAGCGTAACCACCTGCCGCACTGCACCCACGCCGATGTTGCGCGCTGTGTTTTCGCTCCTTGATGCTGTGTTCATGATTCCTCTCTGCCTGTTTCGCCTGTCTGCTCCTGCGCCGCGTCCTCCGGCTGCGTGTTAAACGTCAGGCGCAGTTTTTCCGGCGGCACAGTGCAGCGCCTCCTGCGTTTCCTTTGCCTGCGCGCATTTGCCGGCAGATCAGGCGCTTCCTCCGCGTCCGGCTGCCACTTGCCCAGCAGCCCCAAAAACAGTATGTTCAGGAAAACGCCCTCCGTGTTGATGCACAGGAAATACAGCAGGAAAACGCCCAGCACATACAGCAGCCGCGCCTTGGCAAATTTGGTGCGGATACCGCGGTACGTCAGCCACAGCCAAACTGCCGGGAGAATCAACCCTGTATCCATGACGAAGGCGGCAAAGCCGTTGGAAATATTCTGCACCCTGTGTTCCAGCAGGATTTCCGCCTTTCGCTCCGAGAAAACGCCCTGCCCCGCAATGGGGGATTCCAGCCCGATTTCAAAGCCGCTGAAGGTGTCGTTCCACCGCGTGTAGAACGAACCGCCGGAATTTCGTCCGATAATCTTGTTTTCCACCACGCCCGTGACAGACTCGATGACAAACAGCAGTACCAGCCCAATGAACGCCGCCATCTTGATGCTGCGCGCCATTTTCCTGCCCTTTTTGCGGAATGCCACCGTCAGCAGCACAACGCCCAGACAAATGAAGCCTGTTGTGGATAGTGTACTGAGGATGGTAACGATCAGCAGCGCAATTGCCCAGCAGTATTTCTTCTTGCTCATGCCCATGCGCGTTTCGTCGCTCATCAGGAACAGCAGCGCGAAGTTCAGGAAAATCTGGTGGCTGCCCGGTTCGTTGAACATGCCCGCGTTGCGGTGGAAAACCGGGATGTTCAGCCAGCCTAAGGTGAAATAAGGCGTCAAGTAAAATCCGTTGACGCTGGAAACTTCGTAGTGCAGCAGCGGCAGCGGCAGCGACAGCAAATCGCCGATGACGAAGGAAATCAGGCTGATGGCCGCCTCTGCCAGCATGACTTTGGTATACAGCCGCATATACGTCTGATACCCGATGCAGCTTTGCAGCACCAGCACATAGCCGATGTTGCACAGCCAAATGACAATATCGTTGATGTGGATGCCGTTCTGCGGGTTGACAAAGCTCGTCAGCAGCAGCGCCGCCGTCAGCAGCAGCGTCAGGCGTATGTTCTGGGCGCTGATTTTCGGATGATGCGCCCGCGTCAGCAGCAGAATCGACGCAATCAGCATGGCTGCCATCAGCGGCATCCGCAACACCTGAAAATACAGCGAGCCCATGCCCAGCACGCCAATCAGCACGCAGAGTGCATCCACATGGTTCTTTGTGATTCGGATTTTCATCGTGCAATCTCCGTATAAATCTGATGCAGTATCTCCAGATTCTTCTGCGCATCATGCGTTTTTCCAGCGTGTTCTCGCCCGGCGCGCGCCATCTGCGCCGCTTTTTCCGGATGCGCGAACATCTCGCAGATATCATATGCCAGCAAATGCGGGTCGTCTGCCGGATAAATCAGCCCTTCCACGCCGTGCGTCATCAGACAGCGCACGCCGCCGACATCCGACGCAATGCACGGTACGCCAAGCAGCATCGCCTCGCCCAGCGAATTGGGGGAGTTTTCAATGCTCGACGGCAGCACAAACACCTGACTTTTTAGATACCGCTCCTTCATTTGCTGTGCATTCAGGCTTCCGGTAAAAACAACATGGTCGTAGAGGTCGTTTTCGCGCAGCAGACGGTGGATGTACCGTTCATAGGCATTGCGCGCAAGCAGCGGAATGCGCCCATAGTCCTTGCGCCCCACATAGAGCTTGACATCGGGATAGCGCTTGCGGACAATCGCCAGCGCCTGCAATAGCAGATGCAGCCCCTTGAGCGGCACATGCGCCTGACTGCAGAAGAGACTGTGCGGCTCGCAGCTGTCCAGCGACCAATCGCCGGTGTAGAACTCGTCCCGCAGCGTTTCGTTGTTGAAATGATAGGCCGCCTGCGGGGCAAGCTCCGCCATGCAGGCAGCATCCCAGTCGGTGCGCCCGATAACGTGCTGCACCCTGCGCAGGGCTTCCTGTTCATACTGCCCGACGCGGCGGTAGATTGCTTCCTGCCGGACGATATTGCCCTTCACCAAGTCCTTCAGCGTGTGCCCGTGGCAGACGTGTTCCGGCAGATAAGCGCGATAATGCTCCGCGTATATGGACAGAAGCCCCTGAATGGAAATTACAATCCGCTCGCGCATCCCCAGGTGTTCCGCCGCGTCAACCATGGCCAGCGTGTGCTGATTTTCCGTGCCCCAGAGGTGAATGACATCCGGCTGCTCTTTGCGCAGAATATCCTCCAGCTGCCGGGTGTAGGCTTCGCCGCACCGCTGCGTAGGGCGTGTGGGGTTGACAAGCCCGTAATAGCGGAAGCCGTCCACTTCGCCCGTCAGCGCTTTCGGCGCGTCAAACACATACGTCAGCGCCACATCCGGCAGCTGCGTCAGCCGCCGCGACAGCCCGACCAGCCAGCCCACGATATACACCGGGGGAAGCGATTCTTTTTCCGCAATGGCAGGGAGGATAATATTCCCCATCCACATGACCTTCACGCTTCAGCCCCTCCTTTCACTTTGCGCTGTGCGGCATGGTTATTCCACCGCGCCCCGCGTCAGAAAATCCCGCAGCTTTTCCCGCTCCTGCGCCTGCGATTGGCAGTAGCGCGCAATGTTGCGCACATAGCGGTCATGCACGGCTTCATCCAGCAGCCTTTCCGGCGCAAAATCCGCCATGCGGGATACCGTTTTGCCCAATTCGTTTGCTTCCACCATTTGCAGCGTCCCGCAGCGGCTGCCCACAATCGGCACGCCCCGGAAGAGAATATCGAATACAACGCCGCTGCTGTGCAGGGAGTAATTCTCCGAATAGTTTAGGATGCAGTAACGGCATTGGCGAATCGCTTCGTCATACGCCGCTTCGGACAGGTATTCCAGCCGCAGCTCGATGTTCTTTGCGCCCGCGCAGACTGCCCGCAGCTCCGCCTCCAGCGGTGCTTCCTGCACCCGACCCGCAATCAGCACCCGATACGGCGTGTTCCGCAGCTGTTTTGCCGCCTCAACGACGCCCTTGTCCGACGTAATCAGCCCGACCATGCCGAAATCATAGCGCTTCTGCGCATACGGCACAGGCGGCTGCATCGTTCCTGTGCTGATGTAATCGGATACGACGCACATCGGCCGCCCGTACGCCGCGCCAATGGCTGCATTGGGGCAGATAACGCCGCTGATTTTCCGCCTGCACAGCGCATACAGCCCCCGCTTCAGCGCCGAATTGACGCCGTCGGTGCTGTACTGGATGGTGTAGACCCGCGTTTCTTTCTTCTTGAACAGCGCAAGCCCCAGATACGCTGTTGCGACGGCGCTGCACTGGAGGACAATCACGTCATCCTGCGCTTCCCGCAGCAGCGCGCGCACGTTCTGGAACACGGCGCGTTTGTTGCGCACCGCCGAACTGCCCACGATGTAATCATGCGGCAGACGAATCAGCTTGTCCCCGAAGCGGTCGCCGTATACCGGCCCGCCCGCAATGCGCACATCCATCTCCGCGCCGAACAGGTCAAGATAATTCTGCGCGACGGTGAAATAATGCCCAGCGGCAATGCCGTCTGTGCTGGTGCTCCGTACATCTGCCACAATCAGCCGCATGATGGTTCGTTCCTTTCGCCGCTTTTCTGCATCGCCTTGCTGTAAATCGCCATCAGCTGACGATAATTTGCTTCCGCCGTGAAATTCTCCTGATACGTTTTCAGCGCGCCTTCGCTGACAGATTCCGCGTGCTGCAGCCGGTTGAGCGTCTGCGCCAGCTGCTCCGCCGAGTCCGCCGGAAACTTGAAGCCTGTCACGCCGTCCGAAATCAGGGAACCCGCGTTGCCTAAATCCGAGCAAATCACCGGCGTGGCGGCGCTGAAGGCTTCCACAATTGTCATCGGGAAGCCTTCATACCACTGTGTCGGCAGAATCAGCGCCTTGGACTGCCCCATCAGCGCCCGTGCCGCCGAATTTGGCACAAAGCCGCGCAGCTCCGCCTGCTTCAGCTTTTCCCGCGTCAGATATTCGCGGCACCATGCTTCCTCCGGCCCTGTACCGCAGATGATCAGCTTCATGCCCCCGCCTGAACGCTCGTAGCGCGCCCACGCTTCCAGCAGCAGCCGAATGCCCTTGAGCGCATCCAGCCGACCGATGTACACCACCTGATTTTCGCGCGCCGCGTATGGCACAATCGTCTCCGGCGGTTCCACAAAGTTCGGCTTTACGGACACGTTTTCCGGCGGAATCTGCTTAAGCGCCAGCAGCTTCTGCCGGTTGAAGTCCGTCAGGGTGATGTAATGCAGGCGGCTGTACGTTTTGAGGGCGCGGTGCAAACGTGTGCTGAGCACGCAGAGCACCGTCTGCAGGCGGCTGCCGCGGTAGCAGCGGTGCTTCACCGCGCAGTGCAGCCCCTTTTTCGTGCAGTCCTCGCAGATATGGCCGTCGCGGTAGAAAATCGCGTTCGGGCAGAGCAGGCGGAAGTTGTGCACCGTCTGCACCACGGGAACGCCCTCGCGGAATGCCGCGTAATACACTGCCGGGCCAATCAGCGGCAGCGTGTTGTGCACATGCACCAGCGAAATCCGGTTTTCGCGGATGCTCCGCCGAACCTCGCGGTATGTACGGATGCTGAAAAACATCCCCAGCGCACTGCGGATTTTCTCCAGCGCTCCCATGCGCGAAATTTCCTCGTTCCGCCGCACATACAGCGCCGCAGCGTGACCGTGCGTTTCCAGCAGGTGCTTCTCGTTCGCCACAACGACATCCTCGCCGCCGGGAACCTGATAATAGTCGTGTACCAGCAGTACAGCGGGCTGTTTTGTCGCTTGCTGCATTTACTTTCTCCTGATGGTCGCGTTCCAGATGAATTTCAGATTCGTGCTCCAGTAGCGCTGGAATAGCCGCTTCGGGTCTTGCATCAGGCGATAGAGCCATTCCAGGCTGTGCTTCTGCATCCATAACGGGGCGCGCCTCACGTTGCCCGAAAAGAAATCAAAGCCCGCGCCGACGCCAATCATCAGCCCATGCACACGCCCTTGGTGCGCCGCCATCCAGCGCTCCTGCTTCGGCGCTCCCAGCCCGACCCACACAAAATCCGGCTGCGCCTGATTGATGCGCGCCACGGCAAGCGCATCTTCCTCCGGTGTCAGTTCGCGGAAAGGCGGCACGTCTGTACCCGCAATTACCAGCCCCGGATACTCCTGCTGCAGGCGCGCAATCATTTTCTCCTGCACTTCCTGCGTGCTGCCGTAGAAATAATGCCGCCAGCCGTGTGCCGTGGACTGCCGAAAGACCTCCATCATCAGGTCAGGCCCGGTTGTCCGCTGAATCTGCGGATACCCGCGCCGCCGCGCTTCCTGCGCCAGCGGATTGCCATCCGGAATCGCCATCAGACCGCCGTTCTGCACGGCACGGTAGTCCGCATCCTCGTAACTGACGACGGTTGTATGTACATTCGATACGCAGATGTAATCTCCCTACAATTGATGAATATTCTGCGCCAAATATTTCAGCAGCCAATTCATGTTGATGACTGCAATGTTGACCCCTAAAATCGGACAGACCGGAATTTCACGCTTGTCCACTTTGCGGCAGTATTGCGCTGCTCCTTCGTGCGCCGTGGCAAACACCCCTTTCCCCGCTTCCCCAGCAAGAAACCTTGATACTATTTCCAGATTCATCTGCGCCATCTGCTTGCGCCTTTTCCCTTCTGGCGTCCGCTCATTCCACTTAGCGTAGCGCTGCTACGCTGCGTTCCATTCACGTTAGCCAGAATGAAAAATTCGCCGCGCATCTTGGCGCATTCTTATCTGGAAATAGTATGAATCATAAATTACCATTTTCATTATAACGCAAACATCAGTAATTTGCAAGCATTTCCATTTCAGACGATGAAGAAATTTCCTTTTTTTCTGCGGATGAATTGCCGCCCCGTATTCGTTCTTTCATTAGCATACCAATGCGAAAGGAGTATTCTTTATGAAGAACTGTATTTCCCGTTTCTGCCTGCTTGCCTTGCTTCTCCTGATGACCATCGCCCCTGTCCGCGCGGAAATTATCGGGCAGACGACGGAGAACGAATACATCCACCGCCTGATTGCGGACAACGGGCAGGAACTCTGCTTCGTGTCCGGCGAGAAAGACCCGTGCCTTTCCTATGCGGATGTCAACTTCGACGGCATCAACGATGCGGTGATACTGACACAGCGCGGCGCGAGCAATTTCGTCTACCAGTTTTTCATTTTTGATGGCGAACAGTATGTTCTCTGTCCGCTGACGTTCACGAATTACGACCTTGATGCGGAACGCAAGATTGTAAGGAGTTCTGTGAATGGCGGCTTGGCGGGCGGCATTCACAGAGAAACGCTGTACCGTTTTGAGGGGACGGAGGCGGTGCTGCTGCGCTGGGCGGTCGGCGAAGAGAAGGAGGACTGGACGTTCGACGCGGATGGTTATACCGTCCGGCACTACAATGATGTGCTGACCCTGCAGGTTTGGGAACATGATCCGGATATGGACGGCATCCTGATTTTTGAACAGGATGTATCTACTGAAGATGAAAATGCGCTGAGGGAAGCGTTTCAAGCGGAAAATGACGCGCTCTGGTCGGGCATCCGCTAAGGCACCACCTCATTTGTGCGGTGTTACCTTAAAAAGTTAGTCACATCGAACGAAACCGCTTGACAATCCGCCGCACTGGTGCTATCATTCAGATACCCCGATGGGGTATATTGCATTCATCGAAAGGATGAGGGCTGATGACAAAAACGACGCTGAAAATTGATGGCATGATGTGCGGCATGTGCGAGAGCCATGTCAATGACGCAATCCGCAAGGCATTCCCGGCGGTCAAGAAGGTGACTTCCTCCCACGGCAAGGGTGAAACGGTGGTCATTTCCGAAGATCCGCTGGACGAAGCGCAGGTGAAAGCTACGATTGCCGCGACGGGCTATGATTTCAAGGGCATGTCAAGCGAGGGAGCCGTATCAGAAGAAGCGTTTCCTTTTCTTCTGATGGTTTCATTCGCACAACAAAAAGCAGGGCTGTCTCCGGCGTGGAGGTAGTCCTGCTTTTTGTTTTCTGTGTTAGTTGATTTTTGTTGTGCAGAGGGCTTCACCTCTGCGGAGGCGACAAGAAGGCATGAAAACAGATGAAGTCTGCGGTCGCCCCCTGCCCCCCCTTCGCTATTTCCCCCACTTGATATGCTTCATGTGCTTCATCACCAGCGTGGCGCTCACGCCGGTCAGCGCGCCGAAGAGAATGCCGCTGAGCATTAGGACAGCCATGTAGTACGCCAATTGCGACGTGTGGAGGATAATCATCGCCATCACGATTTGCCCGACGTTGTGCATCACGCCGCCGACAATGCTGACCGTGACCGGGTGCATCCACTTCATGCGCGAAAGGAGACACATGCTTGCCAGCGACAGCACACCGCCTGCCAGTGCGTACGGCAGTGCCGCTACGCCGCCTAAAAACAGTGAGGACAGCACCACTTTCAGCAGCATCAGCACCCACGCCGTCGGCAGGGACAGCATGTAGACCGCGAAAATCAGCACACCGTTGCTTAAGCCCAGCTTGATGCCCGGTACGCCCATCAGCGGTGGAAACAGGCTCTCTACCCAGCCCAGCACCAGCATCAGCGTCAGCAGCACACTGCACAGCGCAAGCTGCTTTGTGGTGATTTGCTGCTTATTCATTTGCTGCGTCCTCCTGCACGGTCGTCAGCCAGTCCATCAATTCGTCGCGACTGTACAGCTGGAGCGTCACCTGATTCGGCAGACAGATAATCATGTTGCCCAGAATGCGCTCACCTTTGTTTTCCAGCGTCACTTCGCCCTGCTCCACGCAATCCTGATTGTCGCAGTTCGCCTCGTGCATGTCGATGCTTGTCGGGGTGACATGGACGATGTTGATGCAGTCGCCGTGGCGGAGGCGATAATAGCCCTCTTCGGTCAGCGGAATCGGCTGATACGTTTTGTCACCGACGGTGACGACGAGGAATGCTTTCACCTGCGACAGGTCGGGGGTGGCGGTGGCTTCGGGGACGTCTGTGACTTCCGGCGCGGCAGCCGCTTCCGGTGCCGCGGTGATTTCGGGGGTCGCCGCTGCCTCCGGTGTGCTGGTCGCAAGCTCTGTCGGCGCCTCGGTCGGCGCATCTGTTGCGGTCAGGGGCAGCAAAGGCGCATTAGCGTCTACATTTGCGGGCGCGTTCCTCCGCAGCATAACCATCAGCACCGCCACAATCAGCAGCAGCGCTGCCACAATCAGCACATTGCACCACAGGCCATTCCGCTTCGCCTTGGGATTCGTTTCCTTCTTCATACCCGTTCCGCACAATCCTTTCGTTATTGAGTATCCCCATCATACAACGCCGAGTCGGATTCGTCAAGGGGCGCGCGCAGGTGTTACAAACTTGTCACAAAGCGGCGAATCCATCCCGATGTCAGCAGGCACTTTTGCCCGTTTTATTGGAAGCGGAACGCATTAGTCCGCGCCGCCCCATGGCAACGAAACCGACAATATCCGCAATCAGCCAGCCCGCCGGAATTGCCAGCCAAATCGCCATCATGCCGAAATGCGGCGCGAAGGCGTAGGACAGCACAACGCGCAGCCCAAGCGAAAGCACCGTCAGGACGATGCTCATGCCTGCCTGCTCCAAACCGCGGAAAATGGCATAAAGCAGGAACAGGAAGCCGATGCCGATGTAGCACAGCCCCTCGGTGCGCAGGTACGTTACGCCGATGGAAAGAGACTCCGCCGATGCATTTTTGAGGAACACGAGCAGCAGCGGCTCGGCGAAAATCGCCACGAGCGCGGAAACAATCAGGCAGAAGCCGCCGGAAAGCAGGAACGCTGTGCGGATGCCGTGACGGAGGCGCTGCGGCTGATTCGCCCCCTGATTCTGGGCGACGAAGGTCGCGAAGCCGTTGCCGAAGTCCTGCGCGGGGCTGTACGCCAGCGAGTCAATCTTCACGCCGGCGGTGAATGCCGCCATCGCTGCCAGACCGAAGCTGTTCACGAGACTCTGCACACACAGGATGCCGAAATTCATGATGGACTGCTGAATGCTGGTCATGGCAGAGACGGAGAAGATGCGCCTGGACAGCGCGCGGTCGGGGTGCAGGTCGTGCTGCGAGGGCGTCAGCGCCGGAACGCGGAAGAGCACATAACCTAAGCACAGGAAACCGGACAGTACTTGCGAAATAAGCGTCGCGACGGCAGCGCCCGCCACGCCCCACGGCAGCACCGCCACGAACAGAAAGTCCAGCGCGACGTTCGTCAGCGACGAAATCAGCAGGAAAACCAGCGGCGCGGTTGAATTGCCAACGGCGCGGAGCATACACGCTCCGAAGTTATACAGGAACGTCGGGATGATGCCGATGAACACAATCAAGAGGTAGCAGGAGAGAACGCCCTGCGCTTCAGGCGGAATGCGCAGGAGCGTCATCATGACGGGCAGGAGCGCGTAGGAAAGGATGGTCAGCAGCGCTGATACGCCCGCAATCAGCACAAACGCATTGCCGACCGCTTTGCGCACGCCGGCATCGTCTTTCTGCCCGAAAAGCTGGCTGACAACTACGCCGCTGCCCATGCACAGCCCGGTGACGATGCTCGTGAGCAGAATCATGACGGAAAACGCGCTGCCGACGGCGGCAAGGGCGATTTCACCGCAGTATCGCCCGACGACGAAGGTGTCCACAAGGTTATAAAGCTGCTGGAGCAGATTGCCCGCCATCAGCGGCAGAGAAAAACGGAGCAGTCCGCGGAAAATCGAACCATGGGTCAAGTCAACATTCATAATAAAGGAATTCTCCTTTCACTGCACAGGATAGTATAGGTGAAAAAACGGGAAACGTCAAGTATGGCGCAAAGGCAGAGAAATCAAGGCAAAGAACAAAAAAACAAAAAAAAAACAATTTTGGCGCGAAAACGATTTCACATCGTTAAATCAAGGGATTGCTGTGAAAGTGGGGAATTTTGCAGGAAGATTGGTCAAAAATTGCAAGCGGCAGACACTTGACAAGGAAGCGGCAATTCCCCTATAATAGATACAACGTATCATTTGATAGGATACGAAATTTCAAGGAGGGGTTTGACCATGAAGAAGTTTCTCTCTCTGGTTTTGGCTGCGTGCATGCTCTTCGGCGTTGGCGCGATGGCTGAAACCGCGGAAGAACCGTCTTACACCTACAACGGCAGTTTGACGACCTTCCCCACCAACTGGAATCCGCACCAGTACAAGACTGAAACGGAAAACACCGCTGTGCTGGCCTACATCACGGATTCATTCTTTGAGTTTGACTATAACGACACGATGGACTCCTATGCCATGAAGCCCAGCATGGTCGTGGGCGATCCTGAGGACGTTACCGCTGACTATGTTGGCGACAAGTGGGGCATCCCCGAGGGCACGACCGCCCGTGCGTGGAAGTACACCCTGCGCAACGACCTGAAGTGGGAAGACGGCACGCCCATCACCACCGCAGACGTGCTCTACTCTATGATGAAGCAGCTGAACCCGCAGGCGCAGAACTACCGCGCCGACTCCTTCTACGCTGGCTCTACGGTCATTCACAACGCGGAAGCGTATGCCAAGTCCGGCGTGTATGCGTACAGCAGCCTGCTGAACGCCGACGACCCGCAGTATCTGGCGGATTCCGACTTCACCGTGGGTGAGGACGGCTTCTACACCTACAATGGCGCCGATGTTGCCCTGTCCCTGACCAACAGCAACATGTGGTCTTCCAACAGCCTGACCGACTACTGCGGCGCGGGCTACTTCTCTGAAGACCTCTACAACGCGCTGAAGAGCGGCGAGGGCGCCGACGGCTACGTTAAGGTCAACGCGGACGTGGTGAAGACGCTCCAGCAGATCACCGCTGTGCTGCACAACTACGAGAGCGCGGAAGCCTACGCCGCCGCTGAGGGCGACTACGCCTATCAGGAATGGGAAGAGTTCCTGTTCGTTGGCAAGGTCAACGACGCAATGTCCTTTGACGAAGTCGGCGTGCAGGCGCTGGACGACTACAGCTTCGTCTTCATTCTGGACAAGCCGTTGCAGGGCTTCCAGCTCAAGTACAACCTGAGCATGACCCTGGTCAACAAGGATCTGTACGAGAAGTGCGAAAAGTATGAGAATGGTGTTTACACCAACAGCTACGGTACTTCCGCCGATACCACCATTTCTTATGGTCCCTACAAGATGGTCTCCTTCCAGCAGGACAAGGAAATCGTCTATGAGAAGAACCCGAACTGGTACGGCTATGCGCTGCCGGAAAACGAGAACTTCTATCAGACGACCCGCCGCGTTCTGACCTATGTCGCTGAGGACTCCACCAAGATGGAAATGTTCCTCGCCGGCAAGCTCGACGGCGTCGGCCTGACAAAGGACTACGCGGAAGAGTACGAGAACTCCGAATACTGCTACACCGTTGAGGGCGCGTCCGTCTTCGCGATGACCCTGAACCCCGACCTCGACGCGCTGACTGCGAACCAGAAGGCGGCGGGCGAAAACATCAACAAGACCATCCTGACCGTGAAGGAATTCCGTCAGGCGCTGTCCTTCTCCCTGGATCGTGCGGCGTTTAACATCGCCTGCGTGCCCGGCTCCGCTCCTGCGTTCGGTCTGTTCGGCGACACCATCGTCGGCGACGTTGAAAACGCTGTCTTCTATCGCTCTACCGATGCTGCCAAGCAGGTTCTGGTCGATTTCTGGGGTCTGTCCGACGAAGTTGGCGAAGGCAAGATGTATGCCACCAACGACGACGCCATCGACGCCATCACCGGCTACAACCTCGAAATGGCTCGCGACTACTTCAACAAGGCGTATGACATCGCGATCGAAAAGGGTCTGATGGACGACGACGACGTGGTTCAGATCATCATCGGTCTGCCCTCTGCGTCTTCCACCACCTACAACCGCGGCTACGAGTTCCTCGTGAACAACTACACCGAGGCTGTCAAGGGCACCAAGCTGGAAGGCAAGCTGACCTTCGTCCGTGACGACACGGTTGGCAACGGCTTCGGCGACGCGCTGCGCAACAACCAGGTTGACATGCTGTTCCTTGTTGGCTGGAACGGTTCCACGTTCGACCCCTACAACCTGATGCAGGCTTATCTGGATCCGGCGTATCAGTACGACGCGGCGGTTGACTACTCCAATACCATGGTGACGGTTGACCTGTCCATGGGCAAGATGACCACCGACGCGGTGTCCTGGTTCAACATCACCAACGGCACGCCCTGCAAGGTGAAGAACGAGGCCGGTGAAGAGGTTGAACTGGTTCTGCCCTACAGCTATGACGAAACCGTGGCTGCGGATCGTCTGCTGGTGCTGGCCGCGCTGGAAAACGTGCTGCTGCAGAACTACGACTTCATCCCCACCACGAACGATGCGTCTATGATTCTGAGGGGCATGAAGGTTAACTTCTACACCGAGGAAGAAATCTTCCCGATGTCCTACGGCAACGACATCAAGCACATCACCTACAACTACACCGACGCGGAATGGGACGCCTTCGTGGCGGAACACGGCGGCGTGCTGAACTACAAGTAATTCGGCAGGTAGTCGGGTGAAAAATCCTCCGGGTGACGGTCATCCGGAAAACGGTGAAAACGTCCCCGGCGGCAGAGGAGCTGGCCTCTTCTGCCGCCGGGTTGACCCACCGGAGAAATTGCATCATAGGGAAAACAATGTCGCCAAGGTGGGGAAGCATCCTTCGGGACGCGTTCTTGCCTTGGATTCATTTGCGTTTACACTTGAATGCAAGGAAAGTCAGGATGCAGATGATTTTTCCCATTAGGAAAAACGTATGCAATCTGATGCACGAAAATGCAGGAAAATCAAGGCTTTCCGCGCAATTAGGGGATGCAGGATTGTATCCAGCATCCAAAAATCCCGGACAAAAAAGGCAAATCTTCATTTCTTACGGCTGCACCCGGTGGCGGGTGCGCTTGCGCCGGGGAAGAAAAAGGTACATCGCTGACGAAAAAGTCAGTACGGATGCAGCCGTAAAAAATGGAAAGGGGCTACGGCATGGTAAAGTATGTTATTCGGCGTGTCCTGCTCATGTTGATGGTGTTTATGATTATCATCTCCATGTGCTTTGTGCTGGTGAAGCTCCTGCCGGACAAGCCGGCAGAGCAGTTTGGCAAGGATCAGCAGCTGATTGAGATGCGCCGCGAGGCGCTGGGGTACAACAAACCCCTGATTGAGCAGTATTGGATTTTCATCCAGCGCTCGCTGATTGGCGGCGACTGGGGCGTCAGTGAGACATTGTATACCGGCAAGGACGTCTGGGAAGTGTTCATGTCCAAGATGCCCGCGACGGTCATGGTCAACGTGTATACGATGATTTTCGCTGTCCCGCTGGGTCTGCTGTTCGGTATTTATGCCGCACTCAAGAAGAACAAGTGGCAGGACCACTTCATTTCGACGGCGGTCATGATTTTCGTTTCTGTACCAAGCTATGTATATGCATTCTTGGTGCAGTGGCTATTGTGCTTTAAGCTGCAATGGTTCCCCTTCCAGATGAAGTCCGGCTACGACTATTTTTCGTGGGACATGTTCGTGTCGGTTGTGCCGGCGGTGCTGTCGCTGGGCTTTGGCACGGTTGCGGGTCTGACGCGCTATGTCCGCGCAGAGCTGACGGAGGTGCTGACGAGCGACTTCCTGCTGCTGGCGCGCACGAAGGGCCTGAGCCGCTCGCAGACGACGGTTCGCCATGCCCTGCGCAACGCGATGGTGCCGGTGTTCCCCATGATTTTGGGCGAATTTATCGGCATCATGTCCGGTTCGCTGATCATCGAGCAGATTTTCGGCATTCCCGGCGTCGGTCCGCTGTATGTGTCCTCGATTAACTCCACGCCGCCGGACTATAACTTCTTCCTGCTGCTGACGGCGTTCTATACGCTGATTGGTCTGGTGTCCGGCATCGTGGTCGATATCAGCTACAGCTTCATTGATCCGAGAATCAGAATGGGGAGCAAGAAATGATGAACGAGAAGATGAATTACGCTGATTTGCCTGATTCTGCCTTCGAGCGCGTCCCCATGGAAGGACGGCTGCACGATCAGGCGCTGGAAAGCAAGCCGATCGGTTCATTCCGCGATGCGCTGAACCGCTTCTGCCGCAACAAAAGCTCCGTCGTCGCTGCGGGCATTATCGTGATTCTGCTGCTGTATGCGCTGCTGGTGCCGTGGCTGTGCGAAACGAACTACAGCCGCGCCCTGCGCGACACGACCTATTTGCAGTATATCAAGCTGCCGCCGAAGGTCAAAGGGCTGGAATGGCTCGGAATGGGCGGCACAAAGGTCAGCAAGATCAACGAAACCGACTACATCAAGATGAAAGCGACCGCGCAGGAAACCGGTCATACGCCGATTGCGGAGATCATCAACGACGCCCATGTTGACCCCAAGAGCAACAGCAAGGTCAACTATTATGACGTCAAGGTTGATGTTTATCAGAACATGGGCATGATGTACCTGACGCTGACCCCCGCGCAGTATGAAGACATTCAGGCGTGGCAGGACGAGCATCAGATTCAGGTCATCTTCCCCGCGATTACCGATGCGAAGCAGACGAACGCGAACATCTGGTACGAAGTGACGAAGAAGGGCGCGCCGAAGCTCAAAAACGGCGAGGTGAACCCCATCTATCGCACGACGACCGTGTCGGACACGTCCTACCATTCGCTGCGCATCGCGGCGGACAATGACCCGGAAAAGCCGCTGGCGTATGCCCGCGTGACCGGTACGTCCGAGAGTAAGTCGTATGTCGTCCGCGTGGACAAGTACAATTACTTCCAGTATCGCTACGGCTTTGAGCCGGCGTTTGTCTTCGGCACGAATGCCACGGGTCAGGACATCTTCACCCGTCTGGCGGCTGGCGCACGGTTCTCCTTCCTGCTGGCGATTTCCATCTCCCTCATCAACCTCATCATCGGCACGTTCTACGGCGCCATGCAGGGCTACTACGGCGGCTGGGTTGACCTGACGATGGATCGTATTGCCGACGTCCTGAGCGGCGTGCCGTTCATGGTCGTGACGACGCTGTTCCAGCTGCACTTGGCGAAGACGGTCGGTCCGGTCTGGTCGCTGATATTCGCCTTCATCCTGACGGGCTGGATTGGCATGGCGCAGCGCGTGCGTATGCAGTTCTACCGCTTCAAGGGACAGGAGTACATCCTCGCTGCGCGCACGCTGGGCGCAAGCGACTATCGCTTGATGTTCAAGCACATCTTCCCGAACTCGCTGGGTACGATTATCACAGGTTCCGTGCTGGTGATTCCGGGTGTCATCTTCTCCGAATCGAGCCTGACGTACCTCGGCATCGTCAACCTCGAATCTTCGACCATGACCAGCGTCGGCACGATGCTCGCCAACGGCAAGAATTACCTGTCCACCGACCCGTACATCATCCTCTTCCCTGCCCTGTTTATCGCGCTGCTGGAAATTTCCTTCAACCTGTTCGGCAATGGTCTGCGCGATGCCTTTAACCCGTCTTTGAGAGGTGCTGAGTAACATGGAACAGAAAGAAAAGAAGCTGCAAGTGCGCAATCTGCGCGTATCCTTCCGCACCACGGGCGGCAAGGTGCAGGCTGTCCGTGACATCAGCTTTGACCTGCACAAGGGCGAAACGCTGGCGATCGTCGGTGAATCCGGTTCCGGCAAGTCTGTCACCAGCAAGGCGATTCTGGGCATCCTCGCAGGCAATGCCATCGTCGAGGGCGGCGAAATCCTCTATGACGGTCAGGATTTGCTGAAGATTCGCGAAGACGACTTCTATCGTCTGCGCGGCGACAAAATCGCGATGATCTTCCAAGACCCGCTGTCGTCCCTGAACCCCATCATGCGTATCGGCAAGCAACTGACGGAAGCCATGCTCCTCAAAGGCAAGGCTCGTCAGCGCTCCTGCCGCCAGAATTTCAGCGGCAAGTTGAAGCTACTGGAACAGTACATGACGGATGCGAACCCGGAGAAGCAGGCGAAGGTCAAGGAAAGCGTCGGGCAGTTCCGCAAGTTTGAAATGGCGCACACGAAGATGCAGCAGGCGTACAATGCCGCGCATGAGCATGCGCAGGACGCGCAGGACGACATCGAGCATCTGCTCTTCCTGATTGAGAAGAACGCGCTGAAAGACAGCGAGAAGCCGACCATCCGTCAGGTGCGCGACTTCGCTCGCAACAGCATTGACCCCTTCGTCGTTCCGGCGGAGGAGCAGGCGGCGGTCGTGGAGAATACGAACTTCCGCATGAACGACACGGAAGACCTGCGCAAAAAGCTGACGAATTTGCAGGGCATCCTGACCAAGGCGCTTGACCGCGGGAAGGAGGAAGAACCTGACTTCTTTGCGATGGGCTACTTCAAGACCTTCGGGCAGGGCGCTGCCCCGACGGGTACGGTGGCACAGCAGAATGCGTTCTATCGCGCATATCTGGACAAGAACTTCCTGAATGCCTTCAACGATTTGGCGACGACGGGCATCACCAAGGCGGACGCCAAGTACACCCAGAAGCGCCGCGAAGCCCTTGACGCGCTCACGAAGGGCATTGACAAGCTGGAAAACAGCTCCATCGAAGCCTTCAAGGAGACGGCGGACGCCCTGTGCAAGGCGGTGGACGCGTCCATCGACCCGCTGGACATTGTGAAGGACTCCGCCGCCTGCACCTTTACCGGCAGCATGAAGGCGTACTACCGCACCTTCTACGAGGGCAAGCGCACAAACGGCAAGAAGGAAGCCAAGTACAATCGCGAGCTCGCCCGCGCCGAACGCAAGGCGGCAAAGGGCAAGGCGTACAAGGTTGCGCTGGAAACGACGGTCGATTTCGATTTGGTGAAGGAGAACGTGCTGACCCTCATGCGCAGCCTCAAGGCGCACTATGAGGAGCGCGTGGCAACGGAGCCGAAGGAAGACAAGCGCCGCAAGACGGAGAAGGTCGTCGATTACCTTCAGGAAAACGCTTCCGGCATGGTTTGCCGCATCACCAAGCAGGCCGCCAAGAACAAGGCACTCAAGCTGATGGCGGAGGTCGGAATTTCCGAGCCGCGCAAGCGCTATCGCCAGTACCCGTTCGAGTTCTCCGGCGGTATGCGTCAGCGCATCGTAATTGCTATCGCGCTGGCGGCAAACCCGGACATCCTGATCTGCGATGAGCCGACGACGGCGCTGGACGTGACCATTCAGGCGCAGATTCTGGAGCTGATTAACAAGCTGAAGAAGGAACGCAATCTCTCCATCATCTTTATTACCCATGACCTTGGCGTTGTGGCGAACATGGCCGACCGGATCGCGGTGATGTACGCGGGCAAGGTGGTCGAATACGGCACGAGCCGCGAAATCTTCTACGAGCCGGCGCATCCGTACACGTGGGCGCTGCTTTCCTCCATGCCCGATCTGGACAGCAAGGATCGCTTGGAGGCGATTCCCGGCACGCCGCCGGACATGCGCTTCCCGCCCAAGGGCGACGCGTTCGCCAAGCGCAACCAGTACGCGCTGCAAATCGACTTCGAGAAGCAGCCGCCGGAATTCCCCATCAGCGAGACACACTGGGCGGCAACGTGGCTGCTGCATCCCAAGGCGCCCAAGGTTGACCCGCCCAAGGCCGTCGTCAACCGCATTGAGAAAATGAAGCAGAGAGCGGAGGTGACGTCCAATGGCTGAGCAGGAAGTATTGCTGAAGGTAGAGCATCTTTGTCAGTATTTCGGAACGAACAAGGCGGTCGATGACGTTTCCTTCGACATCAAGAAGGGCGAGGTCTTCGGGCTGGTCGGCGAATCCGGCTGCGGCAAGACCACGACCGGCCGCTCCATCATCAAGCTCTATGACATTACGTCCGGCAACATCTACTTCAAGGGCAAGCGCATCGCCGCGGGCGTGAAGAGCTACAAGGACGCGATTGCCGCGGCGAAGGCGGAAATGAAGAAGGCCGACCCTGCGCGCAAGGAAGAACTGAAGCGCATCATCGCCCAGAACCGCGAGGAAATCCGCAAGGCGCGATTCGACCACGAAAAGTGCGACAAAATCTACGCCAACGCGATGGCAGACGAGGTGGACGCAAAGTACGCTGAAATCCTCAAAACCACACCCGCGGACAAGCTCGACGAAGTGAAGCGCGAATACGCCTACGAGAAGAACATCGCCAAGCGCCAGCGCTTCACGACGCAGATTCAGATGATTTTCCAAGACCCGATTGCTTCGCTCGACCCCCGAATGACGGTCTACGAAATCATTGCGGAAGGTCTGTCCATCCGCGGCGAAACGAACAAGGCGGTTGTGGACGAAAAGGTCTACAAGGTGCTGGAAATGGTCGGTCTGGTTCGCGAACACGCGGGCCGCTATCCGCATGAATTCTCCGGCGGTCAGCGCCAGCGCATCGGCGTCGCCCGCGCGGTCATCATGAATCCGGAACTGATTATCGCCGACGAACCTGTGTCTGCACTGGACGTGTCGATTCAGGCGCAGGTCATCAACCTGCTGAACGACCTGCGCGACCAGCTGGGCTTGACCATCCTCTTCATCGCGCACGACCTGTCTGTCGTCAAGTATTTCTCCGACCGCATCGGCGTGATGTACTACGGCAACATGGTCGAGCTGGCAACGTCCGAGGAGCTGTTCGCCCATCCGCTGCACCCCTACACGCAGGCGCTGCTCTCTGCCATTCCGCTTCCTGACCCGGAATACGAGCAGAAGCGTCAGCGCATCCACTACGATCCGCTGAAAGCGCACGATTATTCCGTGGACAAGCCCTCCATGCGGGAAGTGGAGCCGGGGCACTTTGTGCGCTGCAACGACGCGGAATTTGCGCGCTACAAGGCGGAACTTGCCAAGTAATTTATACTATTTCCTGCATTCACCTGCGCTATCTGCTTGCACCGCGAATTTGGAATAATATCATCCCTATTCAGCCGCAGCGAGGAATCCTGCGGCTGATTTTGGGTGCGCCCGGCGTCTCACGTTTCTAAAGGGTGAAAGACCCGAATCCGCCCGGTAGCGGGAAGGAGAAAGCCGAAGGCAAGGGAGTCCGTCGTGAGGCGGAATCTGAAGGAAGTCGGATGTGGGAACAGACTAACCACGGGCAAACCTCTGACCTGACGAACAGAAACCGTATAGAAGGCTATATGCGAGGGTAAGGCTGCTCAACAAGTCGAAGCCCAATAGCTACACGGAATCGCATGTGGTAAATGCGGCAGGTAGATGGAGGGAAAGAAACGTGTGGTACCCGGGGAGGTCTGCGCGGAATGCGCCGAAAGGCGTAACCGCAGTCGCAAGGCTGCGCTGAACGCGCAGAAATCAGCCGAAGCCATAGTACCTTGGGGAAACTCAAGGGAAGGGCGGAACCAATACGCGCCGGAGTAACCGAAGGAAGGAGGACGGCATGAAGAACGCAGAAAACGTCAGGAGCTGCCTGCAAAGAGATAGCACGGAATGCGAAGGGTATGCGGGAGCGCAGAGTGCCGTTCAGCCGGGAAGTGGTGAAACGGCAGGCAGAAGCCAGAACCTGCTTGAAGCAATCCTGTACAGAGACAACCTAAACAGGGCTTACAAGCGGGTAAAGGCAAACAAGGGAGCGCCGGGAGTGGACGGGATGACCGTAGAAGAAGCGCTTCCATGGCTCAAGGAACACGGCAAAGAAATGACCGAAGCAATCCGAAGCGGAAAGTACAAGCCAACGGCGGTGAGACGGAAGGAGATTCCGAAGCCGGATGGAGGAGTGTGCAAGCTGGGGATTCCCATGGTCAAAGACCGGATTGTGCAACAGGCAATCGCTCAGCAGTTCATGCCACTGTATGAACCGAAGTTTTCGGAAGGGAGCTATGGCTACCGGCCAGGAAGAAGTGCGCAGGATGCCATCTTCAAGATTCGGGGATATGCGGATGAAGGGTATGAATGGGCAGTACAGCTCGATTTGAGCAAGTACTTTGATACGCTGAACCATGAAAAGCTGTTGAACCTTCTGCGGGAAACCATAAAAGATGAACGGGTCATTCAGCTGATTAAGAAATTCCTGAAAAGCGGAGTGATGGAAAACGGCGTAAAGATTGCCACGACGGAAGGAAGCTCGCAGGGTGGCCCGCTGTCACCTTTATTGGCGAATGTGTACCTGAACGAATTTGAATGTGAATACGAAAGGCGCGGCGTGCCGGTGATTCGGTATGCGGACGACATCGTATTACTGTGCAAAAGTCAGAGAGTGGCAGAACGACTGCTGGAAAGCAGCATCCGCTATCTGGAAGGGAAGCTGAAACTGAGGGTGAACCGGGACAAAAGC
>OLRR01000531.1_pt1 | contig 29619 bp, 20 predicted proteins | sample 1671941 | NCBI WGS metagenome assembly OLRR01 (sample SAMEA3136628, study PRJEB25190) | human gut metagenome
TAAAAAAACCAAAGATACAAGACCTTTGGTTCTCTAACTAAATTATTTACTTACTGAATTCATTATATCATTCTTGTTTGGTTTATACAATATAAATATTTTGATTTGATTCTTTCATACTTTTATCTGGCTTTGCTGTACAGCATTTTATCAGCTGTACTTACACACAATTTATATAAACTACATACTTAGATTGCTTTCTCCTTGAGTTTCATAATTAATTTTGACACTCTTTTAATGAATCCGGTGTTCTACAGATACGTAAGATGGTTAGTAACCCTTTCTGATTGAGTAAGCTTAATATGTGTCTCAAATTTAATTATGAGACACATAAAAAATACGCCCGGATTCCTCCTCCAGGCGTATCATAATCTTTATACTGCTTCTCTTCTACTTTACAAGCATTTCCTCTTCTGCTTCCGCTATTTCTGCGTCCGTAGCGTGCGTATACTGCTTGATTTTCTCATATGGCACATGATCTAAAAGCATATTCTGTATAATTGCTTTTTGACCTTCTGCACGACCTTCTGCACGACCTTCTGCTCTTTGATCTTCCCATGCTTTTGACATATTCACGACCTCCTTATCTTCAATTTTTAATTCAAGTCCTAATAACTCATTGCATATTACCGCAGCATCTCTGCTCATTTTTTCAAACAACGGATTGTTGGCCAACAGATCAGTCATTATCTGCTTATTTCCAGAAACCCGAAGCATTTCCATGACTTGACCGATTTCCGTATGGAACATTTTGTAATCCTTGATCTCCTTTGGTGTGATCAGCGGTAATTCATACTTCGGTATGAACCGGCTCATCTTTTCATCTACAGGTGCAATCATCTCTTCCAGAGTCCTCGGACCGTCCCAGTCTTTTTCGCCCCAGTAAATAGTGACCGTAATGACTGGAACTAACCGGTCCTCCTTATGGAATCCGGATAAGAATTCTTCGGATGTCTCAGCTTCCTGCCGGTCATTCCGGTGTTTCTTCCTGATGGCTGAAATCTGTGCTGCATAATTCATGATATCATACAGCATGACCTTTACCGGCATTGCATAATGGATATGGGCCTGGGATTCCACTCCCAGGATCGCATAGATCCTTCCCCTGTATTCTTTTGCAATATAGCCTTTCAGTAAATCGCGGAATTTCTGCACTGCAATGACATTGCCGTCATCACCATATGGAAGTGTCAGTTCCGCCGGATCCTGGTCGATCAGTTCGTCCGGCTGCACGACCTGCTCACCGCCATACACGGCATAATTGATGACATCTGCAAAAATGTCGTTTCTTTTTAGATACTCTTTTGTAATAGCATCTATTTTTCCCATGGAATCATCATCTCCTTTTTTGATTTTTCTATCATAAACAGAGATGATCCCTTTCGGAATATCCCTGATAAGCGCATCTAGGGATACTCCCTGTATTTTCTTTTACTTGGTTACATGTTCCGGCATATACAGCCAGAACAACTTACTTATTATTGTACTTATATCATTTACTTATCATTATTATTTTACCCAGTATCTAGATTTTAGTCAATGTATTGCTTCAGGAATTACAGACATAGGAGTAAGGATGGGGAAAATATTATATTATTTTCAACATGCAGATATCCACAATCCAGTGCTTTCATCTTGTAAATAAATTACTAGGGACTTCCGCTTATTGTCCTAAACCCTTATACAAGTGACTCGTCTTTCCATAAATAGGATCAAAATGGTGCTATTTATAGAGCACCCCTTGTTCTTAGCTGTATTCTTCTTGACATAGGACCATCCTACTGGCAGAACGGATTAAGGCAGGGCGAGGATGGCGCAGTGGTTTCCGTTTCCATCGCTTTTCACCCATGAAAAACATGCACCACACGACACAAAAAAAGAAGGTATTGTCTACCTCCTTTTAACTGAACAATTTAATATTTCCAGTTTTTATGTAAATTTTAATATTTCCTGCACATATACTTTTTCTTCTTCATCTTCTGCTGCTTTACTTAGAAGCATTACTCGATCACTGACATGTGACACCCTCTTATATTCTGCCCCCTGAAATACGGCTGCATCTTCTGTTTCTATTCCATTAATGACATTTTTATCAATAATGAAATCAAATTTGTAATCCACTTGATCAGGATAGGAACGAATAATTACACCTTCATAATAGGTATCAAGTTTTATCCTTGAGTTTTTTTCACCACATGTTACATCATATAGTCTTATTCTATCCCCTTTATGATATTTTTCCACACATTTTTTATCAACTTGGTAAAGATGATTATCAGGACATACGGATAAAAGCATTTCAAAACCTTTACCTGTTTGTTTGATCAACCGGCTTACTTTACCACAGACCGGGCAATAAAATGTTCCGATTTCTCTTTTATGGACCTTATTTTTTTTTAATTTTTTCCCATATTTTTCCATACTACCACCACTCTTTCTTTGATAATGTACATTATTTAATGGTAAAAAACATTTCTATATAATGGTTCAGAATCTATTCGTAAATATTTGTACTTAACGCCTTCCTATGATGCAAAAAACACCTGTAAGCGTTCTTTTTCTGTATGATTTATGGACCACTTATCAACTATAAACATTCCATATATAGATTGATTTTAGATATTGTGTTGGATCAAATCAGCCCTGTTATTAATGGACTACTCCCTCGTATATTTCAGTTGATCCATCCGGAAGTATCCATTCTTGTTTTACCCATGTTCCATGTTTTGTTGACAGTTTTGATTCAGACCAAATTAATTGTTTTTCTCTGGTTTCCATTGCTTTACTTCGCATTTTGCTTTTGAATATTTTTGACTGCCGCACCAGTTCTTTATCATATCTGTCATCAAAAATATTATTTTTGGCCAGTTCAATTTTTCCTAAAAGATATTCAACTTTTTTAGTAAAAATCACTGCATCTGATATACGTGCAAGATCATGTATTTCTTCTATAATTGTATCTTTGTCTTTATATTTAGATACCGTTTCTATGATCTTGGTACATTCTTCTTCTTTTATTTTGAATAAATGATAGTATTTTTGTTTTCCGTCGTTTCCGACTGCATAGTCTGCTCCTCGTCCTATAATATAGATTTCCTTTTTCAGTATCGAATTAATGATATGCAATAATTTTTTGTTTATTTCTTCTCCGTCCAATAAACATTTTTTAATGGTAAAGCCGGATTCTACATTCTGGAAGACAGTCGTTTCTTCTATCCCTTCCGCAATCCATAGTTTTAATGCATTATTCTCTTCAGCGCTGCAACAAATTATTTTATCCATACTTTTCTCCGTTCAGATTATCTATTTATTTTAACATTTTTCTTTCACCTTGCCAATATCAGCAATAATAGCAAGTATCTATGTTTCCACGATACTTGCTATTATCATTTAAGCTACTCTAAAACATTCATTAGCATAAGCAAACAAAGCATTCTTGATAATGGATTTAGCAAAGCATGCTAATGCTTGTGTAACTCCGTTACCCAGAATCTGCTGTTTCGCGCTCAGATTTCCAATAAATTCAAAGGATCCATTCAGCCCCATTAAACTTGCCGCCTCTGCGACTGATAATGAACGGTTCCCTTCCGGTGGCATAATATTGACTTTTCGCCAGTTAACGATCGTAACTGCAGGTTCATCATAAGACAGTCTTCTGTATGTGTCACTATGTCTTTCTAAACAAGCCATTTCCTTTATATCTTTGTAATTTCTGCCAGGACGCACCTGTGCCATTTTATGTACCGTTTCTTCTTTCGGTGTAGTACAATCATGATAATGTATCCAATTAGATGTTATTTTACGAAATGCATCTCTAACGGTTCTTTTTTTCGTTAATTCTACATTTGGTATCTGTATCTTCCCAATTCGGCTTCCTATCAGAAGTACTCTCTTTCGGACAGTGTACCCGCCGACATCCCAGTCTTTTACAACCTGATAAGTGATCTTGTAATCTGACAACTCGGTTAAAACTTTCTCCAAATATTTTCCATTTTCTTTTGTTAAAAAAGTCGGAACATTTTCCATCAGAAAACATAATGGCTGCTTTGCTCTGACGATTCTTGTATAGTCACTTACTAACAGCCTTTTTTCTTCAGCAGCTTGTGTGCTGATATTCTGACGGTTTGCATTCGAATATCCTACACATGGAGGTCCACCAATTATCAGATCTACAGATGGAACTTGATCTGGCTGCAGTTCACGCATATCCATCTGTAAAATATGACTTCCTATGTTTTTTTTATAAGTCATTACGGCTGACTTATCATAATCACAGGCAAAGCGGATATCAAAGCTCGGATCTTGTGAAAATGGATAATCAAGTAGTCCGGCTCCGCTGAATAATGATGCAACATCAAAGATATACTGTATATCGTTTCGTTCCTTGGCTGAAAACAATCCGGATGCAAAGAGCATGTCCTGCAATGCAGACGGATGTTTCAATAGTTCGTCTTTATCAATTTCAAATGATTCGACAGGTGCATCGTCCAAGTAGGATACCAGTTCTCGATCATCATTGCTTTCCGTTTCGATATTCTTTTGGATCAGATGAATAATGATTTTTTGCTCCAGTATTTCAATTTCCATATATCTGCACATGGAAATACTGTTTCTTATTTCTTTGTTTCGTAAGTCTACTAATGGTTTTTTATTAATCCCTTTTCGACACATTTTATATTTCCCGTTTACATCTGGAACAATAATGATCTCCATTTGATCTTTATCTAAAAAATACCTGTATTTTGTTCCGGCTCTAAACGTATCGTTTTCAACGAATGAAAATGTTAATCCCCGTTTACTGCTCCTTATTCTCATATTTTATCCTCTTTCTTTATTGTTGTTTACGCATATAAATATTTTTCTGCATGGCATAACATATATTCATACTCCATTTCACCTTGAAAAGCCCTTATGATTTCCTGTTCCGTACTCGTCATTTCTGAATAATGCTTCTTTCCATATGAATCCGGTAACCAGCCTTTTTTTATCGCACTTACGATATTAAATTTTTTCAAAGTCTCCCTGTCTGTAAATTCAATATGACAGGTCCCTTTTTTATAGAATTTGACTCGGAAGAACCGGAACTGGATAGCAGGTAAAGACAGGGTTTTTCCATTACTGTTTTCTTTCAAAAGGTCTTCCAGGATCTCGTATGCGGATTTTTTCTGACATGGTGTCCCTCCAAGATATAAGAAACTGTCCTCAATCATCTTTAAATATTCCACACCTTTTCCCAGGCTTATTGACCATTCAGAGGTATACCTGTTTTTTTGATAAATATTAACTGGCAAAACAATTGTTCCATTTACCTGATAATATTTATTCGCTGCCCATGCATCAAAATAATGTACATTATTTTTACTTTCCGGACACCAGGAATAGGTTTTACTGCAGAGATCAAATAATCGTAACAGTTCGGACATCTGGTCAGTTTCTGGACTGTCAGCTTTCTTTTTTATTTCCTGTGCTGCATCTGTGCTAAATCCAATCCTTTCCATGGAATTTAGGTCCGGCAATAAATGATCCGGGATATCCTTTTCTCTTTTTAGTTCATCAAAATAAATTTTCCAATATTTTCTACGAACTTTTTCAATATATTCGTTGACTGAACAATCATAATAGCCATCGATGGTCATTCGAAAAAGCGGCCGATTGCCAGCAGTTATTAATGCATTGTTTTTACAATTTTTCTTCCACTCTTGAAATTGTTCGATCAGCGATATGCCCTGTTCAATTTCTTCCTCATACTGGCGAAACAAATCTACATTTTGTGTGGAATTTTGCATCTTGCTGGTTTGATTCTGCACTTTATTTTCTAATTTAAGTGAGATCATATTTTCCGCTTTTGACATGGACGTTTCCGGTATCTGAATTTTTGATACTTGATTCTCGTCACACAGCTTTTGGAATATTTTCTTTTCTTTCAAACTGTTCAGCTCACTTTCGAAAAGGAACACAAGTCCACAGCCGTTATGCTCGATTGTCATTTGTAAGATTTTTAATATCTTCTGTACGGAATCATCCATATCCAATGACATAGATACAAGCACCAGATCATAACGATAACCTCTGTTAATTTCCTTTTCAATATCAGATAAAGTACTGCCGATAACACTTATTCCTTTTGATTTCATAAAAGTACACCGTTGTTCTTCTTTTTCTATACAATCGAAATGTATTTGATATATTTTCCTATGCCTCAACCATTCTGCTACAAGCTCTGCATGATTGGTGTTTGAGGAATTCACATATAAAATGGACTGGATCTCTTTCCAATTCACTTTTTCTAACGATGTCTTCCAAATCTGTTCTTCTTTCCTTTTAAACATTTTCTTCTTTTCGCTCCTTTCTTTGCAATGCAAAAAGAGCCCTATTTGCATTATGCAAATATGAGCTCTCACTTAATTACATAGATAAGTCCAAAGGTTTTTCCTTTGGACTTATTCTAAAACTTATTCATTTACTTACACAGTAAGTATAACATTAATTTTCTTTCTACGCAAGCATCAGGCAACACCAATATTCTCTTTCTGCTGGACAAATTCCGGTTCATCCCAATGAAGTTCATCCAATGTTTTAGCGAACATTTTTGCAAAGGCCTCAACGTTTCCTTTTGTATCTCTGGAATGTGCTTTTGCCTCTAATTGTAATACTTTACCATCAGAATATTCCATCGCATAATATTCTTTTTCAGGATCACTACATTTCCGGATAAAAAAGATTGCTGTTTTCTTATCTGCTACCTTATCAACATAGCGAGACAAACAGTTCCCCATCCTCGCTCCTTCTTTCACTAACATATCTGCACTGGTCGGAATGATAACTTTAAGCCCTAACATACCATTAAAGAATTTTGACAATTTAATATTATCATTTTGTTGCAATTCGTTTGCTATATGCTCCATGGTATCTTTGTATACTTGGTCTCTTTCTTCCTCTTCTTTTTTTCTCTTCTTATTCCACATTTCCGTGATTCTTTTATCTGCAGCCTGGAAATCTTTTGGGAAACTAATGATTTCATTCTTTGTTGGAAGTTCAAGTTTCTCTACAGTATCCATGTAATTGATCCATTCATTCCATTTATAGTTCATATAGTTTTCTCTTTCAGATTGATCATTTGGAATCATATGATTCCATTGCCGAATAAGATACTTTAATATCTTTAATGGCGTATAATCATAAAGATTTCTAGGAGTCAATTTGCTTGTATCTTTTCCCATGTAAGAATACCAAAAAAGCATGTCTTTCTTTTTCGTAAATACATGTTTTTGTAACAGTTCCAATTTACTCATAGACGGTTCTTCTTGCAACCATTTGAGTTCTGTTCTGTTCAGCTTTAAAATAGAGCAGAGATCTTCTTGTGAAAAGTCCAATAAATTTTTTGATTTTGATGTCGCATATCCGTATAAGCAAGAATATGTCCCCATGCAAAAATGAATAGCCAATTGCGGCATATCGCATTTAATCATTTTTTCATATACCGGTATTTTCCTCTCCTCTGGATTGCTCAATTCAAGCATCAGCAGCCACCATTCTCTTTTTCCAGTAAACTCTTTCATCATGTCATTTTTCCAATATTTTAAGTGATTAACGGACTGAAATATTTCCCCCATCTTTTTATTGTAAAAATAAGAAGCACCGCAATATGCACTATTCGATTGGTATCCCATTCGAGTAGACTGGAAATATTTTCTTGCCGATTCTTTCCATTTTTTTCCATATTTTTCCTGAAAATGGACGGATTTTCCATTTTTTATATATATCCTGGCCTGCTCTTCCAAATCTGTTTCCGTCTGGTCGATATCCATATTTCTGATAATCCTGGAATACATTACATAACGTAATATGATTCCACCGTCTTTGGTTGGCTGTGGAACCATCAGCCATTCAATGTCCCATAAGAACTGCCTTCCACGATGAATATCTTGTACAGTCAGATCTGCCTGGCAATATGGACACTTAGTATGGGAAAGATGTTTTTTCTTTTTTTCCTGTATATAAGTTTTTTTGCAATGTGTACAGTATACTTCTGTTTCATCCTGCATAGCATAATGCGGAACCCTGTCAAACAAAAATTTTTTATGATCGCGCGGTAACGGATAAATGATTTTATCACACCACCCCTGCTCTATTTCCTCTTTTAATTTTTCCCTTTTTTTTCGTCTCTGATATTTGATTTTTTCTTCATATCGGTCAATTTTGTAATAAAGAGTTTTCGCATCATTATTCAGAAATTTTTCTGTTCGAAGTTTGTCCTCTTCGCTCAGATAAATCAATGTATGATATCCTAAATTACTGTAATGATCTGCTTTTGACCATTTCTTTTCCTCATAGTGATAATACTGATACGAATTTTTTGAGAAAACTGCACGCATTATTAATTGATCTCTGAAAAAGTCCAACAACAATATTTTTTCATGCTCCTGTATAATTACCTTCGATGAGACAATATAACATTCTCCTTCACACAATGCATATTTCTCTTTTGCTTTACTTACTGACGTAAATTTCTTTTCAATCAACTCTTTTTTTCTCATTTTGCTGCCTCCATTTAAATAAAAGAAAATGACAATTGACCGTCAGATTCTTCTTCGTTAGAAACTTCAACCATTTGTGAAACATGAGGATCTGTTTCCTGTTTTTGTGTTTCCGCCGGCGGATTGGCTTTTTTCTTTTTTTGTTCTTTTTTGGCTAATGCAGCTTTTCTGTTTTCTTCTTTCTTTTTCTCCTGTTCTAATTTCTTTTCATATTCTTCCTTATCATCAATAAAAAAGTATTCTATCAGATAAGTAAGTACCTGTTTATCATCAAGCGCAATAGCCTGATTACCTTTACGCTCTTTCAACATCTTTTGCGCCATTTTCGTCACATAATCAAAACCAGCCTTATAGGATTTATGTTCCTGCATAATTGCATCAAACATATGCTGATCTTGTTGTGCCTTTTCTATTAACCTCTCACGCATATACTGATGTTCCCACTGTGGAAAGTCTTCCTTGTCTTTTTCCAATTTTTCTTTTACATCTTCTATCGTATAAATCGATGTATTAATCGTTTGCTGTGTTATTTTATCTTCAATATTTACTATATTATTTTCCATTGCTATTTTCCTCCATAAAAAGGTCAGATGTAATATTTTCACATCTGACCTTTAATAATTTTGTTATTTTTTTGAATTTTACATATTATTAAATATTTCCTCCTATCTGGCAAGTACACGTGCCTTGAATTCCATAAGCTTCTCCATGAACTCAGCATCTGACATTTCTCTTTTGGAAATCTTATAAGCATTCCCTCCAAATGGCATATCCGCATTCATTTTGTTGGCTATCCTTAATCCTGTATCTATACTCCTTTTTTCCATAGTAATATCCTCCTATTACATTGCCACCAATCTCCATTCTCCACGTTGTGATGATTGAAAACAGTCAAATTGCTGAAGCACTTGACGAATTTTAGCTTTCCAATTTGGATTCATCTGACAACGTTTATGACCATCAATTTCGGCATAAATCTCTGTGAGATCACTTTCACCACCTAAATGATGTAAGGCTGCATAAACTATATCTCTCCAGGTTGGATCTTTTGCATCCCGAATATCTATCTGCCTCTTAACCTGAGTAGAAAATTCTATCATATAAGGCAGTGTTTTTTTTATGATCATTAGATATTCATGTGCTATTGGCACAAAATTGCGATGCCCGGAATATGCTACATTCTTATAGCCGGAAGATGTATTGTTCTGCTCCTTGATGATGATCTGTTCGATTATGCCCGGAGTGACCAGTTCTGTTACCATTGACTTGAAAATCCCGGAACGTCGAACATCTCCCATAAGAATTCCCATTTTACCTCCATTCATCATAGCTGCATAATATTTCATGATAATGGAATTTAGTGTTTTCATGAACTTATCCCATGGCATACAGCCAAGGTCTTGCTTTGCTAATTCTCCTGTAGGATCCGGGTAAGCTGAACCCGCCCAATTTATCCTGCAAATATTGGAATATGGCGGATGCATGAAATAAAAATCCGCGTCCAAAAATTCTTGTGGTACATCATCTGTGATTGCATTTACCGATAATATGTCATTACGTACAGGATTCGGATTAAGGTCCGCTCCAATGTATCGAATTCCCATATCTTTTGCTACATCACTTCCAGTTCCTCCTCCGCTGAATAATTCGGCCATTTTTTTTACTTGATACTTCCAAATACAAAAAGCCTGAATCCAGCCACTGCAGTTTCCTCGATATTTATTATCGCCCCAACTCGTTCCTGTAGGTGAACGTTGTGGAAACGATAATATGGTACTGTCTTTGGCTCTTAGCGTTTTTTCAATTTCCTCTCTTTTCATCTTTTTATTCTCCTTTCTAAAATTAAAAAAGCTGGAAATACAAATTTACTATGCATTCCAGCTTTTACTTATATATACAAAAAAAGCCAAGAATTTAATTTCTCGACTTTTCTTATAACTTAATCATTTACTATACGCATTAATTATAGCATATTATCATTTAAATTTCAACCGATTATGAACATATTACATGCATCCATATGCTCCGTAACTTTTCAAGTTAAGTGCAACACTGTGTTGCACTTACTCTGACGGAATTATCTGTTGCATTTACTTTGACGAAAAGTACATAATTTTATTATTATACTTTCATCATATCGAATGTCATAATATTATTTTTACTTAACTAGCATTTCTTTTTCTACCTTAGCAATTTCTTCATCAGTAGCATTTGTATATAACTTAATTTTGTCGTGTGATGTATGATCGGCCAGCATATTTCTAATCACTTTTTCTTTTTCTCTTTTTTCTGTTTCTTCACGAACTTCTTCGCGCATTAGTTCCATCTCGTTGCACATAATTTCTACCCCAGTTCTTTCTTCTTTAAAATATTTCACTTTTTTGGCCAATACAGGATCATTTATATCCTTTACATTTGTGCAATGAAAATCCTGCATTAATTTACCAAGTTCTGTGTCATCTGTAACCTTTGAATTTACGCAAATAATATGTGGCTCATCACAAACACATTCTTGATTTTCTTGAATCTCACAATCAATATGATATAGGGGAAGATTTTCTCCAAAAACATCATTTTTTGTAATAAATACCACATAGGTTTCAGGTTTACTGTTGTATTCATATACCGGCATCATGATTTTCGTATCTAATAATTTCTTGCAGTATCTAATATAGTCCTCTCTAGATTCCATATCGCAGATTTGAACTTTAAAATTGTAATTTTTACTTCTTTTATTAGTAGCATAGATATCCAGCATTTGTGAACTTCCAGACAGAATCATTGTTGTATCACGCACCTGAGTATCTAAGACTTTCAGTTTTTTTCGATTTATAACCGTCTTCAAAAGTATTTCTGCACATTCCTTATCTTTGAATACTTTTATCATTAACTCTTCATCCAAAAGAGTTAATTTTGCAAGACATTCTAAATCCTTTACATCAAATGATACCTCTTTGTAGCTTCTTTCAGAGAAAGCTAACATTTTATCACGATCCGTAATAGAAAAATTTATATCTTCTCCTTTTATTTTTGTACGTTCATGTTCCTCAATATATGTAAAAATTTCTTCTAATGAAAATTCTCCTGCAAATTGTCTGTGCCAATCACCTCTAAATTTCGGACAATGCATTACTTTCTTTGGCGCAACTTCATTTTTAGGTATTATGAACTTCCAATAGTCGAATTTCGTTTCTATAATATATTCAAATGGATTAAAGCTTTCCTTATAACGGAACCCTTTTTCATCACATATTTTCTGAATGTATTCTATGCATTCCTTTCTATAATCAGTCAGCATTCTGTTCTCCTTCTTTTCCATGATAATCCCATTTTACTTTTTTTCCACAATTTCCGCAATATGGATTATTCCATAAACTACTTATTATTTTTTTACAATATGGACATGTTCCATAATAAACTTTGATACCAGATACCTGTTTATCAAAAGCATATAAGGAAGGATCTATATTTTTCACAGACAAGATGCCTTCCATTTTCTTTTTTTGATTTTTTTCTTCCTGAAGCTTTTGCTTATATCTATCAGGTAGGGACTGATAAAAAAAATCTGGAGATACATCAAAAAAAGCTGCAATTTTTTCAACAGTACTCGTTGATGGAATTTTTTTCTCCGATATATATTTGCATATCATCTCTCGGCAAATACCAATTTCATTTCCCAATTGTTTTTGAGATACGCCATGTTTTTTTAATTGTATCCGAAGATTATATCCAATAAATTTATCCATCGTATATTACTCCTATAATAATCCGTTATATTTATTTCAATTCTGACTACTTCTAATCTAAGGTAATCAAATTATATACGTACCTATCTTTAGGAATTTTACTCTGCAAGGAAAACGTATCTTCTTTTTTCTTTATCCCCTTTTATCACATATTTGATTTCAATTTCCTGTTCATTTTCAATTGCAGCTATGATTTCCTCTTTTCTAAGAGCAGAGATATCTCCCCATACATTGTTTTCTACCCATACGGTTATATTTCCATCGTCTACATCCATACTGGCAGATAGTAATTTTTCATTCTTTTCATCTGCTTTAAATTGTGAACGAAAAACTCCCTTTAGTTTTCCTTTTTTAGTTTTCATTTTCTTTCCTGCAACTGCAGGCAGCCCATAATTATCAGTATTACCTATTGTTAAATGATCTGGAGTAAAATAGTAGGTACCATCTGCATAGCAGTTCGCTATATATCCTTCTATATGTGCTTTTACCAACAACGCCAGCGCAAGGCAGCTATTATAGGTCATTGGAACCAGTATTTGTTTTTCAAACCGATAGCCACTATTTCTTTTCCACCATAGCGGTGTAATGATATCGCCCTCACTATCTTCTCCCGGTCCTTCTTCATATTTGAATACAATCGGATATTTATTTAAATCATTTCCAGGTACAATTGTAAATACACGAGAGAGCGCTTTTCTGTCGGATCGTCCTGCTTTTCCACTCGGAACGCCTCCTTGAAAATTGCGTACCCATCTGGCATACTGCGCTCCTTTTGCATCGGCCTCCTGTTTGCTCTCTATAATATCGCGTTTCAAGCTTCCATTTATGATTTCCTCACATAATACAAGTGCTTCACCGAAATCAAGATAATAATTTCCGCATTCTACTGATTGCTTATTTTCAGTCTTAACAAAAGATAATATGAGCTTTTCAATTGTGAATGAATCGCTTTTGGCTTTGACAAATGTGTTCAATGCAAAAATTCCTTTGATCTCTTTTGACAATCTTTTTTCCATAATTACCTCCTGTAGTTCACTTTTATTGCAAATGTGACCTTTTTATTAATAATAATATTCTCCATGGTCAAAGTCAATTAAATATTTATTAAAAATTATATTTAAGAGCAAAAAAACAAAGAAGAACCTATAGCATTCTTACTATAGACTCCTCTCTGTTTATTTTTAATCAATATAATTTAAAACTTATTTAGCAAATCCATTCGTTTCAACATCTTGTTTTATCGTTTTAATTTGCTCGTTTGTATAAGTTTTTTCTGATTCAGATACTGCATCATCTGATAATATCTCTTCTATCATAGACTGATATGTTGGATCCGTATACCATTTTGATTCTACATTTAATCCACCATTATTATTCAGTATCTGAAGTTCTGCTGCAGAATGATCTTCTTTGTAAGCATCCTTGTTCAGCTCATAGAAGTCTTTATTGATAAACCTCAGTTTATTTAACCATTCTGCCTCATTTTCATCTTTTGGTACAATTGATTCTCCATCAGCTAATACATATATATTAAATTCATAATATGTTATTTTACCCATACTATCTGTCAATTTATAGGTTTGAGTAAATTTCCCTGATGCATTTAGTTTAATATAAACATTAGGATCAAAATCTACTAATTCCAATTTATCTTTAAGTGTACCTGGAACCAATTCATCATCTTCAATATCACTGACCGTTGTTTCTCCGCTTTCCAATGAATCTTTCAACAATGAATCTTCTGTAATCAACCCATTTTGCGCATCTTTCAAACGGAATACCCTGTTTTCCGTATTAATTACAGGGAATTCATTATATTTTACATTTACAATCTGTGTATAAGTACCTACTTTTCCATCAGAGTTCGTGACTTCATACGTGATCTTATGTTTCACCGGACTATCATTTTTGTCCAGCTGCATGAACCATGTATCTAATGTAAATCCTTCCGGTACATCATCGTCAAATTTTAATGTTTCACCTTTCTGTTTATGACCGTCTACAATTTTACCATCTGCATATTGTATTTTTGTAATCCGTATCTTATCTGTAATATCACCATCCTTTTTATCTGTAGCCATCAGGTTCTTGGTCAGATCTGCTTTGGTAACCGTTTGTCCTTCATAGAAAGTTAATTCGTCTTTTCCTGGACTTGGATTATCCGGGTTATCAGGATCTGGTATTGGCTTAATAACCGGCCGGTCATCAGTATCCCATACCGCATATAGAGTCAAATTATTAGCATCTGAGTCAACACGGTCAAATACCCATTTATGCCAACCTACGTCTGCGCTTTGCCATAAAATTACTGGTGTCCCTGCATTTGTCTTGGCATTTGATAAATCTAGTTCAACTCCGACAGCAGAACGGATATAGTATGTCCCATCTCCAGCACTTATCAGTTTCCATTTTTGATTATTTGAACCAGAGTTATACGCATATGTTTGTAATTTGTTACCATTTGTTGTACTTCCATATGGCACAGCTAGAACCATATTGGAATATAATAACTCAATTCTATAATATCCACTATATAAGTACGTGAATCGGAATTGTGTTGTTGCTTCTGGTGCATCATCTGCCGCAATTCCGATACCTTCTGATATCTGATAATTACAACTTAACCCCCCTAATTTCTTTGATTGATCTAAGCTTGTACTGATTGTATAAATTCCATTTTTCAATGGATTAAGAAGTGTTGGCATCCATAATTGTTGAGTTCTTGTATTTTTGTCAGTCATTTGAATGGTTGCCCCATTTGCTGCATTTCCATCTTTTAACTCAATATATGTTCCAAGTTTAGATTGTATAAAATAACCGTGATTATATTTCGTGAACTTCCATAATTGCCCTTCTTCTCCAGTCCATTGTTCTTGTGTTATTCCTGCACCGGTTTTATTAGAATTACCTTTTACCGTCAAATAGTAACCAGATAATACAACTTGAATAGAATAATATTCTCCAGATACTTTTGTTATTTTATATTGATGATTTAAGGAATCGTCTGAACTCTGCCATAAATGTAATTTTGATCCAGGATTCATTCCTATTCCGTTCGTATTATCAATATCCCATTGGTAATTTCCATTTACATTCGTAGCAAATGTATAATATCCTTCAGCTATACCATTTTTAAACTCATTCAAGGCATTAGCTTTCCACCAAACTTTATCAGTTGACGTATCCGAAGTCATTTGAACGTTTAATAGATTTTTTGCTTCTCCATCTGCAGTGCTAATATATAATCCTTTCTTTGATTGTATTCTATAGAAATTATTTTCTTTTTCAAATTTCCATAATTGTTCATCCGCGCCTGTCCACTCTGCTTGATATACATTCGCACCTTCTTTTGTTGCATCACCTTCTATAGTTAGATAATATCCCGATAGCATGGATTGGATTGAATAGTAATCTCCATTAACACGGGTAATTTTGAATTGTTCATTTTGTGCTGCAGAAGATGGATATAATTGAATATTGGCACCAGGATTTAGACCTGTATTATTCATATTATATACATTCATTCCATATGTCGTATTCTCTTTTGTAAGTAATGTATAGTTGCCTTCCGGAATAATTCCCTGTGTATTCTCAATTACTTTTTGATCTTCCACTAATTGAAAATATTCGTCTGTACTAATATCTTCCGGTAATTCTTCTGCTATATAATCAGGTGTATCAGATTTAGGATCCAATGACCAACCTGCGAATTGCCGTTCTCCATTTGTAAAATCCAAATCGCTATTAGATCGAATACTATATGAGCCACTATCTACATCTATATTTTCATATGTGCTTGCACCATTCGTAGAACCTCCATTTGCATCATATGTTACGGTCGCATCCGCTCTCCATACAGCATATAAATCAATTACATCACCATCTTTACTAGATAAATTATAAATTCTATGTCCATCATTATAATTTATTGTATTTGAGTTTTTATCAAGCGTCCATCCTACGAATTTGTAGCCTGGTCTTGTGAATTGATTTGGTAATAATGTGTCTCCAGTTCCATATGAATATGTGCTATCATTCATTACTCCTGTTCCACCATTTGCATGATAGCGAACTGTATATTTATTTGCTATTTTATGATCAGCACAGAATTTAACATAATGATGCCATCGTGTTGCAGGAGAATAAGCTCCATAATTATCAAGATATCGTGTTGTACGATCTGAAGTCCAAAAACCTGTTCCATCATTAAGAGTTCCATTCGTATATTTTTCTTCCCACCATAAAACATTTGATACACCATGATTATATGAACAATAAGTATGGCATACGAAAGATACTACTCCATATCCAGAAGTCAAAAAAGAATTTAAATTATAATGATTGCAATTAGCAGGATATTGTTCACGAAATGGATTAAATGTATCCCAACCTTTACTACAAGAACCACAACGTTTATGCCATGTAAAACCAACTACATCTGTGAAATTAGTCGGATCTGTACCTGCATTATTCCATTCTGAAATTTCACTTGTGCATGTCCAATTTGAACATTTATCACCCTGATCTTTAACTGTATAACCAACACCGCCATAAATCATATATGACCCGTATCCACCAATATAACCTTTACTATTTGAATTATAGCAACCATATATATGTGTATTATACGGCCCATAGTCCCCATGATAATTATTTTTGTTAACAGTATATTTATAATTGTATGTTATACCATTAAATACATAATTACCTTTTGACATTCTATCCCAATGTGCACCTTCATCCCATTGATTATCTTCTGCACTCCATGTAGGGCATTCATAATATGAATAAATTGAATCATTTTCAATTTTTGCATATAAGTTAGATACTCCATCTGAAACATCTTCCAAATACAAAGAACTTATGGTAACACTGCCTGCTGCCACAGCCTCAAATTTGGCATACAGTGTAATATCTTCATTATAATCCGTAGTGATTTTTGTAATAGGCTGTGTAAATTCCGGATCAAGATACCAACCTTTGAAAATATACCCGTTTTTTTGAGGATTCTGTAATGTTATTTCTTTTTCTCCACTTACATAGGAGCTTGGATTTAATGTGTTGTTCGTACCGCCATCTAATTCATATGAAATATTCCTTGTAGGCGGATTTTTCCAACCGGCATATAAATAAACTGTACCTGTATACGATTCAGGAATTTCTCCGGTGTATGGAATGTTCAATGCTTCATCTAAATACCAGCCATCGAATGTAAAACCATCTTTCGAAGGGTCTTTAAATTCAATTTTTCTGTTGGATTCAGTAAATGATGATGGGTTTTCAGGGTTATTAACACCTCCATTTAAAATATATTCAATTTTATTTTCTTTTTCTTTCCAGCCGGCATAAAGAGTATAATCTTCAGTTGATCCTACCGGAATGTTAGTAATTGGCTGTGTGCAGTCTTTGTCTAAATACCAGCCATTAAATTGACAACCATCTTTGTAAATAATTGCCTCTTTTTCCAGCTTAATTTCCAGACCTCGAATTTCAGATCCAGATGATGCAAAATTATTTTCACACCAGGTACCTTCCGAAACATATTGAGTCCATCCAGTCGCATCCGTATATATGCGGTAACTCAGTTTGTATTGTTCTTTTTCGCTGCCTCTAAGCTCAAAACATACACCCCTGATTCTGTTACTGTTACCTACTGAACCTACGGTTGCCCCTTGGTCTATCCATTTATCAATTGCACTGCCAGAATAATCTTTTGCCTTTGATACAATAGATAATTTATTCTTATCTAATTTCGTACTTAACTGAAAAGCTTCCAAACTATAACCATTCTGGCAAAATGCTTTGTTCATCACCTCAGATGCCCAGCCTATATTTGAAATGTGTGGTTTGATTGAAACGTCAAATGTCTTATTGGTAATTTCGGCTAAATCCAATCCCTCATTATATGAATAAGACCCTGGCATTAGTTCATCTTTTTCCTGTGATGCACGTTTCGTTAATTTCACTTCTACTTTACGAATAAAATTACTCTTATCTGTATCTTCTGTTCCAACAACTTCTCCATTCTCTCCATAATCAGACCAGCCTTTATCCGTATATACACGATATTTGATCGTATAGTATTCTGGCTCAAATCCACTCACATTTAATTTAATAGCTGTTATCCTATTAGATCCATTAATATTTCCTGCCTGATTTGCATTACCATTTTTGCTCCATGCAGCGGAAGAAGGGCCAACATTGTAAGTTTCTGATGTAATGGCTACATCTGTATTATTATCAATAGATACTTTATATCCCTGTAAATAAGAATTATCATTTCCACATACATTTTTCTGGGAATCCGTCCATCCTTCTGTTGCTCCAGCAGTTGTCTTATTTTTTACCCACAAGCCATTCTCATCTACATAATATGCTCCATTTTGTACCCAGCTTGACCGCACCATGATACCAATATCATTTTGATAATAACAATCAGAACCTACCCATAACCATCCATATGTAACATCTCCAGAATTCTGTAAATAATACCAGTTATTATCCACAAGCTGCCATCCAGTTACCGTCCAGCCACTTGCGTCAAAGTAATACCATTTTCCATTGATATATTCGAATCCGGATGATGTATATGTTCCATCAGAATGTCTATACCACCAGCAGTTATTTTTTGTTGAATGTCCAATCCAGGAACCTGCCGTATTTCCTTTGCTGGCGTCATATGTGCCGTCTGCTGAATAATACTTGTTATCACTCCAGTTATTGGTAATCATCTTACCATTTAAAGCAAAGAAGTACTCTTTACCGTCAATTGTATGCGCTCCAATATACATACCTTCCGTAGCATCAAAATAGTACTTTGCTCCGTTGATAGTCTGCCAGCCTGTAGTTAAAATACCCTCTGCATTGTAATAATATCCTTTACTATCTGATATGATGATTTCATTTTTCGCATACGTTCCATCTGTTTTTTTGTATTTAGTTCCCTTGTCTGTATATTCGATACCTTTCTGCGCTACAAAAGGTGTAAATGTCACATCATATGCTGTTTCTGTTGTATCTGTTGCATCTGAGACATAACTTCCACCATTCAGATCATAGGTAATTTTACCTGATGATTTTCTGTTATCTAATAGCAGATTGTATTTTTTTACATTTTTATCTTTACTCTTTACAATTAACGGTGTTTCTTGATTTGTATAAAAAATTTCCGGATGATTTCCATTACCGACAGGTCTGTCCGTATCTTTCATTGTGAGTACTGCCTCTGGCATTGAAAATGTTGATTCTAATACAGTCAACTTCGGGCAGTTATAGAAACATCTGATAGCAGATTCTACACTATCCGGAATCTTGAATTTATTACCAAGTGACTCAAGATTGACTGCATTTTCAAACCAAAAATCCATATTACCAGGCGTTACCTTTTTATCCATATAAACGGATGTAATATTCGCAACCTGTTCTTTCCACGGTACATCATCTTCTGCTTCAAATGTTGTCGTGTCACCTTTTCCCGTTATCGTGAATTTTCCGTCACTATATAATCTTGCAACAACATCAGATTTGACATCTTTTCCGATTTCCCATTCATTTACGATACTGGATTCACCTACGATACGATTATCTCCGGCCCAAGGATAATCTACAGTATTCTGATCAATGCTCTTATTTTCGGTCTCTACTGGTGTATTTACCCAAAAGGCATTTAACGCATCTGCTCCGTCCGGTATATTGAATGTTGATGGAATAACTGTCAATGACGGATTGTTTGCAAATGCTCTCTGCATTGTCTGCACATTTTTTCCGATGGTAAAGCCTTCCGGTATCGATGTAATACCAGGTTTATCTGTCATTTCAAGAAGACTATCCATACTCTCAACCGTATCCGGTATCTTTAATTTTGCCGGTAAACTAGATAGATTTGTATTTGCCAATATTCCATTAATATTGATCAGATTATTAAATCCAAATCCAGATGGCAATTCTTCCAATGGCGTATTTTCAAACATTTCATTGGCATACTTCATGTTATCACCGAACTTGAAATTGTCCGGCAAATTTGTGACTTTTGTATTCGCATACATACGTCTCGCAGAAATTAAATTGCTGCCATTTGGCATAATCTTATCTGTCATGGCCGTAAGAGAACTTTCCTCAAACATCGAATCTGCTTTTTCTAGTGTATCCGGCAGTTTCATTTCTTCTGGCATTTGCAAGTTCTTACATCCATAAAACATATAAGATGTATCTTTTGTTTTCTTAAATGTATTCCAGAAATCCTGATTAATGGATTCAAGATTTTCACATCCATAGAACCATCCTGCATAAGAGTCCATATTTGCAGTGTTACCGTAAACATGATAATAAACTTTCTTTATTTTATCGCGATAATCTTTCCATGGGATATTATCCAGGGATGATTCCTTACCATCATAATAATTGGCCGCAGAATTATTTGTGGAAATCGTAAATGTTCCATCATCATAGATAGTTGCAGTTCCATTACTGCCATCAATCGTCCATTGTTTTACAGGATCAAAATTGAACTGAATTCCGGCATATCCTCGGCTTGTACCATATGATTGTGCATCATAAATGTGCACATTATATAATCCTTTCTCCGAATGATGATATGTTGAAGTATTTATTCTAAACGCATAGTTATATGTGTCTCCATCATATTTATAAGTTCCTTTTGCCGCTTCTCCCCTATACCAAACAATGTCGTCCTGTCCATTATTTTCTGTCCATGTTGGAAATTGTAATGTAGGAATAGCTGAATTACCCGTGATTTTACAATATACAGCAAAATTCTTTTCTGTCACTTTATATACTTTGATTTTTTCAAATTTTAAATCATCACCTGCATAATATCTGATTCCCTGTTTGAATGATGTTATAGTGTTGCTTCCTACCGGATAGTAATAAAAGTCTGTTAAATAATTTCCTCTTTCATTATTATGTTCTGAACGATTAACATAACAATAATAATTAAAATGTTCACCTTCAATTTTATAATTGCCTTTAGTTGATCCATACCAAATAAGATCATCCTGCCAGTTCCCATTAACCTGTCTACTAGTCCAAGTCGGTAAAGAAACAGAAGAAATTTTATTAGCCCCTTGGATATTTAAATATAATTTAATTCCATTGGCATCATATACCCATTTCGTATTTATAACCTTCGGGGTATCACTCGCTGCATCTCCCAAATCAATAACTTCATTAAAATGATAAAATGTCCATTCACTCGTATTATTTTCCTGCTTTAAAGATGAAACAATTTTATTTCCCAAAGCCAATCTATCACCAGTTGAACTTTCAACATCTGAGATGTACCAGTATCCACCTAACTTAGATTGGATTGTATAGGAACCATCATCTTTTTTGAGAATCTTCCACAGCTCATTATCTTGTCCACCTTGATATTCTGCTGATACGATTGCAGCTCCTTCATCCTTGCTGGAATCTTTCACTGACATGACATATCCTGAATATCCCAAGCTAATCGTATAGTAACCGTCTCCTACATAAGTCACATGAAGCTTTGTATATTCTTTCGGCACAAGTGATTCACCATTGACTACCAGTCCCAGAGATTCACCTGTATTTCCCTGTCTTGATAAGGCTCCAACTCCTATATATGCATAATTATTATTGCGGATATAATAATCACCGTCTTCAATTGTTCTTTCACCATCAGCGTCATACACAGCGATTTTTTCTGCATTATCTTCCTGTTCTCCAGTAAAGAAAGATGCAATTTTATTTACTGCTTTTCTTATGACTGTTTTTTTCTTTTCTACACTTACTTTTACAAAAGGTTTGACCGCTTCTCCTTTATCAAATGCAGCATTTAGTTCATCAGAAAACAGATAGTTATATGGAAGTGATACTTCATATGTATAATCTGTGCCACCCTTTTCATTTTCTTTATTACTTGTTTCAATCCATGACACAGCTATTTCTTCCTGAGTTCCATTAAGCATTGTTACTTTCATACTGGACGGTAAATACTGATGAACATTTTCATAATCATCAAATTTTAGCGATACTGTATCGTATGGATCTGTAGAATAAAAATCAAATCCATCTACTTTGTCTATATAGTTCGTATACTCTGTTTTTTCATTCTCCTCTGCATCAATTGGTGTTTCTTCCTCATACTTCGGTGCCGGATCTACGCCATCTACCAGAGAATCTTCATAATATTTATCATTTTCTTCGCCCGTTGCAGTCTGATTGTCTGAATTGTTAACTTCATCTTTTGAAGCTTCCCCTTCATTTAACGAACTGTCACTATTATCGGCAGTATTCGTATTGCTTTCAGCCTGATCTTCTTTGTTTGTCTTTTCTGTATTATCATCTACGTCGGTATTTGCAATATCGGTATTACTCTCTGCGTCTTTTCCGTCTACTACTGGGCTAGTTATGCCATTTCCGCCGGTATAGGTCCAGCCAAATAAGGTATAAGCATTTTCATATACAGTGATTTTATCTACAGAATTTTCATTCTTATCTTTCAATTGGCTGCAATTTGTAATAAACATTTTTTCATAAGCGTCTAATCCGCTTTCAAATGATGCAGCATCACTGATCCCTTTTTGTTCTTTATTTTCTTCTGACGCATTTCTTATAACGTACTGATAAGCAAGAGCTTCCCCTTGCTTGATTTCGTCTTCTGTTAATTCTGTTGATTCATAACTCTTTAATTCTAATAGATTATTAAGAGATTTGTTTATTATATCTTTTCTTTCATCTAATTCTGATGTGATCTCATTTTCAAAATCACAATATCCTTTGAAATAATAGATCATCAGCTTTTCATAAGCATAATAATTATCTGCTGATAATTTAGATGCCATCAAACTGATCTCCGCAGGACTTAACTGTCCTAAAATTTCATATGCCGTATATGGTTCTTCAAAGTATCCAAAAATTTCCTGGATATCCAATGTCTCATTATCTACATTATTGACATAGGAAACCAACTTTTCTTTTGTTTCCTTAATTTCTTTTTCCGTTTCCTGCTTTTTAACTTTTTCTTTCATTTCCGAACTCACACGGATTCCATTATATACAGAATCATAACTTCCGTCTGTCCGCCACGCATCAGTATCTTCTATGGCAGTATCTTTACTACTATCGTCTGAAATTTCCGTAGCAGTCATCGGATGTATGATTGAAAAAGCTAATAATCCTGTCAACAACATTACCCAAATTGTTGAATGTATTAATTTTTTTCTCATAATGGCTACCCCCTTTTCTTTTCTTTAATTATTTTTTTCCCGTATATCATTCCTAAGCATGCAAGAACCAATATTGCTACAAACAGAATTTTTATATTTCCATCTGAAGTTTGGACGCTTTTTGCAAGTTTTGATAACTGGTCGCTGAGCGTTTCTTCCGTATCTTTTTTATTTTGTTCTGCTGTTGCTTCATTATTCAACTTTTGTTGATCCTTTCCAGACATAACTGTTGATTGATTTGCCTTACTCTCATCTATTACCGGCTTTTTTGTGACTTTAAATGTAACATCAACAGCCAGTAAATTATTATCATCTGTTTTTCCATCTTCCATACTTACTGTCTGCTCTGTTTCTTCAAATCGATAGCCAACTGGAGGTTCTTTTGCAGTAATTTTATATTGGTAATATGTTTTTAGTTTTTCTTCATATTCTCCGACACTATTCATTGTAAAATTACAGATTCCATTTTCGTCTGTTGTTAATTTTACCCCTTCTTCATTTGAATTTTCTTTTTTTATTTCAAAAGTACCTCCTGAAATTAAGTCATTATTTTCATTTTTTAAATATATTTTTATGATACCCGTTGTTCGTGAAAAATTTACTTTTACAGGTATATTTAATTTCCCTAATATCAATTGATTTTTATCAACTTCGAACACAGTATCAGTTGATGCATTATATCCTTTTGGTATATCAGAAAACTTAACCTTATATTTGCCTTTTTTTAACTTCAATTTATAATTTTCTTCATCTTCTTTTATTTGTATTGTATCTATTAATTCATTTGTATCATCTTTGTATATAGCTGCCTTCATATTGGGTTTTATTTCATTCTGAGTTATATTATCAAAAAATAAAAAACTTAATTCAATAGTTGGGTTTTCTATATTTATCATTGATATGTAAATATCTTTTGTATCTTCATAATAATCTTCATTTGCCGAAAAAAATGTTTTTTGGTTTGTAATATAACTATCATCTTGACTAGATATTTCAATTCTATAGTATGTTAACTGTTTTAATTTAACGCTAAATTCAGATTTATCAAAATTGCCTATTTTCACATTGTTATCATCGTAAATACTTATATTGACTCCAGAAATAGGTTTTTTTGTTTCTGAATCTATCACATGAATATAATTGGTTATTTCATTTGCTGCTTCTACTCTCTCGCCTTTTAATGCTAGTCCAAAACACACAAGCATCGTGATAAGAAGTAGTTTTCTGTACTTTTTCATAACTATTACCTCCTCGCTTTTGGTGGTCCTATTCAATAACAGCACTAAATGTAATATCCTGTTGTACTCTCAGTTCCTTTATTTCCGTTTCCGTATATACTTTATTTGAAACAGGTCCTTCTGTGATCTTCCAGCCCTTTATACTTTTATTTACATCAGCAAAAGTGATATCCGGAAGTTCCTGTATGTGTCCATTTTTATTAATCGAAAACTCGGCTCTTACATCCATGACTGAATAATCTGTCGCGTCGTATTTCGGAGCTTTAAAAGTAATTTTATAAAACACCGTGTTAGGATCCACATAATCATCAAATACTAATGTCTTATCTCTGACAATGTGTGCATCCCAAAATACCTGTCGGTATGTTGCTGTGATTCTGACACTTAACAATCCCTTTTCAACATCTGCAGCTTTAAATTCAATTTTGTATTCTGCATCACTTTCAACTGAAGAAAGGAAATCTTTTGTAAAATCATCTTTCAATTCTTCTTTTGTCATAGTTATTCCATTCGCTTTATCTTCATACAAAGTCTTCATGGAATGTTCCATGGCTGCAGATATATTATCGTCAATTTCATTTTTTCTCGTTGTTCTTGTATTTACTGTGTTTATAGAAACAACAGTCAGGATCATGACAATGAACATGATCATCGCAATGATTGCATTTTTCATATTTCTACCTACCTTGCATATCCATCAATTGAATAATTCATCGTTGAATTCAGCACAGGAATCGTATAATTATAGTTTAATGTGACCTTTGCATACTGTCTTCCAGCTGCTGATGTTAGCATTGTTACTTCCAGTCCTGTATAACCATTTTCTGTTGCTTTATCTTTACAGGATTCAATGACCGAACTTGAAAAATCTGACGCTTCTATTTCAGATACAACAGAATTGTGAAATTCCTGCGCTTTCTGAGTATTTAATGAAGCGGTCACATAAGATGTACCAAGTACGCACATAAATGCAATCAACACCACTGCAAACATGGTTTCAATCGCTCCTTTCATGTTTTACGCCTCCTTTATCTTTTTGATGCTACAAATGCATATGTCTTTGTAGTGTATTTTTTCATTCCATTAAAAGTTTCTTCTATATAATAGGTAAATTCATATGTACCTACTTCTTCGATTTTATATGTCGAAAGATTAACCGCTGACAAATCAATATCTGTTTTTGATGTTCCATCTAAAGATGTAAAAACCCCTTTCGTGATCGTAACCGGCAAATCTGTACCATCTGCATTATGAGAAACAACATTAAAATCTCCAGATCCAATAAAATCATATGTTTGTCCCACTTTTAATTTTTTTGTGGTTACTTCTAATGTAGGATTTGCTCTCGATGAAATCGTATGAAGAGTCCCACTTTCACTATGAGATGTAACTTTAGCCTCTGGTTTTATACTCGCAATCTGACCTGTTAATCCACTGGTACTAAATACGTACCCTAATATAATCATCACGATAATTCCGGTCAGAATCAATAAACCATATTGTTGCAATACTGTTTTCATTTTTTTGTCTCCTTTTTATACTTCTTTTGCTCCTATAGATTCAAAAGCTTTAATTGCTAATTCATGAAGTCCTCCGCTTGGGGACAACATATTAAATAAAAGACCTAAAATGATCAGCACAATAAATGTTGCTGCAATTACTCCACCATATTCTTCTATGAACTCATGCATATTTCATCGCTCCTCTTTACTGTTTTATTCCAAAATTGGTTTCATATGTGGATTGTCCTGAATCATATTTATTCCAATCTTCACTCCACCCTGTTTGACGTTCTGTCACTTCGCAATTGATAACAAGTCCTAAATTTGAAGTCTCGAATGCATTTGCTTTTATCGTGTTAACTGTTTTGGGTATATAAATACGACTTAAAGACGAGCAGCCATTAAAGGCATGTTCGTCAATTTTAGTCACTGTTTTTGGAATATTTACTTTTTTCAGATTTTGCATACCTGAAAAAGCATTTTCACCAAATTCAGATATGTGAACATCATCAGAAAAACTGATGACTTTAATCTTTTCTTTTTCTTCATTTGATAGCGAAGAAAGATAAAGTGTATTTCCTGTTTCAATCACAAGTTCTCCGCTTTCAAGTAATTTACCTGTCATTCCATTGATATCAATCGTATTCACAACACCTGTTTCTGTATTAGATACACTTCCAATACCACTTACATTTTTCAACATGAATATAAATCCATTCATAATAAGTAATCCGGTAATCACCAAAAAAATTACGAATCCATATTCTTCTATGACATCTCTCATATATGGCTCTCCCTCTTGTTATCCGATTCCATTCAATTGGCTCATGAGCATTACTACTACCAAGATCAAATCTACCAAAAGTTTCAATACTCCCGTCAGCATTGGAAGCAATGCATAAAATGTTGTTCCGGCAAGCGCATCTTGTGCACGCAGCCTTTCTGCCTTATCAATGATTAATGCATTTCTTTCTACCAGTGAATTAATTTGACCACTCACATCATCAGAACCAAACTCGGACATGGAATAAAGTATTTTCATAGCTGATGCTACATCCGGAATATAAAGTTTTTTGAAGAAATTTATATATGGTACAATATCATTCGTTTCTACTTCAATTTCATCTAACAGTTTTTTTAATTCTTCCTGCAAGATCCAGGACGCTTCTGAAAATGTCTTTTTCATTGATATGAATACATTATCTGTTTGAAGCTGTAAACTCATGGATAGTAACCAATCAGGAAATGCTTTTTCTACTTCCTTTGTAACAATCTTTAATGAAGATTTGTATTTACGTTTAGTATTTGATGCCATGAATAATCCGCATACTACAAGTACTCCGACAATATATACATTTTTCATTGCCAAGAACCATACAGCTGCTGCAGATACTACTATCAGTAATCCAATTACGATATTTTTACGTCTTTCTTTCTTTAAGTCTTTATGAAAAACATAATCATAACGGCGTTTTAGTTCTTTATATGTATAAGAATTTGATTCATCCAAAAGACTAGCTGTCATTTTCCTTTGTACGATATACCAAATCAACATATTTAACATCACAACAACTGAGGTGGTCGTCTGGGATGCTATATGGTCAATTGTTCCGAAATCATTAGGAAGCATTTTAGCTGCCATAACACATACAAGAAAAGATAATGCAATACAAATCGTAGTTTTAACTTTTATGTTCTTACGTTCAGTCTGTAATTCTCTGGTACGGTCAATCCACATTTTTCTGTCATCAAGGAGGATCTTAACTGCTGAATCAAAATTTCCACCAGTTCCTTCTACTTTAATCATATAATCGTGGATTTTATATAATCGCTTACAACCATATTCTTTTTCTATAATAGAAAAAGCCTCTTGATAAATATTTCCATTAGTTACGGACGACTGTATATAATCAATTGCTTGAAAGATGCAATTATACATATAATCGCCTTCCGGGAACAGAAGTAATGTGTCCTGAAGAGCATTTAGGATTTTTCCTCTTCTCTGAAAAGAACGCAATAACTGTTCCATGTACGCAGTTGCATCTTCAAATTTCTTTGCTTCATATAAATTTCTATAATTCAACATAAATATTGATGGCAAGAAAAAAGTAAACACGGCCGCTATCATAATAATATAATTTTTATGTAATCCTAAAAGATAACAAAAACCGATTGTACCTGCGTAACATAATGCAAGAAATTTCAAATAATCGAACGCTGAAAATCCATACCCATATCTTGCAAGATCTTCTTTCATATTTTTAGGATTCAAATATCTTAAAATACTTGTCTTATTATTTTTTTCTCTTTTTTGAACGATCTCCACTCCTTTTAAATCTGTTGAATCTTCTTTTTTCTTTTGTTTTTCTTTTCTTCGTTTCTTTTTTTCTTTTTTGATATTAGTATTTTCTTCGCCAGCCCATGCTTTCGTTGTTACTGTATCTGTGTTTTCTCCAGTTCCATATTCGTAATTTTCCATTCTTACCCCTCATTTGTATCTGTTTTAAAATAATTTCTTATAGGTCTGCCCTGATAGTTTATTGTCTTTTTCTGTATCTTTCTTTTCGGTTGATGATGAAAATTCCGTATGATAACTATCTCTTATTTCTTCTGTTTTATTAGAGAGTGTATCAGTCAATTTTTCCGGATCTTTCTTTTTCTGCATATTTGTCAATGGCATTTCATCTGCAAATACATTCACGTTATTTTTGAACATATCCGTGTGCTTCTGTGATCCAAGCATCGTGATTTGCTTAATATCGTCTTTTTTTAATTCTTTTACTTCTGTCTGATCATATAACCATGGATTTAGAATTCCTTCTCTTGCGAATTTCTTCATAATATTTTCCGGAATCTTTGTATTAATGATACGTCCTTCATCTACGAGTAAATGTGTTTTGTTTTGGTCTTCTTCTCTATCAAACATGCAGACCTGATCCACATATCTGGCCACTTTGCCATTCGGCATTACTCGTTTCCGAATCATAATACCAACATTCAAGAATGTATGTACATCATTTACTACTCTGTTTTGAGCAGATGCATCTTCCATCATATTTGAGATACGATCCGGTATTTTTCTTACATCATCGGTATGCAATGTGGTCAGCCCGTGAAGTCCAGTAGAAAAACATTCAATCAAATATTTAACTTCTGTAGATCTTGCTTCAGATAACAATACCCACTGCGGGTTTTGTCGCAAACATGTTTTAATTGCCTTCGTATAAGTCATATGATCTTCATCAACTTTTATGGCTACACAGTTGCTTCCCGGATTAATTTCTCGGAAATGAATTTCCAGGTTATCCTCTATTGTGATTACCTTTTCTTCGTGCGGAATAAATTGAGTAAGAAACTTAAGCAGCTCTGTTTTTCCAGCTCCAGGT
>OLRR01000553.1_pt1 | contig 28870 bp, 29 predicted proteins | sample 1671941 | NCBI WGS metagenome assembly OLRR01 (sample SAMEA3136628, study PRJEB25190) | human gut metagenome
AATGTTCTTCAATTTAGCCTTGACTTTTTATTTGCAGGCTTGATTTACGGAAAAACAAAATTATATGAAATAAGCATTACGTGGATTGAAAAGAAAAAATGCTACATGCTTCATGTTGATAAAGATTATTTCTGCAAAAACAGTGAAGAAATGCTGGCACTGTTTTATTGTGGATATCCTCTGGAAAAATGGATAAAAGAGGGTGAAGTTTTGCTTTGTATTAGGGATGAGGAAGCGGAGAAATTTGCACTTCAAAGGTATATAATTTCCCAATATCAGGAACGATGCAGGAAAAAATTAAAGCAGGGATATCGTAAAAATGAAAAAGAAGCTTTTTGGGAATTTTTGGCGAAAAGACCGGAAATATTAAACAAAAATACAGTAAAAGCGATATCTGAAAAAGAATTTAAGAATGAGTTGAAAAAAGCAGACAACAAAGTTCAGGGTTATATGATTGGAAGTAATGGCTGGTTTAAGGATTGCTTTTATGCAGGAGAAATGAAAACATTAGCCGTGTATGTAGAAAAGTATCTTGAAGAGTTGGATTTTAGCATGATTTTCAATGAAAAAGGTGGTATCTTGCAATATGTTACTTCAGATGAAGGCAAGGTAGAGAGAGAATACTGCCGTTTGATTTAAAAATATGGGGCTACGAAGATTTTTGATTTTTGTAGTCCTATAAAAAATAATAGAAGGCATCATAGGAATAATAGAATCATAACTATATGTGGGAATAGGGGACACAGTGATAAAAACAAAAATAAAAAGAATCGAAGAATTGAATGATAAATATCTGATCCTGAATGAAAAAGAGATGAAGTTTTTGCGGAAATGTCTCAAAAGCAGAAAACAGGATGTCCGGTGGACGGCAGCAGAAATTCTGGTTGGATGGTATACACCGGAAAATGAACGGCTTCTTTATAATCTGACGTATGATAAAGCAGAACTGGTATGTGTTGAGGCAGCAGATGCACTCTGCATAGGAAGAACCAGAAGAAGCCTGAGCCGTCTGCGTGACCTGATGGAAGATGAAAGGACATTGGTGCGGGGATATGCAGTTGCAAGTTTTTTTCAGGTATGGGTGAACTGTTTTTCATGGAATGAAAAGAGTATGAGAGCGTATCTGTGTTTTGAAGAAACCATGGAGGCGGAAGAAAACAAGACCTGGGTAAAACTTTTCTATGAGCAAAATAAAATCCGTGCGAGAGGAAAGAAAGGATTTGAAAAACTTTTTTATATATTAAAGCATGGAAGCAATCATTACGTAAAAGCATCCGCAATTCAGATCGCTAAGGATATGAGAAGCATTTTTAATCAGGAAGAAATCAATGCCGGACTGGAAAAAGCGATTGACAGCCTGGAATATGAGTATCAGAAAGAAGATATTAAAAAATACATTCAGACAAAAGAACCAATCAAAATCCTGCTTCTGGATCAGACAAACAGCGGAGTCACACAGCTTCTGGAATACATGGGAGAGGAAGAGACAGAAATGTATGTCCGTTCTGCAGGACTGCATCCTTCCGGAAAGATTGAGAAGTGGGTACTGGATATCCTACTGAAAGAAGATGACATCACACGTTACCAGTGTTCCTCTCCGATAGAAGAACTGTGTAAGTATGATTACCTTGTTCCGGTAGGAATTCATCTCGATGAAAAGGCATATCCATTTCAGAGAATTTATACAGGATATCAGGATTTTGATAAGAAACAGATTAGCCGGGAAGAAGCAAAAGAAATGATATGCAGGATAGAAGCAGATCTGGAAAAGGAAAATCATTTCTAGTGGTAATGTGAGAAGAAATTAGATTGTATACAAGTAAAAATAAATCATATACGGAAATGTGAGAAAAGCACCGTGAGAAAAACAAAAATAAAAAGAATCGAAGAATTAAATGATAAATACCTGATCATGAATGAAAAAGAGATGAAGTTTTTGCGGAAATGTCTCAAAAGCAGAAAACAGGATGTCCGGTGGACGGCAGCAGAAATTCTGGTTGGCTGGTACACGCCGGAGAATGAAAGACTTCTTTATAATCTGACATATGATAAAGCGGAACTGGTGTGTGTTGATGCAACAGATTCTCTTTGTATAGGGAGAACAAGGAGAAGCCTGAGTCGTCTGCGGGATTTGATGGAAGATAAAAGGAGTCGGGTGCGGGGATATGCCGTTTTGAGTTTTTTTCAGGTGTGAGTGAACTGTTTTTCGTGGAACGAAAAGAGCATGAGAGCATATCTGCGTTTTGCAGAAACAATGGAGGCAGAAGAAAAAAAGACCTGGGTAAGACTGTTTTATGAGGAAAATAAAATTCTGGCAAGAGGGAAGAAAGGATTTGATCGTCTTTTCTATATGTTAGAGCATAGCAATGATTATTATGTAAAAGCAGCTGCGATTCAGACTGCTAAGGATATGAGAACTGTTTTCAACCAGGAAGAAATTAATGCCGGACTGGAAAAAGCGATTGACAGCCTGGAATATGAATATCAGAAAGAAGATATTAAAAAATACATCCAGAAAAAAGAACCAATCAAGATACTGCTTCTGGATCGAGAAAACAGTGGAGTTACACAACTTCTTGAATATATGGGAGAAGAAGAAACAGAAATGTATGTCCGTTCCGCAGGATTGCATCCTTCCGGAAAAATCGAGAAGTGGGTACTGGATATTCTGATGAAAGAAGACGACATTACACGCTACCAGTGTTCTTCTCCGATAGAAGAATTGTGTAAGTACGATTATCTGATTCCAGTAGGAATACATCTCAATGAAAAAGCATATCCATTTCAGAAAATTTATGCAAGATATCAGGATTTTGACAAGAAACAGATCAGCTGGGAAGAAGCAAAAGAAATGATATGCCAGATAGAGGAAAATCTTAAAAAACTGTAAAATATCAGGGGAACTCCTGTCATTTATTAAAAAGTATGTTATGATAGAAAACATAAAATCAAACAGGAACATTCTGTTCCGGGACTGTCGTTTTAATCAGGCATGTCAGAATCCCTAAATATTGAAAAAGCTAACAGAATATTTTATAATGACAGGAGAAATGAATGAAAAATGAACTTTCAAGAGCCATGGCTTCGGCAGATGTGAAAGTGCGTTATGATACGCAATGTAAACGTGTTTTAAGCCAGAAAGAAATCCTTGCACGGATTCTGGCACGTACGGTCAAAGAATTTGCAGGAATGTCAGTAGAAGAAATTATACCTTGCATAGAAGGTACACCTGAGATAGCAGTGGTATCGATTGATCCGGGAAAAACAAATCAAAAAAGAGTACTGCATATGGAAGAGGAAAAGAGAATTGCAGGACTTGCCAATGAAGATAAAGTGGCGGATGAGGGAGAAATTTATTACGATATCCGTTTTTATGTACATATTCCGAATGAAGAAGGGCATATTCGCATGATTGTGAATCTGGAAGCACAGAAATCTTACTATCCGGGATATGAAATCGTGACAAGAGGAATTTTTTATGATGCCAGAATGATTTCAGCACAGCTTGGGACAGAGTTTGAACATTCAAAGTACGATGATATGAAGAAAGTGTACTCTATCTGGGTTTGCATGCAAGCACCAAAGAAAATTGGAAATGCAATATCAGAATATTCTATTAAAAAGCAGGATATTATCTCAGGATTGCCGGACAGACCGGAATCATATGATAAGTTATCGGTAGTGATCATTGCACTGAATGAAAAAATGGAAACAAACGATGAACTTTTAGGAATGTTAAATACACTGTTTTCAGAACAAAAGACCTATTTGGAAAAGAAAAAAGAGCTGGAAGAAATATATCAGATGAGAATGGACAATGAGTTGGGAAAGGAGATGAACCTTATGTGTAATTTATCAGACTTGGTAATAGAACGTGGAATCGAACAAGGAATCGAATCTGGAATAGAACAGAAAAGCTACAATCTTGCACAGATGATGATCCGGGAAGCGGAACCGACCGATAAAATCATGCGGTATACGGGTTATTCCTTGGAGAAGATAAAAGAGATTGCACAGGAAATGGGAAAAGTATGGCCGCTTGCTTGACAGCTTGAAACTTGCTTGTTAAAATAGCGATTGTTTGAACGCAGAGAAGCATTCCCCTGCTTCAAGTGTGCAGAGCACTAAGCGGTGGGTGAGGGGATGCTTATATCAGTGAAAGTGGATTGTAAGTTTCAGATTTACTGAAATAAGCAATCTTATAGGATAAAACAGATCAATAGAACAAAGAACATGGAGGAATCACAGTGGCTGATATAGCAAGTGAAATTAAAAGAAGAAGAACTTTTGCGATCATTTCGCATCCGGATGCCGGAAAAACAACGTTGACAGAGAAATTCCTGCTGTACGGAGGTGCCATCAATCTGGCAGGTTCTGTAAAGGGAAAGGCAACGGCACGCCATGCAGTCTCAGACTGGATGGAAATTGAAAAAGAAAGAGGTATTTCGGTAACTTCCTCCGTGCTGCAGTTTAATTATGATGGTTTTTGTATCAACATCCTGGACACACCGGGTCATCAGGACTTCTCAGAGGATACGTACCGTACGCTGATGGCAGCAGATTCTGCGGTCATGGTCATCGATGCTTCCAAGGGTGTAGAGGCACAGACCAGAAAGTTGTTTAAAGTCTGTGTGATGCGTCATATTCCGATTTTTACTTTTATCAATAAAATGGACCGTGATGCCAATGATACCTTCGATCTGCTCGATGATATCGAAAAGGAGCTTGGCATTGCGACCTGCCCGATCAACTGGCCGATCGGTTCCGGAAAGAATTTCAAAGGTGTCTATGAGCGTGGAAGCCAGAAGATCACCGTCTTTACCGATACAGAGAAGGGTACCAAAGAGGGTGAGACAAGAGAGATCCCGCTGGATTCTCCGGAGATCGATGAGATCGTGACAAGTGACCAGAAGGCACAGCTGCTCGAAGAGATCGAGCTTCTGGACGGTGCAAGTGCAGAATTTGACCAGGATCTGGTCAGCAAAGGAGAACTCTCACCGGTATTTTTCGGTTCTGCCCTGACGAACTTCGGAGTGGAGATTTTCCTGAAACATTTCCTGAAGATGACAACTTCGCCGCTTCCGAGAACGGCAGATATCGGCGTGGTCGATCCGATCAAAGAGGATTTTTCTGCTTTTGTATTTAAGATCCAGGCAAATATGAATAAGGCTCACCGTGACCGTATTGCATTTATGCGAATCTGTTCCGGAGAATTTGATGCCGGTATGGAAGTTTACCATGTGCAGGGAAACCGTAAGCAGCGTCTTTCCCAGCCGCAGCAGATGATGGCACAGGAGCGTCATATCGTGGACAAGGCCTATGCAGGTGACATCATCGGTGTGTTTGATCCGGGTATCTTTTCCATCGGAGATACGATCTGTATGCCGGGCAAAAAATTTGCCTACGAGGGCATTCCGACGTTTGCACCGGAGCATTTTGCGAGAGTGCGTCAGGTCGATACGATGAAGAGAAAACAGTTCGTCAAAGGGATCACGCAGATCGCACAGGAAGGAGCGATCCAGATCTTCCAGGAGTACAATACCGGTATGGAAGAGATCATCGTCGGCGTTGTCGGCGTGCTGCAGTTTGAGGTGCTGAAGTACCGCCTGGAGAATGAATACAACGTGGAGATCCGTATGGAAACCCTTCCGTATGAGTACATCCGCTGGATCGAGAACAAGGATATTGACCTCAACAAGCTGGTCGGAACATCCGATATGAAGAAGATCAAAGACTTAAAGGGCAATCCGCTGCTTCTGTGGGTAAATTCCTGGAGCATCGGAATGACACTGGATCGAAATGAGGGTCTGGTACTGACTGAGTTTGGAAGAAACTAAAAAAGCTTTTCAAAATACCTTTCGGGTGTTATAATAGCGGTAGTTGCAAAGAATTCTAAGACAGGAGGGTTTACATCATGGAAAAAGATGAAAATCAGACCGGATATACACTGGAAAACGGAAACATGGGACAGGTTCAGATCGCAGATGAAGTTGTGGCGATCATCGCAGGACTGGCTGCCACAGAAGTAGAGGGCGTTGCCAGCATGGCAGGCAATATCACAAACGAACTGGTCAGCAAACTGGGCAAGAAGAGCCTGTCAAAAGGGATCCGTGTAAAGGTAGAAGACGGTATTGTAAATGTAAATGTGGCACTCAACATTGCATATGGATACAGCGTACCGAAGACCTGCAAAAAGGTTCAGGAAAAGGTAAAAGCAGCGATCGAGAATATGACCGGTCTTGAAGTAGAGAAAGTTGATATCCAGATTGCAAATGTAAGCATATCAAAAGAAAAATAAAACAGCTTAAAAGCAGCGTAAAAGTCCGTTCCCAAGGCGTACTTAAACTCCGGATGGTGATCGGATTTTTTACGTTTTCTTTTAAAGACAGCGGAGGAAAAAGTGACTAGACGAGAGGAACGAGAACATATTTTTAAATTACTCTTTCTGACAGAGTTCTATAAGGAAGAGGAGCTTGAGCAGCAGGAAATGATGTATTACGAAGGGATTTCCGATGCAAAACAGGAAGACCTTACTTATATCAGAAAAAAATATGAGAAGATCAAAGAAAATCTGGAACAGATTGACGGGCAGATCAATGAAGCGGCAAAGGGCTGGAGAACAGACCGTATGGGGAAAGTAGAGCTTACTCTGCTGCGTCTTGCAGTCTATGAGATGAAGTATGATGACGATATCCCACAGGGAGTTGCGATCAACGAAGCAGTTGAGCTTGCCAAAATTTTCGGAGGCGATACCTCTTCTGCATTTATTAACGGCGTTCTGGCTAAACTGGTATAAAGAGCCCTTGACTGCCGGATGACAAAAGAGGTGGGTGCGTGCAGAATGTCTATACTGTGAGACAGGTAAATGCCTACATCAAGTCCATGTTTACACAGGATGTGGTGCTGCGGAGCATTTACATGAAAGGAGAAGTCTCAAACTGTAAATATCATACATCGGGACACATCTATTTTTCGCTGAAAGATGAGAGCGGAACGATTTCCTGTGTCATGTTTGCCAGTGCCAGAAAGGGACTGGCTTTTGGCATGAAAAACGGTCAGCAGGTTCTTGTGCTTGGCAACATCAGTGTTTATGAAAGAGACGGCACATATCAGCTCTATGCATCCAGGATTCTGTTAGACGGTGCCGGACTTCTCTATGAGAAGTTTGAGGCACTGAAAGCAGAATTAGAAGAGATGGGGATGTTTGATCCCGTTTATAAGAAACCGATTCCGCCCTTTGTGAAGAAACTGGGAGTTGTGACAGCACCGACCGGTGCCGCTGTGCGGGATATCATTCAGATTTCCAGAAGACGCAATCCGGGTATTCAGATCATCCTCTATCCGGCACTGGTGCAGGGCGAAGGTGCCGCAGAAAGTGTGGCAAAAGGCATTGCCATGCTGGATGCGTATGGCGTTGATGTGATTATCGCCGGGCGTGGCGGTGGCTCGATCGAGGATCTCTGGGCATTTAATGAAGAAGAAACGGCAAGAGCGATCTTTTCCTGCAATACCCCGGTGATCTCAGCGGTAGGTCATGAGACGGACACTACAATCGCAGATTATGTGGCAGATTTGCGTGCTCCGACGCCATCGGCGGCAGCTGAGCTTGCAGTTGCGGATATTTCAGCCCTCCAGGGCGAGTTATACCGCCAGAAGAGCCGGCTCTTTGAGGCTGTAATCAGAAAAGTGCAGGATAAAAGGGATGAGCTGGCAAGAAGAGAGAAAATCCTCTCCCTTTTAGGACCGCAGGAGAAGCTTCAGGATCAGAAAATGCGTCTTGCAAGGGCACAGGAAGATCTGGCGGAGGCCATGCAGCAGAAGCTTGCGTTGTCCAGACAGGAGATGGAGTATGACAGGCAGCGTCTGCAGGTGCTGATGCGGGAAAAATACAGGGACAGCAGGCACCGGATGCAGATTTATATCGAAAAGTTAAAGGGACTGTCTCCGCTTGAAAAGCTGGGGCAGGGCTATTCTTATACTGCGGACGTACACGGCAGGAAGATCACACAGACCGGGCAGGTCAAAAAGGGGGACACGATCTGTGTGTATGTATCGGACGGACGGCTGCAGGCGAAGGTAACGGATATTCAGAAAGACAAGCAGGATGCAGGTGAGGTGTAAAGATGGCAAAACAGACAGAAAGTACAGAAAAGAAAGAAAAAGAACGGACACTGGAAGAAGCATTTCTGCGTCTGGATGAGATCATCCAGAAACTGGAGAAGAAAGATACAACACTGGAGGATTCTTTTCTGGGATATCAGGAAGGCATAGAGCTTATAAAGTTCTGCAATCAGCAGATTGATACCGTAGAAAAGAAAATTCTTGTTTTGAATGAAGAGGGAGAAGCAGATGAATTTTAATCTGGAGATGGAAAAACGCCAGGAAAAGATCACCGGGATTCTGGAATACTATCTTCCGAAAGAAGAAGGATTTCAGAAAACGGTTCTTGAGGCGATGAATTACAGTATGCGTGCGGGAGGCAAACGCCTCCGGCCGCTTCTGATGCTGGAGACTTACCGGATGTTTGGCGGAGAAGGGCAGATCATCGAGCCTTTTATGGCAGCGATGGAGATGATACATACCCACTCACTGATCCACGATGATCTCCCGGCACTGGATAACGACGAGTACCGCAGAGGTCGCAGGACAACGCACATTGTATATGGGGAAGCGATGGCAATCCTGGCAGGCGATGCACTGCTCAATTATGCCTATGAGACGGCAGTGCGTGCCTTTGAGATCGAACCGGGCAATCCGGCGATCGGGAAAGCACTGCAGATTCTGACGAAAAAGACAGGGATTTACGGGATGCTTGGCGGTCAGTGCGTGGATGTGGAAGCTGCAGGCAGAGAGATTTCCAGAGAGAAACTGGATTTTATTTACCGTCTGAAAACAAGTGCTCTGATCGAAGCGTCCATGATGGTCGGTGCGGCACTGGCCGGGGCATCGGAGGCAGAAATAAAAGTGATCGAAGATTCCGCAAGAGATATCGGGCTGGCATTTCAGATCCGGGATGACATTTTAGATGTCACAAGCACGACGGACGAGCTTGGCAAGCCGGTATTCAGCGATGAGAAAAATGACAAGACTACTTACGTGACGATCGAAGGGATCGAAAAAGCAAAGAGCGATGTGGAAGAGATTTCAAAACGTGCAGTTTCTGCCTTACAGTCGCTTGGCCGAAAAAATGATTTTCTGGAAGAGCTGGTGCTGATGCTGGTCAACCGGAAAAAATAAGGAGCGATTGACTATGGTATTAGAGAAGATAAATCATCCGAATGATATCAAAAATCTGAAAAAGGAAGAGCTGCCACTGCTTGCAGATGAGATCCGGGAGTTCCTGATCCGCACGATCAGTGAGAGTGGAGGACATCTGGCATCGAACCTTGGTGTGGTGGAACTTACCATGGCGATGCATCTGGTGTTTGATCTTCCGAAAGATAAGATGATATGGGATGTCGGACACCAGGCTTACACACATAAACTGCTGACTGGCCGCAGAGAGAATTTTGCAAATCTGCGTAAATTCGGGGGGATGAGCGGTTTCCCGAAACGCTGTGAGAGCAGCTGTGACAGTTTTGATACAGGACACAGCTCCACCTCCATATCGGCAGGGCTTGGTTATGTGGCGGCAAGAGATCTGCAGGGAGAAGATTATTCCGTGATCTCGGTGATCGGAGATGGATCTCTGACCGGCGGCATGGCATACGAGGCGATGAACAATGCTGCCAGGCTGAAAAGCAATTTTATCATTGTATTAAATGACAACAATATGTCGATTTCGGAGAACGTCGGCGGAATGTCGGATTATCTTGGCAGACTTCGCACAAACGATGCCTATCAGGAATTAAAACAGGGCGTTTCGGATACATTAAAAAAAATCCCGGTTTACGGCGACCGCGTGGTCCGCAGGATCAAAAAGACAAAAAGCGGGATCAAACAGCTGTTTATTCCGGGGATGTGGTTTGAAGAGATGGGGCTGACTTACTTAGGGCCGATCGATGGACACGATATCGGCAGACTGGTGCGTGCTTTCAAGGAGGCACGCAAGGTGAACGGACCGGTGCTTCTTCATATACTGACGCAGAAAGGCAGAGGATATGTACCGGCGGAACGTCATCCGGCGAGATTCCATGGGGCAGAGCCGTTTGACATTGCCACCGGACTTCCGCTCCATAAGCGGACAAAAGCCAACTATACGGATGTGTTTGCGACCGTTATGCGAAAAATGGGGGAGAGGCAGGAGAATCTTGTGGCAATCACGGCAGCAATGCCGGACGGAACCGGACTGAAACGGTTTAAAAATGTCTTTCCGGAGCGTTTCTTTGATGTGGGGATCGCAGAACAGCATGCAGTGACCTTTGCGGCCGGTCTGGCAGCGGGCGGCATGATCCCGGTCGTGGCGGTGTATTCATCCTTTTTACAGCGTGCTTTTGACCAGATCGTGCACGATGTCTGTATCCAGAACCTGCATGTGATCTTTGCAGTTGACCGTGCAGGTCTGGTTGGCAGTGACGGAGAGACGCATCAGGGGATTTTTGATCTCTCCTATTTATCTCTGATCCCGAATATGTGCGTGATGGCACCAAAAAACAAATGGGAGCTGTCCGATATGCTGAAATTTGCAATTTCCTCTGACGGTCCGATCGCCCTGCGTTATCCAAGGGGCGAAGCCTATGACGGGCTTTCTGAGCATCGTGCTAAGATCGTATACGGCAAAAGCGAATTGCTCTATGATGAAGAATGCATTGCCCTGATCGCAGTCGGCAGCATGGTAAAGACAGCACATGAAGTGCGTCAGAATCTGAAACGCAAAGGTTTTGAGTGTACCCTGATCAACGCACGGTTTGTAAAACCGCTTGACGAGGAGCGTCTGCTTGCACTGACGAAAGAGCATAAGCTGATCGTGACACTGGAAGAGAATGTCCTGGAAGGTGGATTTGGCGAGCATGTATCAGAATTTTACGAGGAGATTGGAAGCGATGTGCAGGTGATGAACATTGCCCTGCCGGATGCTTATATCGAGCATGGAAACGTAGAAATCCTTAAAAAAGAATGCGGTATTGATGCAGAAACGATAGAAAAGAAAATAATTGCGGCAGCCATGGGACTTTAAAAGCGGCTGCAAAAAAGGAGCACAGATGAAAGAAAGACTGGATGTGCTGCTTGTCCAGAGAGGGCATGCGGCTTCAAGAGAGAAAGCAAAAGCGGTGATCATGGCAGGCTGTGTCTATGTCAACGGACAGAAAGAAGACAAGGCCGGATCGATGTTTGACTGTGCGGCAGAGATTGAAGTGCGTGGAAATACACTGCGTTATGTCAGCCGTGGCGGTCTGAAACTGGAAAAAGCCATGAAAAATTTCGGCGTGGAACTGGAAGGAAAGGTCTGCATGGATGTCGGTGCATCGACAGGCGGATTTACGGACTGTATGCTTCAGAACGGAGCGGTAAAAGTCTACTCTGTGGATGTCGGACATGGACAGCTGGACTGGAAACTTCGCAACGATGAGCGTGTGGTCTGCATGGAAAAGACCAACATCCGCTATGTGACACCGGAAGATATCGAAGAGTCGGTTGATTTTTCATCGATCGATGTGTCTTTTATTTCTCTGACCAAGGTACTGCTTCCGGTTCGGAATCTTTTAAGCCAGGATGGGCAGATCGTCTGTCTGATCAAACCACAGTTCGAGGCAGGCAGAGAAAAAGTCGGCAAAAAAGGCGTGGTGCGTGATCCGGCCGTTCACAAAGAAGTAATCGAAAAAGTCATTGCTTTTGCAAAAGAGCAGTATCTGCAGCCGCTGGCACTTGATTTTTCACCGATCAAAGGACCGGAAGGAAACATTGAGTATCTGCTCTATCTGCAGAAAAAGCCGGAAGGGACCGAGATGACAGACGGTGACATGGATGTGGATGCAGTCGTTGGACAGGCACACGGAACGCTTGATAAATAAGGCTGGATAAAGAATGGACAGATTTTATGTAATATCAAACAGTATGAAAGATCCGGAAGGAAAGATCGCAAAAGAGATCAAAGCCTATCTGAATTTCAGAGGAAAACAGTGCATCATACAGGAACGCCAGGGAAAAGAAAGCTTGCGTTCTTATAAATATACGAATGCGAATCTGATCCCGGATGACACCGAATGTATTCTGGTGGTTGGCGGGGACGGCACGCTTTTACAGGCGGCCAGAGACATGATCGAGCGGAATATCCCACTTCTCGGAGTGAATAAGGGGACACTCGGCTATCTGGCAGAGGTGGACGGTGACAATATGGAAGAGGCACTGGACCGGCTGATCGATGACAACGTGGTGATCGAAGACCGGATGATGCTCGAAGGCTGTGCCTACAGCCACAAGAAAAAGCTGCTGCAGGATTTTGCACTCAATGATATCGTGATCGCAAGAAGCGGAAGGCTTCAGATCATTGACTTTAATATTTATGTCAATGGCGAGTTTTTACGTTCTTACAGTGCGGACGGCATCATCATCTCTACGCCGACCGGATCAACCGGATACAGCCTCTCGGCAGGTGGACCGATCGTTTCCCCGGAGGCTTCTCTGATCCTGCTTACGCCAATCGCACCGCACACGCTTAATACACGAAGCATCGTGCTTCCGGCAGATGCGGAGATCACGGTGGAGCTGCTGCACGGACATACCGCGGGCTGGGATGAGGCAGCCGCATCGTTTGACGGAGATACCTGTGTCAAACTGGGGATCGGTGACTGTATCCGCATTTACCGTTCCAGCCGTATGACACGACTGATAAAGATAAACAACATCAGTTTTCTTGAAGTCCTGAGAAACAAGATGAATGACCAGTAGGAGGAAATGAAGGGTGAAGATCAACAGACACGCAAAGATCCTGGATCTGATCAGCAGAGATGACATAGAGACACAGGAAGAGCTGGCAGAAAAGCTCAACGCAGAGGGCTTTCCGGTGACGCAGGCAACCGTTTCCCGTGATATCCGGGAAATGAAGCTGACAAAAGTAACCAACGACAGAGGCCGCCAGGTTTACAAAGTGATGCAGGGTACCGAGACGGGCATGAATGAAAAATATCTCCGTATCCTGCGGGATGGCTTTGTGGCGATGGATATGGCACAGAATATACTGGTCGTAAAGACGGTGGCAGGTATGGCGATGGCAGTGGCAGCGGCACTTGATGCCATGAAATGGCCGGAGATCGCAGGCTGTATCGCAGGGGACGATACAATCATGTGTGCTGTCCGCAGCGTAGATGAGACACTGATCGTCATGGATAAGATAAAAAAGATCATTGCAGCCGGTACGCCGCTGCATAATTAAAAGAAATGGGAGTGTAATATGCTGGCAAATATTCATGTGAAGAACATGGCACTGATCAAAGAGGCAGATATCAGTCTCGGAAAGGGACTGAATATCTTAAGCGGTGAGACAGGAGCGGGAAAATCCATTCTGCTCGGCTCGATCGCCGTTGCCCTTGGTTTGCAGAATTTTAAGGGGTTTGCAAGGGAAGATGCAGATTATGCACTTTCGGAGCTTGTTTTTGTGATTGAAAATGAAGAACAGCGACAGGCACTTCTGGAGCTGGAGATCCCGGTGGAAGATGGTGAGGTGATCATCAGCCGGCGGCTGTCAAAGGGGCGGACGACCAGCAAGATCAATGGAGAGACTGTTCCGGTTTCCATGGTCAGAAAAGCCGGTACACTGCTGATCGACATCCATGGTCAGCATGAGAATCAGTCTCTTTTACATATTCGCAAACATCTGGAACTACTCGACGATTTTGCGGGAGAAAAGCTGACTCTGGCAAAAGAAAACTACAAAACCTGCTATCAGGAATACGGCGAACTGAAAAAGGAACTGCAGCAGGCACAGCTGGACAATGCAACCAGAGCAAAAGAGATGGATTTTTTAAGCTTTGAGATTGGTGAGATCGAAGAAGCTGCCCTGCAAAAAGGGGAAGATGAGGCACTGGAGGACGATTATAAGAGACTGGCAAACGGAAAAGAGATCCTGGAATCGGTCCTGGAGGCACATCAGCTCTGTGCATCCGACGGAGCATCGGAAGCGATCGGGCGTGCTCTTCGAAGCCTTGCATCTGTGTCAGAGTACGATTCGGATCTGAAGGCACTTTATAACCAGCTGATGGATGTGGACAGCCTTTTAAATGATTTTAACCGGGAGATCTCCGGATATGCAGATGAGCTGGATGTTGATGAAGAAACGCTGAAAAAGACAGAGGAGCGACTTGATCTGATCAACCATCTGAAGACGAAATACGGTGATACGATCGAGAAAATCCAGGCATACTGTGAAGAAAAAAAGCAGCGTTTTGCAGTACTTGAAAACTACGAAGGATACCTGGCGGAGCGAAAAAGCCGTTTTGCCGCCTGCAAAAAACAGCTGCAAAAAGAAGCAGAAAACCTCACTGTCATCCGAAAGGAAGCGGCACAGCGTTTTACAGAACAGGTGAAGCAGGCTCTGATGGATCTGAATTTTCTGGATGTACAGTTTGAACTCGATTTCCGTCTGCTGGAAGATTATATGGTATCTGGGCAGGACGAAGTGTGTTTTATGATTTCCACCAATCCGGGTCAGCCGCTGCGTCCGGTGCAGGATACGGCATCCGGAGGTGAGCTTTCCAGGATCATGCTGGCGGTCAAATCCGTGATGGCAGACCAGGAGAAGGTTGAGACGCTGATCTTTGATGAGATCGACAGCGGTATCAGCGGACGCACTGCACAGATGGTATCCGAAAAGCTGGCACTGATCGCCGGAAACCATCAGGTGATCTGTATCACGCATCTGGCACAGATCGCAGCGATGGCAGATGTGCATTTTATGATCGAAAAGAAGGTTATCGAAAACGAGACCCAGACCTCGATCCGGCAGCTGGATGAGAAAGAGAGTATCGACGAACTGGCAAGGATCCTCGGCGGAGCAAAGATCACGCAGATGGTGCTTGACAGTGCAAAAGAGATGCGTCAGCTGGCAAAAAATGCCAGAGGACACGGATTCCAGAATGAGCCAGAGTAAAAGAATCTGAGTTTCACATACTAGAACCAAATCAAAAATCAGCCGCAGAGGCAGGGAAAGATGAGGTGACCGTGTGTGAAAAAGAAAAAAATAACAGAGAGAACAAGGGCAATCTATCGCACGCTGGCGATGTTTTTGCTGTTGTTCTTTTTTCTTGTGACGGGCGGATTCTGGTATCTGAAAAGCAGCATCCCAGATCAGCTGAATGTGGCATCTTATGAGGATGTCGATACGATAAAGCTCCCTTTTCAAAGTATGGTAAAAGATGAGGTTGTCTATGCATCCGTTTCTGCGGAAAATACAAAAATCCCGGAAGAAAAGATCAAGATCCAGTGTTCTTTTCTGGGATTCGTTCCGCTCAAAACGGTTGAAATACAGCAAAAAGAGCTGCCGCAGGTACTCCCGGGCGGCAATACGATCGGTATTTTTATGAAAACAAAAGGGATTTTGGTTGTCGGGACCGGGAGCGTGACAGATGCAGATGGCATGGAAAGAGAACCTTCCCTTGGAATACTGAAATCGGGGGATTATATCGTAAAAGCAGATGGAAAAGAAATTTCCACAAAAGAAGAAATTCTGGAAATCGTCGAAAAAAGTCAGGGAAAAAGGATCAGACTCACTATTATAAGAAACGGATTCAAAAAAGAATGTCAGATTTTGCCGGTCCGCATACAGGATGGCAGCTGCAAACTGGGTGTGTGGGTGCGGGATGACACACAGGGACTTGGCACGATGACCTATGTGGACGGGCAGAAACAGTATGGAGCATTAGGACACGGGATCAGTGATGTGGACACTGGGCTTCTGATGCAGATCCGAGACGGAAAACTGTACCGGGCAAGCGTGGGAGCAGTAAAGAAAGGAGAAAAAGGCAATCCGGGCGAACTCTCCGGGACGATCTATTACCGGGATGACCAGATTCTCGGGACGATCACCTCCAATTCCGAGACCGGGATCAAAGGAATGTTATATGCCATGCCGCAGGAACTGTCCGGCCATTCGTTTGTACAGACGGCGTACCGCCAGGAAGTGCATACGGGAAATGCTTCGATCTACTGCTCGATTGACGGCAGCGTAAAAGAATATACGGTAGAGATAGAAAAAATCAACCTGAGTCACCGCGATATAAACAAAAGCATGGTGATCCGGGTGAAGGATCAGGATCTTCTTGAAAAGACCGGCGGCATCGTCCAGGGCATGAGCGGAAGTCCAATCCTTCAGGACGGAAAGCTGATCGGAGCAGTCACCCATGTCTTTGTGGCAGATCCATCCCGTGGCTATGCAATTTTTGCAGAAAATATGCTGGAGAAGTAAGTGGGGAGGTATGCATCCGGTTTTCGCCCATATACGACAGAAAGGTTGTTCTTTTAAGCTTAATGGAAGGCAGTTTGTCGAAAAAAGGGAGAAAAATGCGACAGGAACTGCTTGCGTCCACCAAAAGTTCTGCTTATAATACAAGTAGTTTTTGGCATATTTGTAACTAAATGGAGGTGCTTTTATGGATAAGCTGAATATAGCGATTGCAGATGACAACGCGAAGGTTTTACAGCTTCTGGATAAAATCGTGAGCAGTGATGAAGAACTGAATGTAGTCGGAAAAGCAGGAAATGGCGAAGATCTGTATGATATTATCAAAAAGCAGGAGCCGGATGTCGTACTTCTGGATCTGGTCATGCCCAAAGTCGATGGGCTGACTGTCATGGAGCGGGTGAACAAAGATCAGGAAATCCGCAAACATCCGGCATTCATCGTCATTACAGCCGTCGACCAGGAGAAGATCACGGAAGATGCATTTGACCTCGGAGCAGATTACTATATTCTGAAACCATTTGACAATGAGATGGTTATCAACCGAATCAAGCACACAAGAGTAAAGAAAGACCGTAATTTCGCAAAAGTACAGAAGGTAAATGCCTACGAGAGCAAGAAAGAATACATGGAACGCAACCTGGAGACGGATGTGACCAACATCATCCATGAAATCGGCGTACCGGCACATATCAAAGGTTATCAGTATTTGCGTGATTCGATCATCATGTCGGTGAGTGATATGGAAATGCTCAATTCCATCACAAAGATCCTCTATCCGACGATCGCAAAAAAACACCAGACCACGCCAAGCCGTGTGGAGCGGGCGATCCGTCATGCGATCGAGGTAGCGTGGAGCAGAGGTAAGATGGATACGATCGAAGAATTATTTGGTTATACGGTCAGCAACGGCAAAGGCAAGCCGACCAACTCGGAGTTTATTGCTCTGATCGCGGATAAGATCCGCCTGGAATACAAGAATCGATGAAAACACAGATGGGACAAGATGGAAGCTTTATCAGAGAAAAAATATAAAAATTGTGCAAAATATACAGATAACACTTTTCAATAGAGAAAAAATGCGTTATAATGAAAAAAAGCGGTACCGATTAGGAGGAAAAGTTTATGAAAAATGTGTTATTTGTAGCATCAGAATGTGTACCTTTTATTAAGACAGGCGGACTGGCAGATGTAGTGGGATCGCTGCCGAAATGTTTTAATAAAGACGAGTTTGACGTACGCGTGATCATACCGAAGTATATGTGTATGAAAGAGGAATATAAAAATCAGTTAGAGTACATAACGCATTTCTATATGGATCTGTCCTGGCGAAGCCAGTATGTAGGTGTGCTTCATATGATGTATGAGGGCATCCATTATTATTTCATTGATAATGAATACTACCTGGCAGGACCAAGACCATATGGAAATATTTACGAAGATATCGAGAAGTTTGCCTTTTTCTCAAAGGCAGCACTCTCAGCACTGCCGCTGATCGGATTTAAACCGGATATCGTACACTGCCACGACTGGCAGACCGGTTTGATCCCGGTATTTCTGAAGGACAAGTTCCACGAGGGCGAGTTCTTCTGCAACATGAAATCGATCATGACGATCCACAACCTGAAATTCCAGGGTGTGTGGGATATGAAGACCGTAAAGGATATCACCGGACTTCCATCCTACTATTTTACACCGGACAAACTGGAAGCTTACGGCGATGCCAATTACCTGAAAGGCGGACTGGTTTACGCAGATGCGATCACGACCGTCAGCCGTACCTATGCAGAGGAGATCAAGACACCGTTCTACGGCGAGCATCTTGACGGACTGCTCAATGCAAGGGCACATGACCTGCGTGGTATTGTAAACGGCATTGATTACGATGAATACAATCCGGAGACGGATAGATATATAGTAAAAAATTATAACGCAAAGAATTTCCGCAAAGAAAAAGTAAAGAATAAGAGAGCACTTCAGGAAGAGCTTGGTCTGGAAAAAGACGACAAGAAGTTTATGATTGGTATCGTATCACGACTGACAGACCAGAAAGGATTCGACCTGATCGCCTATATGATGGATGAGATGTGCCAGCAGGATGTCCAGTTTGTGATCCTTGGAACCGGCGAAGAGAAATATGAGAATATGTTCCGCCATTTCGCATGGAAATATCAGGGCAAAGTATCTGCGAACATCTTCTATTCTGAAGCAATGTCTCATAAGATATATGCATCTTGCGATGCATTCCTGATGCCGTCCCTGTTTGAGCCGTGCGGCCTCAGCCAGCTGATGAGTCTTCGTTACGGCACACTGCCAATCGTGCGTGAGACAGGCGGTCTGAAAGACACTGTGATTCCGTACAATGAGTATGAGGGAACCGGAACGGGATTCAGCTTTGCAAATTATAATGCACATGAGATGTTCAACACACTGAAGTATGCACAGTACATTTATTATGAGAAAAAGCGTGAGTGGAACAAGATGGTAGACCGTGCAATGGCAGCTGATTTCTCCTGGGCAAATTCCGCAAAACAGTACGAAGAGATGTACAACTGGATGCTTGGATGCTGAACAAAAAGGATGTAAGAGATTGGAAAACGATCTTAAGAATCAAATAAAAGAAAAGCTTCTTCGAAACGAAATAAATCGAAGAAGCTTTTTTATGCCTTTCTTCTGTTTTAATCAGAGAGGTGCCTTTTGGAATGTTTCTTTTTTGGAATCAGTTTGGACCTTGTCTTGGAACGTTTTACAAATCTTCCGTCCGCGCCATAGCGGTAATAATATTTGCCGATCTTTACGATCTTATTTTTGACCATATGGCCGCTCTTATCGACGTAATACTCGCCAAGCTGGGCATTTGTTGCCATGTATCCGGTCGAATAAAAGTAGTACCAGTATCCTTTGATGCTCTGCCAGGTTTTTGCAGAGTAGGTGCCATCCACATTCCGGTATTTTGTGCCCTGAGCGGTCTTGATAAATTTCGCTTTGTATTTTTTGCCGACTGCCACGCGGGAACCGTTTTTGTTGACATAGACATTGTGGTTGTCCACCCAGCGGCTTCTGGCCATCTTGCCATTTTTCATCAGATATTTGTTACCGATCCACTGGCTTGTCAGCATGGCACCGCTCTCCGAGAAGAAGTAGCGATCGCCTTTTAAATCCAGCCATCCGGTGTGGACCGTTCCGTCGGCATCAAAATAGTAAGTATAGCCTTTGATCTTGCGAAACACAGAAGTAAGATAGGTGCCGTCTTTTGTCTTGTAACGCAGTGTATTTTCCTCTGCATTGTAGTCCCAGTCGGCGTGGACGGTGTATGACGGAATCAGCAGAGCCGCACAGAGGACCGGGATGATGCAGGTATGTTTTAAACTGTGAAGTTTCAAAAAAAACCCCTCCTTGTAAAATTCAGAAATTTTTTCAGCCGAAGAAGACTCCCACTTCCTGACTGCAACAGGTTATTACTACAACAGTATCCCATAGAATCCGAATTCTGACAAGGAAGAGTTTTTAAAATTAAGAAAAACTTATGACAGACGCATGTTTCCTAACCCTGGGAAAGGACGGAGCGAACGTGCTGGATTTCTTCGGCGGTCGCCTTTGCGGCCGGTACATAGTACTGTTTGCTGCGGGCAAGCTGATAGATCTCTTCCTGAGAAGTTTCACACTGGTTGCGGAACTGCTTTAAAACCTGTTTCAGCTGCATATTTTCGGTCTGTGGGATCATTTCGCCATAGCGGACCAGTTCTCCGTTGATGCCGGCTAATGTGTCGGCTACCATTGTCTTTTCATCTAACATCTTTTCTTACCTCCTGTTACTGCAGAAATGTCATCAGCTGTTGTTTGCACTGCATCGCGGACTGTGCAGATTTCTGGAAAAACTGTTTCACAGCCGGATCGCCTGCTTCCTGTGCGTAGGCGGTCATTTTGCAGTGTGTGGTGTCAAACCCGCCGATCAGATGGCGGAGGTTCTGCAGGTCAAGTTCCGATAATTCGTTCATTTCGATTCCTCCTTGGATGGGTCGCATTTCAAATGCAGATGTTTTTGTGCCTCGGAAGTTAGTATGTCCGGGAAATGTTTTTTTATACAAAAAGCAGACTACAGAAACCTGGCAGCATTTCAGGATAAACTGCGGTTCAGGCAGAAAAGCAACAGCAGGCTGTGCAGAAGCTGTGAAAAAAGCAGTCCGAGCAGATAACCTTTGATACCGGAAAAAGGAATGACAAACCAGACGAATAAAAATCTTATAAAAAGTGCGGCCATATTTGACAGGAAGACAAGAAAGGTCTTTCCAAGTCCGTTTAAAATACTGGCAAGCGTTGTGCCAAGATAGAGGAACGGACAGAGCCAGGAGAGGATCTGGATGTAAGTTCCGGCCTCGTTGCTGTCAAAAAGCAGGATTCCGCACAGATTTCCAAAGACCAGAAAGAAAATGGTACAGAGGATGCCAAGCAGTAGGCAGCTCTGGACGGTGCGGACAGAAAGTCTTGCGATCGCTTTGCGGTCTTTTCCAGCCTGTGATTCGGAGACAGCCGGCAGCAGCATAACAGAGAGGGCGTTTGTGACTGCCGAAGGAAAAAGAACAAGCGGCAGAGCCATTCCGGTCAGTGTTCCGTAAGAAGAAAGTGCTGCAGATCTTGCAAGGCCAAAAGCCTGCAGTCGCAGCGGGATACAGATGGATTCAGCACTTTGCAGAAGACTTAAACAGACACGGTTTGTACTTAAGGGCAGCGAAAAAGTAAGGATTTCCTGGATACTGTGTGCGGAAAACGGACATGCTTTTTCAAAAGAAGACGGATGGTGGAGTAGAAACCGGGTTCCGGTATACAGAACCACGATGATCTCCGAGGTCAGCATACCATACATGGCAAGCACAGGGGTTACCTGGATTCCTTTTTCCACCATGATCTGCCAGAACAGGAACGAAGAGGCAACGCGGGCGGTCTGTTCGACCAGCTGGGAGATGGCAGGGACGGCGGCTTTTTTCAGTCCGGTATAATATCCGATGATGCAGGCATGCACACCGGCAAAAGGCAGTGCAAAGCTTAAAATTTTCAGAAGGGAGCTGCAGCGTGCCTCATGCAGCAGAGAGACGGCAACAAAATTCGCATTCTGATAAAGAAAAAAAGAAGCAATCCCGGAAAACAGGACAGAGAGCATCATACCGCAAAGAAGGATGTCTCTGGCTCCTTTTTTGTCGTTCGATGCAAGCCTTGCAGAGACAAAGCGGGAAATGGCAGTCTGGATTCCGGATGAGGTCAGGGAAAACAGCAGGGTCTGGACCGGAAAAAGAAGAAGATAGATGCCGATTCCTTCCGCACCGATTGTCTTGGATAAGAATATTCTATAGAAGAAACCGATGATGCGGCTGACCATACCGGCACAGGTCAGGATGGCGGTGCTTTTCAGGAGCGGATGTTTCTGGATCATAAGCACAAAATTCCATTTTTTCTTATATATATTCGGAGGAAGTACTTGACAGAACGGAAATGCGGTGCTATATTCGAAACAAATCCCAGCGAAACACTCGGAATTAATCCAGAAAATGGTGCCGCGATCAGAAGAATTTCGGATTCCGGCATGAAACAATATGGGAGGGCAGCATGAAATTATCTACAAAAGGAAGATATGGACTGCGGGCGATGGTTGACCTGGCGGTATACAGTGAGAAAGAATCCGTATCCATCAGCTGCATTGCACAGCGTGAGAACATATCTGAGAGCTATCTGGAACAGCTTGCGGGAAAATTAAAAAAAGCAGGGTTGATCAAGAGCACGAGAGGTGCCCAGGGCGGTTACCGTCTGGCGAAACCTGCGGCCGAGATTTCAGTCGGTGATATACTGCGGGCTCTGGAAGGAGAGCTTGGAGCGGTGGACTGTCAGGGACTGAAGCCTGAGGGCGGATGTGAAAGTTCTGATTTCTGCGTGACGAAACTGGTCTGGCAGAGGATCAACGACAGCATTGCGAAAGCAGTAGATGAGATTACGCTTGAGGAGCTGATGGCAGAAGCAAAGAAAAGCCAGGAGCGGAAACGAGAGATGGAGCAGTCCGGTCAGTATATAAATTCGCAGGATAAAGCAGACACAAAGAGAAAGTGTTGAGATTGTGCCGCAGGCGGCATCAGGAGGTAAATATGAAGAAATTGATCTATTTGGACAATGCAGCAACAACAAAGACTTCAGAAGAGGTAGTAGCAGCTATGCTGCCGTACTTTACAGAATACTACGGAAACCCGTCCAGTGTTTACGAGTTTGCAAGCGAGAGCAAAAAAGCAGTTTCAAATGCAAGAAGAACGATCGCAGAGACTCTGGGAGCACAGGAAAATGAGATTTATTTCACAGCCGGTGGTTCCGAGGCAGATAACTGGGCACTGAAAGCAACGGCAGAAGCTTATCAGAGCAAAGGAAAACACATCATCACGACCAAGATCGAGCATCATGCGATCCTGCATACCGCAGAATATCTGGAAAAACGTGGTTTTGAGATCACTTACATCGGTGTGGATGAAAACGGTGTCGTAAAAGTGGATGAACTGGAAAAAGCAATTCGTCCGGATACGATCCTGATCTCCGTTATGTTTGCAAACAATGAGATCGGAACCATTCAGCCGATCAAAGAGATCGGTGAGATCGCAAAGAAACACGGCGTTCTGTTCCATACCGATGCGGTTCAGGCATACGGTCAGCTGCCGATCAATGTTGACGAGCTTCACATCGATATGTTAAGTTCCAGCGGACACAAACTGAACGGTCCGAAGGGAATCGGTTTCCTTTACATCCGCAAAGGCGTTAAGATCCGTTCTTTCGTACACGGCGGAGCACAGGAGCGTAAACGTCGTGCCGGTACCGAAAATGTTCCGGGTATTGTGGGGTACGGCAAGGCAGCAGAAATCGCAGCAAAGACCATGAAAGAGCGTACCGCAAAAGAGATCGAACTGAGAGATCATCTGATCGACCGTGTTTTGGCGGAAGTTCCTTATACCAGATTGAACGGACACAGAACCAACCGTCTGCCGAACAATGCAAACTTCAGTTTTCAGTTTGTAGAAGGTGAGTCCCTTCTGATCCTGCTGGACAACAACGGTATCTGTGCTTCCAGCGGATCTGCCTGTACATCCGGTTCTCTGGATCCGTCCCATGTACTGCTGGCGATCGGCCTGCCACACGAGATCGCACACGGTTCCCTGCGTCTGACACTGTCCGCAGAGACTACCATGGAGGACATTGATTTCGTTGTAGACTGTATCAAACAGATTATCGAAAGACTGCGAAGCATGTCTCCACTCTACGAAGATTTCGTGAAAAAGAATCAGAAATAATCCGGCAGTAAAAGACAGGATCAGATTGTACAGAGCACAGAAATAGTCAGAAAATAAGCCAGAATAAAGATAGAAAAACAAAACAGAAAATTGGAGGAAATTTTTATGTACAGCGAAAAAGTTATGGATCATTTTAATCATCCGCGTAATGTAGGCGAAATCGAAAATGCAAGTGGTGTCGGAACCGTCGGCAATGCAAAATGCGGCGATATCATGCGTATTTATCTGGACATTGACGATGACGGGATCATCCGCGATGTAAAATTTAAAACCTTTGGATGCGGAGCAGCCGTTGCAACCAGCAGCATGGCAACCGAACTGGTAAAAGGCAAAAATATCCAGGAAGCAATGCAGGTTACCAACAAAGCCGTTATGGAAGCTTTGGACGGACTGCCTCCTGTAAAAGTACACTGTTCTCTGCTTGCAGAAGAAGCCATCCATGCAGCACTGTGGGATTACGCAGAGAAACACCACATCAAGATCGAAGGACTGCAAAAGCCGAAGTCTGATATCCATGAAGGCGAAGAAGAAGAGGAAGAGGAGTACTAAGATCAGCATACAGCGTGCAGATTTTATGATCAAAGGAGTAAGGCGGAAAAGATTATGAGTAAAAAAGTAGTGGTTGGAATGTCGGGCGGAGTCGATTCATCTGTGGCAGCGATGCTGCTGAAACAGCAGGGCTATGATGTAGTTGGTGTAACGATGCAGATCTGGCAGGATGAAGCCGAGGAAGTCCAGCAGGAAAACGGTGGATGCTGCGGGTTGAGTGCGGTGGATGATGCAAGAAGAGTGGCAGAGACGATCGGTATACCATATTATGTGATGAATTTTAAAGACGATTTTCGGAAAAATGTCATGGATTATTTTGCGGATTCTTATCTGAATGGACAGACGCCGAATCCATGTATCGCCTGCAACCGCTATGTCAAGTGGGAAGCACTTCTGGAGCGGAGCCTTCAGATTGGGGCGGATTATATTGCAACCGGTCATTATGCAAGGATCGAAAAGCTGCCAAATGGGCGTTATGCGATCCGCAATTCTGTGACAGCGGCAAAAGACCAGACCTATGCTCTTTATAACCTGACACAGAGACAGCTTGCCCACACACTCATGCCGGTTGGTGATTATGAGAAACCACAGATCCGCAAACTGGCAGAAGAAGCTTATCTGCCGGTGGCACACAAGGCGGACAGCCAGGATATCTGTTTCGTACCGAATGGCGATTACGCTTCCTTTATCGAAGAATATACCGGAAAGACCGTTCCGGAAGGCAATTTTGTGACACCGGACGGGAAAATCCTCGGAAGACACAAAGGGATCATCCATTATACGGTCGGACAGCGAAAAGGTCTGGGAATTTCACTTGGAGAGAGGGCTTTTGTCACAGAGATCCGACCACAGACAAACGAAGTGGTGATCGGAAACCGTGCCCAGGCCTGTCAGACGGTTCTTCGTGCCAACCATTTAAATTTCATGGCAAGGGAAGATATTCAGGAAGAAGATCATGTATTTGCAAAGATCCGCTACAATCACAAAGGGGCATACTGCCATGTAAAGCGGACCGGAGAAGATGAGATTACCTGTACCTTTGAAGAGCCACAGCACGCGATCACGCCGGGACAGGCAGTGGTGCTCTATGAAGACGGATACGTGCTGGGCGGCGGTACGATTATCTAAGTATAAAATATGCCATACAAATTGTCAGCACAGCGGTTCAAAAGTCGGCTTTCGTTTGCGGAATATCGCATGATAACGGAAGCCGCATTTTTTTAATATCGAACAGGCACGGTCAAAATCAGCCGCAATACGTTTTGGGGCATGTGCATCTGATCCGATGGTGACGATCTCGCCGCCAAGTTCGCGGTAACGTTTCAGGATATCTTCGTGCGGGTTCGGGTGTCCAAGTCCGGCTGCATAGCCTCCGGTATTGATCTCCATGCCAAGTCCTTTATCGATCAGAAGACGGATGATCTCATCCAGCCAGTCACTGTATTCTTTATAAGAATAGAACTGATTTCTATTTGGACCGTAGCGGACGACATAATCAATATGGCCGTAGACATCAAAGCAGGACATGGTATGCAGATTCTCAATGATCGATTCAAAATAAGAAATATAAGACTCTTTTTCGGTGCGTCCCTCAAAAAAAGCAGGATAGTAGGGATCCTGTCCGTTTACCACATGGGATGATCCAATCACAAAATCAAAATCCCAATTCTTTACAAGAGATTCGCAGCGCTCCTTCAGATAAGGCTGCAGACCGAGTTCGAGGCCGAATAATAATTCAATCTTGTGCTCATACTCTTCTTTGAGGGAGGTAAGCGTCTTGCAATAAGAAGGAATATCAGCTTCGAAGACCATCCCTTCGTCAATATAGTCATAGTCCATGTGCTCTGTGAAACACATGGCAGACAGTCCAAGAGAGATACCCTTTTCGACCATATCCCGCATCGGGGCGTCGGAATCGGCGGAAAAAGAGGAATGAAGATGAAAATCGGATCTCATAAAATAAAAACTCCTTTCAAAATACGGCAAAATTCAGGAAAAAACACCTGATTTTTCTCTCTGTTACAAGTTTATGAGAATAAAACACAAATGTCCAGAGAAATTCGTTGAAATTATACTTGAACTTTTTACAGAAATTAGGTAGAATAGAAGAAAGTTGTGGAATCTTTAACAATAAAGACCGCAATCATACTATTTAACATAATAGGAGGAAATTAATCATGGCAGTAAAAGTAGCAATTAATGGTTTTGGACGTATCGGACGTCTTGCATTCAGACAGATGTTTGGCGCAGAAGGATATGAAGTAGTAGCTATCAACGATCTGACTTCCCCAAAAATGCTGGCACACCTGTTAAAATACGATTCATCACAGGGTAAATATGCACTGGCAGACACAGTATCAGCAGGTGAAGATTCCATCACAGTTGACGGAAAAGAGATCAAGATCTACGCTTTCCCGGATGCAAACAACTGCCCATGGGGCGAGCTGGGTGTTGACGTAGTTCTGGAGTGCTCTGGATTCTACACATCCAAAGAAAAGGCTCAGGCTCATATCAATGCAGGTGCTCGTAAAGTTGTTATCTCTGCACCAGCAGGCAATGACCTTCCGACTATCGTTTACAATGTAAACCATGAGACACTGAAAGCTGAGGATCAGATCATTTCTGCAGCTTCTTGTACAACAAACTGTCTGGCACCAATGGCTAAAGCTCTGAACGAACTGGCTCCGATCAAATCCGGTATCATGGTAACAATCCATGCTTACACAGGTGATCAGATGACTCTGGACGGACCTCAGAGAAAAGGCGATCTGAGAAGATCCCGTGCAGCAGCAGTAAACATCGTTCCGAACAGCACAGGTGCTGCAAAAGCTATCGGTCTGGTTATTCCGGAACTGAACGGCAAACTGATCGGTTCTGCACAGCGTGTACCGACCCCTACAGGTTCTACTACAATCCTGACAGCAGTTGTTGAAGGAACAGTAACTGTAGACGAAATCAACGCTAAGATGAAAGCATCTGTTACAGAATCTTACGGATACAACGAAGACGAAATCGTATCCAGCGATATCGTTGGTATGAGATATGGTTCTCTGTTTGATGCTACTCAGACAATGGTTCTGCCTCTGGACAACGGTACAACAGAAGTACAGGTTGTTTCTTGGTATGACAACGAAAACTCTTACACATCTCAGATGGTAAGAACAATCAAATACTTCTCTGAATTAGCATAATCTGTTAAATCAGACAAAGAAGACCTATCTGGGTCCGGTCTTTTGGACCGGGCCCTTTTTATCTTAGTCGGAGAAGACTCTGCGGCTAAATAAGCGGCTCCGCAAGGATGCACATTAGAAAATCCATATGTATGATACAAGGAGGAAATAAGAATGCTTAATAAAAAGTCAGTTGATGATATCAACGTAAAAGGCAAAAGAGTCCTGGTCCGCTGTGACTTTAACGTACCTCTGAAAGATGGCAAGATCACAGACGAAAACCGTCTCGTAGCAGCTCTGCCAACTATCAAAAAACTGATCGCGGACGGCGGAAAAGTAATCCTTTGCTCTCATCTGGGCAAACCAAAGGGAGAACCGAAACCGGAACTCTCTCTGGCACCGGTAGCAGTACGTCTCTCTGAACTGCTTGGTCAGGAAGTAAAATTTGCAGCTGATCCGGAAGTCGTAGGACCGAACGCAAAAGCAGCTGTAGAAGCTATGAAAGACGGTGAAGTTGTTCTGCTTGAAAACACTCGTTACCGTGCTGAAGAAACCAAAAATGGCGAAGCATTCAGTAAAGATCTGGCATCTCTGTGTGATGTGTTCGTAAACGATGCATTTGGTACTGCTCACAGAGCACACTGCTCTAACGTAGGTGTTACCGAATATGTAGATACCGCAGTTGTTGGATATCTGATGCAGAAAGAGATTGATTTCCTGGGCAATGCAGTAGAAAATCCAGTTCGCCCGTTCGTTGCAATCCTGGGTGGTGCAAAAGTAGCAGACAAACTGAACGTTATCTCCAACCTGCTTGAGAAATGCGATACTCTGATCATCGGCGGCGGTATGGCTTATACTTTCCTGAAAGCTCAGGGCAAAGAGATTGGTAAATCTCTGGTAGACGACAGCAAGATCGACTACTGCAATGAGATGATGGCAAAAGCTGAGAAGCTTGGCAAAAAACTTCTGCTTCCGGTAGATGCAGTTGTTTCCGCAGATTTCCCGAACCCGATCGATGCTCCGATCGAAGTAGAGAACGTATCTGTAGATAATATCCCGGTTGACAAAGAAGCTATGGATATCGGAAAAGAAACAGCAGCACTGTATGCAGATGCAGTAAAAACAGCAAAAACAGTTGTTTGGAACGGACCGATGGGTGTATTCGAAAACCCGACACTGGCAGCAGGTACGATCGCAGTAGCAAAAGCTCTGGCAGATACCGATGCAACAACCATCATCGGCGGCGGCGATTCTGCAGCAGCAGTAAACCAGCTTGGATTTGGTGATAAGATGAGCCACATCTCCACAGGCGGCGGAGCATCTCTGGAATTCCTGGAAGGAAAAGAACTGCCGGGCGTAGCAGCAGCTAACGATAAGTAAACACTTAACGAAAACGAGCCAAAGGCGATGTTTTACAATATGTGAAAAGAGGATAAGATCATGGCAAGAAAGAAAATTATTGCTGGTAACTGGAAAATGAACATGACTCCGAGTGAGGCAGT
>OLRR01000555.1_pt1 | contig 28792 bp, 27 predicted proteins | sample 1671941 | NCBI WGS metagenome assembly OLRR01 (sample SAMEA3136628, study PRJEB25190) | human gut metagenome
CTGGCTGTCTGAGCAGAATTCATAGCCGTTTATCTTATCACTGTTCCATGCGGCAAGTTCAACCGTGTTTGCAAAAGGAACGCAGAGAGCTTCATCAGGAATAGTCGTGAGGATTGTGTTGTATATCTCCTTTATACGGTTCTCATCGGAGGAGCAGTTAAGCTCGGAAACAATTCCCTCAGGCAGGAATGCGGCAAACTGCACTGCAACGGGATCTGCGCTGACTGCGGGATCCATATTGGTAATGGGCGTGAAGGGGTCAAACGAACCGCCATAGGTGCGATAGTGGATAATATCATATTCACCGTTCATCGAAGCTTCGTAGTAGGTCATCATATCCATCTCAGAGACATCCACCTTGAAACCGACCTTGCCGAGCTGAGAAGCGATGGCAAGCATACCGTCGCCGATGCTTCCGTAATCGCTTGTGTAAAGCATAGTCATCTCAAGCGGAACTCCATCCTTATCCCTGATGCCGTCTCCATCAGAATCCGTCCAGCCAGCTTCCTCGAGAAGCTGTGCAGCCTTATCCGGATCATAGCTGTAAACAGTAGCATCAACATCACAGTACGGCTTTGATTTACTGAAAAGAGTCTCGGCAGGTGTCATTGTTCCCTGGAAAACATCGTTTGATATGGAATCCCTGTCAATAGCATATTCAACGGCAAGACGCACATTTTTATCATCAAAGGGAGCTTTTGCCATATTGAAACCTATATAATTTGTAAGAGTAGGTTCATCATTGATTGCTGTGCCGAAAGAGTTGTCTGCAGAAAGTTCCGTGTAAGCATCTGCACTGAGTCTTGCTGCACCTGTTATGGCATCAATCTCGCCGCTTCTGAGTGCGAGCACCTTTGCATCGTTATCGGAGATAACCTTTATCTTGAATGTATCTGCCTCGGGAGCTTCACCCCAGTAATATGGATTGCGGACAAAAGTATAAACACTTCCGTCGAAGTCTCCCTGATACATATATGGCCCTGTTCCCATGGTCATTGTCTGGAAATCATCGGCTTTATATGTAAGGTCATCGTTAAAGCCGTTCGGGTTTACGATACCGAGAGGATTACAGGTGGAAAGGTCGTTGAGAGTACCATAGTAAGGCTGGGTGAGCTTTATAACAACCGTGGATTCATCGGGAGCCTCAATCGTGTCGATGACTGTCATGAGTTTTCCGTATGAACCGATATACGCTCCAAGGTTCACTGCTGCAGCTTCAAGACTCTTTTTTACCGCTGCCGCATCACAGGGAGTTCCATCGGAGAATTTGATGCCGTCCCTGAGGGTGAAGGTGTATTCCTTTCCATCCTCGCTCACATCCCATTTTTCTGCAAGACTGCCCTTATATTCACCATCCTCATAGGCAACAAGGGTATCGTAAAAATTATGTTCCCAGTAGGATATGCCGTAATTTGAGGACATTCCGCCATGAACGACAGCATAAAAGCCTGCATCAAAGGTCCAGCTCTCGCAGAGAGTTACGTTTTTGTTTTCCTCTGATTGATTGTCAGCTGCTCTGCTCGTGCTGCCGCAGACAGCCATATTTGCGCAAAGCGAAAGTACCGTAGCCGCAGCAAAAAACTTTTTCATTTTCATATTATCTTCCCTTTCTGTAGAAATTTGCTGTATATTAACCGCTTTTGGCGGAAATATCCTGTTTTTTTATTCCTGATAACGAGGAGTTTATAAGTGTTTTGGCGTATTCACTTTCAAATACCTTTATATCCCCTGAATATTTTACAGTTTCAAGTATCCTGCCGCTTTTCATAACGGCGATCCTCTGTGATGTGTAAAGAGCGGCATCTATATCATGAGTGATAAGCAGGAAGCCTTTTCCTGAGTTTTTCTGTATCCTTATAAGCAGATCAAGGACACTTTTTCTCACCGCGGCATCCAGTCCGCTGACAGCTTCATCAAAAATTATGTAATCCGGATCTGCCGCAAGAGCCCGGGCAATACAGATTCTCTTCTGCTGTCCTCCCGAAAGCTCTCCCGAACGCCGCGAAAGAATATTTTGCGGAAGCTCCATCTGTTCCATAAGCTTCTCAACCGTTTTTCTTTCTTCTTCACCTGAACATTTTTTCAGATTTTTTATCGGTTCTGCAATGGTTTCATATACGGAAAAGCAGGGGTCAAGAGCAGCTCTGCTGTTTTGAAGAACAAGCTGAAGTTTTGCACAGAGCGCCTTGTTTTTTCTTCGCAGCCTGGGAGTCAGGATTTCTCCGTCACACATGACAGTTCCGCTGTCAGGAGAAATAAGTCCCGAAATTATCTTCACAAGAGTGGTCTTTCCCGATCCGCTTTCTCCTACAAGAGAGCAGAACTCGCTTTTATCCAGAAAGAAACTCTCATGATTGACTGCAGCAAATTTTTTTCCATCCGTGACAAAATATTTGGTAATATCAGTTGCCGTTAAAATATGTCTCACCTCATATCAGCAGAGCGGCATCCAGCAGCTCCTTTGTATATTCATTTTCGGGAGAGGAGATCATTTTCTTTATATCGCCCTGCTCCACAAAAACGCCATTCTTCATTATATAAGCATGCCCGCCGAAGCGGCCTGCCACAGCAAAATCGTGAGTTACCATTATGACAGCTGCACTGCCGCACAGACTTTTAAGCATATCCGTGACTGCTATTCTGTGCTCTGCGTCAAGGGCGGTGGTAGGCTCATCTGCAATGATCAGCCTGGGACGGTTCATAATCGCTGCCGCCACAGCTGCCCTTTGCAGCATTCCGCCTGAAAGCATGTATGGATAGCTTGACCACACCGCTTTGCAGTCTTCCAATCCTGCCCTTTGCATCGCTTCAAGAACAGCATTTCGGGCTGCTTTGGCACTGCTTTTATTATGAAGTCTGTATGTTTCCGCAAGCTGATTCCCAATTTTGCAGGAAGGGTCAAAGGCTGTCATCGGATTTTGAGGGATAAGCGCGATATCGCTTCCGTAAAGTTTCCTTCGTTTCTTTGCATCTGCCGACAGAATATCTTCTCCTTCAAAAACTATCTGTCCCGATACGTCGAAATCATATCTGTCCGTGAGGCCAAACAGCGCACGGCATATCATTGTCTTTCCGCTGCCTGACTGGCCAAGTATCAGAAGCGGTTCGCCTGCATCAACAGAAAGATCAATTCCGTCAACAGCTTTTAATCCGCTGCTTTTTACTCTCACGGAAAGCTTTTTTATTTCAAGCAGCATCTATATTCCTCCCTCAGAGGTCAGTGCATCACGCAGAGCTTCGCCGAAAAGATTAAAGCCACCTGCAGTGATAAGAATGCAGATTCCGGGATAAACAAGCATCTCGGGGTGACTGTAAAGCCCCGTTCTCGCTTCATCCATCATAGCACCCCATTCGGCAGTGCCCTGGGGAAGCCCAAGTCCCAGAAATGAAAAGCTCGATATAATGATGATCGCAGAAGCAACTCCCGTACTCATATAAACGATACACTGCGGAAGAATATTCGGTATCAGGTGTCTGAATATCAGGCCTGCCGTGCCGCAGCCGCTTATTCTTGCAGCTGTAATATACTCTTTGCCCATCTCTGTTACCGCATATGAACGGACCGTTCTTGCAAACCACGCCCACATAGAGATCACAACAGCAACAGCGATATTCTGTATGCCGTTTCCGAGGATACTTATCACAGCAATGGCTGTTATGAGCGACGGAAAGGAAATAAAAACATCACAGATAAATGTGATTATCCTGTCGACCTTTTCGCCTGCACAGGCACTGAAGGTTCCTATAATAAGCCCCAACACTCCGAGTATCAGCATCATGGGAACACTCATTCCAATGGAATATCTCGCACCGTAAATAAGGCGTGAAAGCTCGCATCTTCCGAGCTGATCCGTTCCAAGAGGATAATTGGCATCCGCCTCATGGTATTTGAGCGATGGATCTATCTGGTCCGGCGGATTTGGTGCTATTACAGGTGCAAATATCGCACATATAATTACGATTGTAATAAGTATAAGTCCTATGACCGCCTGTGGTTTTGAAAAAATTTTCTTAGTCATTTATCTCCCTCACCATCCATGGGCATATCAACCTGTTTATCACATCCGCTGCAAGATTTGCAGTCACAAACACTACCGCAATTATCACAATGCAGGCGGCCGTAGCAGGAGAATCTCCGCTCACAACACAGGAAATAAGATAGGTTCCTACCCCGTTCAGTGAAAAAACCTTTTCTGCAACAGCGCTTCCTGCAAGCATATATCCAAGATACTGACCGAAAAGAGTTATCACAGGCGGCAATGAATTTTTAAATCCGTGCTTTACGATTATCTGCCATTCGGACAGCCCTCTTGTCCGTGCGTATGCTGCATAATCCGAGCTTATTTCTGAAAGCAGGGATGAACGCATTACCCTGATTGCTCCGCAGGCTGACGGAAACGCCAGGGCAAACGACGGAAGTATATATCCTTTTATTCCCGCCCTCGGAGCAACGCTGAATATCTGCAGTCTGACTGCAAACAGCAGCAGAAGCATAAATCCGAGCCAGAAAACCGGCAGGCAGATCCCGCCTATAGTCAGCAGCCTCACAATATGATCAAACATTTTATTATGAAACCTTGCACACAGCATGGATATGGGAAAAACAATAAGTATCATCCAGCCCATTGCCATAATAACAAGTCGGAATGTTACAGGAAAAAAACTCTTTATATCATCCGTTATACTGTGATAGGTAACTACCGATTTTCCCATATCACCCGTAAGCAATCCTTTCAGCCACAGGAAATAGCGTGCAGGCAGTGGCTCGTCAAGTCCCATTTCTTCACGCAGGGAAGCTATGAGTGCCGTATCGCCTGCCGAATTGCTTCGCATCGCAACAGCCAGGGCAGGATCTTTTCCCGAAGCTGTCATAAGAATAAAGCACAACACCGTCACCCCTATAAGAACGGGAAGCATGCCTGCAATCCTTTTTATCAGATATTTTTTCAAGTGAATCTCCTTAAAAAGTAAGTTAGCACTAACTATTTATTTTGCGATTTTTATCATAGCACATCTTAAAACAATTTCCACTCCAAAATCACATTCTTTCGCTCCGAAAAATCAATCCCGTTTTCATCATGATGTTTTCATTTCTGAAGATCAGGCTTCATCCCGGTGCTGCTCTTTCAGAATTTTCAATTCCTCGTTGAGTTCCCGGGCCAACTTCCGGAGCTCCGGATTCCGCGTGTCAACGGTGATGAGTCCATTGGTCTCCTCCGTAAGAAGCCTCGCGAACTCGCTGCTGACCTGCTCCATATTCTTTTTTAGGGAAAAAATCTTAAGCCCCAGCAGAAAAATCACCACAACACTGAGCTCCGCCCTCTGTCCCACCGGATTCAAATCCTGCAGATTCTCATAGACCAGCCGTAACTTTCCTGAAAGATAACGCGGATTGGGAATCTTTACCCATTCCGTGTCGTCGTTGAGATAGAAATCCACACTTTCCTCTGTGTTTTCCCCAACCACATCCTGCATTGCTTCGTAAACACTCTTCGGCTCATAGGTAAATTCATCCTCAGCAAGACGGCTGTAAACAGCCATACCCAGGGTCAGAAGCGTGATTCCTGCCACAAGCCCTGTCACAGCTCCGGCAGTTTTATTCCCCATCACCATGACAAAGAAGGTGAAAAAAGCCGCGTCCAGGTTCTCGGCAGCCGTCATATCCTGATAAATGGCCGGCGTTTCCACCACAGCTCCCATCCGTTTCCGCATTTTCCGGATCGCAGGGTCCGTATTTTTGACACCGTAAAGGCTGTAGCTCCCGGAAGTGGGGTTCTGCAGACCGCAGATTTGCCGGATCAACGTCGTCTTCCCCGCTCCGTTTTTTCCAACAAAACCATAGATGGCCCCCTTCGGAATATGCATGTTCAGCCGATGCAGGGCCTTAAAATTCCTGTAACTCTTGCAAAGATCATTTGTTACCAGACAGTCAGTCATGTCAATCGCTCCTTTCGTTCCGCCATACTCTACCGCAAAACCGTAAAGAAAGCGGTCAGGAAAAGGGTAAAGATTTCGTAAAGGTCAAAGGAGTCGGAAAACTATATTTGTAAACTTTTTGCATATCTAAATTCTATAATATCCCTGGGAGCTGTTTCCTGATATGCCTGTTCTTTATGCATAAAATTTACGATTTCATTTTTACTCATTTTTCCAAGTTTTTCTGTAACAAAATTTAAAATGTCTTCTTCTTTTGATAATGCTGGAAATTCCTGTTTTCCATTCAATGAAAAACGATATGCATTTGTTTCTCCCAGATCAATCTCTTCGCAGGGAACTCCCCTTAAATCAATGATTGAATTATGACCTACAGGTAGTGCCCCCATTGGCAATGCCTGATACACCAAACCAGTAATAGCGGCCCCTCTTTTTTTATACGCCAAAGCATCCGCATACCACATAAGTTTCATCAGTTTTACTTTATAAAGACTTGTTATATTGGCAGAAGCCGCAAAATATCTTATTACATCAACAACCTTTCTTCCCCGGAAAGCCCCGGCAGCATCAGATCCAGAAGGATGAGATCCGGCCGTTCCCTCTCCAGCAAAAACAGGGCCTCCGTCCCGGAATAAGCCCGCCACGCCTCATGTCCTGCCTTCAGAAGAGCGGTCTCTATCATATTTCCAATCGAAACGTCGTCATCGATAATCAGGATTTTCGCCATTTTCTTTTACCTCACTCTTATTGATTGATTTTATCATCTAAAGACTTTTTCATTCCCTTTTGTAAACGGTATAATGTCAGTAAGAATTTAACACAGAGGAGGAGAGTTTTGATGAAAAAGATTCATTTTGATACGGAAAAAGATGGCTTTTACGGCGCATACTGGAAATGCGCGGCCGGTTCGGACTGCGCGATGATCACCATGCTGGGGGATGACCCCGAGGACTACATGGCCCGCTCGGCGGTCAAATATCTCCTGAGTCTCGGCATCAACGTCCTGACCATGTCCCCTGCGAAAAAAGACTACGGCCATCACAATTATCCTCTCGAGCGGATTGAACGGGCCATCAAATGGTTGAAAAAAACCGGAAACCGCCGGCTTGCCATCGCAGGAGCCTCCACCACCGGAACGCTGGCTCTGACCGCGGCTTCTTATTTTCCCGAGCTGACCCTCACCATCGCCATGACGCCCAGCGATTTCATCTGGCAGGGCTTCATGCAGGGCAAAAAAGACGGCTGCAAGGAATGGCCCATCGAAGGAGAATCCCTCTTTTCCTACCACGGCAAGCCGCTCCCCTACATGCCCTTCTTCTATCAGCATCCCAAATATTGGCAGATCATCGCCGCAGAGTCCAAGCGCACCGGAGATATGCTCAACTCCAGAAAACTTTTTGACGATTCCGAGACCGCTCATCCCATCACGGAAGCCGAGACAATCAAGGTTGAGAACATCCACGGAAAACTGCTTCTCATCGGCGCTGAGGACGACGTTCTCTGGGACACCGCCAAATATATCCGCCGCATGGAAAAACGCCTCTCCAAACGCCCCCACGTCTGCGAGGTGGAAGCCGTCGTCTACAAGCACGGCACCCATTTCGTCTTCCCGGAAGGAATGCTGAAAACCATGCTGCCCATCGGCTCCGGTCTTTTCGTAAAACTCGCTTTTAAAGCAGCGAAAAAATACCCGGAAGAATGCAGAAAAACCCGCATGGATATCGAAGTCATTATGACAAGAGCCATCGCGGAGTGGAAAGGAGTCCGAAAATGAAGTATATGGGAATGCCCGTGGCCCTGTGGGCGGTTTTTACAAGATCTTTCCGCAAAAACCTTGAAACCTATTTCCATTTGAGTGCTGATGAGGCAAAGGAAGTCACGCGAAAAGCGAAAGTACGGTACAAGAAGATCATCCACGAACTGCCGGAGTTTGAAAAAGAGGATCACTTTAAGATGAATATCGTCAGCTGTGCCATGATCGGCGCTTTCGTCCTCTCCATGCCAAAACGGCCGGATGTGAAAACCCTGACAGACTACTATCGGGATTCCAGCATGACTCCCCTCGTGAGCTGGTTCTTCCGCCAGAGCGGAAAGTTGAAATTTTCCGAAAAAGACAGACAGCAGATGCAGAAAACGGCCCGGCTCAAAGCCGCCGACCGCAATCCTTTTTCCTGGAATATGGACTACTTCGAATATCCTGACAGCAGCGGCTACGAGGCCCGTTTTTACAAGTGCGGCATCTGCGCCCTCATGAAAAAACTCGGCCTCTACGACCTGACTCCCGCCCTCTGCCACCTGGACTATGATATGAGCGAAGCCACCGGAGCCTCCGTCTTTGTGCGGGAATACACCCTGGCTTCCGGGGGACCCTATTGCGATTGCGGGTATAAGAAAAAATAGAGTAGAGCCACCGGAGCTTTAAGGCCGGTGGCTCTCTTATTACTGTCAGGATTCTTTTCCAATCCTTACTGTTTTTCCGTCAATCGTAATCCAGAATCTCTTGATTTCTTCTCCGTTTCCATCAACGATCTTGTCAAAGACACCGCCATTTGCAAGAATCGTCTTCTCACTGGCGAGATTTCCGACTTTGCAGGTGATAAGAAATTTCTGGATTCCCAGGGCTCCGGCCTTGGGAAGAAGCTGGCGGAGCATCTCTTTTGCATAGCCATGGCCGCGCTCGGAGGGTCGCACAGAGTAACCGCTGTGACCGCCCCAGGTTCCGAGGATCGGGTGATTGATGTGGTGTCTCAGGTCAATCAGGCCAACGATCCGGTTATCCGCTTTCCGGACTGCCAGATACATATGGGACGGCACCTTGCCATCCTTGCAGTTTTCCTCACTCTCACCAAGCTTCATACGCTCGATCCATTCCTCCGCTGAGGTACAGTTTTCAAGTCCCCCGCAGCCTGCGAACTGATCCTTGTTTCCAGCATCCTTCTCCAGGATTTCCTGCCGGAACTGCCAGATGTCGGCGGCGTATTCAGGGGACGGGGCTTTTAATTCTATGATGTCCATTTGATTATTTTTCTCCTTTCATTTTTTACAACCAAAAAATTTATTTTTGTAAAATATAAATATGTTTTTCGTTGGATTTTGTCATTTAAGCTGTTATAATCAATACGGGTACTGCCATAACGGTAGGCGGTTAGTCCTGTTATTATGCGGAGGATTGCAGAGTGTTTTTACACTCAGTTTTCGAAAAAACCAATGCAAAATACGGACTGTGATCCTCCGAATACATAGACACCCTTCCGGAAAACTAATGGAAAGGAGGACTGAGCCAATGAGTATTTTAGATTTTATCGCAATAGTCAGCTTTGGTTTGACCTGCTTCAGTATCGGATACACATTCGGTAAAGATAATCATAAAACACAAAAATAGCCGCCCCAGCCCGAAAAACTAGACGACTATTTTGCAAAATAATATATCAGGCTAACCGTCTATCGGCAGTACCTTCTTTTTGTATTTACTCTACCACACTTTTTCTTAAATGTCAAAAATTTTCTTTCACTAATACTTACATGTTTTGCACATGACTACTTTTCAGCCATGTATATTTGTAAATGGCTGGATGGAAAGAGGTAGGTAGTTAGTGATCAGCCAGGGGATTACGCCACCCCAACCAAACGGCATAGAAAAGCAAAATTGAGGGGGCGCGCTCCGAGTTGCGGGCCCCCTCAAATATATTTCCTCCAGCTTTCCTCAAAGCTGCATCACAATCTCAGTTACAAGTCGCTCAAACGTCGTCTTCACGCGGTCAGCGACCTCCTGCACCTCCTTATGGTTCAGCGGCTGATCCAAGATCCCCGCTGCCATATTCGTAATGCACGAGATCCCGCACACTTTCATCCCCATATGATTCGCGGCCATGGCCTCGCATACGGTACTCATGCCGACAGCATCCACTCCCATTCCACGGAAAGCGCGGATTTCCGCCGGCGTCTCATAATTCGGCCCCGAGCACTGAACATAAATTCCCTCTTTCAAAGGTACATTCAGCTTCTTCGCCGCCTTCCGGATCACCTCGCAGAGCTCCGGGTTATACACATGACTCATATCCGGGAAACGGGTCCCAAGTTCATCCAGATTCTCCCCCCGAAGCGGACTCGGCACGAAAGTCGAAATATGATCCGTAATCATCATCAGATCCCCCGGCTGGAAATCCTGATTCACACCGCCGGCCGCATTCGTCAGAATCACTTTTTTCGCCCCCAGCATTCCCATGATCCGGATCGGCATCACCACATCCGTCATATCGTACCCTTCGTAGTAATGAACTCTTCCCTTCATAATGACCATCGGAACCTTCTCCACATAGCCGAAAAGGAAGCGGCCGTCATGGCCTGCCACGGTGGAGACCGGAAAGCCCTCGATCTCAGAATAGGGAACCTCCGCCTTTACATCCATGTTCCGGGCATATTCCCCCAGACCGGAACCGAGGATCAGGGCCACCTCCGGGACAAAATCGGTTTTCTCACGGATGATGGAAACACATTTCTGAAGTTTTTCATACATTTTACTCATAGTCAATCCCCCTGCTTTCAAAGAATTTTTTGAGCAGGCCGGAGAACGCCTGGATGCAGGGTCCCGCGGTGATGGCCGTCAGGATCGTGATCACACCCAGTTTTCCTCCCAGCACAAAGCCCAGTACCATCATGCACAGGTCGAAGATTACCTTGATTTTCCGGTACTCCATGTGGAGCCTGTCCCGAAGGACGAGCACCACGCCGGTGAAGGGATCCACACCCATGTCCATGGTGATAAACATTGCCACACCCACATATAAGAGAAGACAGCCGATGAAAGCGCCCAGGATCTGGAACGGCAGCGTCTGGGCCGGAATCAGGGCCTGATAGAGCTTTCCGCCCAGGTCCACGGCAAATCCGTAGGGAATCAGATAGATAAAAGTTCCCAGATTCACATAATGCCGGTCTGCCAGAAATACCAATACCAGAAGAACGATGTTTACGATATTGGATGTCATACCAAGCTGCTCTGCCGTAAGGTTCGCCGCATTCCGGACGCCGTCATAGATAATGCCGATGGGATCGTTTCCCAGGGCCGCCCTGGCGTTGAAAGCCACGCCGGTTCCCACCAGAAGGATACCCACTGCCGCAAAAATCACCTTCCAAAGTTTTATCTGTCGCAGCTGTTCTCTCATTTGTTTTATCCTCCCTTATCCGAATGCCCGGATTTCTTTCAGAATCCGATCCTTCACGCTGTCCCCTGCAAAGGACACCCGCACGGCGTTTTCCATCATGAGCTTCAGCTCGTCGTCCCGGATACCGTAGGTTTCCTGGATGAAGCCCAGCTCCCTGGAAATGCTGGTGTTACTCACGGTACGGTTGTCCGTGTTCACCGTCACGAGAAGGCCGTTATCCAGAAATTCCCGCATGGGATAGTCCTCCGGCCCTTCCACAGCCTTGGTCTGCAGGTTGCTGATAGGGCACATCTCCACGCCGGTTCTGGTATCCTTCACCAGCTTGATAATGTCCGGATGGCCTTTCATCGCGATGCCGTGGCCGATCCTTCTGGCCCCGCACTCCACGGCCTCCCGGATGTTTTCCGCACTGCCGCACTCCCCTGCATGGATCACAAAAGGCAGGCCCAGTTGTTTCGCCTCCTCGAAGAGATAGACAAAATTCTTCATCGGCCAGGCAGCCTCGTCTCCTGCCAGATCTCCGCAGCAGACGCCCTCGCCCAGGAAATTTCTGGCCGCCCTGAACATGGCCAGATTGTCCTCCTCGGACTGATGACGCATCGCGCAGACGATGATGTTGGACTCGGTGCCAAAATCTTTCCGCCCGTCTTCCAGGCCGTTGAGCAGGGCTTCGATGACCTGCTCTGTGGAAAATCCTTCATGGGCGGAAAAGAGCGGTGCAAAACGCACTTCCACATATTTCATATTTTCCGCCGCCACGCTCCGGATAAAATCATATCCGGCTTTTCTCATGCTTTTCTCCGACTGAAGGCACTGCACTGGAAGGTCAAATTTTTCCAGATACTCCTTCAGACTGCGGCATCCATAAGCCACCTGGAGCTCGGTAGGATCTACCTCTCTACCGAGCTCCTGACTGATGAATGAGCGAGAAAGCGAACCGTCCAGGTGGCAGTGAAGCTCCACCTTCGGCATTGATTTCAGCTTCTCTTTTTCCATTCTTTTACCTCTTATTTAGATTTCACATATGGTTTTCCGTTAGCAGCCGGAACCCTGGATTTTCCTACAAAGAATATCAGGGCCAGGATCGTCACTACGTAAGGGATCATGGAGATCAGATACGGAGAAACTATGTTGTTGGCTCCGAGAAGGGATTTCAGACCGTTGCAGAAACCGAACAGCAGACAGGCCTTAAGGGTTCCCTGCGGGGTAAACTTACCAAAGATCACAGCAGAGATCGCAATAAAGCCCTGTCCTACGATAACGTTGGGACGGAACTGGCTTACCGTAGCCAGAGTCACATAGGCACCGCCCAGACCTGCCAGAAAGCCGGAAAGGATCACACAGATGTAACGGATCCGGAATACGTTGATTCCAAGGGTCTCACAGGCCTTCGGATGCTCACCGACAGCACGCAGTCTCATGCCGAAGCGGGTCTTGTAGAAGACAAACCAGATCACCAGGACAAGCAGAAAGCTTAAGTAGGCTGCAGAATAAGTGGAAAGAACATTGTAGCCAAAAGAACCTGCCGGGAAAATGCCGTTGAACATTTTCGGCAGTTTGCTCGCCGTTTCAAGAGCCGGTGAGTCAGAGGAGTTATCAAACATCGCCTTACACAGGAAGATTGCAAGACCCGGTGCGATGAAGTTCACCGCTGTGCCGGAAATCGTCTGGTCTGCCCCGAAGCTGACACAGGCCACCGCATGAAGCACGCCAAAGGCAGCTCCCGCAAGCCCTCCGCAGAAAAAGCCGAACCAGCCGTTTCCCGTGTAATAAGCGACAACAGAGCCGACAAAAGCCCCTATCGTCATCATCCCCTCAATTCCGATGTTTACCACACCGCTCCGTTCTGAAAAGCAGGAACCAAGTGCTGCCAGAAGAAGAGGAGGCGTAGCGATCAGCATTGCATTAATCAGAAGACCAAGATCCTTAATGATGATACCCATTTTTATTTCCCTCCTTTTTTCCGGTTGAAGATCACTTTGAACATATGCGCAATGGCAATAAAGAAGATGATGATACCCATAATGATATCAACCACCTCTGCCGGTGCTTTTACCAGACTTAATTTACCGCCGCCGTATTTCATGGCTCCATAGAAAAGACCTGCGAAGATACAGCCCACCGGATGGGAAGATCCGATCAGGGCAACCGTGATCCCCTGGAAACCGTACTGCTCCTGGCTTGCGAACTGGCTCACACGACCTGCCATACCAAGCGTCTGGACAGCACCGCCAAGTCCTGCCAGTGCCCCGGAGATCGCCATGGCGGTCAGGAACATTTTGTTGGTGTTGATCCCACCGTATTCGGCTGCCGTTTTGCTGAAGCCTACGGCACGAAGCTGATAACCGAGTGTTGTTTTACTGATGACAAACCAGACCAGAACGGCTGCCGCAACGGCAATGACGATTCCCCAGTTGGCTGCAGTACAGCGGGTAAGCTTCGTGATAAATTCCGGTGCAAGGATGCGGGCACTGTCTGCCACATCTTTACTTGCCTCTCCGCCGCCGGTTCTGCGGATGGCTGACAGGTTTACAATATAGTTGGACAGGTAAAAGGCGATCCAGTTAAACATGATATAGGAAAGCACTTCATTGATCCCCCGTTTTACCTTCAGGAAACCGACAATGATGCCCCAGACTGCCCCCGCTGCCACTGCTGCTGCAATACAGAGAAGGATATGAATGGGCGCCGGAAGATCAAAAAGGATACCAACGGTACAGGCTGCAATGGAGCCCACTACAAACTGCCCCTCTGCCCCGATATTGAAGACGCCGGTCCGGAAGGAAAAGGCCACGCTCAGTCCTGTGAGGATCAGCGGCGCTGCGTACACAATGCTCCAGGTAATGTATTTCACCTGGCCGAAAACACCGTTTAAAAGTTTTCCGTAAGCAAGTCCCGGGTTGATCCCGGCAACTGCCAGGAGCACGGCTCCTGCAACAAAGCCGATGATTATGGCAATGAATGTATAGAGTGCATTCCCGTTTAAAATCTTATCTTTCCTGCTCATGTTTTGTACCTCCTGCCATCATGAAGCCCAGCTGGTTTTCATCTGCATCCCTGCCCGCTACACTTCCGACGATCTGTCCGTCGAAAATGACCTCGATCCGGTCGGAAAGGCTCATGATCTCATCCAGTTCAAAGGACACCAGCAGCACTGCCTTGTTTTTATTCCGCTGTTCTACAATGTATTTATGCACAAATTCGATCGCTCCCACATCCAGTCCGCGGGTCGGATTCATGGCGATAAGAAGCTCTCCGTCATTCGTTACCTCACGGGCAATGATGACCTTCTGCTGGTTTCCGCCGGAAAGCTCACCTGCCAGACGGTTTTCGCAGCCGCTGGGACGGATATCGAATTTTTCGATCAGCTTTGTGGCATGTTTACGGATCAGATCTTTTTTCAGGATCCCTTTTTGGGAATAAGGTTCCTTACCGAAATTCTGGAGGATCAGGTTCTCTGCCACCGTAAAATCAAGAACCAGTCCGTGTTTCTGGCGGTCCTCCGGGATACTGGTCACGCCCTTTTCAAAAAATTTCCGCGGCGTACTCCCGAAAAGATCCTCTCCCAGAATCTCCACCTGCCCGGAGATTCCTTTTCTCAGTCCTGTAAGGATCTCCACCAGCTCACTCTGCCCGTTTCCATCCACGCCGGCCAGACCGACGATCTCTCCACGGCGTACCTTCAGGTTCAGACCCTTGAGGATTTCCACGTCACGGTAATCCTTCGCATGCAGGTCTTTTACCTCCAGGACGGTCTCTCCCGGCTTCATTTCCTTTTTGGCCACCTGGAATTCCACATCACGGCCTACCATCATGGAAGCCAGCTGGTTTTCATTGACCTCATCCACATCCACCGTATTGATGTATTTACCCTGGCGGATAATGGTACAGTAGTCGGCGGCAGCTTTGATCTCCTTCAGCTTGTGGGTGATAAGGATCACGCTCTTGCCATCGGCAGTCAGGTTATGGATGATCTCGATCAGCTCTGTGATCTCCTGCGGTGTCAGGGACGCCGTCGGCTCATCCAGGATCAGATGCCTGGCTCCGCGATACAGAACCTTCAGGATTTCCACACGCTGCTGCATCCCCACGGAGATATCCTCGATCTTCGCATCCGGGTCCACCTTCAGGTTGTAACGCCCGGAAAGATCCAGGATCCGGTTTCTCGCAGACTTGATATCCACCGCAATTCCTTTTTTTGGCTCCATGCCAAGGACAATATTTTCCGTTACGGTAAATGGCTGGATCAGCATGAAATGCTGATGTACCATACCGATCCCCAGGTCGATCGCCTTCTGCGGGCTGTCGATAACCACCTCTTCCCCATTGACAGTGATGGTTCCTTCCGTGGGCTGGTACAGACCATACAGAATATTCATCAACGTACTTTTTCCGGCACCGTTTTCGCCTAAGATCGCATGGACTTCTCCCTTGTGGACAGTCAGATTGATGTGGTCATTTGCGGTGAAATCGCCAAATTTCTTGACGATCCCTGTCATCTGAATGGCCACCGTATGTTTATCAACGTTGCTCACCAATATTCCTCCTTCTCTTCCGTCTGACCGGATACCTTCCGTGGTCAGCAGTTTTTCTTTGATTCCGGTGCTGCCGCATCGGGCGCCTTACCGGTCAGACCATGTTCCTTTTCCGTATCAGACAACGAGTACATCCGTCATTCCCTCCCGGCGGGCCAGCTCTGCCAGGTGATCCAGAAATGCCTGATCAGGCACATGGTAATGCGAATAAGCTTCCCGGACCCCCATGGGGCGGTAAGCAATGATCTTATAACGGATATTTCCCCTGCCAAGATAAGATGCCGCCAGACGTGCGGTCTCACGGACGGTCTTTTCACAGTCGAAAAGCTCCGGTACCACTACGGTGCGCACTTCGAAAAGCCTGCCCGAAGCTGCCAGATACTCTAAATTTTTAAGCACCCTCTCATTGGCTGCCCCCGTGACGCGCAGATGATCCTCCAGATCCCAGCTCTTGATATCCAGCATAACGCCGTCCGTCACGGCAAGAAGCTGCGGATACTTCTCAAAATCCAGGGTTCCGTTGCTGTCGATAAGGGTTCCAAGACCGGCTCCCCTTGCCAGGACAAAAAGCTTTTCAAGAAAATCCGGATAAAGGGTACATTCCCCGCCTGACACCGTAATGCCCCGGATATAAGGCTGCTGCTTCTTTACCTCGGCAAAGACCTCTTCCGCACACATCATGCGGATCCTGGGACTGCAGCCAAAGGGACAGACATGGATACAGGTATCGCAGCCACAGCATTTTTCCGGACAGAACCGTACTTTGCCGTCTTCATCCGTAAACAGGGCTCCTTTCGGGCATTTTCCCACACAGCTCCCGCAATTCCGGCAGAGGTTCCTGGTCTCCGGATTGTGACAGTAACGGCAGTCAAAGTTGCAGCCCTGCAGAAAAACTGCAGTCCGGTTTCCGGGACCATCCACTGCGCTGAAAGGAATGATCTTATTTACCGGTACCCGGCCGCAGCCCGGATCTGCTGCCGCCAGGACCTTTTCCTTCTTTTCCATGGTTTTACCGTACTTTTCTCTGGAAGACCCGGCTGTTGTGCTTGGCTCCCATGCCAAGTGCCGTGGTATCCTGAAGGACATTTTCTCCTCGTTCCAGCTTCTCGATCTCGGATCTTTTCACCAGATAACCCGTGATGCGGACTACATCACTGTCTGCCGCATAGAAGGAAAGATAACGGATTCCCTCGCGGAAAGAGCCTTTGATGACGTCCAGAAGGAAGTCATGGTTTTTATGCACCGTCGTATCGATAGGAAAAATATCTCCGGTCCCGGACGGGAAGTATCTGTGAAACTTCTCGCAGTGACGCAGATGATCGATAAGCTCCTCCGGCTCCTCCCCGATGGGGATACGGGTTCCCGGAGAAATTCCCATGTCACTGTCGATGCCTACCTGCGCATGAAGGAGGAAATGGCCGTCTGTCGCCTCACAGTAAGGATTGACATGGGCTTTGTTGAACGCATCGATCTCATCCATGATCTCTACTCCCAGAGCGTCTGCCTCTTCATCATGGCCATAACGGCCGGTCTTTCCCTGAAGCTCCATCAGATGGTTGACGCACTCAGCCAAGCCGACCATACCAAACATGGCAGTAAAGCGGTCTCTTCTGATAAAGCCCTCTTTTGCCAGAAAGTTATTTTCAAAGAAACCACTCTCTTCCACCTCAAAACGGATCCGCGCGTCCATATAGTCAGCCATCACCCGGCAGACATAGGGAAGCTGGTTCTTCTTGAAATCTTCCACACTGGAAGCGCGTTTTGCGATGTTGCCAAGGAGCAGACGGCAGAGCGTATAGGAACCGCCGCCGAGCTTCAACCCGTTGTAACAGCTGGCAATGACATAGTCCTCACCCAGCTCGCTTTTGAACATCTTATGATTTGCAAAGCTTGGTTTCGCACTGTGAAGTGTGGTATTGATCCCCATAAGGGCAAATTCATCCGATGTGATATCCTCGTCATATTTCATCGTGATGTTCGGTACAGCCTGTTCCAGTTCTGCTTCCACCTCCAGGATGATCCTTCCTGCCTTGGTATCTCTCGGTCCCACATTGGCATGGGAAAAAGAATCCAGAACCGTGCGGTCTACATGGATCAGGAACAGGCGGATCATCTTTTTCGCCAATTCTTCATCCATATCCTGTACAAATGGATCCAGAAGCTCATCCAGCGCACCCAGATATACGGGGAAATTCGTCACGCTGGGAACATGCTTGTAAAAGATCAGAAGGGAATTCAACGCCTCAAAAAGATCCTTTGGCGGATCCAGCTGGAGAAATTTACTTCCTTCTCTCATAAATTTCTTATAATCCGGGATGATATACCTGGGGCGAAGCGGTGCATGACCCTCTGCCAGGTCGCAAATGCATTTGGAGTCGATTGGCTGATCCATCAGGTCATGAAGCCCTTCCGGAAGATCCACTACCTCCAGCAGGGAATCTGCCAGGTTTGCCATTGCGGCTACCTTCTGTTCATGCGTCAGCACAGGACTTTTTACCGTTTCCAGCATTTTCTCTCTCGTCCCGTTTACCCGTTCCATATCAATATCTCTCATCAAAAATCCTCTCCTGTCACGGAAAAGGGGCAGAGTATGGCACAAAAGCCTCTCTGCCCGGATCCGTTTCTTCTATTTAAAAAACATCAGTCATCCAGCTGGTAAACATCACCATATTTTGCATCGAAGGACTCTTTATCTGTCGGTACTTCGATCTCGCCGGAAATGATCTTTTCTTTTACTTCGTCTACCTTCTTCAGGACTTCCGGATCAATGTTGTCGGTGGTCGGAGCGATATCCACGCCGCCGTCAGCCAGTGTGAAGGTCTGGATACCCTGGGTAAAGCCGCCCTCCAGGATCTCTTTTGCTTCATCGTAGCAGGCATTGTCCACACGCTTCATGGCAGAAGTCAGAATGGTATCCGGAGCTACCACGCTCTGGTCAGAGTCAACACCGATTGCCCAGATACCGGCTTCCTTGCAGGCATCGATCGCACCAAGGCCGGTTGCGCCTGCTGCATGGAAAATAACATCTGCGCCATCAGCGATCATGTTGTTTGCAGCGGTCTTTCCTGCTGCGGTATCGCCAAAGCTGTTGGCATTGTTCTGAAGAATCTTGACATCCGGATTTGCATCCAGTGCACCTGCACAGTATCCATAGCCGAACTGGTTCATGACACCGGTAGACATACCCAGAACGAAACCGATGGTATTGCTCTTGGTCGTCAGACCTGCCACATAACCTACCAGATAGGAAGCCTGTGCCTGCTCAAACATCAGGCAGGTAACGTTGTCCAAATCTGCACAGGTTGCATCATCAACAATGGCGAATTTCTGATCCGGATTTGCCTCTGCCTCTTCACGCATCGCATCAGCCAGCTGGTATCCGATACAGATGATCAGATCATACTCTTCATCGATGAAGGTCTCCAGGTTCGGAATATAATCGGAATCGGTATGGGATTCCAGATAGTTGGTGGTGATGCCCAGTTCCTCATTCGCTCTTGTAAGACCTTCCCATGCAGACTGGTTGAAGGAGCCGTCATTTACGCCGCCGACGTCAGTGATAACTCCAACCTTTACTTCTGACGGATCCTTTGTCTCGTCAGCCATAGCGACTACTCCTGTGGAAAGGATCATGGACAGAGATAAAACTGCTGCTAATACCTTTTTTTTCATTTTTTAAATTCCTCCTTTTTGTTTATAAACAATCCGGCATCTCGCCGGCCGTTACCATTATAAGTCTGCCGTCCGTTTCAGATGGCTGTTGATATGGTTCTGGAGCATCTCCATGGCAGTCTTATTATAACCACCTTCCGGAATAATAATATTCGCGTTTTTCTTGCTGGGCTCCACAAACTGCTCATGCATCGGTTTCACCGTATTCATATACTGGTTGATGACGGATTCCAGGCTTCTGGCCCGCTCGAGAACGTCTCTCTGGAGACGGCGGATCAGACGGATATCGGAATCGGTGTCCACGAAGACACGCACATCCATCATATCACAGAGCTCTTTATTTTCAAAGATCAGGATTCCTTCCACGATGATCACTTTGCTGGGCGCTACGGTGATCGTGTCCTTGCTCCTGTTGTGGACTTTGTAATCATAGACCGGACACTGAACCGGACGTCCTGCCCTCAGTTCCTTCAGATGCTCAATCATCAGCCCGGTATCAAAAGCGTTCGGATGATCGTAGTTCAGATTTTTCCGCTCCTCAAAGGTCATATCGTCATGAGCCTTGTAGTAGTTGTCATGTTTCAAAACCGTCACATGTTCCTGGAACAGTGACGCGATCTGATTCGTCAGAGTTGTCTTGCCGCTTCCTGAGCCGCCGGCAATTCCGATAATCAGTACATCGTTCATAGCTTTCCCCTTTCCCGGCCGTAACCGGACATTGATCTCACTATAGCTTATTGTAACATCCTTTTGGGGATTAGAAAATATGTTTTTTTCAAAAAAGTCAAGCGCACCTCCAAAATGCCTCGCATTTCGTCGGTGTGGCGTATCCGCCAAATAGATTTTCAGTCAAAAGTGTTCGTTCATGCAAGCATGACTCACACTTTTGACTGAAAATCTGCCTAACTCTGAACAAAACAAAAAAACTACCGCAAAATCGACTTTCGTCAACTTTGCGGCAGTTTTGCCTCGGAAACCGATCAGGCTTCCACACAGGCCGGCATATTTGCGGTAATGCTCCGGACCTTCTGGCCGTCTGCGGTGATGCCGCAGGCTGCCAGTCCTGTGCGGATGATCTGATTCCATTTTTCTTCATTCAGTTCAATGACTGTGTTGTCCTCCAGTTCAATGGTGCAGGCGTTTTCCTTTCTGCATTCCGGACTGCAGTCAACTCTGTACATGTTCTTTCTGCTGATCGCTCCGATCTCCTCCAGGGTATTGATCATTCGATACACGGTGGCAGAGCCGATCTTGTCGTCCTTCTGGGAGGCCTTATAATAGATCTCCTTACAGCAGGAGCAGTCCTCCTCCAGAATGATATCCAGAAGGATAAGCCTCTGCTTGGTGATGCGAAGTCCCTGTTCCTTCAGCTTCTGGATGATCAGATCCTTCTGCATCTGTGTTCTCTTGTAATCTCCCTGATCTTTCAGTTTCCTTGTTCCGGAATTCTTTGGCAATTTCTCACACCTCCAAAGGCTGCGTTTTTTATTTTCCGCAGTGGCCTCCGCAGTTCTTGCATTCTCCACCGCATTGCAGGGACTTACCGCTCTTCTTGTCGCGGACCATATTCCGGATAATCAGAGCTACAATGCCTACTAATATTACACCAACAACTACTGTTCCCATTTTACAGGACACCTCACTTTCGGACCCTGATAATTTTTATTTTGTTGCTTTTACGCCAACGTTAAGAGTTGTGCTCTCTTTGTACGGTCTAACCAGCAGATAGATGAAGCCGATCACAAGAAGGATGGCTACAACCGTGCCGATGCCGAATCCGCCGCCGGTGAACAGAGTACCGAGCTGGTAGATGCAAAGGGAAACCACATAAGCCAGACCACACTGATAACCGATTGCTGTCCAGAACCATCTGGTATTGTTCATCTCACGTTTGATAGCACCCATAGCTGCGAAGCAGGGAGCACACAGCAGGTTGAATACCAGGAAGGAATAAGCTGCAATCTGAGTCATGCTGCCTGCCAGCTGGCCCCATACTTCGTTACCGTCTTCAGCAACCTCTGCGAAGCCAAAGAGAACACCAAAGGTACCTACTACGTTTTCTTTTGCGATCAGACCGGTAACTGCTGCAACTGCCATCTTCCAGTCGCCCCATCCAAGCGGGGTGAAGATCGGTGCGATGAAGCTACCAATTTTGGAAAGGATACTGTCATTCAGCTGCTCAGCCTCCAGCATTCCGAAGGAACCGTCAACCCAACCGAAGTTCATCAGGAACCACAGAACGATGGTGGAAAGAAGGATGATGGTGCCGGCCTTTTTGATGAAGGACCATGCACGCTCCCACATGCTTCTCAGCACGTTGCTGACTGTGGGCATATGGTATGCCGGAAGCTCCATAACGAAGGGAGCCGGATCTCCAGCGAAGAGTTTTGTTTTCTTTAAGATGATACCGGAGCAGATGATTGCTGCGATACCTACAAAATATGCACTCGGAGCCACCCAGGAGGCGCCGTTAAACAGAGCGCCTGCAATCAGTGCGATGATCGGCAGTTTTGCGCCACAGGGGATAAAGGTGGTGGTCATGATCGTCATCTTACGGTCTCTGTCGTTCTCGATCGTACGGGAAGCCATGACACCCGGGACTCCACAACCGGTACCGATCAGCATCGGGATGAAGGATTTACCGGAAAGACCAAATTTACGGAAGATACGGTCCATGATAAATGCGACACGGGCCATGTAACCGCAGGCCTCAAGGAAGGCCAGGAAAATAAACAGTACCAGCATCTGCGGAACGAAACCTAAAACAGCTCCGACACCGGCTACGATACCGTCAAGGATCAGTCCCTTCAGCCAGTCAGCACAGCCGATGGCATCAAGTCCACTCTCAATCACAACCGGAACACCCGGTACCCATACACCGTAATCTGCGGGATCCGGCTCGCCGGCCTCAACGATCTTCTCTGCGTCTGCTACAACGCTGTCGCTGATCTTTACAGTCTCGATGACTTTATCTTCGTCATCAACAATATCTACAGATGTTACATTGCCGTCTTCATCAACAGCTGCTACGATCTGGTCTGCACGGCTGTAATCAGCTGCTGCATCTTCGTAGGAGGAAGTTCCGATTCCGAAGAGGTGCCAGCCATCACCGAACACTCCATCGTTTGCCCAGTCAGTTGCCCAGCCGCCGACGGTAGTTACAGATACATAGTAAACCAGCCACATAACTACTGCGAAGATCGGAAGTGCCAGCCAACGGTTGGTAACCACGCGGTCGATCTTATCGGAAGTGGTCAGCTTCTTGGTTTTATTCTTGGTGCAGCAAACGCCGATGATGGAGGAAATATAAACATAACGCTCATTGGTGATAATACTCTCGGTATCATCATCAAATTTGTCCTCCAGTGCTTTGATCTCTCTGGAAACATCCGGAACGTTGGTCATCTGCTCGATGATCTTGTCGTCCTTCTCCAGAAGTTTGATTGCGAAGAAACGTTTCTGGGATTCCGGAACGGAAGAACCAAGGCGCTCCTCTACTGCGTGGATAGCGGCTTCCACATCTTCCTGGAACTCATGAACCGGAGTTACATTCTTTTTGGACTCAGCCAGGGTAACTGCTTTCTCAGCTGCTTTCTGAATGCCGGTTCCTTTCAGTGCGGAGATCTCTACAACCTCGCAGCCCAGTTTCTTTTTCAGTTTGTCGATATGTATCTTATCGCCGGATTTCTCAACCAGGTCCATCATGTTGATGGCCATGATTACGGGGATACCAAGCTCCATAATCTGTGTGGACAGATACAGGTTACGCTCAATGTTGGTACCATCAACGATGTTGATGATAGCATCCGGTCTCTCGTTAATCAGATAGTTTCTGGCTACAACTTCCTCAAGGGTGTAGGGAGAGAGGGAATAGATTCCCGGAAGGTCCATGATGATGACATCTTTATGACCTTTCAGTTTACCTTCTTTTTTCTCTACGGTTACGCCGGGCCAGTTACCAACAAACTGGTTGGATCCTGTCAGCGCATTAAATAATGTGGTTTTACCGCAGTTCGGGTTACCTGCCAATGCAATCTTTACTGACATTTTTTCGCTCCTTTTCTTTTTATTCGCCTTTGCTAACTTTTGTTAGAATCATCTAACACGCAGGCAAAAAAATTTACTCTACCTCAATCATTTCAGCATCTGCTTTTCTTAAGGACAGCTCGTATCCTCTTACAGTTACTTCAACCGGGTCTCCAAGGGGCGCCACTTTTCTGACGTAAATCTCCACACCTTTGGTGATTCCCATGTCCATGATCCGTCTCTTAACGGGACCTTCACCGGTCAGTTTTTTGACGGTGACTGTCTGCCCTACGGCAACATTTTTCAGGGTTTTCATAGTTTTTCTCCTCTTTTCTATTTGATTTTTTATAGCGGCTCCACGGGATTGTGCAGTATCTCACGGATTTGCTATGAATCAAACCATAATTTTGTTGGCCATATCTTTGCCGATCGCTACGCGGGACTCCTTTACATTGACGATAAGGTTTCCATTGATCTCAGATACGACGGTAACTGTGCCGCCTGCCACAAAGCCGAGATTTTCCAGAAACTGTCTCGTCTCATCTTTTCCGCCTACCTTTTTGATAACGACAGGTTCGCCTTCTTTTGCCATGGATAACGGCATCATTTTTACCTCTTTTCTTTGTTTTTTTGCGTTGTTGATAAGGATTATCTTTTACAGAGGTTAGTATATTCTAACCCTTGTTAGTTGTCAAGAACTATTTTTGAGAAATTTTATCATTTCCATTTGGGGCCATTGGGGACGGTGTTTTTTGGTCTTTTGGGTGTCCCCATTGGCTTTGGGAAAGCGTGACGGGGTAAACTTGAGGGGGCCCGCTCCGAGTCAGCGAGCCCGCAGGCCCCCTCAAACTCCCCCATCTGGGCCCGCTTTAGAAAATAAGGGGCTTACGTCATACAAGAACTGCGTGAAATGACGGGAGATTCGTTTCTCATGGTGATATGGATGTGTGTCACATTCTTTGGCAGATTGTGACGGATACTATAGTTTTCTGCATGTATAGCTGCTCATCTTCCACTATGGGACACCATTTATCCGTTATTTCGCGCAATAGTAGTATGACGTAAGCCCTTTTCTTCCACTATGAGACACCAGTCATCCGGCATTTCACGCAGTTCCTGTATAACGTAAGCACCCTTCTTCCACTATAAGACACCATTCATCTGTCATTTCACACAATAGTAGTCTGACGTAAGCCCCTTCTTCCACCATGAGACATCAACCATCCGTCATTTCACACACATCTTGTATGACGTAAGCACCCTATTTTCTAGCGTGTCCTAGAAAGGGGGTGCAGGGGGAAAACCAGGACTAGCGCAACTCCGATGGTTTTCCCCCTGCAATTCCCATGGTGGCTTCCAAAGCCCCCATATTATCAAAGATTACTTTCTTTCTGATTAAGTTCCTTCTGAAGAAACTGCCCCACCTCCGTCATAGCCATAAGTGTCACAACCAGGAACCCTCCTGGAACAATTATCATCCACCAGGATCCGGTCAGCAGCGCCTTCTCCGCCAGCGACAGCATGCTGCCCCAGGACACCGTCTCCAGGGGCAGCCCCATGCCCATGAAACTCAGTGTGGACTCCGCCACGATCGCGCTCCTCACATTCATAACCACCATAAACTGGATCGCCGGCAGAAAATTCGGCGTGAGATGCCGCCCGAGCACATGAAAAAAGCCTCCTCCCATGCACCGTGACGCCGTCACATAATCGCTGCTCCGGATCTGGCGCACCTCGGTCCGGACTACTTTTGCAATGCTGGCCCAGCTCGTGACGCCGATGACCAGCGAAACGGAAAGCACATTTGCCTTCCCCAGGATCGCCTGGAGAAGGATCACCAGCAAAAGATTCGGAATGCTTAAGAAAATTTCCGTAAACCGCATGAGCAGCGTATCTGCCCACTGAGGCGCGATACCGCTTAAGCCCCCGAAGAGAATTGCAATCACCGTGGAGATCAGCGTGGAAACACAGCCAATAAACAGTGAAATCCGTCCTCCGGACCAGATCATCGTGAAAATATCCCGACCCATCGTGTCCGTTCCAAACAAAAACTGCTGGCTCGGCGCCTGGTTCGCGTTCATGAGATCCATATAAGAAGGATCTTTTCCTATTACAAAAGGCAGAATCAGACAGCCCGCCACAATCAGCCCTAAAATCACGAGGGAAATCACCGGCATTTTTGCTCCCTTTTTCCTGGCGGAGACGGGACTCTCTTCCATTTTTCTCATGCCGACAATCTCAAAAGCATCTGCTTCACGCATTCTCTTCATCCTCCTTTGTATCCTTCATCGCCTCTTCCGCCCGGATCCGGGGATCGATGCGCTCGTTGATGGTCTGGGCAATCATATTGCAGAAGATCACCAGGATTCCGGAGAAAATGCACAGCACCATGAGAAGATTATAATCCCCGTACCGCGCACTTTCGTAGGAAAGAGTTCCGATGCCCGGATAGGAAAACACCGACTCGATAATGTAAGTTCCGCCCAGCACATGGGGCACAGAGATTGCCATAAGGCTCAGATAAGTGGGAATCACATTCCGAAGACAATGCCCGAAAAGAATCTTTTTCCGGTTCAGGCCCTTGGATTTGGCCAGGAGCACATAATCCGTCCGCACTTCCTCCAGGATTTTATTTCTTATCATATAGGCGTAATACCAGAGATGATCCAGCACCACAATGCTCATGGGAAGGATGAGATGCAGGATCCGATCCCCGATATCGTTCTTTTTTCCAATGGTGTAAGCGCCGCTGCTGGGCAGCCAGTGAAGCTCCACAGCGAAAATCAGGATCAGCATGAGGGAAAGCCAGAACTCAGGAATACAGCTCGTGAGCGTTCCCACCCGGCAGATCAGCCGGTCACAGAGGCTCCCCTCCTTCCAGGCGCAGAAAATCCCCAGAAGCAGAGCCAGCACAAAGGTCAGTACAAAACCGATGCCGCCAAGAAGCAGCGTATTTCCCAGGCGGCCCTTGATGACTTCGAGAACGTCCGTCTTATATTTCCAGGAAATGCCGAAATCCCCGTGAGCCGCCCGCTTCAGCCACTTCACATACTGGACGGAAATCGGCTCCTTGAGGCCTAATTTTTCCTCTGCCTGATCCCTTTCCTCCGGGCTCATTTTTTCAACCCGGTCCCCGTAGTAGGAAACCAGCGGATCTCCCGGGGCCAGCCGGGCAATGTAAAAAGTAATCAGGGAAAGCAGAAAAATACTGAGTAGAAAAATAACCAGTTTTCTTCCTATATAAATGCATGTCTTTTTCATGCTCCCACCTCTTTTCTGCACCGCACAAAATGCTCCGGCAGCACTTCGATCCACTCTGTCTTTTCATCCGCCTGACAAAGCATGCTCTCCCCGTCTGCTTTCATCCCGCTCTCTTTCGTTTTCAGCCCGTATTTTCCCGGGTCCGGCACTGCGGAAAGAAGCCGTTTCGTATAGGGATGCAGCGGATTGTCGTAGAGTTCCCGGCGGGGCGCCAGCTCCACCAGCTGTCCCTGATACATGACGCCCACGCGGTCGCATAAGAATTCCACCATCGAAAGGTCGTGGGCGATAAATAAGAAGGAAAAGCCGTGCTCCCTCTGCAGATGACGGAATAGATTGACGATCTGAGCCTGAATGGAAACGTCCAGAGAGGCAATGGGCTCATCCGCTACCACCAGCTCAGGATCCATGATCAGCGCCCGCGCAATGGCCACCCGCTGTCTCTGTCCTCCGGAGAGCTCCGATGGGTATCGGTCCAGGAAACTGCTGTCCAGACCCACATATTTCAGCTGGAACTCCGCCTCTTTCCGGTAAGTTCCCCGTTTGGGCTTCCTTCGGCTGAGTTTCAAGGGCTCCAGAACGATCTCCTCCACCCGCATCCGCTGATTCAGGCTGGAAGCGGAATCCTGAAAGATCATCTGGCGCTCGGCCTGGAGGGCTTTCCGGTTTTTCCGGAACTGCTTTTTATCCAGAATGTCGATTCCCCTGTAAAAAATCTGCCCTTCCGGCGACTGGCTGATATTCATGATACAGCGGGCCGTCGTGGATTTTCCGGAACCGGACTCGCCCACCAGCCCCAGGATCTCGCCTTTCCGAAGCTCAAAGGAGACGTCGTCCACCGCCCGGAGCACTCTTTTTCCGGTCATGGAAAAGAGCTGGGTCAGGTGTTTTACCTCCATAAGCACTTCTTTTCCCGGCGCTTTCCGGTCAAATTCCGGGTGATATTTGATCTCCTCCAGCGTTCCATCCAGCTCTTTTCCCTGGGTCATTTCGGCTTCGATCTGTTCCCTGGCCTTCGCCGCCCGCTCGTCCAGAAGCCAGGTTGCCGCATAGTGCGTGTCCGTCACGCGGAACATAGGCGGCTGTTTCTCATAATCGATGGCCAGGGCATAAGGATTTCGACAGGCGAAGGCATCCCCAACCGGGGGATGGATCAGTTTCGGCGGCATGCCCGGGAGACAGTAGAGCTCCTTTTTTCCCCGGGAAAGGGCCGGCAGAGAGCGGAGAAGGCCTCTGGTATAAGGATGTTTTGCGTCCTCGAAAATTTCCCCCACAGTCCCGGTCTCGCAGATTTTTCCCGCATACATGACAGCGACCCGGTCTGCAGCCGCAGCTACCACGCCGAGATCATGGGAAACCAGCACGATCGCCGTCCCCAGTTTTCTCTGGATCTCCCGAAACAAAGCCAAAATCTGGGCCTGGATTGTCACATCAAGGGCCGTAGTCGGCTCATCCGCCAGAAGCACCGCCGGCTCCGAGGCCAGGGCAATGGCAAGCACGCTCCTCTGCCTCATTCCCCCTGAAAAATTCCAGGGATACTGGGCGGCCCGCTCCTTCGGATGGTCGATACCCACCAGCTCCATGAGCTCCCAGACCCGGCAGCGCACTTCTTCGCGGGAGAACTCCGGCCGATGGATGATGACAGCCTCTGCGATCTGCGCCCCCACCGTCATAGCCGGATTCAGCGTCGTCATGGGGTCCTGAAACACCATGGAAAAAGAGTTTCCCCGAAGCTTCTGCATCTCCTTTTCCGTCAGGCCGGTGATCTCTTTTCCATCAAGCAGAACGCTCCCGCTCTTGATCCGCGCCGTTTTCGGGAGCAGCTTCATAATAGACCGGCACAGAACGCTTTTTCCGCAGCCGGACTCGCCCACGATCGCCAGCGTTTCCCCTTTTTTTACAAAAAAACTCACGTCCCGCACGGCTTCCGCTTCGCCGTCGGGCGTGTCAAAACTGACAGACAGATTTTTTACCTCCAGTAATTCCGCCATCTTGCTTCCTTTCTTTAACGCAAACAGCTCCCTCCGGTTTGTCGGAGGGAGCATTTAACCTCATTCTTTACTCTTCGATCGTCCACTCGGTAATGTTCCAGAAAATTCCCACGCCATGGTGGCCCATGATCGTCTCCTCATCGATTCCCTGAATGGCGGATTTTGCCACATAGTTCGCGTCAATATAGCAGATGAAGGCATACGCCGGATC
>OLRR01000559.1_pt1 | contig 28673 bp, 23 predicted proteins | sample 1671941 | NCBI WGS metagenome assembly OLRR01 (sample SAMEA3136628, study PRJEB25190) | human gut metagenome
GAAGATATTGCGAAAAAACTGCGCCTGTCCGGTTATGAGGCGGACACCTGTGTTGACGGGGAGGCGGCGCTCGAGCTGCTGGCGGTGGAGAAATACGATCTGGTGCTGCTCGACCTTAACCTGCCCAAGGTGGACGGTATGACCGTTCTGCGAACCCTGCGGGAGCATGATCAGGAGACCGGCGTGCTCATCCTGTCGGCACGCAGTGAAATATCCGACAAGGTTGACGGACTGGATGCCGGCGCGAACGATTATCTGTCCAAACCGTTCCATTTAGAGGAACTGGAAGCGCGTGTGCGCAGTCTGACGCGCCGCCGATTTGTCCAGCAGGATGTATGCCTGCGGTGCGGCGGGCTGACGTTTGATACCCGCAGCCGCACGGCCACGGCAGACGGACAGACGCTTTCGCTCACGCGCAAGGAGAGCGGCATTCTGGAATATCTGCTGCTCAACCGCGGCAGACCCATCAGCCAGGAGGAACTGATCGAGCATGTGTGGGACAGCAGCGTGGACAGCTTCAGCAACTCCATCCGTGTGCATATCTCCATGCTGCGGAAAAAACTGCGTGCAGCACTGGGATACGATCCGATCCGCAATAAGATCGGACAGGGCTACGAGATAGGAGCGGGCGAATGAGCAAACGAATTTCTGTCCAGTGGCGCATCACGATATTGACTGCGCTGCTCATCGCGGCGGCGTGCGTGAGCCTGAATCTGCTGCTGTTTTACTCCGGCTCGGACAGCATGGATGCGCTGAACGGCTTTGTGGTGGAGTACAAAACGGGAAACCAGCAGGAAATGACCATTGAGATACCCCAAGAGAATATGCAGGCGTTCTTCAGCGGCTTTTCTCAGCAGGTGAGTGCAGAAAAGGTGCGTTTCGAGCGCATGGGCTGGTGCATCACCGCGTTGGTGACACTGCTGAGCGCCGTCATCGCGTATTTCGTCAGCGGACGGGCGCTTAAGCCGCTGGGCGATTTTGCGCGGCAGACCGGGCAGATCAATGAGGAAAGCCTGACCGACACCCGCCTGTCCGAGGACACGACCGCCGAGTTCCGGCAGCTGAGCCGGTCGGTCAACGCCATGCTCGACCGTCTGGCGCAGTCATTTGACACGCAGCGGCAGTTCACCGGCAATGCGGCGCACGAGCTTCGCACGCCGCTGGCGCTCATACAGACACGGCTCGAGCTTTTTGCGGCGGAGCATCCGCAGATGGATGCCGAAACAGCCGCGCTGCTGCGCTTTGAGCAGGAACAGCTCGAGCGGCTGAGCGCCCTTGTACGCACGCTGCTGGAGATGAGCGACCTGCAATCCGTGCCGCGCACGGACTGCATCGACCTTGCGCCGATGGCCGAGGAAGTGCTGGTCGATCTGACACCGCTGGCACAGAAAAACGGTATTACACTGACGCAGACAGGCGAAAATGTGCAGCTCACCGGCAGCGATGTGCTGCTGTATCGGGTGCTGTTCAATTTGACAGAGAACGCGATCAAGTACAACCGCACGGGCGGTTCGGTGGAAGTGTCTGTCGAGCAGGAAGGCGGTCAGGCGGCAATCCGCGTGCGCGATACCGGTCCGGGCATTGCCGAGGAGTACCGGGACAGCATCTTTCAGCCGTTTTTCCGCGTGGATAAGTCGCGCAGCCGCGCGATGGGCGGCGTGGGACTGGGACTGGCGCTCGTGCAGGAGATTGTCCGGCTGCATGGCGGCACAGTGCGCGTTGAACAGAGCGCAGATACGGGAACAACAATTCTGGTAACACTGCCGGTTGGAAAAGCGGCTTGACGCTCAAATTGAGGGCATATATACGCGCTGTCTTAACAGTATACACGGTTTACACCCGCTCTGAAATCCAGTATAATTTAGACAGTACAACGGACAGGAGAGCACATTACAATATTCGGAGGTGCGCGCCATGCCAAAATCGAAATGGAATCTGAACACGATCTACATATCCGAGCGGCTGCAGGAGAGCCTGCGGCCAATCTCGCGCTGTGCCATGACGACCGTGGTTGCACCCATGGGATACGGCAAAACGACGGCGGTGGAGTGGTATCTCGCGGAACGTGCCGGAGCCGAAACGCCGTACATTGTGCGCATCAGTGTGTACTCGAGCAATCTTGCGATTTTCTGGAAAAGTGTGCAGGACGCCTTTGCGCGTGCAGGCTTTGCCTTTCTGCGGGAATACGACTGTCCGACCGACGGAGCGAGCGGCGGACTGCTGATCGACGATCTGTGTCATGCGCTGACCGGGGAGAAGTCCTGCTATATTTTTATTGACGATTTTCACCTGCTGACCGACAAGTGCGCACCCGGATTCCTGTGTGCGCTGGCCGGACGGCTGCCGCCTAATGTTCATCTGATTTTAGTCAGCCGTGACCTGTTTCTGCCGGCGGCAGAGCTTGTCCGGCTGGGCGGAAAGGTGTATCAGATCGGTACGGCGCAGCTTCGGCTTAACCATACCGAGCTGGCGGTCTATACCAAGCGGTGCGGAACCGCGCTTTCCGATGAGCAGATAGATACGCTGCTGTATTACAGCGAGGGCTGGTTTTCGGCGGTTTATCTGAATCTGCGGATGTTTTCCGAGCACGGTGTGCTGCCGGATCCGAATTCGGATATTTCATCTATCTTTACGGCTGCGATGATTGATCCGCTGCCCGAAAAACAGCGGGAATTCCTTGCGGTGATGGGACTTGCCGACGAATTTACGGTCGAAATGGCGCAGTTCGTCATGGCAGACGCGCACGCCGAGGACCTGCTTGCCGCGCTGACCGGGCAGAATGCGTTTGTCAAGCGTCTGCCGGACGGCGCGACCTATCGGTTTCATCACATGATGAAGGAATGCGCGCTGCACACCTTCCTGTCCATGCCGAAGGAGCGGCAGACCGTCTACCGCGGGCGGCTCGGCATCTGGTATGAGGATCATCGGCTGTATCTGCATGCCATGACCGAGTACCGGCAAAACGGCGATTACGATGCGATGCTGCGCACGCTGCAGAAGGATGCAGGCATTCTGCTTTCCTCGCTGCACCCGAAGGCAGTGCTGGCAGCACTGGACGAATGCCCGGCAGCTGTGCTCGCAAGCCATCCGCTGGCGATTCTGGTGCTTATGCGGAGTATGTTCAACTGGCGCAATATCCCGAAAATGCTGGAGCTGAAGGAGCTGCTGCTGACGGCGATTTCCGAAAATACAGCGCTTTCCGCACAGGAAAAAGGCGATTTGCGGGGAGAATGCGACCTGATCATGAGCTTCCTCTGCTACAACGATATCAGCGCCATGAGCCGCCTGCACCGGAGTGCCAGCGCGCAGATGTCGCGGAAGGCGATCAGCATCCAGTCCGGCGGCGGCTGGACCTTTGGTTCGCCGTCCGTGCTGATGATGTTTTACCGCGCACCGGGCGAGCTGCAGAGCGAGCTTGCCGAGATGGATGAGTGCATGCCGCACTATTATAAAATCACCGGCAATCACGGTCAGGGTGCCGAGACCATCATGCGTGCCGAGGCGGCGTTCCTGCAGGGACGCTTGACGGATGCACATATCGAACTCGAAAGCGCGTGCGCCCGGATTCAGGACAACGGGCAGGCCAATATGGCGCTGTGCTGTGATTTTCTGGCGTGGCGGCTGTCGCTGTTTGCGGAGATGAAGTATCACTGCACGCTTGCCGAGCGGCACGCGGAGCTGCTGCGGCAGCACAATGCTTCCTGGCTGAACCTATGGAACGCGATTGCGGCGTACTATTACGCTTTGCTTGGCAAAACCGACAAGATTCCGGAGGTTTTCCGCGCGCACAGGCTTTCAACCGTGCATACACTTGCACCGGGCAAGCCGATGATCGAGATGATCGAAAATCAGGTCGGTCTGGCACAGGGCGACTACGCCCGTGTCATCGGCCGGAGCGAAAGACTGCTTGCTGTGTGCGAAGGCATGCACTATGCACTGGTCGCGATGCATATCCGAATCCAGACGGCAGCGGCGTATGAAATGCTGGGTAAGCATGCGGAGGCACAGGCGCAGCTCGATCAGGCACTGACCGACGCGGAACCGGATGGCTTTGTCATTCCGTTTGCGGAGAATTATCGCTATCTCAAGCCATTGCTGGCAGAGCGGCTGCAAACCGGAATGGTTGCGCAGATTATCGGACTGGGAGAAGCCGCAGAGCGGCGAAAGGCCGGATTTGACCGTCCGGAAGCCCTGTCGGCGCTGACCGAGCGGGAATATGAGCTTGTCCGGCTGATGGCACAGCGGCTGAACAACCGCGAGATCGCGGAAAAGCTGTATCTGTCCGAGGGCAGTATCCGGCAGTATGTGAATCAAATTTACACCAAACTGCAGATAGCAGGAGAGCCGCGCGCAAAGCGCAAGCTGCTGCTCGACCTGCTTGCGGATAAAAACTAACAACTTGTGAATGGTTTTTTGGAAAGGTTCACCGTATCCTATAGGTACGGTGAACCTTTCATTTTGTGTAAGCGAGAGGAGGTACGCATTTGGACCGGAAATACATTCAGTCAGTCAAGCCGCTGACCGACCACGTTCTGCAGGTCGATTTTATCTCCGGCAGCCGCCTGCTGCTGGATATGAAGCCTTATCTGGATAAATTCCGATTCCGGTCACTTTCCGACCCGCAGGTGTGGAACAGCGCGGTGACGAACGGCATTTTTGTCCGCTTTGGCGATGTTGAGATGAGCCATAACGAGCTGTTTTCCATGGCCGAGCAGGAACACTGACGCAGAAAAGGAGGAAAATGGTATGAGTAAAAAGCAGATGATACGACGGCGAGGGCTGAGCGCATTTCTGGCGATGGCGATGTGCTTCGGACTGCTGCCTGCGACGGCTTGGGCAGCGGAAGAAGGAGTTGCCATTGATGCAAGTAATTTTCCCAATAAAACCTTCCGGAACTATATACAGAAAGTGTTTGATAAGGACAATAACGACTTTTTCAGCGCGGATGAGATTGCTGCCGTGACAGAACTTACGTTTCAGTACCCGGATGACCCGAATACAGGTGTAGCGGGAATTACGTCTTTGAAAGGTATCGAGTACTTCACTGCCTTGACGAGTTTGGATTGTTCCTATCAAGACCTGACGGAATTAGACCTTAGCCGAAATACCGGGTTGACAAGTGTACTATGCTACGGCAATCAACTTACCGAACTGGATTTGAGTGCGAATACCCAGTTAATAGAATTGGACTGCAGCAGCAATGAGATTACCCATTTGGATGTCAGCAGCAATCATAATCTCGAAAAGCTGTCCTGCTATCATAATCGGCTTACCAGTCTGGATCTCAGCCGGAATAATAAGCTGACTTATACCTACTGTGATAGCTGGTGTCCTATTGAACCGGATGAGAACAACACGATCAATCTTGCTGAACTGGATGTTGACAAAACCAGTGACTGGGTTGGCGGCAAGGTTGAAAACGGCATTCTGACGATTGATGAAGGAGCAAAGAAGGTCACCTATAACTATCAGTGCGGTAATAACATCGAGATGCATGTCATACTGCATATTCATATATATGATGATTCCTGGGAATATAACGCCAATGAACATTGGAAGAAATGCACCAATTTTTGCACGGATGCGAACCAGGGGATGATAAAGAGCCCTCATGATTACAAGGGCGGCAATACCTGCTCCATCTGCGGCTATGTGAATGCTGCCGACACTTATGCTGTCACTGTTGAGGTTGATGGACACGGCACCGCCGGTGCGTCTCCGGCCTTCGCCAAGACAGATGAAACGGTCACGCTCACCGCGATTCCCGATACGGGTTATGCTTTTAAGACATGGGAGGTTATCCGTGGCGGCGTTGCCATTACCAATGATACTTTTATCATGCCTGACAAGCCTGTGACCGTCAAGGCTGTTTTTCAGGAAAAAACTGCGGCTCCAGTGATCAGCCCTAACGGCGGCAGCTTCAATGATACGGAGACCGTTACACTTACTTGTGACACGGAGGGTGCATGGATATATTACACCATAAATGGTGTAAAGTCTCATTACAGGGATCCGTTCACGCTGACGGAATCGGCGAATATCACAGCCTGGGCTGAAAAGATGGGCAAAGCCGATAGTGATATCGTCACAGCTGCTTTTATTAAGATTGTCGATGGCGTTGCCGTTGATACGTTCAATTTCCCCGACAAGAACTTCCGCGATGTCGTGAAAACGTTTGATACTGACGATAACAATATCCTCAGCGATACTGAGATTGCCGCAGTAAAGGAAATCGACTGCAAAGGCAGAGCCATTACCAACTTGAAGGGCATCGAGTATTTTACTGCGCTTGAGGATCTGTACTGTTACGATAACGAGTTAACCGAGCTCGATCTTAGCCAGAATATCAAGCTGGAAGAGCTGAATTGCAGTACAAATCGCTTGACGGTATTGGATCTCAGCCAAAATCCGAAGCTGAAAATGGTGATCTGCTCCGATAACGCGCTGACCGCGCTCAATCTCAGCAGCAACTCCAAGCTGACGAATCTGAATGCATCGGGTAATATTCGTGAGATTACACTGACAGGCAATACCTTTGATCTGTCGAGCCTGCCCGGCTTTGATGCGAGCCGCATGTCCGGCCTGACCGGCGGCAAAGTCAGCGGAAGCACTCTTACAGTAGATGGCAATGCCGCTGTCGTGACCTATTCCTATGACCTCGGTTATACCGGTACGGAACTGGATGACGCGGAAAAGGACGTTATTTTCACACTGGCGATTGCAGGACGCGGCACGGATATTGATATCAACAAGACCAACTTCCCGGATAAGGACTTCCGAGAGCTTCTTCTTGATAAAGAAGCCAATATTGATCGGAATCAGGATGGTAAACTCAGCACATGGGAAATTGCGCTGGTGCAGGATATTGATGTCTACGATATGGAAATCGCTGATCTTACGGGTATTGAATATTTTACGGAGTTGAAATATCTGGATTGTGCCGGTAATCACCTCACAAGTCTGGACCTCAGCCGGAATACCAAGCTGGCCGAGCTGGATGCAGAGAACAACACATATACGATTACTCCGGTCAACGACAGATTTTATCTTGCCTCTCTGCCTGCGGGTTTTGATGTAGCAAAGACCAGCCACTGGCAGGGCGGCACGGTCAGCGGCAATATCCTGACGATAAACAGCGATGTCGATGAGGTTACTTACGACTATGACTGCGGAAAGGATTTTACGACAACATTTACACTGGAAATCCCGACGCAGTACACTGTCACGGCTCATGGGCTGTACGGCGGAGTCATGGGGATTACCCCGGGCGAGGATTATACCGCACGATACACGGTCGGCGCTCAGGTCGGTCTTCAGATCGGCAAACGCGACGGCTTCACCCTGCAGGGTCTGACGCTCGAGGGAATCAGCGAAGAGCAGCTGCAATGGCAGGCAAAGGACGCAGAAAGCACAACTCGAGGTATTTCCTTTGAGATGCCCGCGCATAATGTGACGGTGACGGTCAACTGGAAGGCGAACGGCTCGTCCGGCGGCGGTGGAGGAGGCGGCGGCGGAAACGTCTCCATTCCCGACACCAAGATCCCGACCGGCATCTATGAGCACGGCACCGTCACCGTATCTCCCGAGTCTGCCTCCAAGGGCGACACTGTGACCATCACGGCAACCCCCGACAAGGGCTACACCCTTGAAAGCCTGACCGTGCTGGACAAGGACGGCAAGGCGCTCGAGCTGACCGACAAGGGCGGCGGAAAGTACACCTTCGTCATGCCGGCGGGCAATGTCACGGTGAAGGCAGTCTTTATGGATGACAACACCATGCTCAACTTCTTCACCGACGTGCACGCGGAGGATTACTACTATGACGCAGTCCTCTGGGCGGCGCAGAAGGGCATTACCGGCGGTATGAGCGACACGCTGTTCGCTCCGAACGCTGCCTGCACCAGAGCGCAGATTGTAACCTTCCTGTGGCGCGCGGCGGGTTCGCCTGAACCGAAGGCGCTGAGCAGCTTCGCGGATGTTACGGCAGATGCATACTACGCCAAGGCAGTTGCATGGGCAGTTGAGAACGGCATCACAAACGGTACGACCGATACCACCTTCGGCCCGGATGAGACCTGCACGCGCGCACATGGCGTAACGATCCTGTCTCGCGCAGCCGGGACAAATACCGCTTCGGGCAACAGCAATTTCGCTGACGTAGACGTGAACGCATATTACGCAAGTGCGGTCAAGTGGGCGGTTGACAATGGCATTACCAACGGTATCAGCAGCAGCCTGTTTGGCCCGGACAGCAGCTGTACCCGAGCACAGATCGTCACGTTCCTGTACCGTATGTATCAGGGCAAGTAAGCAGTACAACACAGATATCAGGCTATAACTGAAAAAACAGGACTCCTCGGAGTCCTGTTTTTTTGACAATCTCAGTATTTTTCCGGTTTCTATCCCGAAACCGACTGCGGTCTCATCATTTATTGAGATAGTGCAGACGGCGAAGAAATTCTTCATTATCCGTTTTTTCACAGATGGCATCGATGCCTGAGGAAATGATCCATACAGCCATGCCGCGCTGAGCACACAGTACGAGCAGATCAATGATCATCTTGTGATGTGTGGACTCCTGTCCGGCGAACGGGAAAAAACAGATAAGCAGGCGCGGATTAAGCAGATACCACCGATAATACGAAAATCGAAGCCGTTCGGGGTAGGACCAGCTGCTCAGTGGCTGCAGCAGCATTTCCTTCGGAAACCAGCGCAAAGCCTCGGATAAAATGCTGGATACAATCTTTTTGCGGATGATATGCTGTCCGGCCTTGGGGATAAGGCTGGTGCACAGATTGTCGAGCGCGGTCATATTGTCGAACAGCACGCCGCCGGGGCGGTCGGGTCGCTCAATCTGAATGCCGATCTCGCTGCCGATGACGCGGCCGAGATCGCCGGGCTGGTACAGGCGGCCGTTGAGCCGGAAAAAGCCGCTCGTCCAGCCGCGATCGCCCAGAAAGCATTCATGCAGGCGGCGGCCAGTGTTGTAGTTTTCATCGCGCAGAAAAGCAATCTCGCCGCGCCTGATATCAAACGTCATCGGCGGCAATGCGGGAAAGTGCAGATCCCGAACAGAAAGCACGGGGGCGCCTTCTGTCATAGCAGTATGCTCAAAGCGTTTAACGCCTCTGCCTCCCTCCCAGCCGAGCAGCTCAAACAGACGAGGGCCATATTCCTCCGGATACAATCTAAAAAATGTACGCCGGTCGCGGATTACATCGATGCGGCTCGCATATCGGAACATGAATGTTTCATCCATGTCAAACAGGAACACCGCTGTACCGTGGCGAAGCAGCAGCTGCACGCAGTCCATTAGCTTTGCAAGATCCTGGCGACGCAGCGTCTCGGTCAGCCGGTCGAGCACAAGCAGCTTGTAGCCGTTGAACCATGCACGAAAAATTGACAGACGGTAGTAGTCAAGCATGGAAAGGTCGATAAGCCGCGTACTCCATGGCAGATTAAGTCCCATCCGGTGGAGCATGTCAGTCGCTGCGAGTGATGTCAGCCGTTCGGTGCTTGGGAAGCGCTGCCGAAGATGATTCGTACGAACAAGTGCGAGAACAAAATCGCGCATGGTCAGTTCCTTGCTCGCGAAACGAGATTTGTCCACCACAATGGCATTCTGACGAATCCAGCGCTCCAGACCGGTTGCGCCAATGCGTTGTCCGCAGCAGAATGCCCGACCGTCGGTAAACACCGTTTTACCCTTGAAAATATCGAGATATGCAGTACCGGAGGTAAGGTGTTCATCAACATAAACACCGATACACTCGCCGTGTGCGATGGAAACATCAAACTGGTACTGCCCGCTCTCGCTGTGAAAATAGCCATGCTCGATGCGAATAAGCTCTTCTTTCATGTCAGTCTCCCTGCATCAGCAGCGGCATCGTGACGCAGCACTCCGTACCGATGCCCGTTGCACTGAAAACGCGAAGACCGTAATCTTCGCCGAACATCAGCCGAATACGGCTGTTAACATTGCGCAGCGCGATTCCGCCGCGTTTTTTATCGCCGGAGGCTGGGCTGCCATGGACAAATTCTTCGTTGAGCAGCATGACCTGCTCCTCGGGCATGCCGACTCCGTTGTCCTTTACGCGCAGGAACAATGTATTGGCACTGTTTTCAATGGAGATATATACGATGCCATGTCCGATTTTGCCTTCCAGACCATGTACGACAGCGTTTTCTACGAGCGGCTGGAGAATGAGCTTCGGCATTCTCGCCTCAAGCAGATCTTCATTTTCCATTTCAAGCTCCATTTCGAGTTTGTCGCCGAAGCGGCAGCGCTGGATGGTGAAATAGTTTTCTGCATTGTCCAGTTCATCCGAAAATGTGACATATTCCTGTACATTTGATATGGTATAGCGAAAAAACGTAGCTAACGCTTCGGTGGTTTCCGCAATATCCGCACAATCCGCCAGCAGAGCGTCCGAACGGATAGCCTCGAGTGCATTATACAGAAAATGCGGGTTGATCTGGTTTTGCAATGCCAGATATTCGGCCTGCTTCTGCCGCAGGCGAGTGATCTCCTCACCGTGCAGACGATCTACGATTTCCCGGAAGAACGCAAAAATCTCGCGGGAGCGGCTCCAGTCTGCGCCGAGGACGGCATCCACATCGCCGTCTCTGCCATAGCGGCGGAGTGCCCGGTGCAGTTTCCATTGTGTTGTCAGCCACATAAACGACACCTACCTGTAAAGCTTTTTGTATTCGGAAGGACTGATGCCCGTCGTTTTCTTGAACAGTCGCGAAAAATATTTCAAATCACGGTAGCCGATCTGATCAGCGACGTCCTGCACAGAGTTTTCATCACTGCATAGCAGCTCCTTGGCCTTGTTCATGCGCAGTTCAGTTAAATAATCCATAAAATTCTGGCCGGTCTCCTTTTTGAACATGGCGGAAAAATATGTTGCATTAAAGCCGACCGCATTGCTTACATCCTCAAGGCGCAGCGCCTCCTGATAGTGCTGCTGAATAAAGCGTTTGGCATCCGTAATCGGACGCGCCTCGCGCAGCATGCGCTCGTTGCGCAGACGATCTATTTCGCCACACATATCATCGTGCAGCAAGCGGAACAGCTCCTGTGCGTTGATGGCCTGCCACAAGCCGTCTATCATGCGCTGATAGAAGCTGTTGTCGGTCTCGCCGTTCCGCTGCATTCCGTAACGCATCGCCGTGAGGATCTCAAGAAACCAGTCCTCCAGCATCTTTCCCCAAAGCGGCTGCCTGGACATAACATCGCGGTAGCTGTCCTCGAGTTCACCGATGTACTGCTCCTTGTTCAGATATTCGGCGGCTTCCTGAAAACGGCGCTTACAGCTGCTGTCCATCGTGTAATATGCGTGAAAATCAGGGATATCAGTCTCCGCATCGCGCCAGACCGGAGTATGACACAGACGATCGATACACAGCCAGAGCGCCTCGCGCATAGAAGCGCCAAGCGCATCGGCAGCAGAGCATCGGCTGCCAAGGCAGATTGTCGCACGGATGCCCCAGAACAGATCGCGCTGCTTTTCTATTTCCTTACGTATTTTGGTGAAGCATTGCTTGACCTCAACCGGCTGGTACTCCGGCAGATAGGCCGCAACAGCGACACCTTCTCTTCGAATGGCTGCGGCAAAGCCGCATTTGAGCTGTCCAAGCTCCTGCCGGACGATTTCAAGTGCGTGCTTCATCATGGCGTGCACGCCATCCGGGTTCTTCCATGCTGATGGAATATCCGGCTTGACAATAGCGGCGAAATAACAGCCGTTGGATGGCAGACCGTATTCCAGATTGAACGACCGCACCGCACTGGAGGTACGGACATCGCCGTGTATCTCGCCTATCAGCGTGTCAATGATGCGCTCCTGTTCACGCTCATCGCTTTTCTTCAAACGGTACTCAATCGTAGCCTGCTCGCTGAGCTTGCCCTTAAGTCCGGTGAGAAGATCGGTCATCTCCTGCACCTTGAGCGGCTTCAGCAGATAACCCTCTACACCGTATTTCAGTGCGTTCTGCGCATATTCAAACTGGGCATAACCGCTGACAACGATAAAATGCAGCCCCGGCTGTATCTGCTTTGCCTGACGGATGAGATCAATGCCGTCAAAGCCCGGCATCCGGATATCGGTTACGAGCAAATGCGGCTGTTTGTCGCGTATCATCTCAAGCGCATGCATACCGTCGCTTGCCATGCCGACAATCTCAAAGCCAAGACTTTCCCAGTCAATCAGCTTGCACATCAGCAGCAGGACCTTTTTTTCATCATCTGCCAGTACGACCCTTAACATACATATTCCCCTTTGAAGGTAATTTTAGGAAAACAGATTTTACTTGTTGATAGGAAAAAGGGAAAACGTAACCGTTTTCCCTTTTTCTTATTCATAATAACACTGTTTGCAAGGATTTGCAAAGTATTTTCAAGAAATTACTCGTAATCCTTAACGTTGCTGGAGTCGATCCAGGTGTTGTCGGTTACGATCTCAGTGGTATCGAGGGTTTCGCCCTTGAGCAGTTTAACAGCAGCCTCGATGCCGTTTGCAGCCATAGCGCCGCCGTTCTGAGAAACTGTACCGGAGATACGGCCATCCTGAATAGCTTCGAAGCCGTCCGGCGTGCCGTCAACGCCTGCGATAACGATACCGGAGTTTGCACCTGCTGCGTTGCCGGCGCCTACTGCCATGCCGTCGTTCTCACAAACGATTGCGTCCAGATCGTAAGCGGACAGCCAGCTCTCAACGGTAGACTGAGCGCTTGCGGTGTCCCACTGGCAGTCAGCCGGTGCAACGACCTGCTTGATCTCGGGATAGTTCTTCAGAATGTTCTCATAGCCTTCCATGCGCTGCAGACCGCCTGCATCGCCGGACGGGCCGGTCAGGATAGCGATGTTGCCCTTGCCGTTGAGGAGCTTTGCAACCTGCTCCATCTCGGTTTCGCCGGCCTTTACGTTGTTGCCGTAGGAAACAGCGGAGATGCCGTTGTTCTGCCAGTCGGTGCAGGCAGAGATGATGTTGATCATAACAACGCCGGAATCAGCTGCGGACTTTGCAGCATCAGCAAGGCCGTCCGGATCAACAGGCTCGAACAGGATGGCATCATAGCCCTCGGATACACACTGCTCAATCTGGCTGATCTGGGTAGCTGCGTCCTGATCGGCACTCAGGATGGTCAGGTCAACGCCCAGCTCGTCAGCCTTGGCCTCAGCAGCCTCGGATACGGCAATCTGGAATGCGTTGGTCTGGTGCTGCTGGATGAGGGCGATCTTGTAGGAATCGCTGCCGGAATCAGCACCGGAATCGGTGCCTGCATCAGAACCGGTGGAAGTACCGCCGCAGGCAGCCAGACTCAGAGTCATGGCACCGGTAAGCAGCATAGCGAGAAATCTCTTCTTTGTCATTTTCTTTTTCCTCCTTAGAGACGTTGTGAATATGATGAAGAGGAGAGGGGAGCGCTAAGCACTCCCGCTGCCTCTTTATCAGCAAAAATCAGTTTTTCTTAGTCTTTCCCTTTACGTCGATCAGGACAGCTACCACGATGATAACGCCCTTGACGATCTTCTGCCAGTGGGACGATACGCCCATAATGTCCAGACCGTTTGCAATAACGGTGATGAGCAGACAGCCGATGACAACGCCCCACGGCTTGCCCACACCGCCGGTCATGGATACGCCGCCGACAACGCACGCCGTGATGGCATCCATCTCATAGCTCTCAGCTGCGGTCGGCTGGCCGATGGTAACGCGGGAGGTCATCAGGAAGCCGCACAGACCAGCCAGCAGGCCGGCAATGGCGAACGTGGAAATGCGGATGGCAGTGGTGTTGATGCCGGAAACGCGGGCCGCCTGAAGATTGCCGCCGCAGGCATAAACACGCCGTCCGTAAACCGTTTTGGACAGAACGAATGCACAGATGATGATAACGATCACAAGAAAGACGGACAGCATCGGGATGCCTGCGATAGAGGAGGCAGCGACCGCCTTGTATTCCTTGCTGATGCCGGTGATCGGCTTGCCGTTGGAGGTAAGCAGAGCCAGACCGCGAACTGCCGTCATCGAGCCGAGTGTCATAATAAACGGGGGCAAATCGCCGATGGCAACGCCGATACCGTTTCCCATGCCGACAGCCAGACCGGCCAGCATCGCAACAACGAGCGGAACGATGAGCGGCAGGTCGCCCTTGCCGAGCAGCGCGGCCAGAATGCCGGTGAATGCAACGGTGGAGCCGACCGACATATCAAAGCCGCCTGCGATGATGACGAACATCATGCCGAACGCCAGAATGCCGTTGATGGAAGCCTGTTTGAGAATGTTCACGAGGTTGGTCGGTGCGATGAAGCTGGGCTTCAGGCAGGTAAGCACAACGACCAGTGCAATGAAGATCAGGAAAATGAAGTATTCGCTGATCAATCCCTTGATATTTTTCTGTTTCATTTCTCTTTTCTCCTTATACTTCAATCGCGGAGGCCAGTGTCATGATACGTTCCTGCGAGAACGCATCGCGCTGTACCTCACCGGAGAGATTACCCTCGCACATTACCATGATGCGGTCACAGACCCCCATCAGCTCGGGAATCTCGGACGAGATCATGATAACGGCCTTGCCCTGCTGTACCAGCTTGCCGAGCAGCAGGTAAATATCGCGCTTGGCGCCGACATCGATGCCGCGGGTCGGCTCATCGAGGATGATGACATCCGGGTCGTTCAGCAGCCACTTGGCGATAACGATCTTTTGCTGGTTGCCGCCGGACAGGTTGCCCGTAATCTGGTCGCCGGAAGGAGTTTTGATGTTCAGCTTTTTGATGTACTCCATGGAAGCGGCGCGTGCCTTGTTCTTGTTGTAAAGGCCGTGGCTGAGCAGCTTTTTGATGGCTACCATGGCGATATTGTCGTTTACCGAGCCGCTGAGGTTCAGACCGGTGACTTTTCGGTCCTCGGTGATGAGGGCCACGCCCTCCTTGATGATGTCCTTCGGAGAATGGACCTTGACCTGCTTGCCCTTGACGAAGATCTCGCCGGAGGCCAGCTCGTGCATACCGAAGATGCCCTCGACCAGCTCACTGCGGCCCGCGCCTACCAGACCGCCGATGCCGAGGATCTCGCCGCGGCGGACGGAAAGGCTGACGCCCTTTACCTTGTTGTCGGCACGGACGATGTTCTTTGCTTCAAAGATCACATCGCCAATCTTCGCCTCCAGCTTGGGGAATACATCGGTAATCTCGCGGCCGACCATCATTTTGATGAGTTGAGCCTCGTCGAGGTCCTTGGTGTCGCCCGAACCGATGTACTGACCGTCGCGGTAAACGCTGACACGGTCGCAGATGGAGAAGATCTCGTCCATACGGTGCGAAATATAGATAATGGCAACGCCCTTAGCGGTCAGGCTGCGGATATGCTCGAACAGCAGCTCGACCTCGCGGTCGGTGATGGCGGCTGTCGGCTCGTCCATGACGATGACCTTTGCGTTAATGGAAATTGCCTTGATGATCTCGATCAGCTGGCACTGTGCAACGGTTAGGTTGCGCAGCTTTTCTTTCGGAGAAACGTGCAGGCCGCACTCCTTGATGAGTTTTTCAGCCTCTGCGATCTCAGCCTTTGCATCGACCAGACCGTTTTTGCGGATCTCACGGCCGACGAAGATGTTTTCATACACGGACATATCCAGAATCGGATTGAGCTCCTGATGAATCATCGCAACACCGTGATCCATGGCTTCTTTCGGATTGGATACATGGTACGGCTGACCGTTAAAGATGATCTCACCGCCGTTGTCCTTTGTGTAAATACCCATCAGAATTTTCATCAGAGTGGATTTACCGGCACCATTCTCGCCCATTAAAGCGTGTACCTCGCCGGGCTTAACCTGAAGCTGCACATGATCCAACGCCTTCACGCCGGGGAAGGTCTTGCTGATATCTTTCATTTCCAGTACATACTCCATGCTGTTCTTCCCTCCTCATGTGTCATTTTATTGTCATTATTTTATCAAACTGCTGCACATAGGAAAACACACAATCTTCACATATGGGGGGACGATTTTTGGATTTTTCACAAATATAGCATTTTACTTAATTTGCACAGAAATATTTTGTGCTATATGCATAAAACGCTGCCGTCCAAATCTCCGGAAGCAAGCCTTTAGCGAAACGTTTTTCACTTTCGGTACGTTAACTCGAGCCGCTTTCTTGGCTTTCTCATAATATAATTTCCCGGAAATGATATGGTATATAAATGGCAGATGAACGTTTGCGTTGAACCACTGTCTATAGTTTCAAACTATGAACAATGACGAGTTTATCGTATTTTACAAAGGGGGCATCAGCCTCTATACTAATATCATAAAATAAACGAGCCACTGCTCATTGCATAGATCAGAAAGGACAACATCCTATGAAAAATCCCGCTCCTTATCGTTATGATATTGTCGGTAGCTTCCTGCGCACAAAGGCTATCCATGAAGCTCGCAGCAAGTTTGAAGCCGGCGAAATTTCCGCTGAAGAACTGACCAAGGTCGAAGATGCCGAGATCACCGGTCTGGTAAAGAAGGAAGAGAATGTTGGTCTGCACGCTGTCACCGACGGCGAGTATCGCCGTTCCTTCTGGCACATGGACTTCCTCTGGGGTCTGACCGGTACGCAGAAGGTCAAGTCCGAGCACTTTTCCGTCGCATTCAAGGGCTTCCAGCCGAAGGCTGAGACCGTAAAGATCGTGGACAAGCTGGATTTCCCGGATGATCATCCGTTCCTCAAGCATTTTGCATTCCTGCAGAGCGTGGCCTCCGACCTCGTACAGCCCAAGCAGTGCATTCCGTCCCCGTCCATGCTGCATCTGATTTGCTGTGTTCGTTCGACCGACTACCAGCCGATCGAGCGCTACAAGGACGAGCAGGTTCTGCTGGACGATCTGGCAGCGGCTTACCAGAAGGCGGTAAAGGCGTTCTACGCTGCCGGCTGCCGGTATCTGCAGCTTGATGATACATCCTGGGGCGAATTCTGTTCGGCTGAGAAGCGCAAGGCATATGCAGAGCGCGGTATCGACGTAGATGAGGTCGGCCGCAAGTACGTTTATGTGCTCAACAAGATCCTCGAAGCAAAGCCGGAGGACATGGTTATCACCATGCACATCTGCCGCGGCAACTTCCGCTCGACCTGGTCGTCCACCGGCGGCTATGAGCCGGTAGCAGAAATCCTGTTCGGCCACTGCAACGTGGACGGCTTCTTCCTCGAGTACGACAGCGACCGTGCCGGCGGTTTCGAGCCGCTGCGCTACATCGGCAAGCAGAAGGTTGTTCTGGGTCTGGTAACCTCCAAGGATGCCAAGCTGGAGAACAAGGAAGACGTTATCGCGCGTATCCGCGAGGCTTCCCAATATGTGCCGCTCGAGCAGCTGGCGCTCAGCCCGCAGTGCGGCTTCGCTTCCACCGAGGAAGGCAATCTTGTGACCGATGCGGATCAGTGGAGCAAGCTGGCGCTCGTCAAGGAGATTGCAGAAGAAGTCTGGGCCGATTAAACAGCAGGACAGTCTAAAAAGCAGGGAACACGGAAACCGGCAGGTCTCACCGCCGGTGTTTGGATAAGAAAAACATTCGCGCAGATAAAATCCCACTTGATGTCAGGTACGATATCAAGTGGGATTGTCTGTTTTCTGTTTCTGTTCGTTCTAACGGGAATACCGGTGAATGGTTATGATAATAGCGGATTATATGCGAAACACAGCGCTCAGCGCGCCGAAAAATGTATGGGTCTAAATTCACATCTTCGGGCGCCATCGCAGCCCCCATATTTGCCGCATCGGTCACGCCCATTTCGACCATCCGGCCGAACAGAACGTGCGTCACGCGCACATCGCACGGCTCCGCGCCGTTCGGCACCGGCTCACTGCCGAGCACTGCCGCGCCTGCCGCGGTGGCTGTCCACTGGGCCGTCGGTGTGCGCTGACCGCCGTAGGCAAGCGGAAAACGGTACTGCCGCTCCGCCGAGCAGAAATGCGAGGATGCTGCCGCAAGCAGGCGGTCTGCCGCGCCGCTCTCGACCAGACAGCCGCCGAGCGCAAGACCCTGTGCCATAGTCGAGCATGCACCGTACTGCCCGAGATAGGGCACATTCGCGTGCATGGACGCTAAAAACGAGCCGATGCACTGGTTGAGCAGGTCGCCTGCAAGGATCAGGTCGAGCGAACGCTCGGGCAGGGTGGCCTTGCGCAGCGCAAGCCGGATGGCAGTCTTTTGCAGCTCGCTCTCCGCCAGCTCCCACGAGCGCTGGCCCATGCGGTCATTCTTCGCCACATAGTCAAACCGCTCACCGAGCGGGCCTTCGCCCTCTTTTTTGCCGACTGCCGCCGCGTGTCCGAGCAGATACGGCCGGTTTTCGAGCGCAAGCGTGCGCTTGCCGATGCGCTTTATCATACCGAACCGCCTCCCGTCAAAAACAGAATGAGACCGTAAATGACGCTTGCCGAAATGCCGTATACCAGCACCGGTCCCGCGATAACAAACAGCTTTGCGCCCAGACCGAGGATAAGCCCCTCGCTTTTGAACTCCATCGCCGGAGAAACAATGGCGTTTGCAAAGCCGGTGATCGGCACAATCGTGCCTGCTCCCGCATATTTTGCAAGCTTTTCATACAAATGCAGACAGGTGAGCAGGGCACCGAGAAACACCATCGTGATGGCGGTCGCGGCGGCTGTGTCCTCGGTATCCAGTCCGCGGGAGAGCCACAGCTGCCGCACCCCCTCGCCGACCGTGCAGATCGCACCGCCAATCAGAAACGCCAGCAGGCAGTCGCGCCACAGCGGCGAATTCGGACTTTTGCGTTCGAGCAGCTGTTGATAGGTTTGTTTATCCAGTTTCATGCAAGGTTCCCCTTTCTGTACGCGTAGTTTGCCCAGCCATTCCGGGATTATCCATCTGACCCTGTAAAATAAATGCGAACTGACCATTTTCGACAGACCATATTCGCGGTATGATAAATAAAACATATCAGATCAGGGGGATTTATGATGGAATCCAAGAAAAAAGCGTTTTCGCTGTACGACATCGTGATGATCGGTCTGATGGCGGCAGTGGTATTCGTTGTTACCATGTTCCTGTCCATTCGCATTCCGACGCCGACAGGCACCACCATGATCAAGCTCGCAAACGCGTTCGTGTTGCTGTGCGGTCTGCTGCTCGGACCGGTTCGCGGCGGTCTTGCAGCCGGTATCGGCTCGATGATCTTCGACCTGATGACGCCGGAGTACGCACCGGAGGCGTGGATCACCTTCCTGCGTTTCTTCCTGATGGCATGGCTGTGCGGCGTGATCGCTTACGCCGGTGCCGCTGCCGCAAAGAAGTTTGCGCGCAACCTCGTGGCGTGCCTTGCAGGTGCGGTGTTCTCGTCGCTGCTGTACATGCTCAAGGGTATTATTGAGCTGATGATCGGCGGCAGTGCGCTGGTTCCGGCTTTTGTGGCCAATATTCCGAAGCTGATGACCTCGCCTCCGAATATCGTTATCGCGGTAGTTGTCGCAATGGCGCTTCTGCCGGCACTGCAGAAGGCGATGCATTCGACCTCGTTCGGCCGCCATATGGCAGAAAAGTAAACAAATCCGTTGAGAAACGCGCCTGTCGAGTATCGGCAGGCGCGTTTCTCATGCTTTGCAGAAAGTCGGATTTCGTGGTATACTGTAGTCATCTAAAGAAAAGCACAGCGAGGAGGAAAACAGTATGGCGGATTTTGTATCGCATCATCTATTTGGCAGGCAGGCGCTGACGGTGTTTCCCGCACCGGCGCAGCGGGCAGCGGCGTGCCGTCCGGCATGCTTTTTCTGGGGCTGTCAAGGACCGGACCCGCTGTTTTACCGGAAAATCCTGCTCGGCAGTCCGCTGCACAAGCTGGGCAACCGCATGCACTCGGAGAAAACGGACGAGCTGTTTGCGGCGCTCTCGCGTGCGGTGCGCGACCTGAGCGGCGACGCGCAGGAGATCGCAGCGGCCTATTTCTACGGCTTCGTGTGCCATTATGCGCTCGACAGTGAGATTCATCCCTACGTTTACTGCCGGCAGGTGCAGTTCTGCACCGAAAATCCGAAGCTGTCCGCGTCGGCGGTGCACAGCCGTATTGAAAGTGACATTGACTATCTGCTCTACGAACGCGCATGCCACCGTCCCATCACCGAGTTCGATCCGGAGGAACGCTATCAGATGTCACCGGTCGAGCAGGCGGTGCTGTCGGTTGTGCTGCACGCGGTGCTCAAAACCGTGTACGGAGCCGATGTTTCCACGCATGAGCTGCGCCGTTCGTTCACGGAAATGACTTCATGGGAGAGTTTTCTCTATTCGGAGAGCCGCGCCGTCTATCGCGGAGCGAAAAAGGCGGAAGCCCTGCTCGGCCGGGGCGCCCTGCTCACCGGTCACATGAAGCTCGAGCGTCCGATGTGGGATGCGCTCAATCTGGCTCATCAGCCGTGGCATAACCTGTGGAAACCGGACGAAATCCGCACGGATTCCGTGCCGGAGCTGTTCGGCCTGGCGCGTATTCGTGCCGCCGCTCTTGCCGGACAGTACGCCGCGCAGTTTGACGCAGGCTGGCTGATGCACTATCACTTTGATGAGCCGTTCGACAGCGGCAACCCGAAAAAATGATAATGAAAAATGAAATGTGAGTGCATTTTTCATTTGTCATTGCGATGGCAACGGAAAAAGACGGTAAAAGACAAAAGGCGCCTGAAAAGGCGCCTTTTGTGAGGCTGTCGAAAAACTATCGTTTTCCGAGCAGCCTCTCGCTCGAAACCACGCTTTCGAGCGAATACTGAAGAAAAACCGCGCCCTACGGGCACATTTTTTCTTCCCTTGTATAAATTCCGAGATACATGCTCCCGGAATTTATGAATTTGCTTCGCAAATTCTATTTTATGCGTGCTGCCGCACGAAGCGTAAAAATTAAAATAATACTTTTTTGACAGACTGAAGCGTCCCATTGGGACGCTTTTCGTTTTTGTGGAAGGAGAAAGAAAACTTCATTTTCCATTCTCAATTCTCCATTTTCAATTATCCCAAAGCTGTATCCAGCACCATCATCACCAGAAACCCCGCCATCACACCAAGTGTGCCCGGATGCGAATGCTCACCGAGATGTGCCTCGGGAATCAACTCCTCGACCACGACGTACAGCATCGCGCCTGCGGCGGCGGACAGCAGCCACGGCATGAATGGTGTCAGCGCGGACGCGCACAGCACAACAAGCACGCCGAAGATAGGTTCGACAATGCCGGACAGCGAACCGTAAACGAACGAGCGCGTGCGGCTGAGTCCCTCCTGATGGAGCGGAAGCGCGACTGCGGCTCCTTCCGGGAAATTCTGAATGCCGATGCCGATGGCAAGCGCACCTGCCGCTGCAAACAATCCTGCGTTGCCGGTATGCTGTGCCGCACGAGCAAATGACAGACCAACCGCCATGCCTTCCGGAATGTTGTGCAGCGTCACTGCGAGGACGAGCAGCGTTGTCCGTCGAAAGGAGGACGGCAGACCTTCGGCATGCTCTGCGCCGCTGTGCAGGTGCGGCATTAAGCCGTCCAGCGTAAGCATAAGCACCAAACCGAGGATAAAGCCGCCTGCAGCGGGTATCCAGCCCGGCTGGCCGTTCTGCGCGGCTTCGTCAATCGCGGGAATGAGCAGACTCCAGATGGACGCGGCGATCATCACACCGGACGCGAATCCGAGAAAAATCTGCTGCATCAGTGCACTGGACTGCCGTTTCATAAAGAATACCATGGCGGCGCCGATCGTGGTCATCAGGAAGGTGAATCCTGTGCCTGCGGCCGCCCAAAGCAATGCCTGCTGTATCATAAACACCTCTCTTTTTTGCGGTTAGTTGTTGCTAACTATGAGCATAGCACCGAATACACTTTCTGTCAATAGGGGTTGACAGAAATGATATAATATTAGTATACAATCTTATGGGAATAAAACAGGAGGATTCCACTATGGCGGCATCCCGTGAAAAAGTGTTATATTTTGAGCCGCAGCCGAGCGAACAGACTGCGGCGCTCAAGACCGTGCTCGTTCGCATGGGCGTGCGGATTAAGAACGTCGAAGCAGTCTCTGCCGGTCAGACGGTCGGCTTTCTGCTGAACCGCAAGGGCTTTGAGCCGACTGACGAGACTGCAGATGCGCCTTCCGCACCGATGATGGTGCTGGACGGCTTTACCGAAAAGAGACTGGACATTCTGCTCCGTGAAATGAAGGCATACGGTGTTTCCGTGCCGTACAAAGCCATGGTCACCGAGCACAATATCGGCTGGACGCTGAGTGACCTGTTTACCGAGCTGGTGCGCGAGCATGAGGCTATGCACCAATGATCGAACGCGTACTGAACGATTTCGACATCGACCAGATCGCAAACTCCGGTCAGTGCTTCCGTTTCCACAGGGTTGGGGATAAGTCGTACAACTTAATTGCGGGAACACACCTGCTGAATATTCAGCAGAATGGCCGGATCGTACGGTTCGACTGCGATGAAGACGAGTTTAACGCCATCTGGCGGCCGTATTTCGATCTGGATGCGGACTACGGCCGCTGCAAAGCCGCAGTTGCCAAACGCGATACCTATCTGCAGAACGCCGTTGCATACGGCGGCGGACTGCGTATTCTGCGGCAGGACCTGTGGGAGACTATTCTATGCTTTATCATCTCCCAGCAGAACAATATCGCGCGGATTACCAAGTGTGTCGAAAATTTGTGTTCCCTTTTCGGGGAAACCTGTTATAATAAGAGTGAACAGGTATACAATAGCATTCCCACGGCAGAGCGCCTGGCGGCGTGCACGCCCGAGGATCTTGCGCCGGTGCGCCTCGGCTACCGCGCCAAATATATTTGCGCCGCGGCACGGCAGGTCACGTCCGGTGCGGTCGATCTGGAAGCGGTCCGGCATATGGATTACGCTCACGCTAAAGCCGAGCTGCTGCGCCTGACCGGTGTCGGCATCAAGGTTGCGGAGTGTATCTGCCTGTTTGCGCTGCATCACATCGACGCATTTCCGGTCGATACGCATATCCGGCAAATGCTGGACACACACTATCCGAAAGGGTTTCCACTGAAACGCTATAAAGGCTTTGCGGGTGTCATGCAGCAGTATGCATTTTACTATGAATTATCACTGAAAGACTAAGGAGTGTTCAATATGGCAGTAGTAACCATTACGAAGGAAAATTTCGAGAACGAAGTGCTGAAGTCGGACAAGCCGGTCCTGCTGGACTTCTGGGCAACGTGGTGCGGTCCCTGCCGCATGGTTTCGCCGATCGTGGACGAGATCGCAAACGAGCGTGACGACATCAAGGTTGGCAAGATCAATGTAGACGAGCAGGGTGAGCTGTCCATGCAGTTCCGCATTGTCTCCATCCCGACCCTGATCGTGATGAAGAACGGCGAGGTTGCCAATAAGGCTGTCGGCGCTATGCCGAAGGAAGAAATCCTGAACCTGCTCGGCTAAAATCAAAACCGAATCTAAAGAGCTGACTCCGTTGGAGTCAGCTCTTTGCTTTGCGCCTAAAAAGTTTGTATTGAACCGGTTTTTCTTTTCTTTCGTGCGACAGCTTTTGTTTACCGTTCTGCGGTTTTGTGCTATACTAAAAGTAATACCGCCAATATTGCTGATATAATGGTAAGGTATGATTTGGCAAGAGGATATATGTTTGGAGGAGCTTGCGTGAATCGCATTTCTGATAGTATGTTTCACTCCCGCAGCACTGCATGCAAAAAGCCGTATGGCGCGGTACCGGCAGGGCAGGCGGTCGAGTTTTCTGTTTATCCGCAGCGGGCACAGGGCGCGCTGCAGGTTACCCTTTGGATTGAGGAAGATGGCTGTCAGGCCGAATCCCATCCGCTGCACTGGTGCGGCTATCAAGGCTCACATGATCGGTATACGGTAACCTATACGCCGCCGCATCCCGGTCTGTACTGGTATTATTTTTCGGTGGAGCTGGCGGATGGTCTGCACTACTGTGCACGCGGCTACGGCGGTCAGGCGGAGCTGCTCGAGGCGGTCGGCGATAAGTACCAGCTGACCGTGTACGACGGCGAGTACCATACGCCGCGCTGGTTCGGCGAGGGCATCACCTACAACATTTTTCCGGACCGTTTCTGCCGCGACAAGGCGCCCGAGCAGCCGGAGAGTGAAGGCGTGGTCGAGCGTGTGCTGCACCAGAACTGGGACGATATTCCGGTCTATCTGCCGGATGAGCACGGCGAAATCCTCAACAACGACTTTTTCGGCGGCACGCTGCGCGGCGTATACGCCAAGCTGGATTATCTGGAGAGCCTGCACGTTACCACCATTTATTTCAATCCGATCTTTCAGGCGTATTCCAATCACCGCTACGATACCGGCGATTACAAGCGCATCGACCCGCTGCTCGGCTGTGAGGAGGACTTCCGTGCGCTGTGCAGCGAAGCCGCCAGACGCGGCATGCGCGTTGTACTGGACGGCGTGTTCAATCACACCGGCTACGACAGCCGCTATTTCAACGCACGCGGCCATTATGACAGCGTAGGCGCGTTCCAGTCCAAGGAATCGCCGTATTTCAGCTGGTTCGACTTTCACAACTGGCCGAACGAGTACGGTTCGTGGTGGGGCATCTACACGCTCCCGCAGGTCAATGAGAGCGACGGCAGCTATCAGGATTACATCATCGAGGACGAGGACAGCGTGGTCCGCCGCTGGCTGCGGCTGGGCGCGTCCGGCTGGCGGCTGGATGTTGCCGACGAGCTGCCGGACAGCTTCATCCAGAAGCTGAACGCTGCCGCCCGCAGGGAGAAATCCGATGCGCTCATCATCGGTGAGGTGTGGGAGGATGCGTCCAACAAAATTGCGTACTCCGAGCGTCGGCGCTATTTCCAGGGCGGCGAACTGGATTCCGTCATGAACTACCCGCTGCGAGACGCCATCCTCGGCTTTTTGAACGGCGGCACTGCCGAGCATTTCGCGGAGAGCATGGAGTGCATCCGTGAAAACTACCCGCGGGACGTGTTCTACAACCTGATGAACGTTGTAGGTACGCATGACACCGCGCGTGCGCTCACCCTTCTCGGCGTAACCGAGAACGAGTGGAAGATGGACAGAAACGGCCGCGCACACTATCAGCTACCGCCGGACCGTCTGGAGATTGCGCTGCGCCGTCTGCGGATGGCGGCAGTCATCCAGTTCACTATGCCGGGTTCTCCGACCATTTACTACGGTGATGAGGCCGGTCAGCAGGGCTTCGAGGACCCGTTCAACCGCCGGACCTACCCGTGGGGACACGAAAACCAGGAGCTGCTGGCGTTCTACCGCAGGCTGTGCGAAATCCGTGCCGAGGAGCAGACGCTCGCGGACGGCGACCTGCAGTTCAGCGACACGACAGCCGGTGCACTGCTGCGATACGAGCGCACGAGCGGAGACTCGCGTCTGGTGATCGTGGTCAACCGCGGACACCAGTATGCGGAAACAAAAATTGATGCGCTGTATGCGCTCGACCTGCTCAGCGGCGAGGGCTTCGCGTACGCCGACCCGGACGGTCTGATCGTATCCGTCCCGCCGGAGACCGCCTATATCCTGCGCTGTGTAAATGCAGCCGATTAAGGAGGATTTTTCTATGGATATGACAGAAAAACAGCTTTCCAGCGAATATAAGTTCAGAGGCAGAATCATGACCGCTCGTGTGGACGAGGTATCGCTGCCGAACGGCAAAACCGCGCCGCGCGAGGTTTGTGAGCATGTTGGCGGTGTCGGCGTGCTGCCGATCGACAAGGACGGCAACGTTATCCTCGTGCGGCAGTTCCGCTATGCGTTCGATACCGAGCTGCTCGAAATGCCCGCTGGCAAGATGGACCACGGTCCGGAGGATGCCGAGGAATGCGGCATCCGCGAGCTGAAAGAAGAAACCGGCTGTACCGCCGGACGCATCGTGCCGCTCGGCGCGATTTATCCGTCTCCCGGCTTTCTGACCGAGGTGACCTATCTGTTTGCCGCGCTTGACCTGACCGAGGGCGAAATGCAGCCGGATGAGGACGAATTTGTCGAGGTCGTGCGACTGCCGATCGCAGAGGTAGAGAAAATGATCGAGCGGGACGAGATCCGCGATGCAAAAACGGTGGCGGCTATGTATAGAGCAAAGCTGAAGAATCTTTACTAAAGATAAGAGTGGAGATTGGAGAGTGCAGAGGAGGAAAGGGTTTGGATAAGAAAAAAATCCTTGTGGTTGAGGATGAAAAGGCCATTTCAGATATTCTGGTATTCAATTTACAGCGTGAGGGCTACGACACACTCGCGGCGTATGACGGCGCGGAAGGTCTGCGCTGCGCGCTTGAGGAAGCGCCCGACCTGATTCTGCTGGACGTGATGATGCCCGAGATGGACGGCTTCGAGGTCTGCAGGCGGGTGCGCGCGGAAAAGGACACGCCGATCATCATGCTGACCGCCCGTGAGGAAGAGACCGACAAGGTCATGGGGCTCGAGCTGGGTGCAGACGACTATATCACCAAGCCGTTCTCCATGCGTGAGCTGATGGCGCGCGTCAAGGCGAACATGCGCCGTACCTACGCAGGAGAGGACAGGGAAAAGGCGGAAGCGCCGTCCGGAGGCGGTCTGCGTGTATCCAAGGACAACGGCATGGTATACAAAAACGGTCATCCGCTCGAGCTTTCCGCGCGGGAATTTGATATTCTGTGCTTTCTGTCCGCTGCTCCGGGAAGGGTTTTCTCCCGTGAGGAGCTGATGGAGCAGGTCTGGGGCTATGACTACTACGGCGACCTGCGTGCGGTGGACGTGGCGATTCGCCGTCTGCGCGAGAAGATCGAGGATGAACCGGCAAGTCCCAGATACATCATCACAAAAAGAGGCATGGGATATTACTTTGCTGACGGGGAGTAAGCTATGTTCCGTTCACTACACAGAAAACTGGTACTGATTCTGGTGCTGCTGATCGTATCCGTTATGGCGGTGGTCGGCACGTTTCTGATCAACAGTATCAACACCTTCTATCTGAACAGCTTTTATGAGCAGATGCAGGCGGTGTTCACGACCGACACCATCCGCTCCATGCAGGAGGCGGCTGCCGAACCCGGCACGGATGGTCTGAAAACCATCATAGATGCCCACAAGAGCCGACTCGGCATCGATGATTACCGCAACTATGCTATTCTCGACAGTGAGGGCGGCTTCCTTGACGGCTCCAACCCGAACGTATCCGTCACCCGCACGAGCAACGTCATTGCCGCAATGGCAGGAGAGACCGGAACGCGCTCGGCGGTATCCGACAGCATTATGGATATTGCGGTGCCGCTCGACAAGAACGGCGACGGTGCGGTGGACTACATCGTGTATATCGCGGACAACAAGCGGGAGATTTCCGATCTGTCGTGGCGGTTCTTCCAGATTGTCATGCAGGCGATGATGTTCGGTCTGCTGGCGGCTATTCTGCTGTCCTTCCTGCTCAGCAAGACCATCACCACGCCGATCGAGCGCATCACCGAGGGGGCGCGGTCGATCGCGGAAGGCAACTTTGATCAGGACCTCGGTGTGCAGTCGTCGGATGAGATCGGCGAGCTGACCCGTTCGTTCAATTACATGGCGCATCGTTTGAAAAACACGGTCGGCGAGGTGCAGGGCGAGCGCGACAAGCTGAACACGCTGTTCCTGCACATGACCGACGGCGTAGCCGCCTTCACGACCGACGGCACGCTCATCCACATGAATCCGGCAACCGAAAATCTGCTGGGCGTGCGTGTAGAGCAGAAGCTGAGCTTTGATGAGATGTTCGCCGATCTGGACATGCCGGATACGGACGAAACCGTCTCGCGCAGCTTCCTTACGAACGAGATTACGCGATTTGGGCGCGTGCTGTCCGTCACGCTGGCGCCTTACGGCGCACTGGACGGCGAGGGCGGCGTCATCGCGGTCATTCACGATGTCACCGAGCAGCGCCGTCTGGATGACGCACGCCGCGAGTTTGTGGCAAACGTGTCGCACGAGCTGCGCACGCCGCTGACGAATATCCGCTCGTACACCGAAACGCTGCTCGATGCCGCCGGAGAGCTGCCGCTTGACACGGAAAAGCAGTTTCTGGGCGTTATTTCGAGCGAGAGCGAGCGCATGGCGCGTATTGTCACCGATCTGCTGACGCTTTCCAAGCTGGATTACGGACGGATGGAGCTGCGTATGACGCGGTTCTCGGTGTCCGATCTGCTGAAAAAGGTGACGAATGCCATGAAGCTGACCGCCGAGGACAGCGGTCATATGATCCTCGTTGAGACCGAGCCGAACCTGCCGCCGATGGTCGGAGACAGAGAACGCATCGAGCAGGTTGTGGTAAATATTCTGTCCAACGCGGTCAAGTACACGCCTTCGGGCGGCAGGATCCGTCTGGCGGCACAGCGCGCAGGCGCAAACCATGTGCGCATCACAGTTGAGGACAACGGTGTCGGCATTCCGGCGGACGATGTGCCGCGCCTGTTTGAGCGATTCTACCGCATGGACAAGGCACGCTCGCGTGCCGCTGGCGGCACCGGACTGGGTCTGGCGATCGCCAAGGAGATCGTTGAGCAGCACGAGGGCAAGATCGCTCTGACCAGTGAATACGGCAAGGGCACGACCGTGACGATCACGCTTCCGACCGACCTCAAGCCGCACGGCAGGGAGGGTAAGGTATGAGAGGTGCGAAACGCTCAGCGAAGAACACCGCAAA
>OLRR01000584.1_pt1 | contig 28088 bp, 17 predicted proteins | sample 1671941 | NCBI WGS metagenome assembly OLRR01 (sample SAMEA3136628, study PRJEB25190) | human gut metagenome
TCAAGTAAATAGCCATTTAGCTGAAACCCTACGACCATTCGGATGCCATATCCCCGCAATACAAAAAACGGGGCAGCTCGCGCTCCTGCGAACTGCCCCGTATCCCCGGCCATCACGCTACAGCGCCAACCAGCACCACTCCCCTACTTCCCAAATAGCGCACCCAGTAGGCCGCGGCGCTTGGGCTTTTCTTCTCGGTAAGAACCCTCGGCCGCCGCTGCCACTTGACGCGGTTGCTCGCCGCCTCCGCGGCGTACGATCTGGTATAGGAACGGCGATTTAACGTATTTGACCTCGATGGGCGTGGCATGTACGGTGCTTTCGCTCAACAGCATCACGTTGGGATTGAGCGGTGCCACCACATGTGTCTCGCGCTTGTCGCTAAACACCACCGCTGCCGCGCGACCCGTCTGGCCGTTTACGGCAATGCGCACCTGCTCGCCATCGCGGCTGTCCGTCGCCGGACGATCGACAAAGTAGACCGGCACCATCACCAGGCCGTCCTTATGCTTGCGAACCTTGCGCGCCCAGGTTCGGATGCTCTTTTTATTGAGCCCCAGCACCGCCTCGGCGTCGTTGCCGGCAACGTCGAGCGCCAGCTTATCAATGACCACTTGGTCCTTGGTGGACGCATCGACGGAGACAACGCGGAAGTCGCCTTCCTGCATGGCAGGATCGAACGGCCCCACCTTGCCAAAATCCCACGGCTCCAAAATGCCCATAAGGCGAACGTCCAGGTAGTTGGCCCTGGGATATGCCCAGTCGAGCACCTCGTAGTACACCAGGGTCTCCTTGCTCAGGCCCTTGCCCGGGAAGGACGCCATCATGCGCAGATCCGCCAGCGCCATGGGGAAATAGAAGAGCATCATGTCGTTTTGGATCGCGTCTTCTACATCATGACCGGCAAAGGCATCGGGATACTGACGCACCAGCTGCAGCGCGTTGGCACGTGCCTGCTGCGGCGATATCTCACAGGGGACGCCCTGTTCGGGAACGTATTCGGCACTCACGCCCATGGTCAGGCGTTTGCTAAACGTACCGGGCTTGAGCAGGTCGGCCACGCCAATCTTGTTGCCGCACGACGGGCACTCAAACACGCGCTGGGTCGATGACCCCTCAAAGGACGCACCGCAGAAGGGGCAGGGAATGCTCACGTGCGTCGCCTCTTGGAACTCCTGCGCCGTTCCTCGATCTTCCCACAGCAGATGCTCCAGAACCGACTGATTGCGCCAGTGCGAATTGAAGAAATACCAGTCGGGGTCCACCGGGCGCTCGAGCTGCGACACATGGGTGAGCTTAAACAGCCCGTCAACCACCGTCAGCGGCGTATGACGGATACCCAGGGCGCTCTTGGGCTCCCCGGCGTCCGCTTGCCACGGAATAACCGTTTCGCAATAGGCGCACTCAAAGCTGCGCTTTGCCTGGTGCGAATACATGGGGCCGCCGCAGTTTTGGCATTTAATGGCAAACATCTCGTCCATGGAAACGTCCTCCTTTGCACAGGGCTGTCGACATTAAGTATGTCGAGCAAATCGACGCGTGCCCATACCCATGTGGCCCAAAATGGAGCACTCGGTCGAACGGGAAGGCGCAGTGAACTCGAACGCGCGTGGGCAGTCGCCCCCTCCGCCTCGCGCCCGTTAGCGCCGGCAGACCATTGCTGCATTTTCTGAGCATCGGTACACGTTGCGTCTGTGCGAGCTACACTATCCCCTTAAACATGATTGTGAGGACGATCGTTATGCTATTTGTAAATCGGCTGGTACATACGCTTGTTCCCGGCAGCGAAAGCGAGCCGGTCGATAGCTCCTGCCGCACCAACGCGGGTTTTGCCGCAAGCCTCATCTGCATTGGCCTCAACATCACACTGTGCCTGGCCAAGGGCATAGCCGGTCTGCTCGCGGGCTCCGTCTCGCTTATCGCCGACGCCTTCAACAACCTTTCCGACGCCTCGAGCAACATCGTGAGCCTGCTCGGATTCCGCCTTGCCAGCCGCCCGGCCGACGAGGGGCACCCTTATGGTCACGGCCGCTACGAGTACCTCGCCGGCTTGTTTGTCGCCGTTCTCGTTTGCGCCGTCGGCATCAACCTGATCCTGGAGTCGGTCACCAAGATCATCAAGCCCTCCCCCACCGCGTATTCGGCGCTCTCCATGGCATCCCTTGTCCTGTCCATGCTCGTCAAGTTTTGGATGGCGGCGTTCAACCGCACGCTGGGCAACCGCATCGATTCCGAGACGCTTATCGCCACGGCGCAGGATTCCAAAAACGACGTCATTACCTCGGCCTCGGTCCTAGCCGCAGCGCTTATTTCGCAGACGACCGGCTTTGACCTCGATGGCTGGGCAGGCCTGGGCGTGGGCATCTTCATCTGCATCAGCGGCATGGGCCTGGTGCGCGACGCCATCAGTCCGCTGTTGGGGCAAGCGCCCGACCCCAAGCTCGTCCAGGCAATCCGCGACAAGATCATGTCGTATCCGCAGGTTCTAGGCACGCACGACCTGATGGTGCACGACTACGGCCCCGGCCGCCAGTTTGCCAGTGCGCACGTGGAAATGCCCGGCGAGGGCGATGCGTTTGAACATCACGAGATCCTGGACACCATCGAGCACGATATCAAACGTCAGATGGGCATCGACATCACGCTACACTGCGACCCCATCGCCACCACCGGCGACGACCTGCGCGGCTGGGTCAAGCACGGCATCATGCAGATCGATCCCGCGCTCTCCATCCACGACCTGCACGAGCACGACGGATTCGTTTCGTTTGACCTGGTGCGTCCCGACGGCTTTGACATATCCGACGAGGAGCTGCTGGAGCTCGTCACGCGCATCGTGCACGAGCGCCGGCCCGATGTCTCGTGCGTCGTCACATTTGACTCCGGCTTTAGCTCGCCCGACCGGCCGGCCGAGCAGCTGTGATCGACAGCAAAACGGGACGCAGGACCGCCGACCAACGCGCCTACGCGCCCGGTCACGCGATCCTGCGCCCCGTTTTTGTTTGAGCTGCTAAGGCTCTAGCCGCTCGGCCGCTAGTTCCCCTGCGCGCCCGAAATGCCGTTTTGCAGGGCATCCCAGGCGTTCGTTGCCATATCGCCCAGGTTCTGTGCGGTATCGCCGAGGTTCTGAGCCGTGCCGCCCAGCTCTTGGACCTTATCCCCCAGCTCCTGCGCCTTGTTGCTCAGGTCCTCCAGCGTGTTGGAGCTCGAGCTGTCCGCGCCGCCCTGGTCGCCGGACGCATTACCCGACGAGCTGCCCTTGCGCGTGAGCTGAATCTCGAGGTTACCGTTGTCGTTATAGTAGGCAGACGTCACGACCCAGTTGGCGTCGACCACAGGCGTTGAGCCGTCGTCGGTCAGAATCACGGCATTCGAAAGATCGGCCCCGCGCGACTTGAGGAGCTTCTTGGCGTTGGACCAGTACTGACCCGGGATATCGCTCAGGTCGACAGTGCCGGACTGGGTAGTCTCGGTCTGCTCGGCTGTGGTATCAGTCGTGGCGCCCCGCTTGTTGAGCATGCCAGACACGATGGCGAACACAACCGACAGGGCAAAGAAGATCGCCAGCACGATGAGGATCTTCTTGATCACGCTCGACGAACGCGAAGGCTTCTTCTCCTCGTCCTCGCCATACTGAGGGATGGACTTGGGATACTCACGATACGGCTCGCGCGCATATCGGTCGCGCGACTCGTAGCGCGGCTGTGCCGTGCGCGGCATATATGTCGTCTGCTGAGGTTGTGGAATGGGATTTTGCAGCAGTTCATCATAAGGGTCTGCTGCCGCGTTGCCGTAGGGGCTCTGCGACGAGACACCATACGGGTCCTGCGCCGCGTTTCCGTAATTCACAACGCGCGTGGGATCGGCCGACGCCTGCGTCGTATCGGGGGCAGCGTAGCCGGGATTCGGCACGACGCGGGTCTCATCGGCGCCATTGCCCGTCCGCGGGGAGCCGTAGCTACCCATTACGGTCGTCTTATCCTGGTCCATGCAACGATTCCTTTCCGTCGCCCGTAAGCATCAAGTTATCCATGCATTCTACCCGCGCAAAAGCCTATGATGGGCAAAGCCCGCCGGTATCTACAAGACATGCGCGGCCGACGGTCACAAGCGAATCGAGGATACGTCATGGCAAAAAGCAAGCTCATCAAGGACACGACGCGTGCCGAGCGCGAGGAGATTATTAAGCTGGCGCTCGCGGGCTGCGGTAACGGCAGTTGCGACAACTGCGGCAGTTGCAGCTTGGGAGCCGGCGATCCATATGGCACCTACCAGCCCTACATTGACGGCGAGATGGAAATCGCCGATATCAACATGATGGTCGCCGAGCGCAACGCCAAACTCTTCGGCCTCCAGCGCGGCTAATGATCCCTTGGGGACGGAGGAAAAAGTCCCCGGCGGCGCTGTGTTTTGCGCCACCGGGGACTGTTCAATTTATCTCTCGCGGCCTGCCTTACTCATTGGGTACGTACGTGGCCTTGGCTCGCTCGGGCGTTACATCCTGACCGCAGGAATAGCTCGAGTCGAAGGCATGCGCAACCAAGTCGTGGGTATCCCATGCCATGCAGTCAAACTCGCCAGTATCAAGGACGATGATATAGCCCTTGCCGTCGTAGTAGAAATGATCCTCGGTGTAGTTATCGTCATCGTCGATGTTGTCTTCGGACACGGAATCTATATCCGGCTTTGCTGTCTTAATTGCCTGCTTGGCCTCGCTCTTGAGGGTGTCGAACGAGAGCCCATGCTGCGCAAGCGAATCCTCGAGCGAAACCTGCTCACCCGTCTTGAGGTTGTAGTACGCCGACCTCGTCACTCGTTCCGATCGATACGGAGGTTGATAGCTGTCGGTGTAGGTTCGCACGCAGGCGATATCGCCGTCAATCGAGACGATCTCGGCGGTATACATCATGGTCACGCGGCTGTCCTCGTCATCCATCGAGGCCTGCTTGCTCGCATCGAGCGTGTCCGCAACGAGCTGGACCATATCCTTGTTAAACTTGGCGACGCCCACGCCCTGGCCCTTTACCTGAGGATAGGTCCACGTAGCCGAAATCTGGCACGTATCATCGGGGGACGGATCCAGCGGGCCTTCGCCAACCGCAGCCGTAAAGTCAACATCCTGCGTGGCAGAAACGGCCTCGTAGCCCACCTGCGCACTGCCATCGTCCTTCGATTTCAGCTGCTCCAGCGTCGTGGCCACCGTTGCGATGGTGCTGGCTACGCTCTCCTCGGTGCTGGTAAGCACGGCGCTCAGCTCGGACACTTCATTGGTGCCGGCAATCTTCGAATCGCCTATCGGCGCCGGACCGGCAACGGCGCTAAACGCCTTACCATCGTAGGCATCGAATTCGCACTCATAGCCATCACGAGATTCGTCCATCCCAACTGGAACCTCTTTGACGTTGATCTTCTCCCCGTCATGCAAATATCGCCTGAACCCATAGGTGCCATCGTAATCGTATACACGGAGCGAAACGCCAACGCACATAACGTCAACCCAGATATCGGGCTCATATACTTTCTCGATTTTGCCGTCGCGGTATGCCCAAACTTCGGCCTTAGCGGCGGTGGCGCCATTAGCGTTGAAGAGCGGCTCATCAGAATACTCAATCAGGAGTTCGTCCTGGCCATCGCCGTCAAAATCGATGAGTTTAGCGTAGGCAACACCCTGTGTTCCAAACATTGAAGAATCATCAATCTCGACAGCCTCGCCCTCGCCGTACTTCTTTTGGTACTCGAGGATCTTGTCGGTAAATAGCTCGTTTGCCGTCTTGACCGCCGCCTTGGCAGAGGCCTTGGCCTCCTTCTTGGACTGCGTGAGCTCAACGTTCTTAGGGGCGTCCGAGCCTTCCTTGGTGTAATCCACCTTCATGGTGCTGGTGCTCTTCTTTTTGCCCTTGCCCGAGGTGATGGTCATCTGGTACTTCTGATCGGGCAGCTCGCCAAAGTCCTCCATGGCAAAGCCGTCCTCGCCATCGACCTTAATGGTGTAGCTCTTACCTTTGCCATTCGCGGGCGCCAGCTCGACGGTATAGTTCTTGAGCTTTTTGCCCTTGCTGTTTTTAGGCAGAATCTTGGTCTCGCACGCGCAGACAACATAGCCCTTGCCACCCGAGGTCACCTCGGAAGATGCGCCGATACGCGGCACGATCACGATAGCGGCGACAATGGCGACAACGGCCACACCGCCGATAACGGCCGCGACGATGCGGCCCCTGTGCTTGGGCTTCTTGGGCTGAGGCGTCAGATCGATCGACTCAGCGGGCTCGGCGAACGGCTGCTCATATTGAGGCTGTGCCGCCATGTGAGTCGGAGCACCTTGCGCGGCCTGCCGCCCCGCAGGAGCTGATGACGGCGCGGGCGCAGCAGGGTCGCCCGCCAGCGCACTATCCCCTGCCGGAAACGCCACAGGCTCCGCCTGGTCCTCAACGCCGCCCACGCGAGCGCCGCAGCTCGTACAAAACGTGGAGCCATCGGGTATCTGAGCTCCACACTTGGTGCAATACATCGCATCTCCCGTCTCTCGTCGCAGCCGCAATGCGCCCGCGTAGTTCTTCCAACTACACCGTACGAGAGAAATCTCCATTCTTGTTGCGCAACATTGCCGCCACGTCCAAAACTATGCCGGTTTACTACGATAAATCGCCCGAACCTGAGCACGCTACTTTACAGAAAAACAAAACCGCAGGTAGACGAATCGGTCATTATCGGGAAATCCAGATATGGTCGAGGTATGCCGATTCATCGTAGTAAACCGGCATAGTTTTGGACGAACGACCCCATACGGATAGCCTCATTGACCCAACAACCGCAACATGATCCGTAATCCTTCCGTCGCATGCGGATCAAAAAGCCCCGCCGGGCCTTGGTGGCGCGGCGGGGCGGGCAAGCGGCTATGAGCAGCAGGCTTAGAACAGGCCGGTGATATTGCCGTCGTTGTCGACGTCGATATTCTCGGCCGCGGGTACCTTGGGCAGGCCCGGCATGGTCAGTACATTGCCGGTCAGCGCGACCACGAAGTGGGCACCGGCGGAAACCTTGAGCTCGCGCACGGTGATGCGGAAGCCCTCGGGAGCGCCCAGCGCCTTGGCGTTGTCGCTAAAGCTGTACTGCGTCTTGGCCACGCACACCGGCAGGTTGCCAAAGCCGTTCTCGCGCAGCTCGGCGAGCTGGCGCTTGGCAGCCGGCGTAAAGTCGACGCCGTCGGCGCGGTAGACCTTGGTGGCAACAGCTTCCAGGGCGTCGGCCACATCGGCACCGTCCTCGTAGGCAAACTTGAGCTCACTCGGCTGCTCAATCAGGCGCATGACCTCATCGGCCAGGTCGAGCGCGCCCTCGCCGCCCTTGGCCCAGACCTCGGACAGTTTAACGTTAACGCCCAGCTTCTGGCACTCGGACTCGATGAGGGCGAGTTCAGCCTCGGTATCGGTCGGGAAGCGGTTAATGGCGACCACGCAGGGCAGACCGTAGACGTTCTGGATATTGTCGACATGGCGCAGCAGGTTGGGCATGCCGGCCTTGAGAGCCTCGAGGTTCTCCTCGTTGAGGTCGGCCTTGGCGACACCGCCGTTGTACTTAAGCGCGCGGGCAGTGGCGACGACCACGGCAGCGCTGGGGCGAACGCCCGTCATGCGGCACTTGATGTCGAGGAACTTCTCGGCGCCCAGATCGGCGCCGAAGCCTGCCTCGGTAATGGCGACATCGCCAAAGCGCATAGCCATGCGCGTAGCCATGATGGAGTTGCAGCCGTGGGCGATATTGGCGAAGGGACCGCCGTGGACAAACGCGGGCGTACCCTCGAGCGTCTGCACCAGATTGGGCTTGAGCGCATCCTTGAGCAGTGCGGCCATAGCTCCCTGGGCCTTAAGGTCGCGGGCGCGGACGGGCTCGCCGGCATAGCTGTAGCCGACAACGATCTCGCCCAAGCGCTCCTTAAGATCGTTGATGCTCGTGGACAGGCACAGGATTGCCATGACCTCGGAGGCAACGGTGATATCGAAGCCATCCTCGCGCGGCACGCCCTGGGCCTTGCCGCCAATACCGTCGATGACATGGCGCAGCTGACGGTCGTTCATATCGACAACGCGCTTCCAGGTGATGCGCTTAACATCGATACCGAGCTGGTTGCCCTGCTGAATATGGTTGTCGAGCATGGCGGCCAGCAGATTGTTGGCGGCGCCAATAGCATGGAAGTCACCGGTAAAGTGCAAGTTGATGTCCTCCATGGGGATGACCTGCGCCCAGCCGCCGCCAGCGGCACCGCCCTTCACGCCAAAGACGGGGCCGAGCGAAGGCTCGCGCAGGGCCACGGCGCTCTTGACGCCGCGACGACGCAGGCCGTCGGCCAGACCGATGGTCGTGGTGGTCTTGCCCTCGCCCGCGGGCGTGGGATTGATAGCGGTCACGAGGACAAGCTTGGCCTGGTGATCGGTCGGCTCGTTGAGCAGCGAATAGTCGACCTTTGCCTTGTCAAAGCCGTACGGAATCAGATGCTTAACGTCGACGCCGGCGTTCTTGGCCACCTCGGTAATAGGCAGCGGCGTAACAGAACGTGCGATTTCGATGTCAGTAGGCATGGGCGGTCCTTTCGTTACCGGATGAGAAAAAGACCAATCCAGCATAGCACGGGCGTGCAACAGTAAAACGCCCGCAACCGACAAACGGCGATATGTTTATCCAATGCTCAGCGATAGCCTACAAACCCGTCCTAAACGGCCGGCTCAATTCCTAAGTGCTCAAAGGTGCGAAGCGTTGCCTGGCGGCCCTGGGGCGTGCGAATCATCAAGCCGCACTGCAGCAGATAAGGCTCATAGACGTCCTCGAGCGTTCCCGGGTCCTCGCCCACCGCGCTGGCAAGCGTCGTCAGGCCCACGGCACGGCCGGAGAACGTCTTGGCAAGCGTCTCCAAGATACGAATGTCCATCCAGTCCAGGCCGAGCTCGTCAATCTCGAAGAACTCGAGTGCCTGACGGCAGATATCGAGCTCGATGGGGCCGTCGCCGCGCACCTGCGCATAGTCGCGCACACGTTTGAGCAGACGGTTGGCGAGGCGCGGCGTACCGCGCGAGCGCGAGCCGATCTCGAGCGCGCTGGGATGGTCGATCGTCACGCCCAGGATGGTTGCCGAGCGCGTCACAATCTGGGCGAGCTCCTCGACGGTGTAGTAATCCAAGCGATACGAGATGCCAAAGCGATCGCGTAGCGGGCCCGTGAGCATGCCCGAACGAGTCGTGGCCGCCACCAGCGTAAACTTGGGAATATCCAGGCGAATCGAACGCGCCGCCGGACCCTTGCCGATCACGATATCGAGCGCAAAGTCCTCCATCGCGGGATACAGGACTTCCTCGACCGAACGGTTCAGACGGTGAATCTCGTCGATAAACAGCACGTCACCCGGCTGCAAGTTAGTTAGGATGGCCGCGAGGTCGCCGGTGCGCGCAATAGCGGGGCCGCTCGTCGTCTTGATCTGAGCGCCCAGCTCGTTGGCGATAACGGTAGCCAGCGTGGTCTTGCCCAGGCCCGGAGGACCCGAGAAGATCACGTGGTCGAGCGTCTCGCCGCGACTCTGCGCCGCCTCAATGAGCACGCGCAGGCTCTGTTTGATATGCTCCTGGCCGCAGTAGTCATCCAGGCGCTGGGGGCGCAGGGTACGGTCGACATCGAGGTCCTCGGGCGTCAGCTCCGAGCCCACCATACGCTCGCCATGCGCCATGGATGCCGCCGGCGAGTTGCCGGGCGTCGCCCACAGGTCCCGAGAGTCATCGGCTTCCCACATCACGCATCCATTCCGAGTCGCTTAAGCGCCGCGCCGAGCAGATCCTCGACACGCATATTCTGCCCATCATACCCGCTCAGGGCAACATCGGTCTCCTGCGGGCTAAAGCCCATGGAAAGGAGCGCCGCACGGGCGTCATCGATCGCCGAAGGCGCGGCGGCGGGAACCGGCATCGCAACCTGGCCGGGAATCACGTCGACCGGTACAAAGCCCTTGTCCTTGGCAAAGGTGCTCTTGAGCTCCAGGATCAGACGCTGCGCGGTCTTTTTACCCACGCCAGGCACCTTAGCCATGCCCTTGTCGTCCTCGGCCATCACCAGGGAATACAACTGCCCCACGGTATAGGTAGAGAGCACGGCGAGCGCCAAGCGCGGGCCAACGCCCGACACGGACACGAGCCGGTCAAACATCGTGCGCTCGTCTTTAGAGGCAAAGCCAAAGAGCGTCATGGCGTCCTCGCGCACCTGCATACGGGTATAGAGGTGCACCTCGCCGCCGGGTGTAGGCAGCGTGGCGGCAGTGCTGCCCGAGATGCCGAGCTCAAAGCCCACACCCGATACATCGACAACGGCCGAGCTCATCGTGGCCTCGACAAGCGTTCCATGGAGCTGGGAGATCATCAGTATCCGGTTCCTCTCTGTTGATAGAACTCGCCACCGGTAAGCGCCCGGGTGCGGCTGAGGTTTACATGGCAGATGGCGCAGGCCAGGGCATCGGCGGCATGGTCGGGATGCGGGTCGTGGTCGAGCTGCGTGAGCGTGCGTACCATGTAGGCGACCTGCCGCTTGTCCGCGGCGCCGGTGCCCACAACAGCCTGCTTAATCTGCATAGGCGTATACTCGCCAATCTCGAGCGCGCATTCCGAAAGCGCCACGAGTGCAGCACCGCGGGCGTGCGCCGTAGGGATGGCCGAGCGAACGTTGGCGCCAAAGTAAATGCTCTCGATAGCAGCGGTATCGGGTCGATAACGTTCCACGACACCCTTGAGGTCGCGGGCGATATGCGACAGGCGCACCGCGAGCGGACTGCCCGCGCTGGTCTCGATACAACCGTAGGCACGGCAGCGAACCTCGCCGCGCCGCTCCTCGATAATCCCCCAGCCCGTATGGGCCAAACCGGGGTCGATACCCAAAATGACCAAGCCAACCTCCCCTCGCCACAAGCACAGCGCAAGACAAGGCCCCGCGCACTATTCACGAACGTCTGTTCTAGAATAACACAACGGGGACACGATGCTTAGTTGAAGTATCGGGGTTGGGAGCGAATCCTATTCCATAGTTAGTTTTGAGAGAAGAACGGGAACTGTCGGGGATCCACCGGCGGTTGCGGCATCGGCGTGCCCTGGGGCCCACCTTGCGGTCCGCCCTGGCCGCCCATCATCTTTTCGATGGCGTCCTGGACCTCGCCCTCAAACTTTTTCATACCCTCATGCAGGCGACGCTGGCCATCCTCGGAGCGCAGCTCTTCCATCTGCTCGGGCGAAATACCCAACAGGTCACCCAATATGCCCATCATCTCGCCACGCATGCGCTCGCTTGTATCCTCGTCGGCAAAACGACGCACCTCGGCGCGTGCCAGCGAATCGACCGTCATGCGCTCCTTGCCGCTCAGCCCCAGGTCGGACCACGCGAGCATGTACGGCCAGGCGCGCTCGACAAACGAACGGGCCGAGACGATCGGCGCCGTCGGCAGCATGCGGCGGGCGGCCTCGCCCTGACGCACAAGCATCAGCAGCAGCGAGCAAGCCTCGGGCTTGCCGGCAGCCATCGGAATGTCATCGAAGGGACGGTTGCGGTCCACGTGCGCCTCGAGCGTGCCATCGACCTCGCCCGGCTCAAGCCCGCCGAGCAGCTGCGCCGCGCGATCGAGCATGTCGACCGGACCGTCAAGCGTCGAGAGCGCTTGCGCCAGCACACGCTCCATGCAATCCTCAACCGCGTTGAGCGTCACGAGCTCCTGCGGCACCACGGCAGACGTACGGTTGCGCACGCGCGCCACAAACTCGAGCGTCGACAGGTATACGTCACCAAAGGGCGCATAATCGCCCTGGTAGCCACCGCAAAGCGCGGGCGCCGCCAACGCGTACTCAGTTTTGGACAGCGGGCTCAACGCCATCGCACCCAGCTCGAGCGCCGTATCCTCCAGCATGAGGCCCAGCGTGCGAGAGCGCAGGCGCTCGGCGTCGCCCGCCGACACATCGCGGTCGAGCACACGCGCGGCATCCGGCGCATCGCGCTCAACCGTACGAATATGCAGGCGCTCGGCAATGGCGCGAACGGCGGCACAGCGAGCAGCCTCGGCCTCCTCCTGCGCCGGCGTAAAGATGCGGTTGCGTCCCAGTACCAGGCCGACCACATTGCGCGAACCCAATGCATCGACAGCCAACGCCGCAAGCAAAGACGACGGCAAGTCTCCCTCGAGCGCCACCACGGCGCGCGACGTACCGCGGGCGCGGGCGTTATCGCGCACAGCGAGCACCAGCGCCTGCCACAACCACTCCTCGGAACGAAACTCGGGCAGCTCGTGGTCCTCCAAAGCATCGAGCATTACGCCGCGCTGAATCTCCTGAACCAGCAGGCTCTCCTCAAAACACGGCGCCTGGGCCACCACGCGGCCGCAGTCGTCGAGCACAAACGAGCCGCCGGTATACACCGACTCGTCATAGGCACCGACCGGCGCCATGCAGGCAAACCATACGCTGCGCTTGGAGGCGATCTTGCGGTAGGCTCCGCTGCGCACGGCGGCGATCGCAGCGCTCTCGCGGTCGGTCATATCAAACGCGTTGAACTGGAAATAGGCGATGAGGTCGACGCCGGTCGGCAGCATCTCGAGCTCGCGGTCCAGGTCGAAGATCACGGCGATACGTACGCCGTCCACGTCGAAGACCGGCGGGGCCCAACGGGCATCGCCGTTCCCACCGCGCTGCAGGGCAATGCTCGAACGGGCCGGCACCACATGGCCGTCCTTGAGCATCATGTAGTCGAGCAGGGGCTGGCCCTCAAACGAAACCGCCGCGGGCACGATGCAGATCATATCGAGTTCTTGGATACGCTCGGCGACACCGGTCAGGCCTGTCAGCATGTCGTGCTCAAAGTCGGCAGTACCCACCAGGCCGCCGGGCAGAGCGCCCATAAAGAGCGGAGCCGGGACGCACAGCACGCGCGCCCCGCGCTCGTGGGCCAAACGAGCCTGGTCCTCGATACGACCGCAAATGCCCTCAATATCACCCAGGCGCATATCGATCTGTGCAAGTGCGAGCTTCATGGCTCAGCCCTTTCCGTCGTAAACCATCGTTGTCGTAGTAAAAGCGCCGGCCGCATGATGCAGTCGGCGCTCGCATGTGCATATGCTAGCTATGATACCCCGAGCGGGGGCGCGCTCCTAGAACGTCGCGGACCACAGCCCGTGCAGGTTGCAATAGGCATAGACGGTACCGGTCTTGGAGCCGCCGGCAAAAAACGTCGCGGGCTTCATGCCGGGCTGGAGGTAATGGACCTCCAGACGGCCCTCGGCCTCAAGGGCAATCCACTCGATGTAGTGCTCGGGCACCATAGGATGCTCGACCGAGCCCACGCGCGCACGGATCACGTGACCGTCGCGCTCGCTCTCGACGACGGGCACGTGCTTTTCGTGCGCCGCGTCCTCGGTGTTCGCGGTCAGCTCCGTGCAACCGGCAGGGGTTGCAACGTCGTCGCCCAGGGCGGCGATAAGCTTGCCATCGGGGTCCTTAAAGAATTTCGCCATGATGTTCTCCTTTGCTGATGTGCCGATGTTCTCGAGGTTCTTATGCCCAAAGGCAGGCGAACCATCCACGACATCGCAAATGAACACATAACGAGCGAGGCTAGCGCCCGGGGTCAGAGCGCGCCGGCAGCCCGGAGTCATCTCGACAGCCCCGGTTGCCATCTGCGCGGCTAGCGCCCGTCGCCGCCGAGCAGCGCCAGAACATCCTCGCGGGTAAACAGCGCCGAGGAGATGCCGTCGCCGCCGAGCACGCTGTTGACCAGGTCGCGTTTGGACTCCTGCATCTGCATGATGCGCTCCTCGATCGTGTCCTTGGCGATGAGCTTGTACACGGTCACGGTATGTTGCTGGCCAATACGATGCGCGCGATCGGTCGCCTGGTCCTGCGCGGCAACGTTCCACCACGGATCGTAGTGGATGACCACGTCGGCCGCCGTCAGGTTGAGGCCCACGCCGCCCGCCTTGAGCGAGATCAGAAACACAGGCACCTCACCCGCCTGGAACTGCGCGACCATCTTGGCACGGCTCTCCTTGGACGATGCACCCGTGAGCTTAAGGAAGGTGATGTCCTCCTTGGACAGGCGCTTGCCGATGATATCGAGCATACCCGTAAACTGGCTGAACAGCAAGATACGATGCCCGCCGTCGAGTGCGCCGTGCACGAGCTCCATGCACGTATCGAGCTTGGCACTCCCCGCCTTGTAATCCTCGTAGTGTAGACGCGGGTCGCAGCAGATCTGGCGCAGCTTGGTGAGCTCGGCGAGCACCTTGAGCTTGTCTTTCTTAAACTCGGATGCCTCGCGGTGCTGCACCTGCTGAGCGATGCGGTCCTGGTTTGCCAGGTACAGCTTGCGCTGCTCGCCGGTGAGCTGAGCCACGACAGTGTCCTCGATCTTTTCGGGCAGATCGGCCACCACGTCCTCCTTGACACGGCGTAGCACAAACGGCGACACGAGCGCCTGCAGGCGAGCGGCGCTGTCACCCTCGGCGTGCTCGACCGGGCTTTCGAAGCGCTTGGCAAACGACTCGCGCGTGCCAAGCAGGCCCGGCATCAAAAAGTCGAAGATGCTCCAGAGCTCGGACAAGCGGTTTTCGATGGGCGTGCCCGTCAGGGCAAAGCGCACGCCGGCAGGCAGGCGCTTTGCGGCGCGCGCCACCTGCGTGAGCGGGTTTTTAATGTACTGGGCCTCATCGAGCACCACACGGGCAAAGCCCTGTTCGACGTACTCGTCGACATCGCGGCGCATGAGGTCATACGACGTTACAACCACGTTATGCTCGGCCACGCCGGCGATCTGCACGCGGCGTTGAGCCTTGGCGCCCACAATGGCGCACACATCGAGCGACGGGGCAAAGCGCTCCAGCTCGGCGGTCCAGTTGTACACAAGCGACGCAGGGCACACCACAAGCGTGGGCTTAGTGTCCCCCGCTTCCACGCGCGCCAGGATATGTGCGATCATCTGCAGCGTTTTGCCCAAGCCCATATCGTCGGCCAAGATGCCGCCGAGGCCCAGGTGCTCGAGCGAGCCGAGCCACTGGTAGCCGTCGACCTGATAGCCGCGCAGTGTGGCCTTGAGCGAGACCGGCACCGTAAAGTCCATCTTGCCGAGCGTATCCAAGCGCTCGACGGTGCGACGGAACGCGGCATCGCGATCGGCCTCGAGCGCGGGCGTGCGCGCGAGCATGCTGTCGACGAACAGGGTGCTCGACGCGGGAAGCGACACGCCGTCGAGCAGATCGACAGTATCGACCCCCAGGTCCTCGGCAAGGCCAAACGCGGCACGGGCACCCTCGTCCAGGCGTACGATGTCGCCCGACGTGAGACGCGCAAACGTCTGGTGGCGCTTGTACGAGTCCAGATAGATGGCAAGATCTGCCGCCGAAAGACCGCTCGCGCCCAGTTCGACGTCGAGGAGGTTGCTCTTGACGGTCGCGCGCACCGAAAGCTTGGGCGCAGGGCGCACCGAGATCTGGCGCAGGCGGTCGCTGAGCATGACCTCGCCCAGCTCGGACAGGGCAGACAGGCCCTCGGTCAGCAAGTGGAACAGGCTCTCGTCATCGCGTTCCTCAAACGCCAGGCCGCCCTCGTAAAAGTCGAAATACAGGGCCGCCGTGTCCATAACGCGAAACTCTGCCACCTCGTCGCGCGGCGGCACGCCCGGGCGCTGCTCTTCGAAGGGGCTGCCCGGAGCGCCCAGGCTAAAGAGATCTGCGGACCAGTCGCCGTAGGTAACCGTAATTTTGCAGGTCACGAGCCCGTCATCGACACCGATTGCCATGGCAAAGCTCGGCTCGGGTGCCACGGTGTCGAGCACGGCGGGAGCGGTGAGGTCAGTGTATTCGCGCAGCACGGGCAGTGCCATGCGGCAGAATTCGCCCACCTGCTCGGCGGCGATATGGACCGGCGTGCGACAGGGCAGCAGACGCGACAGAAACGGTGCGGCATGCTGGGCAAACGCCGCATCGGCGCGGCGCGCGCGGTGCGTGTCGACCAGATAGGCAACGTCGCCCGAGGCAAAGCAGTATGCATCGGCCGGCAGACGCAGATCGTAGCTGCCACCAGCCGCCGGCGCGATTTTGGCGGCAAGGAGCAGCGGTTGTTTCGCCGAGGCCTCGTCCTCCCCCACTGGCGACAACCCAACCGTTACCTCGTAGGAACGATGCGTCGTCGTTCCCCGCGACCAGGCGGGCTCAAAGGAAATGGTCCGGCCACGCAGCAAGTCCAGCATGTATACGATGTCATGCTCGGACAGCGGCAACTGGCGCTCGGCGACAAAGCCGCTGCGGGCAAAATCGTACGACGCCGAACGCGAACTCGTGATGTCGCTCAGATACACAACCGTTGCCACAACAAGGTCGAGCAGACGCACCGAAACCTCGTCAAAGGCCTCGGGCGCATGGAGGAATGTGAGCTTTTTGCCGTACGAGAAGGTGCCGCCTCGGACATAGGCGTCGGCCATGCCGTCGATATCCTTGACCACGTAGGACACCGAACCGCAGCGAATGCGGAACTCGAGCGCCCAGCTAAAGCGGTCGGCGAACAGCGGATTGTAGTACGGCACCAACGAGGGCTCCAATGCCGCTTTGGGGGCGTCGGGATCAACGGCACCGGCAAGCTTGCGGCGCATGCTCGCCAGCTCATCCATGCGCGCGTCCGAAAGATCGGAGAGCGCCGCCATGAGGCTGGGGCTCGTGGGGACGGGCGCCGGAAAGGGAAAGTTGGGGTTGACGGCCGGCGCTTTGGGCGCGGTGCGCGCAGGCTGTTTCGGCTGCGCCGTAAACGTGCGAACCGGTGTGCGCAGCCCCTCAACAGGCTCAATGCCGCTGGCGTCCAGGTACGCCAGCGCCGTGGCGATGGCGTGCTTGCACATGCCGGGGTAGCGATAGGCAGCGGGGCAATCACAGTCGTAGTCGATCACCTCGTGCTCGTCCATGTCGAGTGCCACGTGCGTCTTGTACAGGTCGCCGCGCGAGCCGCGTACCGAGCCCTCAACCGTCACGTTTTTGGAGAAGCGCGAGCCGCTGTCCTCAATCGACAGCACGGCGCCGTTGAGCATGAGCGAGCGGCCCTTCATAAAGGTACCGCTCAACGCCGCCTCTTTCCGGAGCGCCTGCACAAACGTCCCCTGCGCCATCACTTCCTCCAATCTCGCGCGGACCAGCAAGGTCGCCCTTAGATCACTGTCACTCTGCCCTGGTTACCCACAATGGCCTTGGCCTCGGCCAGCAGCGGAATCGAGCGCGCGTTGACCTTAGCAGGTACCTCGGCACGCAGCACGCGCCCGTCCACCTGCTCGATAAAGATCTCCACGCGGTCGCCGCCCGGGTTGGTCGTGAGCACCGTGGCCAGGCGCGCCATATTGCCCTGGCTAAAGCGGCTGTTGGGCACCATGACCTCAAACACCTTGGGCTTGTTGTTCTCCTCGTTAAGCTCCAGCGGCACGATCTCCTGCGCGATGATCTGGTCGCCGCGGTCCGAGCGCTCGAGCTTGCCCTTAATGCGCACAAAGGCGTCGGACAGCTGCGCGCCGGTCTCGGGATCGACCTCGCCGTATAGGTACCCCTCGGCCTCTTTATAGGTCTTGGGGAACACCACGACCGTGGCCTCGCCTTCCATGTCCTCGAGCTGCACGATGCCCATGGGGTCGCCGTTTTTGGTCACGCGCTTGGACACGCTCGAGACCATGCCGGCCCACCACAGCGCCTTACCCTCGGGAATCTCCTGGTTGATGGTACCGCCCGTGGGATTCTGCACTTCGTAGCCGGTATCGATCTGCGAGAACGAGAAGTCGCGCGCTTTGCTGAGCGCATACTCAAACGGGCGCAGCGGGTGGTCCGAGACATAGATGCCCAGAACCTCCTTCTCCTGGCTCAGCTTAAGGTGGCGGTCCCATTCCTGGCCATCCGGATCGGGCACGCTCACCTCAAAGCCCGAGCCCTCAACGTCACCAAACATATCGAAGAACGACGTCTGGCCGCTCGCGCGGTCCTTCTGGCGCTTTACCGCGGCGTCGATGATGTTCTCGGGGTTGTTCTTGTCCACAAAGTGCATCATCTGGCGGCGCGGATACCCCGTGGAGTCGAAGGCACCTGCCTTGATCAGCGATTCGATCACGCGACGGTTGGCCTGGCTCGAGTCCACGCGCTCGACAAAGTCGTGCAGCGTCTTAAACGGACCGCCCGCCTCGCGCTCGGCGATAATCGCCTGCGCCACGCCGGTGCCCACGCCGCGGATGCCGGCCAGACCAAAGCGCACGCCCTCTTTGGTAGCCGTGAACTCGGTACCGGACTCGTTGACATCTGGCGAAAGCACGGGGATGCCGTCGTGACGGCATGCCGAGACGTAGTGAACGATCTTGTCGGTCTTGCCCGTATAGGACGTCAGAACGGCCGCCATGTACTCGTGCGGATAGTGCGCCTTGAGCCACGCCGTCTGCATAACCAGGATGGCGTAGCCGGCGGAGTGTGACTTGTTGAAGGCGTAAGATGCGAACTCGAGAACATCGTCCCAAATCTTCTGGGCGACCTCGCGCGTGTAGTTGTTCTTGATGGCGCCGTTCATCCAGTGGTCGTAGGTGGTCTCGTCCGAGCCATCCTCCCAGTGGAGCACCGTCGACGTGAGCAGCTTGATCTTTTTCTTAGCCACGGGCTTACGGATACGCGAGTCCGATTCGCCCTTGGAGAAGCCGCACATCTCGACGGAGATGAGCATAACCTGCTCCTGGTAGACCATGGTGCCGTAGGTTTCGCCCAGGATGTCGTCCAGACGGTCGTCGTAGGAGACGGCCGGCTCCTTACCGTTCATACGGTTGATGTAGGACGAGACCATGCCGGCGCCCAGCGGGCCCGGGCGGTACAGGGCGATCAATGCCACGACGTGCTTGTACTCGGTGGGCTTCATGTTCTTGATCGTGGCCGTCATGCCGGCGGACTCGACCTGGAAGACGCCGGCGGTGTGGCCGGAGCCCATGAGCTTAAAGATCTCGGGGTCGTCAAAGGGAATCTCTTCCTCTTTGATGTCGATGCCGAAGTTCTTTTTGATGTTGGCCTTGGCCTTGGAGATAACCGTCAGCGTACGCAGACCCAGGAAGTCCATCTTGAGCAGGCCCATGTCGGCAACGGTATGGCCCTCGTACTGGGTAATCTCGACGCCGCCCTTGGTATCGAGCTTGGTGGGCACGTGCTCGTTGACGGGGTCGCGGCAAATCAGAACGGCGCACGCGTGCACGCCCTCGCCACGGGTAAGGCCCTCGATCGAGAGCGCCGTGTCGATGATGCGGCGGGCGTCGTCGTCCTTTTTATAGGCCTCGGCAAAGTCGGGGTTAAACAGATCCTCTTTGCCGGGTTGCTTTTCGAGCACCTGCTTGAGCTTGACCTTGGGGTCGCTCGAGACCATCTTGGACAGGCGCTGGCCCATGTAGACCGGGTAGTCCAGGACGCGCGCGGCGTCGTTGATGGCCTGCTTGGCCTTAATGGTCGAGTAGGTGATGACGTGGGTGACCTTCTCGGGGCCGTAGAGCTGGCGAACGTGCTCCACGACCTCGAGGCGCCGCTCATCGTCGAAGTCCATATCGATATCGGGCATCTCGGTACGCTGCGGGGACAGGAACCTCTCGAACATCAGGCCGTTCTCGAGCGGGTCGAACGCGGTGATGTTCATGGCGTAGGCGACGATAGCGCCGGCGGCCGAGCCACGGCCGGGGCCGACGCCGATGCCGTTGTCCTTGGCCCATTGCACGTACTCGGCAACGATCAAAAAGTAGGCGGCAAAGCCCTTGTCGCAGATGACCTTGTATTCGTACTCAAAGCGCTCTTTGATGTTGACGCCGCCGATCTCGCGCGTGGCCCAGTCGTCGCCGTAGTGCTGGCGCAGGCCCTTCTCGCACTCGCGGCGGAACTGGCTCTCGTGCGTCTCGCCGGGATCGAGCAACGGGAAGCGCGGCAGGATGATGGAGTCCCAGTCCAGCTCAACGTAGCACTTGTCGGCGATCTCGAGCGTGTTGTCGCAGGCCTCGGGGCAATACGGGAACATCGCCCGCATCTCCTCCTCGGTCTTCATGTAAAACTCCGAGCCGGTCATGCGCATGCGGTTGGGGTCATCGACCTTGGCGTTCATGCCAATACACATGATGACGTCCTGCACGGGCGCATCCTCGCGGCGCAGGTAGTGGAAGTCGTTGGTGGCGATGACCTTGACGCCCACCTGCTTGGCGATATCGATGAGCGTGCGGTCCATCTGCTCGTCGGTCAGGCCGTTGTCGGTGGTGATGCCGTGTTCCTGGATCTCGATATAAAAGTCGCCGGGGTCGAAGGTGTCGCGGAAGGTCTCGGCCCACTTGATGGCGCCTTCCATGTCACCGCGGTCGATGTACTTGGGAATGATGCCCGCGATGCAGGCACTCGTGCAGATCATGCCCTTGGCGTGGCGGCGTAGGTTATCGAGCGTCACGCGCGGCTTGTAGTAAAAGCCCTGCACGGCGGCCTCGGAGACCGTCTGCATCAGGTTGACGTAACCCCCCTGGTCCTTGGCCAGGAGGATCATGTGGTAGAGCTCGGGCTTGTGGTCGCGGGCGAGTGTCTCGTCCGGCGTAAAGTAAACCTCGCAGCCAAAGATGGGCTTAATGACCAGGGGCGGCTTGAGCTCGTCGATGTTGCCCTTCTCGTCCCACATGGCCATGTCCTTGACGTACTGGGCGTGCTCGCGCGGGTTTGCCTCGGGATCGGGCTCCACCAGCTCGTCGCGGCGGTCCTTTTCCAAGAAGGCCTTGTCGTGGCTCCACGTTTTGTACTCGGGCGTGTTGTGGTTGACGGCGTCGCAGGCCAGCGCCAGGTCGGGCACGCCATACATGTAGCCGTGGTCGGTAATGGCCACGGCGGGCATGCCCAACTCAACGGCACGGTTGACCATATCCTGGATACGGGTTGCGCCGTCGAGCATGGAGAAAACAGTGTGATTGTGCAGATGGACGAATGCCATGTGATGAGCTCCGATGCGGGTTCGTGTTCTGACTGAACGATTTTACCCCACGGCACGGACAGCACCCGAACCTAGCCAAACCCACACGGGTAGCTAATCACCCGAACCTAGCCAAACCCACACGGGTAGCTAATTTGGGACCTTCAAAAAGGGGAATGAGGGCATCCCGATATATCGAGTATTGCTGGAACCCCGGCGATGCGCGGAATGATTTGTGACGAATAGTCATGTCCATCAAGAAGGCTCGACGCTTCGGGCAGCTCGTCAATCGATATATCAATTCTTGGAGATCTGTATTCCTACCATTTTTAATGAAACAACGGCGGTAATTGCTATCGCGATTGCGCCAATAACACCGAGCGCTATCTGAATGGGATATAACCCCAACACATATCCAAATATGGAGAAAAACATTGCAGAAAAGAGAGCCCTTACCAGAGACGCGACGGAAAGGATCGTCGCGCGGAGATCGTCCGCTATCGCGTCTTGGATTAAGTTTTCCGAAGTGATGTACACCACTTCTGGGAGAAAACAAAGCACCATGCTAAGGCCAAACAAACACAGCGGATTTGAAGCGAACCACGGAAGAATCATGAAAAGACCGGCCTCGATTAGCATCGAGCCGAGCATGGTATTTCTTTTCCCGAAACGCGATGAGAAGAAATCTGCTGCAATGTAGGCCGTCGCATTTCTGCATAGGATGCACCGAAAAAGATTCCTATTATGGAGACGGGAGCATCAAATGCGTCGAATACCAACTGATTCAAGTTGTAATAACTCCCATAGAATCCATCGAGCATGCTTGTGCCGATTAGAAGAAGCAACACCGCAAAAGCGGATTCTCCAACACGCCAGGTTTCGCGTCTGAAGACCTTGGCTACGTCAAACCTTCTCATCTCAGAGCTTTCAGAACGGGTCGCTTCCGTCCTCTCAATGGGATACAGAAGGAAAAGCTGCAGGAGATAGAAAACGGAGACGCATACGTAGAGGGCGCTCCAAGATACTTGGGCAATGAATGATCCAAGTACGATTGCCACTCCCGTCGCGATTGATTGCGCGGCAAGCAGCCGAGCGTTGATGGTGAGGAAGCGCTCTCCTTGACCGGCATTTCGGGCAATTTCATATAAAAGTGCTTGTTCGGATCCCGATTGAAGGGAGTAGGCGAGTGCCTCAACAAGGGAAAGCGCGACGAGAAAGGGGCCTGAGAGCAACAGCATGCCAGCCGTATGGAAGAAAAGCAGCAGCACGCCCACTTGAATCGAGAACTTCTTTCCAAAGAAATCGCCTATCAGCCCTGTTGGCAGCTCGAGGACGACCGTTGCAATGTTAAACAGGGCTTGATAAAGCGCGATTTCCGTGACAGACATTCCTTTCTCCGCAAGGAAAAGTAGAAACACTCCCCGATTTAAAACAAATCCCGCGAGAACGAAAAAGGCGGAATAGATGTGCAGCTGCGCAGTGGCATTCTTATTCATTTGGCACTTCCATCAACTAATTATGTCAGGCCACTCGCTACTGACTCGAAGCCTGAAGTGTTCACAGTTGCTGTGGAGAGCGGTAAAGCTTTTGAACAGGGTATCAATGGAATACATCCGAAGCGTTTTCGGCAGCATCATCGGCGAAGGCGGGATTAGCCTTTACACGGCGCTCACCCTCGATGTATTTGACGATTTGATCAATCGTCTGGTTGGCGTGGCTCTTGAGCTTGCGCTCATAGAAGAAGAGGCCGAGCTTGCCGCGCGTGCCAGACGTGTTGCCACCCACACCCTGAAAATCCTCGGTATAGGTGAGCTCGCAGGCACCATCGCCAGCAGGTACAGCCTCATAGCGCATGGTATTGATGCCCGCCGCATACTGAAAACGGACCTCATAGAGGCACGGGTAGTCAAAGTGCTTGATCTTAACCTTGATCGCCGTGCCCTTGGCCTTGCCTTTTGCGGACTGGGCGCGTTTCTCGTACTTATAGCCATTGAGCTTGTTGCGGCTGGGACGCTTGCCCGTGGCGTTCTCGATATCCTGCATGATGGACCCCGCCAGAGCGTCAAAAAGCTCCTCCGGCGTCACCTTAAGCGTTTTGGTGAGCTGCATGATGGCTCCTTATTCGTTTGAACCGTTCGAGCCATTGTACCGCCCCAGGCTCTCCCATGCGTTGCGGTGAAATACGGACTGTTTGGCGGCTTTTTTGGCCAAAACAGTCCGTATTCCACCGCAAGTTATCTGAGGGCTAGAGGTTGTAGGTGACTACTTGGGGTTCGGCGGGATTGACGAAGAGAGTCGGATCGACCTGCTCCACGCGGACAAACTTGACGGTCACGGCCTCAAAGCCCGCCTTGTGTAGAACATCAGCGTAGACGCGCGCCTGCAGGGCGTGCTTCTCCTGCAGCTGTTCCGGTGTCTCGTCCGGTGTGCCGCCCGTCTTGTAGTCGATGACCAGCGCGCATGACGAATCCGCCGGGTTCGTCGCCAAAGCGTCGATGGCGCCCTCGGCATAGGCACCGTAGCGAGCGATGTCCTCGTCCTCGCAGCCCAGCGAAAAGAACGGCACCTCGGCGCGAACGCACGGCCACGCGAGCAGGTCGGCACGAACAGCCGACTTGAGCCAGCGGTCCAGGGCGACGTCGAAGCGTTCGCGCTGCTCCGGCGTCAGGCACCACAGGCGCGCCAGCGCATCGGCACGCTCAGCGGGCAGCGCATCGGCACCCATCTCGATGAGCCACTGGCAGGCGGCGTGGAAGGCCGAGCCCAGCGCCATGGGGTTGCCGGCGAGCTCAACGGCGACCACGTCTGCATCCGTCATCTCGGAACCATCCGACTCCGCATCATCGCCGGCCTCGTCCATGGGCACGCGTGCCTCGGCGGCACGGTCCTCGGACTCGGCATGCAGCGCCGCGGCAATTGACGAGTAGCTGTACGAATCGCGCTCCGGATACGGGCAGGTGCCCATGCGCACGCCCGCCGCCTGGGGATACACGAGCTCAAACGCATCGGGATCGGGGTCGGCAGGACCGGGGACGATTGTACTGGCCGAATCGTCGGCAGTATCTGTATCGACATCGCCGCGAACAAGCCTGCCCTCGGCATCCAGCGAAGCGTTGGCCTCAAACGCCTGCTCGCCAAAGGTAAAGTTCGCGAGCGAAATGAACTCGTAGTCGCCCGGCTGGGAGTTGTCGAACACCAGACGGTCGGCATCGAGCTGCGGCATGTCCAGAGCGTCGGTCGGCAAAATACGGCGCAGCACGTCGTAGGTCAGATCGGTCTCGACGTCGAAGGCCGGCGCCGTCACCTTGCCACGGCTCACGCCGACATCCATCGCCAAGATCACCAGCTCGCGCGCACGCGTCATGGCAACATAGAGCAAGCGGGCCCGCTCCTCGAGCGAAAGCTGCAGGTCGTCGTTGCGCAGGTGAACGAATGCCTCGGCGGGAGAACCCGTCGCGCAGACATCCTCCATGAGCTCCGGCGGCAGCCACAGCGACGTGCCCTTGCCCTTAAACGCATGCTCAAACTGCTTTTTGACGTCATCGCCCTTCACAAAGGTCCCATCGGCAAGCTTAACGCCATCAAAACGAGCTGGCAGTGCCACGACCCGCGCTCCGCCCTCGACACGCCCCATCTGAGCCGCACCGGACGGCTTGCGCACGCCAAAGCACTCGGCGACCGCCACGACCGGATATTCCAGACCCTTGGAGGCATGAACCGTCATGATGCGCACCGCGCCGTCGCCCTCCTCGTTGAGGGCACCCGGGGCTTCCTTGCCCGCCAAGAAGCGGTCGAAGGCCAGCGCGATGGAACGCGGCGAGTTGCCGAACTCGGCCTCCGCCTCGGCCACGGCGTCGAGCGCCTTGAGCACGTTGGCGGCAATGGCCTTGCCCTCGGGACCGCGCTGTGCCAGACGCACAAACCAGCCGGAGGCGTTGACCACGTCGCGCGCGATGGCGGCGAACGAATCGCGGCCCACGCGACGAAGCGCATACCGCAGCACCTCGCGGGCGCGCGTCACGAGCGGCAGGTCTTGCAGACCCGGCACGTCGAAATCACTCATGATGCCCGCGTCGATATTCCGGCGCGAGGTCTCCCCCGTCTCGCTATCGAGCTTGGTCGCCAGCGCCAGGAACTCCTGGGCGCCGAGCGCAAACATCGGCGAGGCGAGCAGCGGCATAAGGCCCTGCGCCGTATCGGCCGGATTGGCGAGCGCGCAAACCAGGGCGCGCACCGTCTGCACCTCGGCAGCCTCGGCAAAGACCGAGCCGCCCGCGATGACGCAGTCGAGCCCCTGATCGCGGAAGGCCTGGGCGTAGACGTCTGCGTTGGTCATGCGGCCCAGCAGCAGCACCATGCCGCCCTGGGGCTGGCCGGCATCGGCAAGCGCGCGGAATCGCTCCGCGATCGCACGGGCCTTGGCCTGTGTGCGCTCCTGCGTACTGCCGCCGGCAACAAAGAGCGCCTGACGACGCGAAGCGTCTGCCACCAGCGTGTCCTTACGGCCGTCGCTCGCCTCAAGATCCAAAAAGCCCTGCATCAGACCGCCGTCATCGCCGTCGAAGACGCGTGCCACGTAACGCAGCACCTCGTCATGGCTGCGGAAGTTGCGCACGAGTTTAACGAGCTCGCCAGCAGGGGCGTCGGCCACGGCAGTCGCCTCGGACGCGACAGACGAGCCCACCTTGCGCTCCTGGCGACGGAACACCTCGACCTCGGCGCCACGGAAGCGATAGATGGACTGCTGCGCATCGCCCACGGTGCACAGCGCGCGCTCCCCCGTACCCGTCAGGTAGCGGATCAGATCGACCTGCATCTGGTCGGTATCCTGGAACTCATCGATCATGACCATCTTAAAGCGGCCCTCGTACGCAGCACGGATGGCAGGGTAATCGCGCAGGGCCTCGTAGGCCATGCGCAGCAGGTCGTTGTTGTCGAGGGCGGACTGGCCGGCCTTGAGCGCGCGGTACTCAGCCTCTACAGAGCGGGCCAAGCCCACCAGCGCATCGAGCGCCGGGCCACCGCAGGCAAGCACGATATTGATAAACGCATCGGCGGCCTCGGCCTTGAGCAGCTCGACCTGCTCCTTAGGGAATGCCTTGCTCGCGCGCGGCATGGCGCACGACATCATGAGTCGCGCCGCATCGGCCATGGTCTTGCCGCTCGCCTCGAACGCGTCGATGGCCTCGAGCGCCGCCTGCGCCTTCTCGGTCGCGGCCTTGCTTGCGCCCAGCGCCGCGCGATAGGCATCGGCGAGTGCCGAGGTGTCGGCCTGGCCGCGCGCCACGCGCACGTCGTCCATACCGCCCGGCAACTGACTCGACAGCTCCAGCAGGTCGCGCACCAGACCCTTGATGGTCGTACCGGCGCCAAAGGAACCGCCCTCGCCCGCCATGGGATACCAGGCGTAGAGGCTTTTAAGCGAAGCGGCGAGCTCGGGGGCAGCATCGGGTGCCGTCGCGCGGGCCAACACATGCTCAACAGCCTGATCCATGAGCTCGTCGGTATCGGTGAGCACCGTGAACTCGGGGTCGATGCCCAGCTCCAGCGCGTGCGCGCGCAGAATACGCGAGCACATGCCGTGAATGGTCGAGATCCATGCGTCGTCGACGGTCAGTGCTTCCTCGTCCATGCCCTCGTCGATAAGCGCACGGCGCACGCGGTCGCGAATCTCGGCCGCGGCGTCCTTGGTAAAGGTGATGGCGAGCACCTGGTCCAGATGCTCGACGAACGGGCCGGATTCGGGCGAGAGCGCGTAGACGATGCGGCGCGTGAGGGTAAAGGTCTTGCCCGAACCGGCGCCCGCCGAGACAAACAGCGGACGGTCGAGCGTTTTGACGATCTGCAGCTGTTGCGGCATCAAAGTCGAAAGATCCATGGTCTACACGTCCCTCCTTACAAACGTTCCTTCGTGGTTATACGAGCAGCGCGCATGCGCGGCCTGAGCTGACGTCGGGTCGACAGCAGCGACGTTGCCTGCCTCGAGCTCGCGCAGGCGCTCGGCGATGCCGGCCTCCACGCGATCGAGCAGCGCATCGAAGTCCATGTTGCCGCCCTCACCGGGAAAGCCCTTCTTAAGCCCCGGGATGCGGCCGTCGCCACGCTCCTCCTCGAGCAGCTCGGCACTCGCGGCGCCTCGCAGCGCCGGTTTGCCGCCCTTGGTCGAAAAATAGAGCGCCGCGCGGGTATCCAGATCCAGCGCCCGGCGCATGGCCTGCGCATAGATAAGCGTCTGGGTATGGGGCGGCAGCCACCGCGGGTCGTCGATGGCGGCCTCGCCCGATTCCTCGTCGCGCACCGTGGGGTCGGCGAGCTTAAACTCCTCAACGCCCGTGCGGTGCTTGTAGTCGATCACCACGGCGCGGTTCTCGGCATCCACATCCACGCGGTCGATGCGCCCGCCGAGCGGCCAGCCGGCATACTCAACGTTAAGATCGTTAAAGGCAAACTCAAGGTAGCGCGGAGCAAAAGGAGTCAGCGCCTCGGCTTCATAGGCAAGCACGCCCTCCAGCTGCGGCAGAATCTCGGCCACCTGGCGCTCCTCCACCGCAGAGAGCGGCACCAGCGGGCCCTCCGTGCCTCGCTTGCCGGCGTGCTCGGCCAACGTCTCGTCAAAGACCTCGCGCAGCAGCTCCTGAGCGCGCGGCAGATTCTCGGGCGTCACGCGTTCCATGCCCTCCTGGGGCAGGCGGGCATGCAGGTGCTCCAGCACGTCGTGGACAAAGTTGCCCTTCTCCATGTTGCCAAAGCCCGCGTCGATGGACTGGGGCTTCACGCGATACGACACGAACCAGCACAGCGGGCATGTCGAGTACGCCTCAATCTGCGAGGCAGACGTCAGGCGCGGCACGAGCGGCGCGTTCTCGTCCTCGCCATCGCGGCGGCGCAGGACCAGGTACGGCACAGCCGCCTCACTCAAATGCTGAGGAGCCTCGCACGCGACGCGCTTGCACTCGGTGCCCTCGCCGGCCGCTGGATCAAAATCGGCGACGATACCGCCCTCGCCCACGCATGTCACCTGGGCGGCGCCGGCAGCCTCGGCGTGCGCCCGCAGCTCGGTCCACACGGCAGCCGGGTAGCACTCGCGTGCCTGGCGATCGTGCGTCACGCGGG
>OLRR01000600.1_pt1 | contig 27731 bp, 28 predicted proteins | sample 1671941 | NCBI WGS metagenome assembly OLRR01 (sample SAMEA3136628, study PRJEB25190) | human gut metagenome
CCTGTTTACCTCTTTCTCAGGAAGTTTAGTCTCCAGGATTCCCGGGGCGGTTCACTTAAGCTACGTCGGCCACATGAGTGCACTTCCATGATAACAGGTATTCCTGTCAGCATAACGAAGCCGGTTACCTTCCCTTCCTCCTGCATTTCCTGTCAGAATGACTGTACAGCGCGCAGATTGCCTTTTTATTGACCACCTTAATATACCATTATAAACTTCTTTTTATCATGTTATTATCACCTTATTATGTTTAATTTTTAAGCAACCGGAGAAAGAGGATGGTTCAGAAAATTTTGTCGGATAAGGTTATGAATGAAAGAACAAATGCGTATTACTCTTATTATCTTGGAGAGCGTAATATCTCCGTACTGCCCCTTAATGTTTATGATCCCCCGGAACGTTTTATCGCTTACATAAAAAAAAACAGAGAAAATCTGAACATCACACTTTCAGATTTTGAACTTGAACAAATCATTTCTGGTATGCGTCTGAAGGCACTGGCCTCCCTGGTGCCCCTGGAAAAAATATCCTGGATCGCGGGCAGTGAACGCGCATGCTTATTTTCCTGGCATCTGTTGATGCAGTTTATCCAGAATAACAGGACAAAAATAAGCGCAGACTTGCTTCAAAAGAATAAACTGTATCTTAAAGAAGAGTATTTAGAAGGGAATGCCTTCCCGTCGGACTCATCGACACAGTTCAGACAAATACTCAGAGTTCTCGATATTCTTTCTGATAAGAATTTGCGGGATGAGTGGATAATCCAGACCAAAGACAGATGGATGCGGGCATTTAAATCAAAGAGTCCTTTCAGTTACCTCCTCCCGGAGAACGAACATGAATGCATATGGACATGGAATTATTTGAAGGGAAAAAATATTGCACTGGAAAAACTGGCCAGTTTTCCTGGTTCTGCTGATATTTACCACGCAATTCACCTTTCATTTGACATATGGGTTACCTGTCCACTCACCTCACCTGACGATATAAAAAATTTCAGAAACAGTTTCAATAAGGCCAAGGCGCAGCGCAAGTACAAAAAAATGCAGGAAGATAAAGTCAATGTACAGTTTTTTCTTGACGCAGAAACCAGGGCGCAGCTCAAAGAATTATCGAGGGTCAGAAGACTCAGTACCGGCGAAATGCTGCATGACCTGATTGTTGAAGAGTATAAAAGGTACCGACATTCCAGATAATTTCAGACATATATTATCTCCGTGAGTCCCCCGCCACCTTTCCGGTGTGCGGGGTTTTGTCTTTTTTCACCGGGAATACATGTATGAATCCGTCTGATGCCATTGAGGCAATTGAAAAACCGCTCTCCTCCCTGCCTTACTCACTTTCCCGTCACATCCTGGAACATCTGCGCAAACTCACCAGTCACGAACCCGTGATTGGCATTATGGGTAAAAGCGGGGCCGGTAAATCCTCACTCTGTAATGCACTGTTTCAGGGGGAGGTCACCCCGGTCAGTGATGTTCACGCCGGCACCCGGGAAGTGCGGCGCTTCCGTCTGAGTGGCCACGGTCACAGCATGATTATCACTGACCTGCCCGGGGTGGGCGAGAGCCGGGACAGGGATGCAGAGTATGAAGCCCTGTACCGTGACATTCTGCCTGAACTTGACCTGGTACTGTGGCTGATTAAAGCCGATGACCGTGCCCTGTCTGTGGATGAGTATTTCTGGCGACACATCCTGCACCGGGGACATCAGCAGGTGCTGTTTGTGGTGACGCAGGCCGACAAAACGGAGCCCTGCCATGAATGGGATATGGCCGGCATTCAGCCTTCTCCCGCACAGGCACAGAATATTCGCGAAAAAACGGAGGCGGTATTCCGTCTGTTCCGGCCCGTACATCCGGTTGTTGCCGTATCGGCCCGCACCGGCTGGGAACTGGATACGCTGGTCAGTGCGCTCATGACAGCACTTCCCGACCATGCCGCCAGTCCCCTGATGACCCGCCTGCAGGACGAGCTGCGCACGGAATCTGTCCGCGCTCAGGCCCGTGAACAATTTACCGGTGCGGTGGACCGAATATTTGACACGGCGGAGAGCGTCTGTATTGCCTCTGTTGCACGCACGGTTCTGCGTGCCGTCCGTGACTCGGTGGTCTCTGTTGCCCGCGCTGTATGGAACTGGATTTTCTTCTGAACAGTCTGCCAGGGGAAATGCCTGATTACATTGCGTTAACCAACTGAAAACATGATACACCCCCCTCATATCCACCTCTTTCTCTTGCGTGACTGCCTTGCTGTTAATAGAATAAAACGATCGATAAAACAGGTATCGATCGTTGCTATCGATCGTTTATAGTGGTTAATGGCCTGCGAAAAGGCAGTTGAATCTCTTCATCATGCAGAACGGAATTGCACACAACGGACTGATACTTCTCTGGCGGATGAGAGAGGGGAAGCATTTATGTCCGGGAAAAAACACTTTATCTGACCATGCTGTTTTGTACCTGCCGGTATCCACATTTGTGGGTACCGGCTTTTTTATTCACCCTCTGTAAGGAAAAGCTGATGAAACGACATCTGAACACCAGCTACAGGCTGGTATGGAATCACATTACGGGCACCCTTGTGGTGGCTTCCGAACTGGCCCGCTCACGGGGAAAACGCGCCGGTGTGGCGGTTGCACTGTCTCTTACTGCTGTCACGTCAGTCCAGGCGCTGGCTGCTGACACGATTGTACAGGCGGGTGAAACCGTGAACGACGGAACACTGACAAATCATGACAACCAGATTGTCTTCGGTACGGCCAACGGAATGACCATCAGTACCGGTCTGGAGTATGGGCCGGATAACGAGGCCAATACCGGCGGACAATGGATACAAAATGGCGGTATCGCCAACAACACTACTGTCACCGGTGGTGGTCTTCAGAGAGTGAATGCCGGAGGAAGCGTTTCAGACACGGTTATCAGTGCCGGAGGCGGACAGAGCCTTCAGGGGCAGGCAGTGAACACCACTCTGAACGGCGGTGAGCAGTGGGTACATGAAGGCGGGATTGCAACGGGTACCGTCATTAATGAGAAGGGCTGGCAGGCCGTCAAATCCGGCGCAATGGCAACCGACACGGTTGTGAATACCGGCGCGGAAGGGGGACCGGATGCAGAAAATGGTGATACCGGGCAGTTTGTTCGCGGAAATGCCGTACGTACCACTATCAATGAAAATGGTCGTCAGATTGTGGCTGCTGAAGGAACAGCAAATACCACTGTGGTTTATGCCGGCGGCGACCAGACTGTACATGGTCACGCACTGGATACTACGCTGAATGGGGGGTACCAGTATGTGCACAACGGCGGTACGGCGTCTGGCACTGTTGTAAACAGTGACGGCTGGCAGATTATCAAGGAAGGTGGTCTGGCGGATTTCACCACCGTTAACCAGAAAGGCAAACTGCAGGTGAACGCCGGTGGTACCGCCACACATGTCACCCTGAAACAGGGTGGAGCACTGGTCACCAGTACTGCGGCAACGGTTCTTGGCAGCAACCGTCTGGGCAATTTCACGGTGGAAAACGGTAAGGCTGACGGCGTTGTTCTGGAGTCCGGCGGTCGCCTGGATGTACTGGAAGGCCATTCAGCGCAGAAAACACGGGTGGATGACGGCGGAACCCTGGCAGTGTCTGCCGGTGGTAAGGCAACAGGTGTCACCATGACATCCGGTGGTGCCCTGATTGCAGACAGTGGTGCCACTGTTGAGGGGACCAATGCCAGCGGTAAGTTCAGTATTGATGGCACATCCGGTCAGGCCAGCGGCCTGCTGCTGGAAAATGGCGGCAGCTTTACGGTTAATGCCGGAGGACTGGCCAGCAACACCACTGTCGGACATCGTGGAACACTGATGCTGGCTGCCGGGGGAAGTCTGAGTGGCAGAACACAGCTCAGTAAAGGCGCCAGCATGGTACTGAATGGTGATGTGGTCAGTACCGGCGATATTGTTAACGCAGGGGAGATTTACTTTGACAATCAGACAACACCGGATGCCATACTGAGCCGTGCTGTTGCAAAAGGCAACGCCCCGGTAACGTTCCATAAACTGACAACCAGTAACCTCACCGGTCAGGGTGGCACCATCAATATGCGTGTTCGCCTTGATGGCAGCAATACCTCTGACCAGCTGGTGATTAATGGTGGTCAGGCAACCGGCAAAACCTGGCTTGCGTTTACAAATGTCGGAAACAGCAACCTCGGGGTGGCAACCACCGGACAGGGTATCCGGGTTGTGGATGCACAGAATGGCGCCACCACAGAAGAAGGTGCGTTTGCCCTGAGTCGCCCGCTTCAGGCCGGCGCCTTTAACTACACCCTGAACCGTGACAGCGATGAAGACTGGTACCTGCGCAGTGAAAATGCTTATCGTGCTGAAGTCCCCCTGTATACATCCATGCTGACACAGGCAATGGACTATGACCGGATTCTGGCAGGCTCCCGCAGCCATCAGACCGGTGTAAACGGTGAAAATAACAGCGTCCGTCTCAGCATTCAGGGCGGTCATCTCGGTCACGATAACAACGGCGGTATTGCCCGTGGAGCCACGCCGGAAAGCAGCGGCAGCTATGGCTTCGTCCGTCTGGAGGGTGACCTGCTCAGAACAGAGGTTGCCGGTATGTCTCTGACGACAGGGGTGTATGGTGCCGCAGGCCATTCTTCCGTTGATGTTAAGGATGATGACGGTTCCCGCGCCGGCACGGTCCGGGATGATGCCGGCAGCCTGGGCGGATACCTGAATCTGACACACACGTCCTCCGGCCTGTGGGCTGACATTGTGGCACAGGGAACCCGCCACAGCATGAAAGCGTCATCGGACAATAACGACTTCCGCGCCCGGGGCTGGGGCTGGCTGGGCTCACTGGAAACCGGTCTGCCCTTCAGTATCACTGACAACCTGATGCTGGAGCCACAACTGCAGTATACCTGGCAGGGACTTTCCCTGGATGACGGCCAGGATAACGCCGGTTATGTGAAGTTCGGGCATGGCAGTACACAACATGTGCGTGCCGGCTTCCGTCTGGGCAGCCACAACGATATGACCTTTGGCGAAGGCACCTCATCCCGTGACACTCTGCGCGACAGTACAAAACACCGTGTGAGTGAACTGCCGGTGAACTGGTGGGTACAGCCTTCTGTTATCCGCACTTTCAGCTCCCGGGGTGACATGAGCATGGGTACAGCCGCCGCCGGCAGTAACATGACGTTCTCACCGTCCCGGAATGGCACGTCACTGGACCTGCAGGCCGGACTGGAAGCCCGTGTCCGGGAAAATATCACCCTGGGCGTTCAGGCCGGTTATGCCCACAGCGTCAGCGGCAGCAGCGCTGAAGGTTATAACGGTCAGGCCACGCTGAATGTGACTTTCTGATAATCAGGTCACTCTCCTTCAGGCCCCGGTCATCATGACCGGGGCTTTTTACTTTCAGGGAGCAACAGATATGCCGGGTTGTACATCACGTTTATTGCCCGAAGGCCCTTTCTCATGCGAACAGGCTGTTGCCGTCAAAACAGCTTACCGCAATGTGTTTACTGAAGATGACCAGGGAACATATTCCCGGCTGGTTATCCGTAATGCTGAAGGTCAGTTGCGCTGGTGATGCCGGAACACAGCTTAATACTCAGCTCGCCAGTTAAGGGCTTCTCAGACAATAAACGTCATTCATTTCACCCATCAGGCCGCGTCTTCTCCGGGAGACGTGGCTTTTTCATTTATTACACCAGTAAATCTTAACCACCGATAAGGAGCAAATTATGCGACTAGCCAGTCGTTTTGGTTATGCAAACCAGATACGCCGTGACCGTCCGCTGACACACGAAGAACTGATGCACTATGTACCCGGTATTTTTGGGGAAGACCGGCATACCTCCCGCAGTGAACGCTATACGCATATCCCCACCATCACCGTGCTGGAAAGTCTGCAGCGGGAAGGCTTTCAGCCGTTCTTCGCCTGCCAGACCCGTGTGCGCGACCCGGGCCGCCGGGGATACACAAAACACATGCTGCGTCTGCGGCGGGCCGGAGAGATAAACGGAGAACATGTCCCTGAAATTATTCTGCTCAACTCTCATGACGGTACCTCCAGCTATGTCCGGCTGATGAGCGTCACCCTGAACTGATGTTCCGTCACCCGGAAAACGAGTACGACTGGCTGAGCTCAGACGCCGCTGTGGATGAGGTCCTGCTCATCAACGAATACACCTTTACCGAAGCCGGTCTGCGCGCCGGCTGACCCGTCATCGTTAAACTATCATTCACCGATTTTCTGTGAGGATTTTATCGTGTCAGACACACTTTCCGGGACAACGCATCCCGATGACAATGACGACCATCCCTGGTGGGGACTACCCTGCACAGTGACGCCCTGTTTCGGCGCCCGTCTGGTGCAGGAGGGTAACCGGTTGCATTACCTTGCCGACCGTGCCGGTATCAGAGGCCGGTTCAGAGATGCGGATGCGTACCCTCTGGACCAGGCCTTTCCGCTGCTGATGAAACAACTGGAATTAATGCTCACCAGTGGTGAACTGAATCCCCGCCATCAGCATACCGTCACGCTGTATGCGAAAGGACTGACCTGCGAAGCCGACACCCTCGGCAGTTGTGGTTACGTTTATCTGGCTGTTTATCCAACATCCGAAACGAAAAAGTAAACCACCGGAATAACCCTCTACTCCGGCCTGGTGTTTTCACCACGCCACTGTCCCATTTTTTATCTCTGCATATCAGGAAAATCTTCAGTATGAAAACATTACCCGACACGCATGTACGGGAGGTATCGTGCTGCCCGTCTCTCGTCACCATCTGGCAGACACTGCTCACCCGACTGCTGGACCAGCACTACGGCCTTACGCTGAATGACACACCGTTCGCTGATGAACGTGTGATTGAACAGCATATTGAGGCAGGCATTTCACTGTGTGACGCGGTGAACTTTCTCGTTGAAAAATACGCGCTGGTACGTACCGACCAGTCGGGATTCAGCGCCTGTACCCACTCTCAGTTAATAAACAGCATCGATATCCTCCGGGCTCGCCGGGCAACAGGCCTGATGACCCGCGACAATTACAGAACGGTAAATAACATTACCCTGGGGAAGCATCCGGAGGCGAAACGATGAAACTGGCCCTGACGCTGGAAGCCGACAGCGTTAACGTGCAGGCGCTGAACATGGGGCGCATTGTCGTTGACGTCGATGGTGTTAATCTCGCTGAACTGATTAACAAGGTCGCTGAAAACGGTGATTCACTCCGCGTGGTGGATGAACGTGACTCTACCGAAACACCGGCAACTTATGCCAGCCCTCACCAGTTGCTGTAAGACAATGCAGTGATACAGGGTATAGTGCCATTAACCACAGAAACAGCACTGTTGTCCTGTATTAAGCAGGCAAGAGAAGATGTCCTTACCCTGCGCCATCTGCAGCTTCTGCACCAGAACCAGTGAATCTCACTCAACAGGCTTCATTTCCCCTGACGCCAGCCTGAATACAGCTGGCGTTTTCATTTATAAACAGAAAGGAAAACCGATAATAATGGAATGGACGCCCCTACCATGAAGCAACGGTAGGATATTACTGATAAACCTTCCAGTGGAGGTGCGTTATGGCCGTTTTAACGATTAGCATTGACCTGACAAAAAATGAATTCCAAATCCACGGTCTGGGTAGGAACAGAAAAATCTAAGCTCAGAAAACGGATTAAACGTTCCCTGATGCCCGTATTCTTCGCGAATATGTCTTCCTGTCGGATTGGGATGGAGGTCTGCGCCGGAGCGCGTCATTAGTGAGAATGCTGTCTACTTAGGGGCATAATGTCAGACTAATGCCCGCGATTTGTAAAGCCATATGTGAAAACAAACAAGAATGATATGGCTGCTGCCGAGGCCATCTGTGAAGCCGTTACCCGACCTAATATGCGGTTTGTCAGCATCAAGACGCCTGAGCAGTAGTCATTACTGTCTTTTCATCGTGCCCAAACGGGATTTGTTAAATCAAGGACTGCGCAGATAAACCAGATCAGAGGATTACTGGCTGAATTTGGCATCGTTCTCCCGCCCGACATTGTAGCATTCAGTCGTCATGTCCCTGCCCTGCTTGAAGACGCGGAAAACTGTTTAACAATGCCGTTCAGACAGCTGTCGTCCTATCTCTAATGAAAATGTGTAACAACTGAGCGTACACATTGAAACCATAGAAGCCGTGAGCAACGAACACGTCGGGAACGACGAACTGTGCAGGAAAATTGCCACCATTTCGGGGATTGCTATTCTTACCACCACTGCAATTGTCAGCACCGGGTAGTATCGGCTTCAAAAACCGGCGTCAGCTTGCTGCATGGCTTGGACTGGTTCCCCGACAGTGCTTCAGCGTAGGTAAAAACACGCTGGGGTCTATCAGTAAACGGGACGATGTCTATATCAGAACGCTACTGTTCCATGGTGCGAAGACAGTGTCAAACGCCAGAAAGGGCAGACAGGTCCAGGAAAGTTGGCTGGGCAGACCAGTCTCGCGGCGGAATAAAAATGTTGCCACCGTAGCGCTGAACAACAAAAATGCCAGAGTGCTCTGGGTATTGCTAACCAACGATAAAGAGATTTCACCAGAAGAAGTGATGGTAGCTGCATATATGTAAATGAAACTACTTCTGTCTGTTGAAAAATAAAACCAACCTACTGATTGCTAAGGATAAACAAGTATTAAAGGCCAGACTGATAAGACCGCGACTAAGTGAACCTGTATCTGACATGGCATAGCTTCGCTAATGTGTCAATCATGATTAGGACTAAATCTGTGAATTCCTTTAGGAAGCACGGACACAGGCCAATCTGAGTCCATATGTATGATTGGAATCTTACACAGATGACTTTTTGACACGGGGACTTGGCAAACAGGGGCGACCATGTATGTCAGATATGACAATCTCACTTCCGAAAGAAGTCAACGGGCACGTTATCTGTTCAACCAGAATCCGACACATTCTGGCTATACGAAAGAGCATACTTATGCAAATCTATATGCTTTTCCGGCAACAAGCAGGAATCTCAGCGCTGAGGCAGGAATTAGAGGTAAAAACGCCCTACCGGGCCATGAATCACCCGGTCATTGGAGTAGTAACCAAAGCAGATTTAGCCAGCATGGAACACATATCTTTGGTGAAATGTTGGTTACGGGAAGCTGGAGCGCACAACGTGTTAGTAACCAGTGCGGTTAATAACAATGGAGTTACAGAACTTTTTGCCTTGCTGCATACAGAAGAAGGCTGTTGCTAATTTCGATAGGTTCTCAGATGAGAATGATGACGGTGATACACAGATAAGAATCAATGAGCAATGAGGGTTGCCGGGCAACCCTCATTGAATAAAACAGGAATTACTTCGCTTCGCCGTTTTTCATTTCGCCCATAGCTTTCAGCTTTTTGGAGATATCGCGGCGTTCTTTGGAGAGCTCGGCATTTTTGATGATGTAATCGTCAACGCGATCTTCATAGTCACCTTTCATGCTGGCGATGATGCCCTGGATTGCTTCAACGCTCATCCCGGGCTTGATGTAATCGCTCAGGTTGTCCAGCAACAGGACGCGCTTCTGGTTGTCACGGATCTTTTTCTCAACGTCCTGAATTTCACGTTGCAGTTTGTTCTTACGACGGAACAGACGAACAAATTCCAGTACGTCCTGGAATGAAGGCTTGGTAGTTTCCATTTTTATACCCCTGATAATGTGAGAGTCGGATTCGTTTAAGCAACCGCTATTCGTTAGGGCCAACATTACTCATAGCTGCCGCAGATGACAATGCTTTTATCCCTTTTCACTATCATACCCTTTATCCTTGCTGAATCGAAGCAGCAGCAAGATGATTCTGAAGTTCAGGAATTATTTGCGCAAGGCCCGGCAAATCAGACTCGATAGCAACTCAAGCTGATGTGCCGTTTCCATGTTCAGCCACACATAACCATAGATTGGTGTTTCCACAACCTTCAGGTCATGGTGGTTATTCAGCAACTGACGCAGCTCTTCCACAGCATCGTTCAATTTTTCCGTATTGGCAAAAACCGGCTGCGGATTACCTTCGTACAGCGCATGAACAAGGCTCAGCAGTATTTGCTGCATCATGTGCTGGGTATCACGAAGTTTTTGCGCGTTCAATAACACGAAATGGCTGGGGCGCGTGGCCCAGTATGCATTGATTTGCAACTCCAGCATACAAACCAGATTGCGGTTAATGGTCTGGATACCTTCATATATCGATTTTGGAATACGGGTTTCTTTGCTGGCGGGCGCAATCAGCCCACGCATTTTCACGGCATCGGTCAGGAGTTTTTGTAGATGGCTTTCCAGACGTGGGCGTTCGAGTAAGTTCGGTGAGAATGCAGATTGATAGACCCGATTATACTCGGTCAGACTTTTCGCCAGTTGAATGCGCCAGTGGATGAACGCCCGTTGTGGCCAGATACCGGTAAACAACATTGCGAGTAAAGAGCCGAGGATCACATCGCCGCTTCGCCATAACGCCGTATCAATTTCACCTGTCGGGGAACCCACAACAATTGCCAGCGTCACCCCAATCAATAATCCTTGATACGGTTTCTTGCCCAGCGCCAGCCAACCGCAAAGAAACATAGCCGCCGCGCACCAGACTAACATCAGCGGTAACGAAATTAACTCCAGTTGCAGAGCGATAAGACCTAATATCGAACCCAACACCGTACCGCCAATACGTTCGAAGGCTCGAGGGACAACGTTACCCCAGAACGAGATGGGCCCCATAATCACCACCATGGTGACCAGCGGCCAGGTACTTTCCGGGATAGTAAACAGGCGGATAATGAGAAAAGTGAGCAGGAATGCCAGCGCGACCCGAGTACCATGCACAATGCGGTAATGGCGGTATACCCGGATTTCAAACGGGCTTAATGACTTATCGGCACGCACGCAGAAACTCCGTAATGAAGATTAAAAGCGCTCATAACTCATCTGTCGGCCAGAAGGCGCGCCTCTGAATTATCCGACGGACAAACCGGGAACAGTGTAATTTCCCGGCAGGAGCGAAAAAATTGAAAGGCGCATCTTACTCTTTTCGCTTTCAAAAAAAAGAGTGGTCATCGCGTTAACACACCGCCCTGAGATGAATTAGTGATGTTTTGGCTGCACCGCAACATACATTTCGATATCCCAGTACCCATCTTCCGCGCCATTGTTCAAATAAACCTCGAAGCAGGGCTTTGGTAACATTTCATAAGCACTGTCCTGCAAGAGGCTATTAAAGAACTGATACCAGGGTTTAGCAAAATCATCACCGACTACACGAGCTACCGCCACCGCATACTGACCACCTGAAATTTCTGTCAGAATGACGCCCTCACTGTTTTCGGGGAGCGTAAAGTAACCCGGCACCGTCACGACGGTGTCGCAGCGTAATTTTTCGGCGGGTGTTTCATCTGGATTGTCGTAATAGACAGCAACCCATTCCTTCGGCACAATATTTTTGTTATCTACCCACATCATCAACTGCTCAAAACCTTTCTTTACCGTCTGTTCCCACGGGCCAACGAGATGGAAACCTGCAACGGTACGTTTATCTTCCTGCTTAATCTCGTAGTTCATGACGCCTCCATTAATACTGTTTTTATATACAGTATAGTTGCAATATTAAAACCACAAGGAATGAGTGTTGATTATGCGAGCAGACTCGCACTCCTGCCAGTCTGCTGCAAAAGAAAGGTCAGGCCTTATGGTGGAAATAATCACTAAGGCGAGAAAACATGCTGCCTTCCCCGACAGATTCCAGGGTAACCAGCGGCCAGTGCGCCACCTGTTTATCACGGTCGTAAAGTTCAATTTCCCCTACCCGCTGATGGGCGCTAATTGGCGCGGTGAGCTCTTTACCATCAAGGGTATATTTGGCTTTGATATGTGGAATTTCGGCTTTCGGTAGCACCATCCAGAACTCTTGTTCCGTTCCCAGGTCGATATTTTCTTTATCGCCATACCAGATGCGTTCCGTTCCGACCTTTTTCCCACGGTGCAAAATTTGCACCGTAGTAAAGTTTTGTTGCCCCCAACGCAGTAATTTTCTTGCCTCTTCCTCACGACCTTTTGCACTGTCAGCCCCCATTACCACTGCAATGAGACGACGCTGCCCATCTACAGCCGAAGCAATGAGATTAAACCCGGCACCAGAAGTATGACCCGTTTTCAGGCCGTCAACATTCATGGTTTTATCCCACAACAACCCGTTACGGTTTTGCTGGGTGATACCGTTCCAGGTGAGACTTTTCTCACTGTACATATGATAAAACTCGGGCTCGCCGTGGATGATAGCGCGAGAAAGCACAGCTAAATCATAAGCCGAGCTATGCTGGCCAGGTGCATCCAGACCATGCACTGTTTCAAAATGCGTATCCTTGAGATGCAGCTTCTCGGCATAGTTGTTCATCATTTCAACAAACTGCCGTTGCCCACCGGCAATATAGTCAGCCAGAGCAACACAAGCGTCATTTCCGGAATCCACAATTAAACCACGGCTTAAATCACGTACCGATACGCGATCGCCCTCTTTCAAAAACATCAGTGAAGAACCGACAAACACCGGATTATCTTTCGCCCACGCATCGCGCCCCACGGTGACAATATCGTCTGGCGTAATGCGATGACTATCGATAGCGCGATCCACGACATAACCCGTCATCAGCTTTGTCAGGCTGGCGGGATTGCGCTGTTGATGCTCATTACCCGCGGTGAGGATCTGACCGGTGGTGTAATCCATCAATACCCAGGACCCGGCATGAATCTCTGGAGGCTGAGGTGAAAAAGGAATGTTTTCCGCCGCAAAACCAGACGATAAGTTAAAAACGAACAAAGAAGCAGCAATAATAAGACGGCGTTTCAACAGCAAACCCTCAGGAGTTTCAAATAGCTGTTCTTTTTACGGAAATACTTATGAACTGGCTGGAATAAAGTGCAAGAAAATGTGACTACCCTCTCATTTTTATCTGACATGATCTGTTGCCACTCGCTGCCAAATTGTGGCGCTAAAGCTGATTAGCACGGTGATATTTGATACTCTGGCAGACAGCAGAAATAACGGATTTAACCTAATGATGAATGACGGTAAGCAACAATCTACCTTTTTGTTTCACGATTACGAAACCTTTGGCACGCACCCCGCGTTAGATCGCCCTGCACAGTTCGCAGCCATTCGCACCGATAGCGAATTCAATGTCATCGGCGAACCCGAAGTCTTTTACTGCAAGCCCGCTGATGACTATTTACCCCAGCCAGGAGCCGTATTAATTACCGGTATTACCCCGCAGGAAGCACGGGCGAAAGGAGAAAACGAAGCCGCGTTTGCCGCCCGTATTCACTCGCTTTTTACCGTACCGAAGACCTGTATTCTGGGCTACAACAATGTGCGTTTCGACGACGAAGTCACACGCAACGTTTTTTATCGTAATTTCTACGATCCTTACGCCTGGAGCTGGCAGCATGATAACTCGCGCTGGGATTTGCTGGATGTTATGCGTGCCTGTTATGCCCTGCGCCCGGAAGGAATAAACTGGCCTGAAAATGATGACGGTCTACCGAGCTTTCGCCTTGAGCATTTAACCAAAGCGAATGGAATTGAACATAGCAACGCCCACGATGCGATGGCTGATGTGTACGCCACTATTGCGATGGCGAAACTGGTAAAAACGCGTCAGCCACGTCTGTTTGATTATCTCTTTACCCATCGTAATAAACACAAACTGATGGCGTTGATTGATGTTCCGCAGATGAAACCCCTGGTTCACGTTTCCGGAATGTTTGGGGCATGGCGCGGCAATACCAGCTGGGTGGCACCGCTGGCGTGGCATCCTGAAAATCGCAATGCCGTAATTATGGTGGATTTGGCAGGAGACATTTCGCCATTACTGGAACTGGATAGCGACACATTGCGCGAGCGTTTATATACTGCAAAAGCCGATCTTGGCGATAACGCCGCCGTTCCGGTTAAGCTGGTGCATATCAATAAATGTCCGGTGCTGGCCCAGGCGAATACGCTACGCCCGGAAGATGCCGACCGACTGGGAATTAATCGTCAGCATTGCCTCGATAACCTGAAAATTCTGCGTGAAAATCCGCAAGTGCGCGAAAAAGTGGTGGCGATATTCGCGGAAGCCGAACCGTTTACGCCTTCAGATAACGTGGATGCACAGCTTTATAACGGCTTTTTCAGTGACGCAGATCGTGCAGCAATGAAAATTGTGCTGGAAACCGAGCCGCGTAATTTACCGGCACTGGATATCACTTTTGTTGATAAACGGATTGAAAAGCTGTTGTTCAATTATCGGGCACGCAACTTCCCGGGGACGCTGGATTATGCCGAGCAGCAACGCTGGCTGGAGCACCGTCGCCAGGTCTTCACGCCAGAGTTTTTGCAGGGCTATGCAGATGAATTGCAGATGCTGGCACAACAATATGCCGATGACAAAGAAAAAGTGGCGCTGTTAAAAGCGCTTTGGCAGTACGCGGAAGAGATCGTCTAATTTGAAGCCTCCGCCGCTGGTACGGCAGAGGACAATGTTGAGTCAGGCTTTTTGAACGGTGATGCTCCACGCTGCATCGCCAATCTGCTGATAATCGGTGATGGCATGTCCTTCTTCTGCCGCCCACTGTGGGATTGCTTCAGTTGCCTGGGTGCAATCAAACTCAATTACCAACTCATCGCCGCTGGCCATTTCTGCCAGTGCTGCTTTTGCTTCTATGAGTGGAAACGGACAGACCTGCGTCACCACATCCAGCTTTTTAATCGCCATCTTTACACCTTACTTAATTTGCCGCAGCAGTCGCCAGTCGCGCCTTACGCTGCGGTCGAACATACACAAGCCAGGACGCAGTCCAGACTCCGAGAATCATAAATACAAGGCCAATCCAGCCCTGCCAGGTCATCATTGCAGTCATAACCAGTCCATTACCGATAGAGCAACCACCTGCAATACTGGCACCGAAGCCCATCAGTACACCACCTAACCCGCTACGTAATGTTGTTTGTGCATCAGCTGCGCGAACGCGGAACTCACGGCTCGCTTTGGCTGCAATAAATGACCCCACGAAGATCCCTAACACCAGGAAAACGCCCCAGTTAATGTATTTCACGTCACCCGCGACCAGAAATTGCAGAATATTGGCCGTTGGGGAAGTGATTCCTAACCCAAACATGCGTCCGGTTGCTTCACTCAGGGGCCAGGCTAAAAGCGCAATCAAACCGATGAGTACAGCAGTGACAAAGGGATGCCAGCGTTTTTCAAACAGAATATGAGCGATCCCGGTTCGGCGCGGCGGTAAGGTCGCGACTTTGAGTTTTGGCTTCTTCAACTCTTTCATCACCACCCAGAGCGTTATCACCAGCAAAACGGCAACCAACGGCCACACAGACAAATTAAAAGTCTCAGCAATAGAGTTATGTTCAGTACTGTAGTGCTGCAAGGTTTGATTTAAACCACTGGCATGTGGAGAACGCATCACCGCACTCATCACCATATAAGTGAAAAGCGCGATCCAACTGCCGATCAATCCCTCACCCGCGCGATACCAGGTCCCGGTGGCACATCCACCCGCCAGAACAATTCCCAGCCCAAAGATATACCCACCTATAACAGTACCAAGCCACGGGAACGCCCCGGCTTCGTAAGTCAGTAGGCCCGCCTGAATTAACGCAAAAACCCCACACTTTGTACCGAAATTGCAATCAGCAAGGCGTAAAACATGCGATTATTTTTCGCGAGATACATATCGCGAAAACCACCTGTCAGGCAAAAACGCCCACGCTGCATGACAAATCCCAGCAGAGCACCACAAATTAGCCCGCTTAATATCATTGAAAACATAAATTAATTAACCAGATGAATGTTAATAGGGAAATTATTCATGACTGGTGGAATGCAGACCAATAACCAAATTCTCTAAATTAGAACAAATGGTTATTAATGAGGATGTCGATAAAAAAGAATAAAAAAACCGGAGCCAAATATTCATTCGACTCCGGTTTATTATTACAAAAGATGATTACGCTACGTCTTCGTACTGCGGAACCGGGTTACGGAAACTCTTGGTGACGCAAGCCAGGTAAATCAGACCGATAGCCGCCCAGATCAGACCCAGAACCATTGAGCTTTCTTCCAGGTTAACCCACAGCGCACCAACGGTCAGCGCACCACACATCGGCAGGAACAGATACTGGAAGTGATCTTTCAGCGTCTTGTTACGCTTCTCACGGATCCAGAACTGCGAGATGACCGACAGGTTAACGAAGGTGAACGCCACCAACGCACCAAAGTTGATCAGCGCTGTAGCCATTACCAGGTCGAAGTTGATTGCCAGCAAGGCAATCGCGCCAACCAGGATGATGTTCATCGCCGGAGTACGCCATTTCGGGTGTACATAACCGAAGAAGCTTTTCGGGAATACGCCGTCACGCCCCATTACGTACATCAGACGCGCAACGCCTGCATGCGCCGCCATACCGGACGCCAGTACGGTAATGGTGGAGAAGATCAGCGCACCAACCTGGAATGCTTTACCTGCAACATACAGCATGATTTCAGGCTGTGACGCATCCGGATCTTTAAAGCGAGAGATATCCGGGAAGTACAGCTGCAGGAAGTAAGTTGCAAAGATGAAGATCATGCCGCCAATCAGCGCGGTCAGGAAAATCGCACGCGGGATCACGCGCTCTGCATCTTTGGTTTCTTCCGACAGGTTGCTGATGCCGTCAAAGCCGGTAAAGGAGAAGCACAGGATTGTCGCCCCGGTAATCATCGGGATAACATGCGCATCGCCAGACCAGAACGGACGAGTGCTCGCCAGCGTACCAGCGCCTTCACCTTCAAATACGCCATAAACAACCATGCCCAGAATCACCGCGATCAGCACTACCTGCAACACGACGATTACAGTGTTGAAGTTCGCTACGGATTTCAGACTACGCAGGTTAAAGGCGGTCATAAAGGCCACCAGCGCCACCACAAACATCCACGATGGGATGGAAGGCACCAGAGCTTCAAAATAGATTTTCGCCAGCAGAATGTTGATCATCGGCGCGAACAGATAGTCGAGCAGAGAAGACCAACCCACCATAAAGCCGACAGTCGGGCTAATGGATTTCTGGGCGTAAGTGTATGCAGAGCCAGCAGAAGGATAGCGGCGAACCAGCTTCCCGTAGCTCAGAGCCGTAAACAGGATCGCAATCAATGCGAACGCATAGGCTGTCGGCACATGACCATCCGTGAGGCCTGAAACGATACCAAAAGTATCAAACAGCGTCATCGGCTGCATATAGGCAAGACCCATCATTACAACCGGAACTAACGTAAGCGTTTTACGCAATTCCACGCGAGAGGTGTTTGGAGTAACGTTATGCGACATGGTCATTCTCCTTTACGGTGATAACCGTCGCGTAAGCAAAAAATTGCCCCATTTTTTTGGATTCCTCAGCGACAACAACTGTCGATTTTTAGTAAATATCTATCCGGTACGAAGCCCGGCCTCTTGGTATGAATGATTGGTTTGAAGCAAAAAATAACCGACGCTGATGAAACGTCGGTTTTTAGTCATTTTTTGACAGCGGCGCATTGTGCCTAAATGGGGGGGAAATGACAAGAGAATGAGAGGCTTGTCATAATAATTTTTCTTTAAATGGCTGATTTTCCGTCATCAGATTTTGCATAAACACCGGCGATCGCACTATTTGCTAAAATTTCATCCCGCCACCAGCCGCTGGCAAGCCCTGCGGTCTGTTCATTCCAGCCAATCCAGACGGGTTCAAAGAGAGTTTGGGCGACCACTTTCTTCTCGATTAACGCGCCACTATCGAGAAACCGTTGCGCCAGATAACGGGGTAAATAGCCGCAGCCGAGGCCGCTAATTTGCAGCTCCAGCTTGGTTTTAAAATCGAAAACGGTAATGGCTTCTTGTTCGTCGAGAAGTTGTGAGGCCGTAGAAGCGCCTGCCTGCGCAGTATCCCCCACCACAATCGCCCGATATCGCTTAATAATACGACGGTTTAACGGCTCTTCTTCCAGAGCTAACGGATGATGAGGCGCGACCGCAAAGACTTGTTCCAGATCGCCCAACCGTGAAAAACCAAACTCACTGGAAGATGGTGGCTCATGCATCGCGCCAACAATAATATCCGCTCGCCCCTGAGTCAGGGCATCCCAGGAACCACCGAGTACGCCATTGATAAACTTCAGGCGCGTCACGCTATGATGTTGATAAAAAGCTTCAATCAGTGGCGCAAGCAGAGAAAAAGGAAACGTGTCGTCCACGCCAATCACCAGCTCGTTTTCCCAGCCTTCATGCAGTTTGATCGCCTGCTTTTCCAGTTCTCGCACGGTATGCAGAACTTCCCGCCCTTTCTCTAATAACATTTTTCCGGTACGGGTGAATTTAGCGCGGTGACCGCTACGATCAAGCAATTGAATATTAAGGTCGCTTTCCAGCTTGTGAACGGTGTAACTCAGAGCGGACGGCGTCTTATAGAGTTTGGCCGACGCCGCCGCAAAACTGCCTTCTTTTTCTAAGGCATCGAGGATCATCAACACATCCAGCAGTGGTTTCATACACGCCCCCTTGCAGTGCATGCGGCATCCTGCTGGCGTGATCGTTTACTCCAGCGGCATTACCAGCGGATCGGGATACTGGTATTCAAATCCCAGTTCATTACAAATCCGACTGCCATCAATAATCTTACCTTTGCCGCTGTCCAGACTATTTCTGAACTGCGGAGGCTCCAGCCCCAGTAAACGGGCCATCTGCGGATAGAAAACATTACGCGCAGGGTGAGCTGGCGCACATATATTATAGATGTGTCCGCCTTTAGGTGCCTGTAACAACAGAGTGATAGCGCCAATAACATCTTCTAAATGGACTAAATTAACACCATGTTCACCATCAGGCGCGGTTTTTCCGACAAAGAAGCGTCCGGGATGACGCCCCGGTCCGACCAGGCCCGCAAGACGCAGAATATCGACCGAAGTACCGGGTAAATTGTGCAGCCAGTCTTCGAGTTCTTCTAATACTCGTCCACTGTTGGTTACCGGATTACGCGGGGTAGTTTCTTTCACCATGCCTTGCGCATCGCCATAGACAGATGTTGAGCTGGTAAAAATAATTCGGGGAATACGATGGGCCAGCGCGCTATCCACTAACTCTTGTACCGCTTGTAAATAGAACTCATCGCCGGAGCCGCTACGACGTGCCGGAAGCGTAATGACCAGTGCATCGGCATCCATCAGGGCATCCAGATCGTCAGAATCGCAAACTAACTCAGGCTCCATGCGAAGCAGATAGCTATCAATGCCACTCATTCGGGCCGCTTCGACACCATCTTGTGTGGTTTTACTCCCGGTGACTTGCCAGCCTCGCGCTGAAAGTGACATCGCCAGCGGCATGCCTAACCACCCTAACCCGACAATTGCGACCTTTTTCATCCGTTATCTCCTGATACACCTTAGATCTATAAGGCTACGCTAGCGTATCAAAACTGACAATTCATTCTATGAATGAATCTGTTCAATAATGATAACGACATGCTGCAATGAGCAGTGAATCGTCGGTAACCGCGTATACCAGACGGTGCTCCTCTGTAATGCGTCGGGACCAGAAACCTGACAAATTATGTTTCAGGGGTTCTGGCTTCCCCTTACCTTCAAATGGCGTTCTGCGGGTATCTTTGATAAGTTCATTGATCTTTTTAACAATTCGCTTATCTGTTTCCTGCCAGTACAGATAATCATCCCATGATTCCTCAGACCAGATTAGTTTCACTCAATAATGTCCTTTTCTGTTCCTTTGCCTGATTTCAGGCTATCGATTGAGTCCATCAATCTCCGGGCGTTAGCGGGGGAACGCAGTAGATAAGCCGTCTCTTCCAGCGAGTTGTATTCTTCGAGTGACATCAGAACACAAGCCTCTCCATTCTGACGAGTAATAAGGATCGGGGCATGATCTTCAACGGCTTTCATCATTGTTGCCGACAAATTCTGACGCGCTTCGCTGTAGCTAATTGTACGCATGTCAATCTCCTCTTTTGTACAGTTCATTGTACAATGATGGGCGTTAATTAACTATTTATTAATTAGTTTGTAGATCAAGGTATTGTCAGTGAGACGAAAATCCAGGCTTCGCTATTTTTGGCGCCGTCAGCTTAGAGGACAGTCCTCTTAGCCCCCTCCTTTCCCCGCTCATTCATTAAACAAATCCATCGCCATAAAATATATAAAAAAGCCCTTGCTTTCTAACGTGAAAGTGGTTTAGGTTAAAAGACATCAGTTGAATAAACATTCACAGAGACTTTTATGATACGCGTTCAATTTAAACACCACCATCATCACCATCATCCTGACTAGTCTTTCAGGCGATGTGTGCTGGAAGACATTCAGATCTTCCAGTGGTGCATGAACGCATGAGAAAGCCCCCGGAAGATCACCTTCCGGGGGCTTTTTTATTGCGCGGTTGATAACGGTTCAGACAGGTTTAAAGAGGAATAACAAAATGACAGACAACACTCGTTTACGCATAGCTATGCAGAAATCCGGCCGTTTAAGTGATGACTCACGCGAATTGCTGGCGCGCTGTGGCATTAAAATTAATCTTCACACCCAGCGCCTGATCGCGATGGCAGAAAACATGCCGATTGATATTCTGCGCGTGCGTGACGACGACATTCCCGGTCTGGTAATGGATGGCGTGGTTGACCTCGGGATTATTGGCGAAAACGTGCTGGAAGAAGAGCTGCTTAACCGCCGCGCCCAGGGTGAAGATCCACGCTACTTTACCCTGCGTCGTCTGGATTTCGGCGGCTGCCGTCTTTCGCTGGCAACGCCAGTTGATGAAGCCTGGGACGGCCCGCTCTCCTTAAACGGTAAACGTATCGCCACCTCTTATCCTCACCTGCTCAAGCGTTATCTCGACCAGAAAGGCATCTCTTTTAAATCCTGCTTACTGAACGGTTCTGTTGAAGTCGCCCCGCGTGCCGGACTGGCGGATGCGATTTGCGATCTGGTTTCCACCGGTGCCACGCTGGAAGCTAACGGCCTGCGCGAAGTCGAAGTTATCTACCGCTCGAAAGCCTGCCTGATCCAGCGCGATGGCGAAATGGAAGAATCTAAACAGCAACTGATCGACAAGCTGCTGACCCGTATTCAGGGGGTGATCCAGGCGCGCGAATCAAAATACATCATGATGCACGCACCGACCGAACGTCTGGATGAAGTCATCGCCCTGCTGCCAGGTGCCGAACGCCCAACCATTCTGCCGCTGGCGGGTGATCAACAGCGCGTCGCCATGCACATGGTGAGTAGCGAAACGCTGTTCTGGGAAACGATGGAAAAACTGAAAGCGCTGGGTGCCAGTTCAATCCTGGTCCTGCCGATTGAGAAGATGATGGAGTGATCACCATGAGCTTTAACACAATCATTGACTGGAATAGCTGTACTGCGGAGCAACAACGCCAGCTGTTAATGCGCCCGGCGATCTCCGCTTCTGAAAGCATTACCCGCACCGTTAACGATATTCTCGATAACGTGAAAGCACGCGGCGATGACGCCCTGCGGGAATACAGCGCGAAGTTTGATAAAACCACGGTTACCGCGCTGAAGGTGTCTGCTGAGGAGATCGCCGCCGCCAGCGAACGCCTTAGCGACGAGCTAAAACAGGCGATGGCGGTGGCAGTAAAAAATATTGAAACCTTCCACACTGCGCAAAAACTGCCGCCGGTAGATGTTGAAACACAGCCAGGCGTGCGTTGCCAGCAAGTCACGCGCCCGGTAGCTTCAGTTGGGTTGTATATTCCTGGCGGCTCCGCCCCACTCTTCTCAACGGTATTAATGCTGGCAACTCCGGCGCGTATTGCGGGCTGTAAAAAAGTGGTGTTGTGCTCACCGCCGCCGATTGCTGATGAGATCCTTTATGCGGCGCAGCTGTGCGGTGTACAGGACGTGTTTAACGTCGGCGGCGCACAGGCCATTGCCGCACTGGCGTTTGGTACTGAATCTGTGCCGAAAGTGGACAAAATCTTCGGGCCGGGTAACGCCTTTGTCACCGAGGCAAAACGCCAGGTGAGCCAGCGTCTGGACGGTGCGGCGATCGATATGCCCGCAGGCCCGTCGGAAGTGCTGGTGATTGCTGACAGCGGCGCTACGCCGGATTTCGTGGCTTCTGATTTGCTTTCCCAGGCTGAACACGGCCCGGACTCACAGGTGATTTTACTGACGCCCGATGCTGATATGGCGCATCAAGTTGCCGAAGCTGTCGAACGCCAGCTGGCAGAACTGCCGCGTGCCGAAACCGCACGTCAGGCACTAAACGCCAGCCGCCTGATCGTGACTAAAGATTTAGCGCAGTGCGTAGAGATCTCCAACCAGTACGGCCCGGAGCACCTGATCATTCAGACCCGCAACGCCCGCGAACTGGTCGATGGCATCACCAGCGCCGGTTCGGTATTTCTTGGTGACTGGTCACCGGAATCGGCAGGTGATTACGCCTCCGGCACCAACCACGTTCTACCGACTTACGGTTACACCGCCACCTGTTCCAGCCTCGGGCTGGCAGATTTCCAGAAGCGCATGACCGTGCAGGAACTGTCGAAAGAAGGCTTTTCTGCGCTGGCTTCGACCATAGAAACACTGGCCGCCGCCGAGCGCCTGACCGCCCATAAAAATGCCGTTACTTTGCGTGTTAACGCCCTTAAGGAGCAAGCATGAGCACCGTGACTATTACCGATTTAGCGCGTGAAAACGTCCGCAACCTGACGCCGTATCAGTCGGCGCGTCGTCTGGGCGGTAATGGCGACGTCTGGCTGAACGCCAACGAATATCCCACAGCCGTGGAGTTTCAGCTTACTCAGCAAACGCTCAACCGCTACCCGGAATGTCAGCCGAAAGCAGTGATTGAAAATTACGCGCAATATGCAGGCGTAAAACCGGAACAGGTGCTGGTCAGCCGTGGCGCGGACGAAGGTATTGAACTACTGATTCGCGCTTTTTGCGAACCGGGTAAAGACGCCATCCTCTACTGCCCGCCAACGTACGGCATGTACAGCGTCAGCGCTGAAACCATTGGCGTCGAGTGCCGCACAGTGCCGACGCTGGAAAACTGGCAACTGGACTTACAGGGCATTTCCGACAAGCTGGACGGCGTAAAAGTGGTCTATGTTTGCAGCCCCAACAACCCAACCGGGCAACTGATCAATCCGCAGGATTTTCGCACCCTGCTGGAGTTAACGCGCGGTAAGGCGATTGTGGTTGCCGATGAAGCCTATATCGAGTTTTGCCCACAGGCATCGCTGGCTGGCTGGCTGGCGGAATATCCGCACCTGGCTATTTTACGCACACTGTCGAAAGCTTTTGCTCTGGCGGGGCTTCGTTGCGGGTTTACGCTGGCAAACGAAGAAGTCATCAACCTGCTGATGAAAGTGATCGCCCCCTACCCGCTCTCGACGCCGGTTGCCGACATTGCGGCCCAGGCGTTAAGCCCGCAGGGAATCGTCGCTATGCGCGAACGAGTGACGCAAATTATTGCAGAACGCGAATACCTGATTGCCGCACTGAAAGAGATCCCCTGCGTAGAGCAGGTTTTCGACTCCGAAACCAACTACATTCTGGCGCGCTTTAAAGCCTCCAGCGCAGTGTTTAAATCTTTGTGGGATCAGGGCATTATCTTACGTGATCAGAATAAACAACCCTCTTTAAGCGGCTGCCTGCGAATTACCGTCGGGACCCGTGAAGAAAGCCAGCGCGTCATTGACGCCTTACGTGCGGAGCAAGTTTGATGAGTCAGAAGTATCTTTTTATCGATCGCGATGGAACCCTGATTAGCGAACCGCCGAGTGATTTTCAGGTGGACCGTTTTGACAAACTCGCCTTTGAACCGGGCGTGATCCCGGAGCTGCTGAAGCTGCAAAAAGCGGGCTACAAATTGGTGATGATCACCAATCAGGATGGTCTTGGAACACAAAGTTTCCCGCAGGCGGATTTTGATGGCCCGCACAACCTGATGATGCAGATCTTCACCTCGCAAGGCGTGCAGTTTGATGAAGTGCTGATTTGCCCGCACCTGCCCGCAGATGAGTGCGACTGCCGTAAACCGAAAGTAAAACTGGTGGAGCGTTATCTCGCTGAGCAAGCGATGGATCGCGCCAACAGTTATGTGATTGGCGATCGCGCGACCGATATTCAACTGGCGGAAAACATGGGTATTAATGGTTTACGCTACGACCGCGAAACCCTGAACTGGCCGATGATTGGCGAGCAACTCACTAAACGAGACCGTTACGCCCATGTAGTGCGCAACACCAAAGAGACGCAGATTGACGTTCAGGTGTGGCTGGATCGCGAAGGCGGCAGCAAGATTAACACCGGCGTTGGCTTCTTTGATCACATGCTGGATCAGATCGCTACCCACGGTGGTTTCCGCATGGAAATCAACGTCAAAGGCGACCTCTATATCGACGATCACCACACCGTCGAAGATACCGGCCTGGCGCTGGGCGAAGCGTTAAAAATTGCCCTCGGCGATAAACGCGGTATTTGCCGCTTTGGTTTTGTGCTGCCGATGGACGAATGCCTTGCCCGCTGCGCGCTGGATATCTCTGGTCGCCCGCACCTGGAATATAAAGCTGAATTTACCTACCAGCGCGTGGGCGATCTCAGCACCGAGATGATCGAGCACTTCTTCCGTTCGCTCTCTTACACCATGGGCGTGACGCTACACCTGAAAACCAAAGGTAAAAACGATCATCACCGTGTAGAGAGTCTCTTTAAAGCCTTTGGTCGAACCCTGCGCCAGGCCATCCGCGTGGAAGGCGATACCCTGCCCTCGTCGAAAGGAGTGCTGTAATGAACGTGGTGATCCTTGATACTGGCTGCGCCAATTTGAACTCGGTGAAATCTGCCATTGCGCGTCACGGTTATGAACCCAAAGTCAGCCGTGACCCGGACGTCGTGTTGCTGGCCGATAAACTATTTTTACCCGGCGTTGGCACTGCGCAAGCAGCGATGGATCAGGTGCGTGAGCGCGAGCTGTTTGATCTCATCAAAGCCTGTACCCAACCGGTGCTGGGCATCTGCTTAGGGATGCAACTGCTTGGGCGGCGCAGCGAAGAGAGCAACGGCGTCGATTTGCTGGGCATCATCGACGAAGACGTGCCGAAAATGACCGACTTTGGTCTACCGCTGCCGCATATGGGCTGGAACCGCGTTTACCCGCAGGCAGGCAACCGCCTGTTTCAGGGGATTGAAGACGGCGCGTACTTTTACTTTGTTCACAGCTACGCAATGCCGGTCAATCCGTGGACCATCGCCCAGTGTAATTACGGCGAACCGTTCACCGCGGCGGTACAAAAAGATAACTTCTACGGCGTGCAGTTTCACCCGGAGCGTTCTGGTGCCGCTGGTGCTAAGTTGCTGAAAAACTTCCTGGAGATGTGATGATTATTCCGGCATTAGATTTAATCGACGGCACCGTGGTGCGTCTCCATCAGGGCGATTATGGCAAACAACGCGATTACGGTAACGACCCGCTGCCACGCTTACAGGATTACGCCACACAAGGTGCTGAAGTGCTGCACCTTGTGGATCTGACCGGGGCAAAAGATCCGGCTAAACGTCAAATCCCGCTGATTAAAACCCTGGTCGCGGGCGTTAACGTTCCGGTGCAGGTTGGCGGCGGTGTGCGTAGCGAAGAAGACGTGGCGGCGTTACTGGAAGCAGGCGTTGCGCGCGTGGTGGTCGGCTCCACCGCGGTGAAATCACCAGAAAGGGTGAAAGGCTGGTTTAAACGTTTCGGTGCCGATGCCTTAGTACTGGCGCTGGATGTCCGTATTGACGAGCAAGGCAACAAGCAGGTGGCAGTCAGCGGCTGGCAAGAGAACTCGGGCGTGTCGCTGGAACAACTGGTGGAAACCTATCTGCCCGTCGGCCTGAAACATGTGCTGTGTACCGATATCTCACGCGACGGTACGCTGGCAGGCTCTAACGTTTCTTTATATCAAGAAGTTTGCGCCCGCTATCCGCAGGTGGCGTTTCAGTCCTCTGGTGGCATAGGTGATATTAACGACATCGCCGCGCTGCGCGGGACCGGCGTGAAGGGTGTGATTGTGGGCCGGGCACTGCTTGAAGGAAAATTTACTGTGACGGAGGCCATTCAATGCTGGCAAAACGGATAATCCCTTGCCTGGACGTACGTGACGGCCAGGTCGTAAAAGGCGTGCAGTTCCGCAACCACGAGATCATCGGCGACATCGTCCCACTGGCAAAACGCTATGCCGATGAAGGTGCAGACGAGCTGGTATTTTATGATATCACAGCCTCCAGCGATGGCCGCGTGGTGGACAAAAGCTGGGTCGCGCGCGTCGCAGAAGTCATTGATATTCCGTTCTGCGTGGCGGGCGGGATTAAGTCTGCAGAAGATGCGGCGAAAATCCTCTCCTTTGGTGCCGACAAAATTTCAATCAACTCCCCTGCGCTGGCCGACCCGGAGCTGATTACCCGTCTGTCCGATCGCTTTGGCGTGCAGTGTATTGTTGTCGGGATCGACACCTGGTATGACGCGGCCACCGGCAAGTATCACGTCAACCAGTATACTGGCGACGAAAGCCGTACCCGCGTGACCCAATGGGAGACGCTGGACTGGGTTCAGGAAGTGCAGAAACGTGGCGCAGGCGAAATCGTGCTGAACATGATGAACCAGGACGGCGTGCGTAACGGGTATGACCTCGAGCAGCTGAAAAAAGTGCGTGAGGTTTGTCACGTACCGCTGATCGCTTCCGGCGGCGCGGGCACTATGGAGCATTTTCTGGAAGCCTTCCGCGATGCAAACGTTGACGGCGCGCTGGCGGCTTCCGTGTTCCACAAACAGATTATCAATATTGGTGAGTTAAAAACGTACCTGGCCGACCAGGGCGTGGAGATCAGGATATGTTAACAGAGCAACAACAGGCACAGCTGGACTGGGAAAAAACTGACGGATTACTGCCCGTGGTTGTCCAGCATGCCGTTTCCGGCGAAGTGCTGATGCTGGGATACATGAACCAGGAGGCGCTGGCGAAAACGGTCGACAGCGGCAAAGTGACCTTCTTCTCGCGCACGAAACACCGCCTGTGGACCAAAGGGGAAACCTCTGGCCACTTCCTGAATGTGGTTAGCATTACGCCGGATTGTGACAACGATACTCTGCTGGTTCTGGCTAACCCCATCGGTCCGACCTGCCATAAAGGTACCAGCAGCTGCTTCGGAGAGGCAAGCCACCAGTGGTTGTTCCTGTATCAACTGGAGCAGTTACTGGCTGAGCGTAAAACGGCAGATCCTTCCAGCTCGTATACGGCGAAGCTGTATGCAAGCGGCACCAAGCGTATTGCGCAGAAAGTGGGTGAAGAAGGCGTTGAGACCGCGCTGGCCGCGACGGTGCATGACCGCGAAGAGCTGACCAACGAAGCGTCTGATTTGATGTATCACCTGCTGGTACTTCTGCAGGATCAGGAGCTGGATTTAACGGCGGTGATTGAGAATCTTCGTAAGCGGCATAAATAAAAAAACCGGGGAATTTCCCCGGTTTTTTTATCTGCAAGTCAGACTTTTGGTTTGTAGTTACGCAACGCGTTGCGGCCGAGAACCACACCAGAACCGATAATCGCACCGAGCAAGACTGAACCGCCCCGGGAATCCTGGAGACTAAACTTCCTGAGAAAGAGGTAAACAGG
>OLRR01000611.1_pt1 | contig 27466 bp, 26 predicted proteins | sample 1671941 | NCBI WGS metagenome assembly OLRR01 (sample SAMEA3136628, study PRJEB25190) | human gut metagenome
CATAGCGCCGACGAACTGGGCGACATAGCTCAGGGTGGAGGCGACTGCGTACAGAAAGCCTCTGGCCTGAATGCCCTTCCGGTAGAGGTTGTAGTCCACAGAATCGGAAATGCAGGGCATCAGCATTGCGCCCGCAGGTACCAGACAAAAGAAATACAGCCCCATAGCGATATAAAACAGCACCCGGTTCTCCCTGAAAACATAGGCCAGAATGATGCACACCGCAGACAGCAGCATGGAGCTTATGAAAATCGTCCGCTTTTCAAATCTCCGGGAGAGCGGCGTCACGACAAAGGTCGCCGCCAGCCGCGCCACGGTCATGACCGTAATCAGCGTGGACATCCCGGCAGAGTCCCCAATGACCCAGTTAAAATAGTAGGCAAGCATGGAAAAGAGCAGAGTGCTTGCCCCAATGCTGAATATAAAGCCAAAGGCACAGGGCAGAATGGGCGGCAGAGCGCGGAGCATTAGCTTCGGACTGACGCCGGGCGCCTTTTCCGCTTTCTTCGCTTCCGCCCGACCCGGATCGTAGGGCTTCGTCACCGCGCAGACCGCGGCCATCGCGATGACCAGAATCAATCCGTACAGACCGGCAGAGACCGTGTACCCGGTTTCGATCCGCGAAAATCCGTGCAGCAGCCGTACCCCAATTTGCCCAAAGGCCAGACTCGCCAGAGTGGACAGCTGCGTCCCGCTGATCGTCAGCGCGACGGTATCCGAAGGCGTTTTCCCGATGGCCCCCATGATCGCCCGGTACGCCACAAACATCAGATTGTAGCCCGCATAGGAAATGGTATACAGCACCACGAAAACCGTGGCGGTGCCTGCCGCACCCAAGGGAAGCCGGGTGAACAGAAGCGCCGTGGACAGCGCGCAGATCACGCTGCCCCGGAAGATCCATGGGCGGTATCTGCCTTTGGAAGTGAACAGATTGTCAATGAGGATGCCTGCGGCCAACGCCGTGGCGGCCTCCACCCACTGGACTGCGGAATAGAGGATGCCCGTCAGTTTTGTCGGCAGCAGAAGCACATCCGTCATATAAAACATCAGATAAGAAGATATCAGATTCAGGTAAAAACTGTAGCCGAATTCTCCCAAACCATAGCCGTATACCGTTCTGCGGCTTAAGTCGGATTTCCCCTCAGACGCGGGTTTCATTGCCTGTCCCCCTCTCTTATCTTCTGCTGTGTCAGCCCATGATAACGAAGTTGATAAACTGGATCAGCGCAGCGCGTTTCTGCTCATCCGTCATTTCCTTCCCGTCAAAGCCCAGAGGAAAATGGAGCTTTTCCACCAAGGCGTTGATGCCGGATTCAAATTCGCGTACATCTACTGTTTCGTCCATATTTTCTCCTTTACGCGTATTCCCGCACGAAATCACAAACCGCCTTCAGATTTTCCGGATTTGCGTCGTTGCGGAAGGAACCCATCTTATCCTGACAGAACATAAAGCCGCCGTCGCAGCCCAGCTCGTCGATGACCCGCTTTGCCCGATCCAGACACGCCTGCTTGGTGCCGCGGCCCAGCAGACTGTTGGGCATACCGCCCATGATGGCGATATTGGGCAGCTCTTTGCGGATCTCGAACACATCGTCCGTCTCCGGCAGAATGGTCAGGAAACCCTTGGGATAGTCCTTGAAGCAGTCCTTGTAGCGCAGAATGGTGCCTTCGCTGAAGATCAGCGCGTGCATCTTCTTTTCGCACAGCACGTCCAGAACCTGCTTCATGTACGGCCAGTAGAACTCTGCAAACTGATCCGGGTTCATGAAGTTGTGGGCGAGCATGGCGCTGAGGTAGTCGAAGCAGTAGTTCATATTCCCGCCCTCGGGCAGCTTTTTCAGCGCTTCCAGCTGGGGCGTGAAGAACAGCTCGTTCATGGCATCGATCATGGCGTGCAGACCGGGCTTGTCCCGGCGCATCATCATGGCGGTGCCGCGCATACCCAGAATGAAACCCAGAATGTTTTCCATGGAAATGGCCGCATAGGGATTGGGCGCGGTCACGCCGGGAAGGCCGTACTCCGTCTTCATGATGTTCTTGATCTTCATGCTGTAGCCGAAGTACCGCATCATCTCGTCGTAGGCATTCTGAATTTTCTGCAGGCTGGCGTCCTCTTTCCACCAGGGGAATTTTTGCGCCATACCTACTTCCCACAGGAATTTCTCATAATTTGCCGCCAGCTGCGCCCCTTGCTTCGGCTCGCAGATATGGATATCCCGCACACTGACGCATTCCGCCTCGTCGTCCACGATATAGGTGGGGGAGGACATGGCCTGCGCCACCCGGTAGGGATTACGGGTGCCGAAGTCGAACATGGTATCAAAGCCGTAAGCCTCCTGATGGTGCCGGACGACCTGCTCCATCTTGCTGTAATCGTTCATGGCTTCCGTCAGCTTATAGGGGGAATCCAGTATCTTCCAGGTTACGAAGAAGGATACCAAGGGAGTCCGATCCGGCTTTTTCTCCATGCCGGCCGCGTCCCGAAACAGCTGGATTCTGTATTTTTCCAGTTCCTGGTTGGTCATACTTGTTTCCTTTCTTATTGCGGTCATTTCCCATTGAGCGGCGCAGCGCTCAATGGGAAATGGTATCGTATGGTTGCGATGCCCGGGGAACTACGCCTTATTGAACGGAGCCGTACTTCTTTGCATTATACTCCGCAATCTGCTTTTCGTCCAGTCTGTAGAAAATCATGCAGGCACCGGCGATGGCGCAGACCACAGCGGGGATCACGGCGATCAGGATGACCATTTTCTGAATCAGCTCCGGGGTGAATTCCATGCCGGGGACATAGCCGATGGCAGCCATGCTGAACGCGGAAATGGAGGAGGACAGGATCAGACCCACACGGGTGGTGGCACCGGCCAGACCCTGCAGGAAAGCCCGGGGCGCTTCCTTGCCCTGCATCTCGATGTTGTCGCCGATGTCGTTGCACAGGGCGCTCATGACGCAGGTGGAGGGGCAGCCTACCAGATTGATGGCCGCGCGGATGGCAATGAAGGGAAGCGCCTTGCTGCCGAACAGCGCCAGTGCCACATAGCCAACGGCACTGAGGATCATGCCGCCGACGTGAATGGCCTTCTTGGACAGTCTCTTTGTCAGCCAGGGGGTGATCAGGCAGCCAATCAGGCCGACGATCGCGTTCCAGCTCAGGGATTTCGCGGCGGCCGCGGGATCGTTCAGAACATAGGTGGTGTAGTAAACCAGCAGAGTCATGAAGAAACCGACGGAGGCGGCGGAGAAGGAATAGGAGCAGAAGAAGGGAACCATGGGACCCTTCAGCGCCTTGAACATTTCAAAGAAACCGGTGCGCTGCTTCTTAACGGGAGCGGCCTCGTCTGCCTGATGCTCATACTTGCCGAAGGCGCAGAACATATAGATGGCACCCAGAATGATGGTCAGACCGTAGATCGCGGAGGCGCAGCCGTAAGCCTGCTTGGTGCCTGCCCACAGGGCGATGCCCAGAATGGGGTAGCCGATGTAGCCGTAGAGAATGCTGGAAATGGTGCCTGCGGACTGAGCGGAGGTGTTCAGAGCGACCACATCCGCCTTGTTCTTGGCAACCTTGCCGATCACGGCGCGCATGGCTGTCCAGCCGACGTTATAGAACAGCGTCTGCAGAGTGTAAATGATCATGAACACCACAACGTAGATAGACTGCGGAAGGGGATAGTAGAAAAAGCTGAGGGGGAAGAACAGACCCAGACCGATGCCGGATACCAGCACCCATGTTCTGTACTTGCCGGAACGGAAGTTGATGGCATCGATGATGACGCCGGAGAACAGCATGGTCACCATCTTGATGATCTGAATGGTGGAATACAGGGATGCCGCCAGCACGGTGGAGAATCCGGCGATATCCGTCATGTAGTACAGCAGATAGTAGCCGGTGATCATCAGCTGGAAGCCGTAGGTGAACATACCGCCCGCGCCGAAGCCGAAGATCTCACTGAATTTTAATGTGCGTTTTTCCTTTTCCATAATGCTCCTTCTTTCTTATTCATTTGTCTGTTCTGCGCATTGCATCACAATTTTGCCGATCCGCCGGAAAATGGGGATCATGGCTACGTAGCACAGGGTGTGCAGCAGCGTCATGGCTGTCCGGTCCTGAATCAAGTTGACCGTGAGATTGGATACCAGACAGATCAGCGCCAGCAGCGCCACGCACACGAAGAATTGCTTCTGCCGAAAAACACGTCTCAGCATAGCGCCTCCTTAAATCGCTTCCGCCCAGTTCTTGCAGACCTGAACGGTTTTCTGGGGGCTGTGCGCCCATTCGTCGGCGCCGGTGATCTTCATGGCTTCCTCGCTGACCGGCGCGCCGCCGATGATGATCTTCACATCGCCCATTCCGTCTGCCTTGAACGCTTCCACAGTCGCCTTCATGGAATCAATGGCCAGCGTCAGAACGCCGGACAGGGCGACAATCTTGATGCTGTTTTCCTTCGCCGCTTTTACGATCTCCGAGGCGGGGACGTCGATGCCCAGATCCAGCACCTCAAAGCCTGCCGCTTCCAGCATGGAGCGGACGATGTTCTTGCCGATGTCGTGCAGGTCGTCCTTGACGGTACACAGGATCATCTTCGTCTTAGTGCCGCCGCCGTCGCCGGTGACCAGCGCGTCCTTCAGAATGGATACGGCGTCGGTCATCAGCTCGCCCGCGTAGATCAGGTCGCCAACGAAATACTCGCCGCTCTCAAACCGGGAGCCGACGATGTCCATTCCCTTCTGGCAGGCATCCATCGCTTGCTGTGCGCCGGAGCCGCCGTCCGCCATGACCGTTTCCAGAAGCTCCTTGACGGTATCCTCGTCCAGATCGCCCATGGCCTCGGCCAGTTCTTCGTAGTCGATCATTGCGTTTCCCCCTTTATTTCTTTACACCGAACCTGCCCTGACGGTAAGCCCGGTTATATTTTCTGCCGCCCTTGTCCTTCATGGTCAGAGCTTCGCAGGCGTAGATGGTGCCGATCATGTCCATGTGGCAGGGATCCATAATGGCGCTGTCCAGCCCCGCCGCAATGGCGTAGGCCATGCAATTCATATTGACATACTTTCTTGCGGGCATGTCAAAGGAAATGTTGGAGATCGCGCCCGTGACCTTGACGGTGGGAGCGTACTCGTGGATGCCCCGGATGCAGCGCTCGAAATCCTTCATGGAGGTGGGCATGGTGGCGATGGCCATGACGCAGGGGTCGATGTGCAGCTGGTTCAGCGCCACGCCGTACTTGTCCGCCTTGTCGATGATCCGCTTGGCAATGTCGATTTTCTTCTCCGGGTCGGCGGGGATGCCGTCCCGGTCACAGGTCAGACCCACCACGTGCCACGGGGTCCCCGCGATCAGGGGGAAGATGGTCTCGCACTTGTCGCCCTCTTCGTTGACGGAGTTTACCATGCCGGGGCGGGCAACGTGGCCTTCTTCCAGAATCCGCGCCAGGAGCTTTGCGTTGGGGCTGTCGATGCAAAGCGGCGTCTGGGTCACACCCTGCATCAGCCCGATGAGCCAGACCATGGTCTCATACTCGATGTCCGTGGCGGTGCTGGGGGCGCAGTCCAGGAAATCTGCCCCGGCCTTCGCCTGAGCCAGCGTCCGCTCCACAATCAAGGCCTCGTCGTGTTCGGCAATGGCTTTTTTGATGGAGGGAATGGCGCCGTTGATTTTTTCGCCAATAATGATCATGATGCTGCACGTCCTTTCCGAAAACAATGTTCGATCGCATTCATGTACTTTCAACTTGTCTAGACAAATTATAGTACATGCGGAAGCCCATGTCAATGAATATGGCGAAAATCTACAATTCCCACAATTTCATTCCCCGGGAAATGGTTACTTTGCTGAGCGGACGCCTTTTCCCCCTGTCCGCGTGTAAAAAATTTCATTATTTTTATTCCAAAACCGGTTTCAAAATGCCGGAAAATGTTGTATAATATTAAATTATAATAGAATCTGACAGTTTAATGCGCCAGACTGCCAAATCAGGATTTTGGGAGGAGCGTTTATGGATGGGGTAATTCTGTATCAATCGAAATACGGCGCCGCGAAGAAATATGCCGACTGGCTCGCTGAAGAAACGGGGTATCCGTGCATGGAGACAAAGAAAGCGGATATTAAGGAAATTGAGAAGTACGATACGATCATTCTGGGAGGCGGGATATATGCTTCCGGCATTGCCGGGTTGTCCTTCCTGAAAAGGAACATCGGTAAATTAACGGGGAAAAAGATTCTCGTATTCTGCTGCGGCGCGTCGCCTTATGAAGAAAGCGCGTTCCAGCAGTGCAGAGAGCATAACATGAAGGACATGTTATCTGATATTCCCGTCTTTTATTGCCGCGGCGCGTGGGATATGGACGCAATGTCGCTCAAGGACAGAACATTATGCAATTTACTCAGAAAGGCCGTTTCCAAGAAAGACCCCGCTGATTATGAAGTATGGGAAAAGGCGCTGATGGCCGCAGGGGAAGATAAGTGCGATTGGACGGATAAAAAGTACATCGAACCGATCATTGCATACCTTGGAAAATGATTAACGAAACCGACACAAAGAAAGGGAACAGCATGGATCTGAACAGACAGCTTATTGAGGCAATGGCCGATCTGAATGAAGATCTGGTGATCGCCACCGTCCGGCAGATGGCGGCGGAGGGACACTCCTTTGAGGAAATTCAGCAGTGCCTGAACACCGGCATCAGCGCCGTGGGCACCCGCTTTGAGCGGGGGGACTATTTCATTGCCGACCTGATCGTCTCCGGTATGATCTACCGCAGCGCCCTGAACGAGCGGGAGCCTCTGCGTTCCGGCGGCGCGCCCCGGCCCCTGGGGAAGGTGGTCATCGGCGTGGTGGCGGGGGATATCCACGACATCGGCAAGGATATCATCGTCAGCCTGCTTCGGGCGGAGCGGTTCGACGTGGTGGATCTGGGCATCGACGTCAAGCCGGAGCGGTTCGTCCATGCGGTTCGGAACTATCACCCGGATGTGGTGCTGCTCAGCGGCGTGCTGACCACCGCGCAGGAGGCCATGGTCCAGACCATTCAGGCATTGACGGACGCGGGACTTCGGGATCAGGTGAAGGTGCTGATCGGCGGCCTGTGCACCAGCGAGTATCTGATGCATCACGTGGGGGCCGACGGCTGGGCTTACGACAGCAACCGAACCGTGCGGTTCTGCAAGGAGGTAGTGGATGCGAAAGAAGCAGCCAAGTGAGCAGACGCCGGTCTATGCCGTCGTCCATGCGTCTCTGCGGACCCAGATCTTCACGGGGCAGTACCGCCCCGGAGACCTGCTGCCGTCGGAGAGCCATCTGTGTCAGGAATTCGGCGCCAGCCGGGAGACCGTGCGCCGAGGCTTGCAGCAGCTGGAAAATGAGGGGCTGATCTTCTCCCGCCCCAAGATCGGCTATTTTGTCAGCCAGCCAAATCACAACGATATGGTTCTGTCCCTGTCCGAGGAACTGGAGGGGACAGAGCTGCAATACCGGGACATCCATGGCATCCTGCCGGACGAGCGGCTGCAGGAGCTGCTGGACATTCCTGCGAACCGGAAGGTCATTGAATTCTCCCAGATATCCCGGGACGGGGAGGGGCAGCCGGTGGCATACGATGTCAAATTCGTACCCTATGCCCGGGCGTACCCTTCCGTGGAAAGCGAGATCCGATACGCCGTGCTGCCGGATCTGACCTTTGCCAAGCTGTCCTCGTTTTCGGTGTATTCCCAGATCACGGTCACGGCCGTCGCGGCGGAGGGAGAACCGGCGCGGGCGCTGGAGTGCCCGGAGGGAACGCCGCTGCTGCTGATCGAGCAGATCTTTCTCCAGCAGGACGGCAGCCGGGTGGGGGTACAGCACCACTACAGCCGCGCCCCACGGGGCAAGCTCACGGGAACATCGGGTCACAGACAATAAAATAAGCGAAAAGGGTATGCACCGTCTGGCGCATACCCTTTATGCTACATTGTTTCCAGAAGCGCTTCCAGCTGGGCGAGGGATTCGATCTCGTAGTCGGGAACGATCTCGGGGTGGGGAAGACGGCGCTCGGGATTGACCCACACCGTGGTGATGCCCGCGTTTTTTCCGCCCAGAATGTCGGAGGTCAGGCTGTCGCCCACCATGACGGCCTTCTTGGGGTCAAAGTCCGGGATACGGGCGAAGCAGGCGTCAAAAAATTCTTTCGCGGGCTTGTTGAAGCCCAGCTCCTGAGAGATGAAGACCGTCTCAAAGAAGCGGTACAGGTTGGCGCTGGTCAGTCTGCCTGCCTGGACGGACGCGGTGCCGTTGCTGGCGAGAAACAGACGGTATTTTTGGCTCAGGCTGGCTACCGCTTCCTCGGCGCCGGGGAGGAAATAGTGTCCGACAGCGAGATTGCCTTCGTAGCTGCGGGTACATCGCACCGCGTCCGCCGATACGCCCAGCTCCCGGAGCAGCGCCGCGAACCGGCCGACCTGCACCTCGTCCCGGGTCAGCTTTCCCTTCTCCAGCTGCTCCCAGTGCCAGAGGTTGATTTTGTGATACAATGCAAGAACTTCCTCGGTAGGCTCCACGCCGAATTGCCTGAGGGTTTTGCTCAGGGCGATGCGTTCTGCCTTGTGAAAATCCAGAATGGTATCGTCCAGATCGAGAAACAGAAATTCCGTCATGGCCGCATTTTCTCCTTCCGGCGGACGATCTCGTTGGCGATCCGGGCAAATTCCGGGATGCCCAGAGTTTCGCCCCGCACGTTGGCATCGAAGCCTGCCGCCGCGATCACCGCTTCCGCGCCTGCCTTTCCAAGCTCCGGGAAGCCGGAGGAAAGGCCGTTTGCCAGCTTCTTGCGCCGCATGGCGAAGCTGGCACGGACGGCGCGGAAAAACACGGCTTCATCGGCAATGTCCCACGGGCGCTTCTGCCGGGTGCGCAGGGTAATGACCGCCGAGGTGACCTTTGGCTGGGGGAGGAAGCAATGGGCGGGCACGTCGAACAGAAGCTCCGGCTCGGCGTAATACTGGCAGAACACGGTGAACGCGCTGTAATCCGGGGTGCCGGGCTTTGCCGCGATGCGCTGCGCCACTTCCTTCTGTACCATGACGGTGACGGACTGGAAGCACTCCGCTTCCAGCAGCGCCGTGAGAATGGGGGAGGTGATGTAATAGGGGAGGTTGGCGCAGGCCATGGGGCGGAGAGTGCCGAACTTCTCCTTCACCAGCGCGGGGATGTCCTGCTTCAGCACGTCTCCCCAGAGAATTTCCAGATTGGAAAAATTCCCCACGGTGATGTCCAGAATGGGTTTCAGGCGCTCGTCCACCTCCACCGCGCAGACCTTCCCGGCGCGGAGACACAGCTGCTGGGTCAGCGGGCCGATGCCGGGGCCGATCTCCAGCACGCCCGCTGTTTCGTCCACCCCGGCCTGTTCCGCAATGGACTGGGGCACCCACGGGGCAATGAGGAAGTTCTGCCCCTTGGCCTTGGAAAAGTGGAAGCCGTGGGCAGCGAGCATCGGCTTCATCACCTGAATATCGCATACATCGATCATACACAAATAACCGCCTTTCTTCGGCTATCATACCAGAAGAAGGGCGGTTTTGCAATGGCATTGTTGGTTTGTATCAATCCAGAAAGTAAATGGTACACACCCGGCGGCCAAACTGGATGCACTCGTTGAAGGTGGGAAAATACAGATCCATCCGGTCGCCCTTGATGTCGCCGCCGCAGTCCTCGGCCACGGCGATGCCGTAGACATACGCGCCGTCGTTGGAGACGATGAACATCCGGGTGCCGTAGGGGATGTAGCGGGGGTCTACCGCGACCGTACCCTTGTGGACGGTGGTGCCGGTGTAGGTGGTCATGTCGCAGCCCGCGTCCGTGTGGGTGTAGGCCGTGGCGCGGATGGTGGCGGTGTCGGAATAGGTCAGCACCTCGCCGGTGGGAAGGGTGATGTAGCCGTCGGCGATCACCGGCATTTCATCGGGGTCGGAGGCTTCCGCTTCCGCACCGGTACCAACGGCGATGACCTCCGCCACGGGCGCTCTTGTGACGGTCTCGCTGAGCACGGCCCGTTCGACCTCCTCGCCGTTGACGTAGAGCACGTCGGCGGTGCACAGCAGCTCGCCGTCCGCACCCAAAGTCAGCACCTCCTGAATGCCGGCGGGGATGGTGGCATCATTGCAGTAAGTAATGGTGTGGGGAATGGCGGCGGTGTAGGTCTCCCGGGTCTTGATAACGCTGTCTACGCGCAGAACCATGCCGTCGCTGGTCTGAGCCTCCGGAGCGTGGGAGAGTACATCGTACTCCCCCACCTCCAGGTTCAGCCGGGACAGCAGCTCCCCTGCTGTCTCGCCAAAGGTGGTTACCGTCATTTCCTCTCCGTGGTAATCCACCGTGACACGCTGGGAGCGGCAGATGGTGATTTCCTCCACGCCCTCCCCGGTCTGTGTAGTGTAGGTATCGTATTGTTCCAGAGTCAGTCCGGCCTGATCCAGCACCTCGGCGGGATCGGTGGCGAAGGTGGTGTAGGTCACGACCCGGTCGCCGTCGGTGATGACATAGGTCTTGGCGAAGGCCGTCTGGCGTACCAGCGCCAGCGCCAGCAGTGCGGTCAGCAGCACGGCGAAAAGACGGAGTATTGTTTTAACGGCGCCGCTGCGTACCAAGGCGAACCCTCCCATCCAAAGTGCTTCCAAAACGTTTTTATCAAAAGTTATCAAATGATTACAAATTGCATATCCAAACGGTTCGGATGGGAATATTATAACAAATAAAACTAAAAAGTCAAGCTTTTCTTTATTTTTACATGATTTCTACAACTTTTGACATTATTTTTATGACTGCATTATGTCAACTGTCAAACAAGATATTGGTCGCAGAAACACGCATTTTGCAATATCTTGTGTCAAAAGGTTACATATGTTTACATAAGCTGTCGGATTATGTTACCTCTTTAACCTGCTGGTTGCGGCAGCGTTACCGGCGGTTTTGCCGGGGATTTGTGCGGCTTTTTCCCGGGGCAACCCCCAGAAAACCGCCTCCGGGCGGGCATCGGAGGGGGAAGAAGCGCACGCCGTCGATTTTTCCGATTTTTTCTTCCGGTTTCCCGCCGCGGGGATTGACAATCGAGAGAAAATGTGCTAAATTGCAGGTGATAAAAGGCTGCGAGGAAGACACGCGGTTCGGTAAGATGCTTCAGAGAGAAGCCGGTTGGTGAAATGGCTTCGTACCCCTGCCGGAACCGATACCACTTCTGAGCCGCGGGTCGGAAATGGCCTGCCGGGTGCGCCCGTTATTGCGTCAATGAGTGGCGGCGATTAACCGCAACCAGGGTGGAACCGTGGAATACTGCTGTATCCCACCCCTGATTTCGTTCAGGGGGTGGGTATTTTTTATCCCTTCCCCACACAATACAAGGCGGATAAGACCCGCCGAAACGGAGGTATTTTATTATGGAAAACGAGTTCACCTTTGAAAATCCGGAGTATCGCAAGACCTACTGGCACACCTGCTCCCACATCATGGCGCAGGCCGTCAAGCGCCTGTGGCCGGAGGTGCAGCTGGCCATCGGCCCCGCCATTGACGAGGGCTGGTACTATGACTTTGACGCGCCCTTCACCTTCACGCCCGAGCATCTTGCCAAGATCGAGGCGGAGATGAAGAAGGTCTGCAAGGAGCGTCTGCCCATCGTCCGCAGCGAGAAGCCCCGTGCCGAGGCCATTGCCTACATGCAGGAGAAAAACGAGCCCTACAAGGTGGAGCTGATCAACGACCTGCCCGAGGACGCGGTCATTTCCTTCTATACGCAGGGCGATTTCACCGACCTGTGCGCAGGCCCCCATCTGGATCACACCGGCCGGGTCAAGCACAACGGCTTCAAGCTGCTCAATTCCTGCGGCGCTTACTGGCGGGGCGACAGCAACCGGAAGATGCTCCAGAGAATCTACGGCATCGCCTTCCAGAGCAAGGAAGAGCTGGAGACTTACCTTCAGCGCATCGAAGAGGCCAAGAAGCGTGACCACCGCCGTCTCGGCAAGGAGCTGGGACTGTTCATGCTCACCGATTACGGCCCCGGCTTCCCCTTCTTCCTGCCCAAGGGCATGGTGCTGCGCAACACCCTGATCGACTACTGGCGGGAAGTCCACAAGCGCTACGGCTATGTGGAGGTCTCCACCCCCATGATCCTGAACCGTCAGCTGTGGGAGCAGTCCGGCCACTGGGATCATTACAAGAACAATATGTACACCACCGTCATCGACGGCGAGGATTACGCCATCAAGCCCATGAACTGCCCCGGCGGTATGCTGGTCTACGCCAGCGAGCCCCACTCCTACCGTGACCTGCCCCTGCGGGTGGGCGAGCTGGGTCTGGTTCACCGCCATGAGCTGTCCGGCGCGCTCCACGGTCTGTTCCGCGTCCGGTGCTTTACGCAGGACGATGCCCACATCTTCATGACCCGGGAGCAGATGGAGAGCGAGATCCAGAACGTTGTCCGCCTGTTCGACGAGGTGTACAACGTGTTTGGCCTGAAATACACCGTAGAGCTGTCCACCATGCCCGAAGACCACATCGGCACCGTGGAGGAGTGGGAAGCCAATCAGGAGATCCTGAAGAAGGCCATCACCGGCATGGGCAAGGACTTCGTTGTCAACGAGGGCGACGGCGCGTTCTACGGGCCGAAGCTGGACTTCCACATTGAGGACTGCCTTGGCCGTACCTGGCAGTGCGGCACCATCCAGCTGGATTCCCAGCTGCCCGAGCGGTTCAATCTGGAGTACACCGGCGAGGACGGCCAGAAGCATCGTCCCGTGATGATCCACCGGGTGGTGTTCGGCTCCATCGAGCGGTTCATCGGCGTCATCACCGAGCATTTTGCCGGTGCCTTCCCCCTGTGGCTGACCCCTGTTCAGGTCAAGGTGCTGCCCGTTACTGACCGGGCGCATGAGTACGCCAAGAGCCTGACCCAGAAGTTGGTGGATGCGGGCATCCGCGCCGAGGACGACTGCCGCAGCGAGAAGCTGGGCTACAAGATCCGGGAAGCCCAGATGCAGAAGATCCCCTACATGCTGGTGGTTGGCGACCGGGATATGGAGAACGGCACCGTTTCCGTCCGTACCCGCAAGGGCGAGGATCTGGGCGCCATGACCATGGACGCGTTCCTGTCCAAGTGCCTGTCGGAGATCGCTTCCAAGAGCAAGGACATCTAAATGATTCTGATCGGTGTGGTTTTTACGGGCGACCCGCGGATGCAGCAAATTTTCCGGGGCAACTACGGCAAGGCCGTGCGCCGCAGTGGCGGCGTCCCGGTGTTCCTGCCGTGGAAGCCGAAGCACGCGGCGTTCTGGGCAAAGCATCTGGACGGCTTCCTGTTTACCGGCGGGGGCGACCCTGACCCCAGATACTACGGCCAGTCCATGCGCCCGGAATGCGGCACGCCAACCCCGGCGAGAGACGAATTTGAGCTGGCGCTGCTGAAAGCCGTCATGGATACGGGAAAGCCGGTTCTCGGCATCTGCCGGGGGGAGCAGATACTCAATGTGGCGCTGGGCGGAACCCTGATTCAGGACATACCCAGCCAGCGCCCCGAAGCCGCCGGGGAAAACCACCGTGACAATGAGCACCGCTATGCCCCCGATCATCCCGCCCGGGTGCTTCCCGGCACACTTCTGCACAGTCTCATGGGCTGCGACGAGCTGCTGACCAACAGCGTCCACCATCAGGCGGATACCCCCGCGCCGGGGATGCGGGTCTGCGCCCTCAGTCCTGCGGGAATCGTGGAGGGCATTGAAGCTACGGACGGACGTTTCCTTCTGGGGCTGCAGTGGCACCCGGAGGCTGTGGCCGCCGTGGAGGAACGGATGCAGCGCCCTTTCACCGCGCTGGTGCAGGCAAGCCGGGATTTCAAGTCCCACCATTAAGATTTCCTGAATTTGCAGGCCGCCCCCGCCGGGGCGGCTTGTTTTCTTTGGGATAATGTGGTAAACTGCAGGGTAGAATCTGGCACAACGCTGCTGAGCGAAAAGCGGCATTGGCCGTGACACTATTTTCTACTTGGAGTTTTCTGAAATGAAAGCCTTTTTTCATCTTCTCGGCGCGGGACGAATCGCGGCGCTGATTTGCTGCGGCGTTCTGGCAGTGGCGGCTCTGTTCCTCAAATTCGCCGTCCCGGGCTACAGCTTTTCCGCACTGGTGTGCCTGTGTCTGATCGGCATTATCCTGTTTTACACTCTGTTTCCCCTTGTGGGGCTGAAATTCCCCGCCTTTGCAAAAGCGGTTCAGACCGCCGTCACCGTGATTCTCGCGGTGGGGGTGCTGGTGGTCGGCATTACGGAGGGGATTATCATCCATGCCAGCTTCGGAAACCCGGAGGAGCCGGTGGATTATGTGGTGGTTCTGGGCGCCAAGGTGAACCGGGACGGCCCGTCGGTCTCGTTGTGGGATCGGATTTGCGCCGCCTACACCTATCTGGACGAGCATCCCAATGTGACCGCGGTGCTTTCCGGCGGTCAGGGTACGGACGAGCCAATCACCGAGGCGGAGTGCATGTACCGGGAACTGGTCAATCTGGGCATCGACCCGGAGCGCCTCTGGATGGAGGAGGACGCCACCTCTACCTGGGAAAATCTGAACTTTTCTCTTGACCTCATCGAGGAAAAAACCGGTGAGCGTCCCCGGAAGCTGGGGGTGGTGTCCAGCGAGTATCACCTGTACCGCGCCAGCCGGTTTGCCAAGGCGTGCGGCGTGGAATTCGTGGGAATCCCTGCAAAAACATCCCGTTTGCCCCAGAAAATCAACCATTTCATGCGGGAAGTGGCTGGTGTCTGGCACTATATTTTACTGGGAGGAAACTATGATTAACGAAAAATATGCGGACTACGCCTGGGAGCAGACTGCCGCGCTGCTGGCCATCGACTCTCCCTCCGGCTTTACCCGCCGGGCGGCCGAATGGGTGAAGACGGCCTTTGAAGCCCTGGGCTTCCCGGCGAAGATCACCACCAAGGGCGGCGTTCTGGCCGATCTTGGCGGCGAAAATATTGACGACGGCCTGTTCCTGGAAGCCCACAGCGACACTTTGGGCGCGATGGTCGCCCAGATCAAGGGCAACGGCCGTCTCCGCCTGACGGCGGTGGGCGGAATGGAGCCGAACAACGCCGAAGCGGAAAACGTCCGCATTTACACCCGTTCCGGCAAGGTCTACGACGGCACCTGCCAGCTGTGCAACGCCTCCGTCCACGTCAACGGGGAGTACGGCTCCGCCAAGCGCAGCTATGACACCGTGGAGGTCGTGCCGGACGAGGACGTCTCCACCGCCGAGGATACCCGGAAGCTGGGCATTGAGGTGGGAGACTTCGTCTGCTTCGACCCCCGTACCCGGCGCACGGCGTCCGGTTATCTCAAGAGCCGCTTTCTGGACGACAAGCTCAGCGTGGGCATTCTGCTGGGCTTTGCCAAGTATCTTTCCGACAACCGCATCACCCTGCCCCGGAGAACCTACGTCCATGTGACGGTATATGAAGAAGTCGGCCACGGCGGCGCAGGCTCCGTTCCCGCCGGGGTGACGGAGGCCATTTCCGTGGACATGGGCTGCGTGGGCGAGGGCCTGAGCTGCACCGAGCGGCAGGTCTCCATCTGCGCCAAGGATTCCGTAGGTCCATACAGCTACGAGGTGGTGGGCAAGCTCATTGACGCCGCGAAGAAGACCGGCGCGGACTATGCCGTGGACGTCTATCCCCACTATTCCTCCGATGTGGACGTGACCCTGCGGTCAGGCTTTGATATCCGTCACGGCCTGATCGGCGCAGGCGTCTACGCCAGCCACGGCTACGAGCGCAGCCACATCGACGGCGTGTACAACACCCTCAAGGTGCTTTGCGGATATCTGGACGTGTAAGCGGATAAATTTTCATGGGACAGGCCAATACGGCCTGTCCCTGCTGCTTTTTGGGAAAATGTTGTCTGCGCGCTTGACTGCGTGCAGCAAATATTGTATGATAATACCAAACATATGGGCGAAAGGAGAGAGACGCTACGGATACAAATCGCGCAAAGAAGGCTGCGGAATGGTTCTACAGCACCATTTTCCGGGACGAGGCCATTCAGCCGAGGCCCCAGGCGTCTGAGGAGCCGCTGCCTTCGCTCCTCCGGGCTGCCCGCTCCCTGGAAAACGGGATGCCCGCTTACCGGCAATCCCGGGAGTCCATTTTCATCAAACAGGGAAAACTGCTGGCAGATTATGAGGACGACTATGTTTACGACCGGCGGGTGACCCATTATTTTCCCACCTACCAGTCCCTGACTAACCCGGAGCTGCGGGGGTATTTCTCCTGGCGGACGAAGCTGCGCCGGGGGAATTTGCAGAAAACGTCCCTGACCTATGCGTTTTTGTATATCTACGAGCTTCTCAACCAGATCGGCGTCGCCGACCCCATGGACGGCTACCGCAAGCTGACGGAGTTCCGGGACGCATACGGCGCGCTGGACGACGGCATTCTCCCATATCTGAACCTGTGGCTGATGGATTACGTGGTCTATTATAATCTGGACGCCGGCCTTCTGGCGGATACGCCACAGGTGCGGTTCAACCGTGGCATCGCCGTGCTGGACAGCATCCAGAGCCGTGGCGACGAAGAAGTCATCCGCGCGGTGAAGCAGCTGTCGCCCAAATGGCTGGAGCGCTCCAAGTTCTACAGGGAATACCGGGAGGACTGCGACACCGTGACCGTCCGTGTGCTGCGGCGGATGTCGGCGCATTACAATGCCCGGTGCAAAAAGACCATGGTCGAGCAGTATTTTGGAAGCTTTTCCCAGTATCGGGTGATTCTGTTTGACGCGGCGGTCTTTCACGAGCGTCAGGTGGAGGGCAACCGCCAATACAAGGTGGACGAAAACTATATCTACCGCTGCCGGAACGGCCTGTGGAGCGTGCAGAAGTACAACTGCCTGCCCCATTCCAACGGGAAGCTGGGAGATGTTCTGAAAGCCATCGACGGCGTGATGCGGGAATGCTACGGCTACGGCCGCCCCATTCAGTACAAGCTGGATACCAAGTGGATCCTCAAGATTATTCAGGAGGAAGCCCGAAACCTTCTTGCGGAAAAGAAGGCGGCGGAGGAGAAGAAAATCACCATCGACTATTCCCGGCTGGCAAGGATCCGGAGTGACGCCGCCGTCACCCGGGACAGGCTGATGGTGGAGGAAGCGGAGGAGGAAGCGCCCCCCGCGCAGACCCCTGCGCCCGCCGAAGAGCCGGAGGACACCCCTTTGACCAAGGATGAGTACCGGCTGCTGCAAAGCCTGCTGTACGGCCGGGATTACGGCTGGGTGCGGTCTTCCGGGCTGATGCTGTCCGTCCTTGTGGACAGCATCAATGACAAGCTGTACGACATCTTTTCCGATTCGGTTCTGCAGGGAGACGACCCGCCGGAGCTGATCGAAGACTATATTGCGGATTTGAAAGAGATGATTCATCCATGAAAATACCAAAAAGAATTGCCCAGGCGCTGATTAACTCCCTGAAAGGCGGCGTCGTTCCCCGTGTCGGCCTGCCCTACGTCACCGTGGGGCGGAAGGACGAAATTGACGCTCTGCTGCGGGATGTGGACATTATCGCCGACGGGGGCGCGTCCTTCCGTTTTATCGTGGGCAAATACGGCAGCGGCAAAAGCTTTCTGCTCCAGACCATCCGGAATTACGTGATGGCGAAGAATTTCGTGGTGGTGGACGCCGACCTCTCCCCGGAGCGCCGCTTGCAGGGTACCCGGGGACAGGGGCTGGCGACCTACAAGGAGCTGATCCGCAACATGTCCACCAAGACCAAGCCGGAGGGCGGCGCGCTGCCCCTGATTCTGGATCGGTGGATCAGCAGCGTGCAGCAGGAGGTGATGGCCTCCTCCGGCCTGGGGGTGACCGACCCCGGCCTTGCGCCGCTGGTGGAAAAACGGATTTCCGCGGTGATCGGCGCCCTGAACGAAATGGTTCACGGTTTCGATTTTGCCAGGCTGCTGACCCTCTACTACAAAGCCCACTGCGCCGGTGACGACGAGACGAAGGCCAAGGTGCTCAAATGGTTCCGGGGCGAGTACGCCACGAAAACCGAAGCCCGGCAGGAGCTGGGGGTAAATATCGTCATCACGGACGACGACTGGTACGAATATCTCAAATTGTTCGCCTGTTTTCTCAAGCAGGCGGGCTACGCCGGTATGCTCATCCTCATTGACGAGCTGGTGAACATCTACAAAATCCCCAACGCCATCACCCGGCAGTACAACTACGAAAAAATTCTGACCATGTACAACGACGCCATGCAGGGCAAGGCGCAGTATCTGGGCTTCATCCTCTGCGGCACGCCCCAGTGCATGGAGGATCCCCGCCGGGGCGTATACAGCTACGAAGCCCTCCGTTCCCGCCTGGCCGAAGGCCATTTCTCCGGGGAACATAAGGACTTGCTTTCCCCTGTTATCCGCTTGCAGCCTCTGACCTATGAGGAAATGCTGATTCTGACGGAAAAGCTGGCGGATATTCACGCGGGGCTGTACGACTATTCCCAGATCGTGACCCAGCAGGACATGGTGGACTTCATTGAGATCGAATTCGGCCGCATCGGGGCGGACACCCATATCACCCCCCGGGAGGTCATCCGGGACTTTATTGAGGTGCTGGACATCGTCTACCAGAATCCCGGCATCCGTGTGCGGGAGCTTCTGGGTTCCGACCAATTCCGCTATGCCCAGAACGCAGTGAAAGAGGAACAGACCGACGATTCCCTTGCGGAATTTGAACTGTAGGGTGACTTATTATGCGTGCATTTGACCGATACGCGCCCTTTGTGCAGGAGTATATCTATCAAAACCACTGGGAAAACCTGCGCTCCATTCAGGTTGCCGCGGCAGACGCCATTTTCAACACGGACGAAAACGTGCTGCTCACCGCCTCCACGGCCTCCGGCAAGACGGAAGCGGCGTTTTTTCCCATCATCACCCTGTTTTCCGAGGATATGCCCTCCAGCGTGGGCTGCATTTACATCGGCCCCCTGAAAGCGCTGATCAACGACCAGTTTTCCCGGCTGAACGACCTGTGCGCCGAAGCGGATATCCCGGTGTGGCACTGGCACGGGGACGTTGCCCAGAGCCATAAGGCAAAGCTTATGAAGCACCCCTCCGGCATTCTTCAGATTACGCCGGAATCTTTGGAAGCGCTGCTTCTGCACAAGCACGCGGCCATTGCCAAACTGTTCGGCGACCTGCGCTTCGTGGTCATTGACGAGGTGCATTCCCTTCTCCGGGGCGACCGGGGCGGGCAGACGCTGTGCTTAATTGAGCGGCTGTCCCGAATTGCGGGAGTCAATCCCCGGCGCGTCGGATTGTCCGCCACCATCGGTGACCCGGAGGGAACCGGCGAATTTCTGTCCCTGGGCACGGGGAGGAAAACCATCATTCCCAAAATCGACGCCAAGGGCAGCAAGTGGCGGCTGAGCATGGAGCATTTCTACGTCAAGGACGCCCAGGCCGCAGAGGATAAGCAGATTCCCGACGCCCTGCCCGTTCTGGAAGAAAAAACCGACGAAGCCCCCGCCAACGCCGACCCCGGCATCGGGTATATTTTCGAGCATACCCGGGGCAAAAAGTGTCTGGTTTTCGTCAATTCCCGGGAAGAATGCGAGATGGTGACCACCACGCTGCGCCATTATTGCGAGCTGAACCACGAACCCGACCGCTTCCTCGTCCACCACGGCAACCTTTCCGCCTCCTATCGGGAAACGGCGGAGGGCATCATGAAGGACGATTCCCAGTACATGACCACGGTGACCACCGCAACGCTGGAGCTGGGCATTGACATCGGCCGGTTGGAGCGGGCGTTTCAGATCGACGCGCCATGGACGGTTTCTTCCTTTTTGCAGCGCATGGGACGCACCGGCCGGCGGGAGCTTCCGCCGGAAATGTGGTTCGTCATCCGGGAGGACGAGCCGGAGGTGCGGGCCATGCTGCCCACCACCATTCCATGGAAGCTATTGCAGGGCATTGCGCTGGTGCAGCTGTATCTGGAAGAACGCTGGGTGGAGCCGCCCCGGCTGGACAGACTGCCGTTCAGCCTTTTGTACCACCAAACCATGTCCACCCTGGCCTCCTGCGGCGAGATGTCCCCACGGGCGCTGGCCGACCGGGTGCTGCGGCTGCATTACTTCCACAGGATCACCCAGGAGGACTACCGGGTGCTGCTCCGGCATCTCATCGCCACAGACCACATTCAGCAGACGGAGCAGGGCGGTCTGATCGTGGGACTGGCGGGGGAGCGGGGCATCAACTCCTTCAAGTTCTACGGCGTGTTTCAGGAAAGTGAGGAATACACCGTCCGCAGCGAGTCTCAGGAGCTGGGGACGGTGGTTTCGCCGCCTCCCGTGGGGGAGAAGCTGGCCATTGCGGGACATGTCTGGCAGGTGCTGGACGTGGACCACAAGCGCCGCCTGATCTACTGTCAACAGGTGAAGGGCAGCGTCCCCGCCTATTTCGGCCAGTGTCCCGGCGACCTGCACACCAAAATTCTCACAAGAATGCGCCGGGTGCTTCAGGAGGACAGGCAGTACCCCTACCTGATGAAAAACGCGGTGGCGCGGCTGGAGCAGGCCCGCTTCACCGCCGCCCACTCCGGCGCGGCGGAAAAGACGCTCATCAACCTGGGCGGCAACATGTGGTGCCTGCTGCCCTGGGTGGGGACGTACACCTTCCTGACCATGGAGCGCTTCCTGAAAATCAAGTGCGCCGACCGCCTCGGCCTGCGAAATCTGGATTCCGCCCGCCCGTTCTTTATCCAGTTCACCATGAAGGCCGACGAATCCGCTTTTTTCCGGGTGCTGGCCGAAGAGATACGCAAACCCATTGACCCAATGGAGCTGGTGTATCCCAAGGAGCTGCCTCTTTTTGACAAGTACGACGAATATTTGCCGGAGGAGCTGGTGAAAAAGGGCTTTGCTTTGGGCGTTCTGGACGTGGACGGCCTGCGGGAAAAGGTCCTGAGTTGGGAGAAGTGACAAAAAATGCATTTTTCCCGATTTGCACTTGCATTTTGGGGAGAGCATAGTATAATTATTAACATCTATATGACGCTTGCAGGAAATGCGGCTTGCCGCAACCGAAGGAGTAACACTCTCAGGTGTCCAGCATGGATGAGGACTGTAAGCTGATAGAACTTTGGAGAAGCTCATTGAATTGAGTGCCGAAGGGGCAAAACGCATTGCGCGTCAATCTCTCAGGCAAAAGGACAAAGTGATTTCCATACCGTCCGTAGGGGAAATGTTTGTTTTTTTGGACAGATTGCGCGTTTTGCGCAGTCTGTCTTTATTTTTTGTTGGCTTTGCAAAGAACGCGAAGCCGGAAAGAGAGGATACGTATGGAGAATTTCCTGACCACACTCGCCGAGATCAATGACAAGATCAATGCCTTTATCTGGGTGAAGATCGGTCTGGTCCTGCTGATCGGCACGGGTATTCTGATGACCTGCTGCACGAAGTGGTTCCAGATCTCCCACATTGGCCACTGGTGGCAGCAGACCATCGGCGGCATGTTCCGCAGGGACAGCGGTGTCCACGCGAAAACGGACAAAAAGACCATTTCCCAGTTTCAGGCGCTGTGTACGGCTCTCGCCGCCACCATCGGCACCGGCAATATCGCCGGCGTGTCGGCAGCCATCGTCATCGGCGGCCCCGGCGCGGTGTTCTGGATGTGGGTTGCGGCCTTTTTCGGGATGATGACCAATTTCTCCGAAAATGTGCTGGGCATCTACTACCGCCGCCGCAACAGTCAGGGCGAGTGGTCGGGAGGTGCGATGTACTATCTGAAAGACGGTCTGGGCGGCAAGAAGCACTGCAAGACCATTGGCAGCGTCCTTGCGGTTCTGTTCTCCATTTTTGCCATTCTGGCATCCTTCGGCATCGGCAATATGGGGCAGATCAATAAGATCGTCCTGAATATGAAATCCGCGTTCTTCGGCGGCGTGACTGCTACCGTGGGCGGCATGAGCGTGGTTTCTCTGGCCTGCGGCATTGTGCTGATGATCCTCGCGGCGCTGATCGTCATCGGCGGCCTGCAGCGCATTGCCACTGTCGCCGAGCGGGTCGTGCCGTTCATGGCGGTGCTGTACATCATCGGCTCGCTGATCGTGTTCTTTACCCATATCAGCAGCGTCGGCGCCATGTTCGCGGCGATTTTCCGCTTCGCTTTCGGCAGCAAGGCCGTCGCGGGCGGCGCGGCGGGTATCGCCATCCAGCAGGCCATTACCCAAGGGTGCAAGCGGGGTGTGTTTTCCAATGAGGCGGGTCTCGGCTCCTCCGTCATGGTGCATTCTTCCTCCAACGTCAAGGAGCCTGTTGCTCAGGGCATGTGGGGCATTTTTGAGGTATTCTTCGATACCTTCGTGGTCTGCACCATGACCGCCATCGTGGTTCTGTCTTCCGGCTATATCGATCTGGAGACCGGCCTTGCCGTGGCGGGTGTGGACGACGCTACGCTGGTCGCCCGTGCCTTTGGCAACGTGTTCGGCCCCTTTGGTGAAAAGTTTGTGGCTCTGGCCATGCTGCTGTTCGCCTTTACCACGGTGCTCGGCTGGTCGCAGTACGGCACCAAGGCGGTGGAATATCTGTTCGGCGAAAAGGCCACGAAAATCTACAAGGTGATCTTCGTCGTGATGATCCTTTCCGGCGCGGTCATGACGTCCTCTCTGGCGTGGGACATCTCCGACACCTTCAACGGCCTGATGATGCTGCCCAACCTGATCGGCGTGGTGGTTCTGTGCCCCATGGTCATGAAGATCACGAAGAATTATGTAAACCGTAAGATCAAAGGCATTCCGGAGGAACCGGTACTGTCCCATTTCCCCGACATTCAGGCCGAGGCAGCGGCTTCCCAGACCGACGAGGTCTAAGAAAGCGCTGACGCAATCGTCTGCGGCTGTGAGCGGATCTTTTCCGCTCACAGCTTTTTTCGATTTCGTCAGAGCTTTCCGAAAGGCACGGGGATTGAAAACAGGTGAAAATCTGCTATAATGATGACAAAAGGAGGATATCACTGTGATACTCTGCATTGCATCTGCTCCATGCAAAGCCGGATAGGACAGGGCCGCATGGAGAAGTGACTGTCCTTATGGCTTTGCATTCCGGTGAAATTCAGAATGAAGGAGCAAAGTCATCATGAAACAATATCTATCCGATCTTAAGGAAATGCGCAGCTATCTGCTGCTGTGGTTTACCCAGATGATCTCCGGGCTGGGCAGCGCCATGACCGGCTACGCGCTGGTGGTCTGGTCGTACACACGGGAAGGCTCGGCCCTCCGCACGGCGCTGCTGATGGTGTGTTCCTACGCGCCATACGTGATTTGCAGCATTTTTGCCGGTGCGCTCAGCGACCGCTGGGACAAAAAGAAGACCATGCTGTGGTGCGACACATTGGCGGCGCTGGGGACGCTGGCGGTCTGGCTTCTGCTGAAAGCCGGGTGCCTGCAAATCTGGCACCTGTACATCGTCAACGCCATGTCCGGACTGATGAACACGGTTCAGCAGCCCGCAAGTGAGGTAGCGACCACGGCGCTCCTGCCCCGCCGGTTTTACCAGAGGGTGGGCGGACTGCGATACCTTTCTTCCTCCGTGACTTCCATCCTGACGCCCATTTTCGCCACGGCGGTGCTGGGGCTTTGGGGAATGGACGCGGTGGTTGCCATCGACCTGGCGAGCTTTCTGATCGCCTTCGTAACGCTGTTGTTCTTTATCCCCATTCCCCGGACGGACGCGTCGGGGAAGACGGACGGCGTTTTGAAAAGTGCGGCGGAGGGCATTCGCTGGTTGAAACGGAACCCCGGAATTCTGCACCTGATGCTGTTTCTGGCGGGCATCAATCTGGTGGCGTCCATGTACAATGCTGCGTTCCCGGCCATGGTGCTGTCGAAGGTTTCCGAGTGGGCTATGGGCGTGGTCAACACCGTCATCGGCATTTCCACACTGCTGGGGAGCATCCTCGCTTCCTTCATGAAGACGCCCAGAAGCCGGGTGAAGGCCATCTGGAGCTGCCTGATGCTTTCCATGTGTACGGAGAATTTCTGCCTTGCTTTCAGCGGCAGGGTCTGGGTCTGGTGCTTCGGTGCGTTTCTCGGCTGGGTGAGCATCCCGTGGATGAACGCCAATCTGGACGCCATCAACCGCCTGAGCATCCCGGCGGAAATTCAGGGGCGGGTCTTTGCCGCCCGGAACGCCTTTCAGTTCTTCACCATCCCGCTGGGATATTTTCTGGGCGGGCTTCTGGTGGACGCCGTATTTGAGCCGGTGATGGCGACCCAAAGCGGGGACAGTCTGCTGACGCGGCTGTTCGGGGCCGGGAAGGGAAGCGGCGCGGCGTTTCTGTTTGCCGTGCTGTGGCTGATGGGCGTGGGCGTATGCCTGCTGTTCCGCGGCGACCCCCACATCTGGAAAATGGACGGTGAAGGGTAATACCACCAACGTCTGACAAACAATAAAATCAGCCCGGAATTGGTTCGTGCGCATCACGCTTCCAATTCCGGGCTTTGCTCCTGCAATATGCCTTGCTGTTTTTAGGTTTCCGGGTAACGGGGTTCAGCTGTCCCCATGTGTTCCGGCGGGACAAGTCCCGACTGCGCTTTTCCTTCTTGGAAAGCTTCTCGTAGGGAATGAATTTTTCCATCAATATCTCCTCCTTATGGTGTCTGGGGAGTATTCTACCAGAAAAAGACCGGCGGGTCAATGAAACGATTTGTAAATAACGCAAAAAGGTGCTGCCACCGGGCAGCACCTTTTTGCGTTGCAGGATATTTTACTCGATCAGGCCGCTTTCTTTCAGCAGCAGCTCCACGTCTGTTCCTTTGACCTTCTTCATCACGGTGTGCAGCAGCTGCTTCTCCATGAAGGACAGCTTCACATCGGTGATGGGCTTCTTGTCGATGGCGTAGTAGCAGGCGCGCAGCAGCTCCCGGACATCGTACTTGCTGCCCCATACCTCCGGCACGCCGCGGTCAACGTTCAGCAGGGTGTAGACGGACTCCATACCGGTACGCATGGAATACTCGGTGGTGAAGATGGTGTCCCGGGGTGTCTCGGCGAACTGGCCGATGAAGGCGAAGTTCACAGCGCCGTCGGGCACGACCTTCGGACGGTCGGATTCTTTCCGGGGCTGGAAGAAGGCATTGATATAGGGCATGAAGCAGGTGGTGGTGTTGCAGGCATCGTGGGCCAGAGCGGCGATCCGATCCTCCGGCACGCCAATGTGGTACAGCCACTCCTGGCAGACCTCTTCACCGGTGCAGTCCCGCATGGCCTTCTTGACGTAGTTGCCTTCCTTGTTAGTGTTCAGGGAGTACAGCCACACCAGAACCATGTTCTTGTCCTGAGACCTGAACTGGGGCTGACGGTTGATGGTCCAGGACAGATACCAGTTGTCGGTGCTGTCCTTGACGGTGACGATGCCGCCGGTGGTCACCTTGCCGGAGCGGGGATCACGCTTGCAGACGTTCATGATATGCTGAATGATCTCCTCGTTGGAGGTGGCCACGGTGGCGCTCATCCAGTTGGTGGCGTCCACATCGGAGCAGAAGTTCTCCGGGTTGCCGAACTCGCCGTGCTTTGCCTGAGCGGCAATGGCCTTCCACATATCCCAGGATTCCCCCGCGCCGTTCTTTACCTTGGACAGGTCGGGGGCATGGGTCTGGTCGCCGTAGCAGGAGGTGTCGGTGCAGCAGCCGTTGGTGATGAACACCAGATCGTCTTCAATCAGGTCAATGGTCTGCTCCTGACCGTCCTTCACGTAGACGATCTGCTTTGCAACCTTCTTATTGCCCACAGTCTCGATGATGACGTTCTTGACATCCATGCCGTACTCGATGCGCACGCCATGGCTTTCCAGATACTTGACCAGGGGCAGGATCATGCTCTCATACTGATTGTACTTGGTAAAGCGCAGGGCGCTGAAATCGGGCAGACCGTCGATGTGGTGGACATAGCGGCAGAGGTAACGCTTCATTTCCAGAGCGCTGGACCAGCGCTGGAAGGCGAACATGGTCTGCCAGTAGAGCCAGAAGTTGGTGTCCCAGAAGGAATCGGGGAGAACGTCGGAGATCTTCTTGTCCTCCAGATCCTTTTCCGGCGTCAGGAACAGCTTGGAGAGCGCCATGGCGGACTCTTTATCCAGCTTGAACTGCTTGTCGGTATGGGCATCCTCGCCGCGGTTCACGCTGGCACGGCACAGAGAGTAATTGGGGTCGTGCTTGTTGAGCCAATAATACTCGTCCAGCACGGAAACGCCCGGGGTCTCGATGGAGGGAACATCCCGGAAGGTGTCCCACATGACCTCAAAATGGTTGTCCATTTCTCGGCCGCCGCGCATATAGAAGCCCTTGGTGATGTCCCGGTAGCCGTCGCAGCTGCCGCCGGCCAGCTCCAGTTTTTCCAGCAGATGGATGCGCTCACCTTTCATCTGGCCGTCTCTGACCAGATAGAAAGCAGCAGTCAGACCGGCAAGGCCGGTGCCGATGATATAAGCGGATTTGTTGTCTACGCCCTCCGGCTTCTCGGGATGGGCAAACGCTTCGTAAGTTCCAGCAGAATAATACATAATAGCAACTCCTTCGTAAAATCGTTCATTTGCCTTTCGGTGACCTTATTGTATGTCTTTGCCCCGTTTTTTACAATAAACAGAAATGCCTCCGTGATGAAGATTTCATCACGGAGGCAAAAGTGTCTGAAATTTTATCAATCCGCCGGGTTTGATGCAGAGTTTCCCCTGTCCACCCGGAACCGGTTCAGCGCGCAGGAAACGTCGTCCTGAATCACGAGGGCAAACCGATTTACCAGCGTTTCAGGGTCCTGCTTCATCTCGTCCTTGATCCAGTCCAGCATCAGACCCACGAAGGCGTAGGAATAGACCTGCGCAATAAAGGCTTTGTCCTCGGCGCGGACGACCATACCCGCCGACAGCTCGTTGATCACGCCCATCAGAAGATCGTCCGTCAGGGGCGTCAGATACTTTTCCACCTGCTCCCGGCTGACGGGGCGGAGGGCGGTGAGGATAGTGTCCAATACAAGCTTGAACGACACAGCCATACCAGCCGCTATAAACGAACCTTGACCCTCGTATTCATCGGTCAGTTCTTTAAGGCTATCATTCAAAATTTTAGCTTTTGCGATTGCTTCTTCCAGCTTCATAGTTGGGCCTCCCTTTCCATCTTCTCCCTGATGGCTGACAGGATGAAATCCCGGTTCAGCACATACAGGTCCGTAATTCCGTGCTCCTTGCACATCTTGATGATCTCGTCCATGATGTAGTTTTCGATATCTTCTTTCCAGAGGACAACCGCCTGTATCGTTGCAGAGGCCACGGTGTTTCCATCCTCGTCTGTTCTGACTTGCAAGGCTGGGCCCCCAATGTCAACATATTCTCCCGGGTTCTTCATTCCAGATCCTCCAGCATCTCCATCTTAGGCTGAAACACAACCACCATTGACGGGAACGGAGCACTGTTTTTCGT
>OLRR01000619.1_pt1 | contig 27166 bp, 20 predicted proteins | sample 1671941 | NCBI WGS metagenome assembly OLRR01 (sample SAMEA3136628, study PRJEB25190) | human gut metagenome
GCCCACGATACGCACGCTGTCGGCCGTCTCTCCCTCAATCGTCACATGCGAGCGATGAATCTCGACCCGCTCGCAATACTCGCCCGGCTCGATATGGATTGTCACCGGCCGTCCGTCATTCGGACAGGATTCGTCAATTGCCTCCAAGGCCTTAGAGATACTGTGATATGCCCCCGCACGCTCGGGCGAAACCTCAAAAAATCGTCTCTCACTCATCATCAGTCACCGCGTCCTTTCGTCGTAGACCGTCTACGTTGCAGTTTCGGCATATAAAAAGTTCGCGCAATGGGTCGGGAAGGCCCTGCCCATCGCGCGCCGCGACATACCGAATTTAATTGTTTAGGAGCAAACGCCTACGCACGGATAACCTTGTCGACGTTCTGGAGCTGCAGTTCCTCGCCGTCCTGGCCCTCGATCACCACATTTTGCAGGTCGAGTACCTTGACGTTTTGCGCGATGATGCCCTGGCGCACCATGGGCTCAACGCCACAGGCCATGGCCGGAACAAAGGGCTCGGCATCCGGCGCGAAGGTCACGTGGACATCCTGGAACGTCAGGCGCGTTACTTTGCTCTCGGGCAGACCCGTGATATAGGCCGCGGCAGCATGGCAGTTGGTGGCCTCGATATCGCAAAACGTCGTGGCACCAAAGCCGGGCGTGCGGTCGTCGACAGGCAGCGCCTCGCGAGACTGCACGTAATCGGTCTTGCCGTCCTTGTCACAGAAGTAGAAGGAGTTGACCACGAAGGGCGTGAGCACCTCGTCCATGCGAATGTGCTCAAAGGTAATGCCCTCGTTGACGGCATCCTTGCCGCGCCCGCGGCGGGTCTTGACGCGCAGGCCGCGGTCGGTGCGCTCAAAGAGGCACTTGCTCACGGTAAGGTCCTTGATGCCGCCGGCAGCCTCTGAACCCAGGACCACGGCGCCGTGACCATCGTGCATGTAGCAGTGAGAGATCAGCACGTCGTGCGTAGCGGGACGAAGCTCGGGCTCAATGCCCAGCTTGCCGCTCTTGATGGCGATGCAGTCGTCGCCCACCGAGAACTGACAGCCAAGGATGCGGACAAAGCCGCAGCTCTCGGGATCGAAACCGTCGGTGTTGTGGGAGTTCTTGGGACCCTCGATCGACAGGCAAAGCGCGTCGACATGCTCGCACAGGACGGGATGGATATTCCACGCCGGGCTATTGCGCACGGTAAAGCCGGCAAGGCTCACGTTTTGGCACTCGGACAGGAAGATCATGCGCGGACGGGCGACCTCGCGGCCCTCCTCGGGACGGAAGATGTTCTTAAAGTCCTTGTTCCACCAGTTGTCCTCGGCAAAATCGGTCTGACCGTCGATCGCGCCGCGACCATAGATGCACACGTCGTGCACGCTCAGACCCGTAAAGGTAGAACAGTAGGTCGAGAAGCTCTCCCCCTCCCAGCGGCCCAGGGGCAGCATATCGGTGCCGGCATACCCGGCGCCCTCGTCGCCTGTGACCGTGCCCGGAATGTAGGCAAGCGCCGCGCGATCGTGACGGGCCAACAGCACCGCTCCCTCGGCGAGCTCGATGTTGATATTACTCTTAAGGAAGAGGGACTTGATGCGATAACTACCGGCGGGGATCAGCACGCGCCCGCCCTTGGGGCAGGCCATGATGGCAGCCTGGATGTTGGTGGTGTCGTCGTGCTCGGCATCGCCCTTGGCGCCACAGTCGCGAACGTTGATGGTAAAGGGCTCAGCCGGCGTGGTGACACCTACGCTCAGCTCACGCTCGCCACAAACAAAACGAACCAGGTTGCGCTTGCCGGGGATCAGGCCGTCGACATAGGTCTCGACCGTATTCGTGGTACCGGCGGGCTCGTCGTTGACAAAGATCTCCCACGTATCGGCGCAGGTAAAGTAACCGCCGTCGTCAAGCTCGATAACCGCCGCGCGCGCGTTGCGCCAGATAACGTTCGTCTCCATGGATTTCTCCCTCAAAAAGATGCTCTAAAGGCAAATTGTACGCTGTTGAAAAAGGGCCGTGCCTGCCGGCGGAATTCCGGTGGCACGGCCCTGTGATTTGGACGATATGTCGGCCTTACTCGGCGGGGGTTACGCTACCGTCCTGGAAGCCAACGTTGTTGTGGGCAAAGCAGTCCTCGTACTTAAAGCCGGAGAGCTCCTCGCAAAGCGCCTTGACCTCGGGCTTGACGTCGGCCATCTTGCCGCCCTCCTTGACGCGGCGGATCTCGTCGCAAAGGACGTCGCACTGCTCCTTGTCAATCTTGATGCCGCGGGCAAGGACAGCCGCGAGCAGGAAGAAGCCGGCGCAGCCGATGAGCATGTAGCCGCAGATGTACAGAGGCACGGTGGCGGGCTGGGTCACGGCGTCGCTGTTGCCGGCGGTCTGAATGAAGCCGGAGGCAGCAAGGACGATGGCCCATGCGTTAACGGCGATAGCCTGGGCGATCTGCTGGCAGAGCTGCTGAGCGGAGCTGTAGATGCCCTCGCGACGACGCAGGGTGATGAGCTCATCGACATCGGGGATGTAGTTGAGCAGAACATCGGGCAGGTACTGGAAGCCGACGTAGAAGAACTTCCAGATGGCGAAGATGATGGGGTAGGCGATCATGGCGATGGCGACCGTGGAGGTGCCGTTGATCTGACCAAAGGCGAAGTAGTTGTAGGCAATGATGCACGCAGCGCAACCGACATTTGCCAGGTACCAAGACTTGTGGAAGCCCTTCTTGGCCATGAGAGCGACCCAGATGGCGGTGCAGACGATAGCGACGACCTTGCCAGGCATCTCCATCACGGACTCGTAGGACTTAGGAATCTGCAGGCAGTAGACGATGAAGAAGGACAGGCAGGCAGACCAGCAGGCAGCAGCGAGCTTCGTGGAGACCTGTGCGTACAGGACCTTGCGGAAGGACTTGTTGCGGAAGGTGGAGATAACGTCGATGAAGAACTTCTTGATACCCTCGCCGACGCTCTCGATCTTCTCCTGAGCGACCTCCTCGGGGGTGTGCTCCCACGTGGACAGGTACACACAAAGCAGCGAGATTGCCATGACCGAAGCGTTGATCGTAGCGATGATGAAGTAGCTGAACGGGTTGGTCTCGCCGAAGGTGCCAAAGCCGAAGCCCACAAGTGCAGCCATCAGGAAGCCGGCGGCGTTACCAAAGAGATGCTTGTAGCCGGTGAGGTACGTACGCTCCTTGAAGTCGTCGGTCATCTCGATGGTAAGCGGCGACAGGTTGGCGGTGCAGAACGTATACGCGACGTTGTAGATCAGGTACAGCACAAAGTAGTACGGGAAGCCAAACGGCGTAGCCACGAAGATGAGCGGCTCGGCGATCATCATCGGGATGGCCAGCAAGATCCAGAAACGACGACGACCAAAGATGCGGCCAATCTTGGTGGCATAGAAGTTATCGGCCACAAAGCCCATCAGCGGGCAAAGAATAGCGTTGACATAGATGGCAAACGAGCTGATCAGTGCAGCCTCGCCTGCGGACAGGCCACACTCCGTGGACAGGAACAGCACCATGTAGCTGTGCGTAAAGGTCAGGGCACCGGAATTGAGCATACCGCCCATACCAAAGCCCAAGCGCGTCCAGAATGTGATCTTACGCTTTTTTCCGATCTTATTAGTCATCGAGCTCCCTCTCTTTTCTCGATTGTCTTGTAACAAGACATTTGAGTCCACACTGACATCTGTCTGCCCAGCGTTCAGGGTGAACGTTTAGTTAGATTATGCGCGATTGCTTACGACAGGTGAACGTTCACTTGCATATTATCCCCGAACGGTCGATTTTTACCGCCGAACGGACACAATTGAGATCCTCACACCTATTTTCTGCTGGTAAGGGTGCCATGCTGGACAGCCATGAGATAGGTGAACGTTTATCAGATTTTCCAACATATTCACTTAACCACGAAGCGAAAAAGCCCCGCCGGGATCACTCCCAACGGGGCAGACGACATAGCGCTATGTTTGGGCGCACTTGCTGCTACAAGCAGACGCCGTCCTTCCAGATACTGATCTCGTGACAGCCACGGCGCTCGGCACTCGTGAGCTTACCGCTCGCCGTCTGTAGCACCAGCTGGTACAAATCGCGGGCGGCCTCGTCGAGCGTGCGCTCACCCGTGGCAATCACGCCGGCGTTAAAGTCCATCCAGTTGGCCTTGTGGTCGCACAGACGCTGATTGGTGAACACCTTGAGCGTAGGCGCCGGCGCGCCAAACGGCGTGCCGCGTCCAGTCGAGAACAGAATCACGTGGCAGCCAGCAGCCGTCAACGCCGTGGTGGATACCATGTCGTTGCCCGGGCCGCACAGCATGTTCAGGCCATGCTTGGTGACCTGACCGGCATACGGCAGCACGTCGACGATGGGTGCAGAGCCACCCTTCTGCACGCAGCCGCAACTCTTGTCCTCGAGCGTGGTAATACCGCCGTCCTTGTTGCCGGGGCTCGGGTTCTCGTAGACGACCTCGCCGTGGCTAATAAAGTAGTCCTTAAAGCCATTGAGCATGTCGGAAGCGGCGTTAAAGACCTGCTCGTTCTCACAGCGATCGAGCAGGATACTCTCGGCGCCAAACATCTCGGGCACCTCGGTAAGCACCGACGTGCCGCCGCGGGCGACAACCATATCACTCACGCGACCGATCGTGGGATTGGCGGTAATGCCCGAAAGACCGTCGGAGCCTCCGCACTTAAGACCAATGACCAGCTCGGAGGCCGGAATGGGCTCGCGCTTGGCTTGCTTGGCGAGGTCTGCCAGCTCGGCCAGAATCTTGTGGCCCTCGACCTGCTCGTCGGCAACGTCCTGGCAGGTGAGGAAGCGGACGCGCTCGTGATCGAAGTCACCGAGCTCGTCGAGCACCTGCTGGTGTGTGCAGTTCTCGCAACCAAGCGACAGGAACAGCACACCGGCCGCATTAGGATGACGCGAGAGCGCCACCAGCAGACGACGCGTCTGGACATGGTCGGCGCCGGTCTGCGAGCAGCCAAAGGGATGCGGGAAGTAGTAAACACCCTCCAGCGAGCCATCGACCAGATCCTGGGCCTGCTCACACATGGCACGGGCGACTTCGTTGACACAGCCGACCGTGGGGATGATCCACAGCTCATTACGCGTCGCGGCACGACCGTCGGCGCGACGGAAGCCCATAAAGGTCTCAGGCTCAACGGGATCCACGACCGGATGCGTGGGGTTGTAGGCGTACTCGACCTCGCCCGAAAGGTTGGTCTTCACATTGTGCGTGTGGAGCCACTGACCGGGCTGGACATCGCCCGTCACATGGCCGATAGGAAGGCCGTACTTGATGACGTCCTCCCCTGCGGCAATCGCGCGCACCGCCATCTTATGGCCCTGCGGAATATCCTCCACGGCCACGACCTCGCCCACCCCGGGAACCGCGACGGCAGTGCCCTTGGCAAGCGGCGACAGCGCAACGATCACGTTATCGGCCGGATTAATCTGGATAGTATTCATTGCAAATGGTCCTAACCCTACAGGTTGAGCAGAAGCCGAGACGCGGGCACGCCGTCCCGCGCCCGCGTCTGCGCCGGAAATTTACGCCTGAGCGTTGGCGAAGGCCTGCTTGGCGCCCTCGGCACGCACGACAGCGAGCGCGCTGACGACAAACTCCTCAAGACCTGCGATCTGCGTAAGGTCCTCGCCCCACATCTGCTCGTTGGTGAGCACGTCGTGCACCAGCTGGGCATCGTCGGCGCCGGCATGGGCGGCGTAGAAGTCGAGCACGAAGGCGTCGTCCTGAGCGGTGTACTCGGTGCCGTCGGAGCGACGCAGGTGCAGGCCGTCGCCCTCGCGGGACACGAGCTCCTGCGTGTAGAAGGCGATGAGCGTAGCGAGGCTCGTGGCCAGGCACTTGGGCAGGTTGCCGGTCTCGGCAACGTAGTCCTTGAGCGTGGGCAGGTCGCGAGCGCGCCACTTAGCCGTGGAGTTGAGGCAGATGGAGAGCAGCGCATGATCAATAAACGGGTTGTCGAAGCGGTTTTCGACGGCGGCGGCAAAGGCCTTGCAGTCCTCGACATCCAAGTCGGCGGCAAGCGTCGGAATGACCTCGTCGTAGAGCATGGTGTTCATGAAGCCGCGAATGGTCTCGTCATGCATGCAGCCGCGCACGATATCAAAGCCGGCAACCCAGGAACCCGGAACGAAGGCGGTGTGGGCACCGTTGAGGATGCGGACCTTGCGCTTTTTGTACGGGGTGACGTCGGGAGTCACAAAGACACCCGGAAGACCAGCCTTCACAAAGGGAAGCTTCTCGGCAAGCGACTCGTCGCCCTGGATGCCCCACATCTGGAAGGGCTCGCGCACGGCCAGGAAGGGATCCTCGTAGCCCAGACGCTCGGCAACCGCCGCGGCCTCGGATGCGTCGCGGATACGGCCCGGTACGATGGTGTCGACGAGCGTGGTGCAGACGGTGCAGTCGTTGGCCATCCACTGCGCAAACTCGTCCTCCCAGCCCCAGTCGCTCACATACTGGTTCATGATGCGCAGCAACTCCTCGCCGTTGTGATCGATGAGCTCGCAGGCGAGGACGATGACGCCCGGCTTACCGGCAGCCCAGCGGGTGTGGAGCACCTGGGCAAGCTTGGCGGGGAAGCTCGCGGGTGGCATGTCGTCGGCCTTGCAGGACGGGTCATAGGCGATACCGGCCTCGGTGGTGTTGGAGACGATAATCTCCAGGTCGTCAGAGACGGCGACCTCCATCATGGCGCGGTAGTCGTCCTCGCGGTACGGGTTGATGCAGCGGCTGCAAGCGCTAATCACGCGGGACTCGTCGACCGTGTTGCCGTCCTCCTTGCCGCGCACCAGCACGGTATACAGGTCGTCCTGGGCATTGATACCGTCGGCAAAGCCAAAGGCGCCGCTGATGGGCTGGACCATGACGATCTTGCCATTCCAGCCGGTCGCCTCGTTACCCATGTCAAAGAAGCGGTCAACGAAAGCGCGTAGGAAGTTGCCCTCGCCAAACTGCAGGACCTTCTCCGGCGCGTCCTTGGGAAGAAGATAGCCCTCGTAGCCGATCTTCTCGAGCGTATCGTAGCTGATGTTCTCCATCTATGTGTCTCCTTAGATGTCTGTTAGCGTGCAAGCAAAACGGGGCGCCGCGTGTGGCAACGGCGCCCAGGGTTCAATGTGATTCGATGCGGGCTTAGGCCTCGACGGTGTCCAGGTCAAAGCCAAAGTAGCGGACCGCATTGTTGTAGCTGATGTCGCGCACGATACTGCCCAGCAGCTCCATGTCGGCCGGGTACTTGCCCTGCTCGACCCACTCGCCGATCACGCTGCACAGCACGCGACGGAAGTACTCGTGGCGCGGATAGGACAGGAAAGAGCGGGAGTCGGTAAGCATGCCCACAAAGTTGCCCAGCACGCCCTCGTTAGCCAGAGCCGTAAGCTGCTCGCGCATGCCGACCTCGTTGTCGTTGAACCACCAGGCGGAGCCGTTCTGGATCTTACCGGCGGTCGGAGCCTCCTGGAAGCAGCCCATGACGGTATCGATCATGGTGTTATCGATGGGGTTCAGGCTGTACAGGATGGTCTTGGGCAGGCCGCAGGTCTCCTGGATGGAGTTGAGGAAATCGGCGAGCTGGTCGGACGGCGTGTAGTTGGAGATGCAGTCGTAGCCGGTGTCGGGACCGAGCTTGGCGAACATGGCGCGGTTGTTGTCGCGCTTGCAGCCAAAGTGCAGCTGCATGGCCCAGCCCAGACGGACATACTCACCGGCAACGAACTGCATAAAGGCAGTCTTGTACTTGAGGACTTCTTCCTCGGTGAGCGGCTCAGCAGCCAGGCCCTTGGCAAAGATGGCCTCGATCTCGTCGGCGGTAGCCGGGACGTACATGACGTAATCGAGTGCGTGGTCGGAGGCGCGGCAGCCCAGCTCGTGAGCAACGTCGTAGCGCTTGGAAATGGCGGACTTCATGCCCTCGAAGTCGCTGACCTCAACGCCGGCAGCCTCGGAGAGGTGCCTGCAGTAATCGGCAAACTCCTGGCCACGCTCGATGCGCAAAGCGGCATCGGGGCGCATGGCGGGAACGACCTGAACGTCAAAGCTGTCGTCGGCTGCAATCTTTTTGTGCCACTCAAAGCTGTCGGCGGGGTCGTCAGTAGTGCAGATCATGCGGACGTTGGACTGCTTGATCAGGTTGCGGCAGGTAAAGCTAGCCTCGGCGAGCTTGGCGTTGGCAAGGTCCCAAACCTCCTGGGCAGTCTTGCCGTTGAGGACGCCCTCGTAGCCAAAGTAGCGCTTAAGCTCCAGGTGGCTCCACTCAAAGACGGGGTTGCCGACGCAGCGACCCAGGGTCTCGGCCCACTTTTGGAACTTCTCGCGAGCAGGGGCGTCGCCAGTGATAAAGCGCTCGTCGACGCCGTTGGCACGCATCAGGCGCCACTTGTAGTGGTCGCCGCCCAGCCAAACCTCGGTGATGTTCTCGAAACGCTTGTCCTCCCAAATCTCCTTGGGAGAAATGTGGCAGTGATAGTCGACGATGGGCATGCCCTCGGCAAAGTTGTGGAACAGCTCCTCGCCGGTCTTAGTGCTCAGCAGGAAATCCTGATCGTCCATAAAGTTTTTCATCAAACAGCCCCTTTGCTGGCAACGCGGGCGCACGGCGCGCTCGTTATCCTTTAGGTGAACGTTCACTATACTAATCCATTGCACCTCAAAAGGTGAACGTTCACCTAACCACCACGGGGTGAACGGTAGATTTTGCCCGTTCAACGGTTGCTGGAGATGTGACTTGCATGTATTGCGGACTGTTTGGCGTCCCCGAACACCGAACTTGAGCGCTTTTGCTCAGGTGGGTCATGTCCCGACGTGCATTTTTGGGAGTATTCAGCATTGGAGCGCGCCGTGCGCCATCCTCAGCGTCCTATTTGGAACGCAGATAGCGCCCGATCGGCATAAAAAGTGCCCCCGATGGCAAATTACGCCATCGGGGGCACTTAAAACAGTCGTTCTGCACCTCATTCAGGGCATGCCAATGCTGAATACTCCCAAAAATGCACGTCGCAAGAGGGGGTACCTGCTCAATCGGCTAAATACCCGCAAGTTCGCAGTAGCGATCGACATTGCTGGCAAATACCATCTCGACGGCGCCCTTCTGGACGGGCACCGTCGGGGTCCTTCCCCACAGCAGATAATCGCCCAGCGTCTTAGCGCCGCGATACGCCAGGCTCGTCGGGTCCTTATAGACAATATTGGTAAAGATACCGCGGCGCAAGGCCAGAGCACTTTCGGGAAACAGGTCGTTGCCGATCACCATGACCTGACCGGCCTTGCCGGTCGAGACGAGCGCGTCGGCAACCACTTCGGAACCAACGGCAAAAACGCTACAGATAAGTTCAGGGGCGTCCGGCGCACTCAAGCGCTTTTCGAGCTCATGCTCGAGTTGTTTGACTTGCGCATGGGCACCTGCAAGATCCTCAACCTGCCATGGAATATCACGTTCGCGCAGGTAATTGTGGAAGGCGCGGGCGGTTAGATAGTGCGAATCGGTATATGGGTCGCCTGTCAAAAGGAGCACGCGGGCGTCGGCCCCAGAAGCATGGACCAGGTTTGCCGCCTGCTCGGCCATAAGGCTGCCTGCCGTCGAATAATCGGCCAAGCTCGCACCCAAACGATTCAAATGCGGACGGTCGCCGTCGACAAGCTCAATCGTCACGCCCGCCTCGGCGATCTGCCCCAAAAGCTCAGTCGCACGATCGTCGCCCGGCGCATAGGCGAGCAAGCCATCAATCTTCTCGCCCACCTGCAGACGCTCGTCGATTTGCTCGAGTGCATCAGCGTAGCCGCCCACGCCAAATTCAACGCGCTCAACCGTAATGCCCCGGTCGATGACCTCCTGTTCAAAGCGATTGCAGCCTTCCCACAGGTAACGGAAAAAGTACGCTCCCTCGCGCGATGCGCGGGGCAGGCAAAACACCAGATTGATATCCTTGCGGCGCAGGCTTGAGGCACTTGTGTTGCGGTGATAGCCCATGGCCTCGGCCTTAGCGTTCACCTTGGCGCGCACGGATTCGCTCACGCCGGCCTTTCCCGTCAGGGCTTTGTGCACGGTATTGATGGAAACGCCAAGCTCGGCGGCTATGTCCTTCATGGTTACGCGAGCGCTCATGGGATTACTCCGTTATAGATAAGTTGCCAATTTACAGTTCAGTTAACGATACCCCAAAAATACTCTTCAACTCGCCGCGCTCGCGCCCAAATGCGCAAAGCGCCCCGCGAACGGATGCTCGCGAGGCGCTTGGATGTCTGGACCTTATTTGATACCGCGGCCCAAGTCTTCGGCGATTTTGTCCACGCCCTTAAGTGCGGCGCACGTCTTTTTGTTGGAGCAATGCCCCGTGCAAACGCCACCCTGAGCGCAGTCGGCGCAGGTGCCCTTGCGGTAGATGCGCACGCACACGGCGACAAACGCAATACCGATAACAGCCAGTACAACAATATCGATAGGTGCCATAGCAAGCCTCCTCTAGTTAACCATCACTTACTTTACCCCATTCTCCACCTACCAAATAGGGACAGGTTTATTTTGGTCGGTTTTATCTGCGGAAACGCCACATCTTACTTCTGGAGCAAAGCAATCTGTCCCCCCATTGCGTCAAAAAGCCCGAGTGTCACTGAGACACCCGGGCTCGTGGAAAGGGGTTGATCCTTATTCGGACTTAGGCGGAAACTGCAGTGGAAGCAGTGTTGGTCTCGTCCTCGTCGGTCCAAGCGTGCTTGGGCATAGGACGGAAAATCTGGAAGAGCATCGCGACCAGCAGCACGATAGCCACAACCGTCCAGAAGCCAAACTGCCCAAGGACAAGCAGGTTATAGAACTGGTTGATGAACAGGCCAATCACCCAAGCGAAGGCGCACTCGTAGCCGAGGGCAATCGCGGTCCACTTGCCGGAATCCATCTGGTTGCGGATGGTACCCATAGCGGCAAAGCACGGAGCGCACAGCAGGTTGAACGCGCCGAAGGCAACGCAGGCGCCCATGGTGGGGAACATGCCGGCAAACGCGGTCCACAGGCTCGGGTCGGTCTCGCCCGCGTCGGCGACGGACAGCAGCGAGCCGGCGGTGGCGACGACGTTCTCCTTGGCGACGAGGCCAGAGACAGTCAGCGCGGTTGCCTGCCAGGTGCTAAAGCCGAGCGGGGCGAAGATCCAAGCGACCAGGTTGCCCAGCATGGCGAGCACGGAGTAGTCCATGAACTCCTCGGAGATGCCCTCCATGGCAGGCAGGAAGCCAAAGGCGCCGTTGTAGCTACCAAAGTTGGAGAGGAACCAAACCACGACAGTGGACGCGAAGATGACCGTGCCGGCCTTCTTGATAAAGGCCCAGCAGCGCTCCCACACGTGCAGCGCCCAAGAGCGGATCGCCGGGAAGTGGTAGGCAGGAAGCTCCATAACGAACGGCGTCGGGCGACCGGCGAAGAGCTTGGTCTTCTTGAGCATGAGTCCCGAGGCGATGACGGCAAAGACGCCCAAGAAGTAGAAGAGCGGGCTGATCCACGCGGCGGTGGTAGAAGAATCGCCGATGATGGAACCCATGAGCAGGGCGATGATCGGCAGCTTGGCGCCACAGGGAATGAACGTGGTGGTCATGACCGTCATTCGGCGGTCCTTCTCGTTCTCGATGGTCTTGGTGGCCATGACGCCGGGGACGCCGCAGCCCGAGGACACGAGCATGGGGATGAATGACTTACCGGACAGGCCAAAGCGGCGGAACACGCGGTCCATGATGAAGGCGACGCGGGCCATATAGCCGCAGTCCTCCAGGAAGGACAGCATGACGAACAGCAGGAACATCTGCGGGACGAAGCCGAAGATGGCGCCCAGGCCGCCGACGATACCGTCGCAGACCAGCGAATCGACCAGGCCACCGTCCTCGGTACCGCCCGCCACAAGGGCGTCGTGCACCACGGTGGTGATGCCGGGAACATAGGGGCCGTACTGTGCCGGGTCGACCGAGTCGGCATTGTCGCCCGCAGCCTCGACGGCCGCGTCGTAGGCGTCGCGGCCCTGACCGAGCACGTACCAGCCGTCGGTGCCAAAGAGCTGATCGTTGGTGAAGTCGGTCACCGTGCCGCCCAAGGTAGAAACGGCGATGTAGTACACGCAGAACATGATGACCACAAAGATCGGCAGACCCAGGATACGGTTGGTAACCACGCGGTCGATCTTCTCGGAGGTGCTCATCTTGGCCGGAGCCTTAGTGAGGCACTCATCGATGATGTGCGCGATGACGCCATAGCGCTCACCGGTGATGATGGACTCGGCATCGTCGTCGCAGTCCTGCTCGCACTGGGCGACCAGCTCCTCCACGCGAGCGGCCTTCTCCTTGGTGAGGTTGATGAGCTTGCAGGCGTCTGCATCGCGCTCAAACAGCTTGACGGCGTAGTAGCGACGCTTGTTGGCGGGAACGCTCGCAGGCAGGTTATTCTCGATGTGGTCCAGAACGTCCTCGATGGAGGAATCGAACTTGTGCTCCGGCACCTGACCCTTAGAAGCAGCGGACTTTTTGACCTGCTCGAAGAGCTCCTTGATGCCCTTGTTCTTAAGAGCCGAGATCATCATGACCGGACAACCAAGCTTCTTGGAGAGCTTGTCGGTGTCGATCTTGTCGCCATTCTTCTCGACCAGATCGGCCATGTTGAGGGCAACGACCACAGGCAGGCCGGTCTCGATGACCTGAAGCGCCAGGTATAGATTGCGCTCCAGGTTGGTGGCATCGACCACCTGAACGACGACATCGGGCTCGCCGCTCATGAGGTAATCGCGCGAGCATTGCTCCTCGGGGCTGTAGGGGGAAAGCGAGTAGATGCCGGGGAGGTCCGTGATGGTAACGTTCTTGTCGCTTAGGAGCTTGGCCTCCTTTTTCTCAACCGTGACGCCGGGCCAGTTGCCAACGTAGCCGTTGGCGCCGGTGATCAGGTTGAAAAGCGTGGTCTTGCCGCAGTTGGGGTTACCCGCCAGCGCGACATGGATCTGAGAATCCGCCATTCAATCCTTCTTCCTTGTGTGCCCGAGCTGCTTTCTCCGCACGGGCTGGATAATGTGCTTCAAAGTTGCTGCATTAAGTTAGAAATACCTAACTTTATCTGCAGAAATATACGCCGCGAGCCCTTACTGGACCTCGACGACGGCCGCCTCCTCCTTGCGGATGGAAAGCTCATAGCCGCGCACGTTGATCTCGACCGGATCACCGAGCGGTGCGACCTTCACGACCTTGAACGAAGTGCCCTTGATGAGCCCCAGGTCCATAAGGTGGCGGCGAAGCGCACCCTCACCGTGAAGCTTGACGATGGTGGAGCTCTCGCCCACCTTAACGTCACCCAACGTCTTCATCCTCTTGTCCCCCTTTCGGTTTTTATGAAATGCTGCAGACTAACCGACGGTCATGATGTGCATGGCCACCTTGGAATCGATGCCAAAGCGCGCGCCCAGCACCGTGACGATGATATTGGCGCCACTCGAGCTCACCACGTGGATTTCGTTGCCCTCGACAAAGCCGAGGTCCTTGAGGTGGTGTTTCATGTCCTCATTGCCCTTTACACGAGACACGCGCACGGTTTCGCCCGCTTTTACCATCGAAAGCGGCATGGCCGGCATCTGCGGTCCGCAAGACATGAGTTGCTCCTAACGTCAGTTCGTCCTCAACATCGACGTGATAAAAGTTAACCACGTCTATGTTCGCTATAGTAAACTAGCACGTGGTTAACTTTTTGGAAAGGGTCCCCATTCAGATTTCGAAAAAGTTTCCTATACGAAACAAAAAGGCGCGGCAAAGGACCATCCTTTACCGCGCCCTATCATGCTTAGAGCGAGAGGTTTCTGATCGACGTGACGCACGAGGCCTCATCCACGCCCGAAACGCGGAAGATAATGTCCTCGCCACACTCGCCGTAGAGAGCCATGAGGCCCATAACGTCGCGACCGTCGGTATGGCGATCACCGATGCTGACCGACACGTCACTACGATGCTTGGCGATAATGTCATAAAGCAGCGCAACCGGGCGGGCATGCAATCCCAACGGATCTTTAATCGTCTTCGTAAATTCGACCATGTCCCCTCCCACGACATCGCACATTCGGCCGGCAAACCCAGCCACGTGGTAGTTATTGTAGCGTTAGATGCTTGTCGAGGCCCCCTCCGGATACCCCGTGGTCAAAAAGTGGCAAATATGAGTACTGTCACCAATTTAGTAGCAGCAAAATCGAGAGCAAATTGCCTACTTTGAGCGATTCGAAGAGGTTGAAAGCCATCAAACGCCCTTTAAAGGGGGTTAGATAAATTGATTTTGAGCTCATTTTTGCTTAAAACCGGCCGATAGATATGGCACTTATTTTGCAACAGTACTCATATTTGGCATTTTTTGACCACGGGGTCCAAAACCATGCCCCAAAGCACAAAGGGAGGGGCCTCGTAAAGCCCCTCCTTAGGAAAGGGAATCGATTTATTCCACAGCCGCAGATTAATCCTAGCCGCTACTCCATCATGTCGAGGACGGAGGGGCGCAGCTCGCTCTCGGCGGCCTCGGGATCGGTCTCGCGCAGACGGTTGATATAGCGGTTGTACCACATCACGGCAAGGCCCAGGAAGACAACCACGCCGCCAACGTTGTAGACCAGCGTCAGCCACAGCGGCTGATCGAGCGGAATGGTGCCGCAGATAAGCACGAAGCAGAAGACCAAAAGCAGGAATGCGGCAACGACCAGGCCAAAGCTGCGCGAGCCCATGCGGAAGCCACGGGGAGCAGCATCGAAGTTCTTGCGCAGCATAAAGTAGGCAAGCAGAATCAGCAGCGGCGGGAGCAGAGCGGTGGCAGCCGTCATGTTGGTGACGATCATGAGCAGGTCGTCGAGGTTACCAGAGCCCAGGGCCGGGATGATTAGGATGGGGACGACGATGGCGAACTGCAGCCAGGCAGCGCGGGCAGGAATGCCGTGCTCGTTGAGCTCGACGATCTTGCTACCAAAGACGCCCTTGGGAATCTCGGTGAAGAAGACCTTGATGGGAGCGGAGGTCCACATCATGAGGGAACCCAGCGTAGCGGCGAGAAGGATCAAGCCGATGACGCGCGTGGACACTTCCATAGGAATGCCAAAGTGGGCAAAGACAGCGCCGAACACGTCGAAGATGCCGGTGGAGATGGCAACGCCGCCCTCGGGAATGAACAGGTTGACCAGCAGCGAAGCGCCTGCATACAGAAGGCCGATGGTCAGGCCGGCGATAACGACAGTGCGCACGAAGGCCTTGACGCCGCCCTTAAGGTCGTTAAGGAACACGCCGACAGACTCAGCGCCGCCAACGCCCTGGATGATCCAGGCAAGCGTACCGAAGAAGCCCCACATAGTTGCGAAGTTGCTCATGTCGGGAGCCATGTTAGCGGGAGTAGGAGCCGTAGCGAACTCAACGCCGCCAAAGGCAGCAGCCAGGGACAGCAGGATGAACACGGCAGTCAGGCCGAGAGCCGCGGTCGAGCCGAAGGAGGAAATGGAGCCGATCCACTTAGCGCCCTTGGTCGAAACCCACGTGGCGATAGCAAAGACGACGATCTCGATAATGGTGATCCACAGCTGCGAAAGCTCGGCATTGGCACCAAAGAACACGTAGCTCGCGTAGATGATGACATTGGGCAGGACGGACGCAAAGTAGAACAGGTTGACGAACCAGTAGCTAAACGCCGTCAGGAACGCCCAGCGGCCGCCCATCGAGGTCTTGACCCAGGCGTACACGCCCGACTCGGAGTCCTTGTTAAGGCCGACGAACTCGGCAGTAACCAGGGTATAGGGGACAAAGTACAAAAGCGTGGCGAAGAAGAACGACGGCGCAGCTGCCAAGCCGATGGCCGCGTTGTTGTTGATGATGTTCTTGATACCGAACACGGCGGCGACCGTCATGCCCAGCAGAGCGAACGAACCGATCGTTCCTCGTTTTTCAGAGCTCATAAGCCCTCCCAATCATCCGTTATATCTCATCTAAAACCGTCCGGACTGCAAGTGCAAACACGGACGGCGCACCTGCTAAGGGGAATGGGGAAAAGGGAGTCAACAAAGCCATCCCCCTTAACGGCGCGAAGCAAACGTCCAGGTGGACGAATACTACTTGTTGGGGAAGGAATATCCTTCAACCGTCACGTGCAGCACCACGACGCGGGGATCCGTGGCATCGGACACGACACGGTATGCCTCGTCAATTTCGACGACGGCAACGCCGCCGGCGGGAATCGTCACGGTCTCCCCCGTACCCTCAAAGCGCTCGCGATCATCGATATCGCTGTAGGCGCGGGTGCAGGTGAGGCCTCCCTTGGGGGCAACCTCGACGGTCAGGTCGCCGTCGAGCGGAGCGAGCACGGCATGGTAGCGACGGTGACCGACCAGATCGGCGGTAGCCGCCTCGTGGGCGTTCACCCACCAGTACACCAACGAGTCGCCGATGGAGTAAGCCACGTCGTGCTGCAGGTCGGCAACACCATCGAGCGCCTGTCCGGTACGCATCCACTTCTTGACGGACTTCATCTGAGCGTCGAAATCGGCGCGCGAGTTAAAGACATGCATGGCTTATGCCTCCTTAATGGGTGCCAGCGCCTGAGCCAAATCGGCAGACGTCAGCGGTCGCAGGGACACCTCAAAGCTGAAGCTCTCAAAACGGGTGCGATAGGAATCGAGCACCTCGGAACCCCAAGAGTTCGAGCCAAGGCCGAGCAGTTGGTCGTTGATGTTGACCGTGACCGTATCGCCCTTGACAAGGTCGTAGACGTGCTTGGCGTTATCGATGGCCTCGCAGCTATAGGGCCATGCCGAGAACGAGAACGGGTTGGAAGCGGCGTCGCTCGGACGCGTCACGACCAGACCGTCACCGTGGCTGGAGCGCAGGGCAACCCAGCGGGTACCCTCGCGGTTGGCGCAGTCCTGAGGCATAACGTAGGGCGTGAACATGTCGTCGACCGTGGTGCGGTAATGACCGACCGGGTTGGCGCGCAGCGAGTCCGGATAGTTCTCGCCCGGACCGTGGCCATACCACTCGACGGCACGATCGCAACCGGGGACCTCGAAGGAGATGCCGATGCGCGGGATGATATCCGAGTAATCGCCGTAGGGCTCGCCGGAAACCTTGAGGTCGACGCGACCGCTCGGAAGCACGGTGTAGACGAGCTCGACGCGCATGCCGAACGCGCGGACGGGAGGAGCGATACGCTGGCTCACGGTAACGACGACCACATTGCCGTCCTGCTTCCAAGTAACCTTGCGGGTAGACGTCTGCATCACATCGATGAAGTTGTCCTTCCACAGGGAGTCATACTCTTGGGCGTGGTTGTCGACGAGCGGATGCCAAAAACCAACCTGGGGACCAGAGGCCATGACGTCGCGACCGGCTGCCTTCCACTCGCTCACGGTACCGTTGACTTTGCTGAAGGTCAGCTTGCCGTTGAGGGAGTGAATGCGGATCTCCTGCTCGGTCTCCTCGACCGTAAGCTCAGGACGAGTGGGAGCCGCAATGGCCGGCGCCGGATGGTTTGCGATGGCAAACTGGCTTGCGCCCAGTTGGAACATCGGCTCGCACCAGACGTGAGCGGCCATGGTGTAAGCGCGCACGGTCAGCAGGGTCTCGCCTACCGCGGCCTCGCGAATCACCAGCGGAAGCTGGACGGACTCGCCGGGGGCAACCGCACCGGGCATGAGCGTCTTGCGGCAGACCACGTCGCCGTCCACCAGGGTCTCGGCCGACAGGCACACATCCTCGAGGGTGGTAAACCAACGCTTGTTAGTGACAGTCAGCTCGCCCGCCTCGGCATCGTAGGCCATGCGAACCGGGCAGATGACCTGGCCATACTCAGTGAGGCCCGGGCTCGGCTGCTGCCAAGGGAACACCATGCCATCGATGCAGAAGTTGCTGTTGTTGGGGTAATCGCCGTTGTCGCCACCATACATATCGTAGGCAACGCCGTCCTCGGTCACAGCAGCCAGACCGTGGTCGCACCATTCCCAGATAAACTGGCCTTGGATGCAATCCCAGCGATCGAAGACCTCCTGGTACTCGGACAGGCCTCCGGGGCCGTTGCCCATGGAGTGACCGTACTCGCAGTTGATGCGCGGCTTGGGGAATGGATGCTCACCAAAGTCGTTCATCTGCGACACGCGGGAGTACATCGTGGAAATGACATCGACGGTATCGGCGTTGCGGTCCTCCTCGTAATGGACCGGACGACCATCGAGCTCGTGAGCCTTGGCGTACATCGCGCGGATGTTGCAGCCATAGCCGCTCTCGTTGCCCATCGACCACATAATGATGCAGGCGTGGTTGCGCTCCTGCATCACCAGGCGCTCAATGCGGTCGACGTAGGCCGGCTCCCATGCCGGGTCGTCGGTGACCAGGGCGATATTGCCGATATTCTCGAAGCCGTGGCTCTCCATATCGGTCTCGGCGACCAGCATGATGCCATACTCGTCGCACAGCTCGTAAAAGCGCGGGTCGTTGGCGTAGTGGGACGTGCGCACCGCGTTGATGTTGTGCTGCTTCATGAGCTCCAGGTCGCGGCGCATGCGCTCGAGGCCCACGGCGCGGCCCTTGTGATCGTCGTGATCGTGGCGGTTGACGCCATGCATCTTAAAGTAGGTGCCGTTGAGGTAGATATGATTGCCCTCGACCGTCACCTCGGCAAGACCCTGGCGATGCGGAACGTACTCGCTGACCTCGTCGCCGTCGTAGACCTCAAACGTCAGGTCATAAAGGAAGGGGTCCTCGGGATTCCAGAAGTGGGCATCGGTCACACTGCACTCGGCATGGCCGTCGACGCACTCGCCCGTAGCGACCACATTCTCGCCATCGCTGAGCGTATACACAACGCGGGTAGCGCCCTCGGTCACCGTATCAAGCGTGATCAGAGCGGTATCGCCCTCGCGGTGCGCGCGAAACCTAAAGTCGACCAGATGCGCGGCGGGACGCTGCATAAGGTACACGTCGCGGAAGATGCCCGAGGCCCACCACATGTCCTGATCCTCGATATAGCTGCCATCGCTGTACTGCAAGACCTTAACCGCAAAAAGGTTGTCGCCCTCGACGAGTGCGTCGGTCACGTCGAACTCGGCAGACAGGCGCGAACCCTTGGTCATGCCGATAAACTGACCGTTGACGTACAGCTCGCCATAGCTCTCGATGCCGTCGAAGCGAATGATCTCGCGAGCGCCGGCAGGAACGGCGGGAAGGTTGACGATGCGCTGGTAGACGCCCGTGGGGTCGTCGGAGGGAACGAACGGCTGATCCACCGGGAACGGGAAACCCTCGTCGGTGTAGGCAAGGTTGCCATAGCCATCCACCTGCCACAGGTGCGGGACCTCCACGTGATCCCACTCGGGCTTGTACGTGGAGAGCTCCTCGTTGGAGACGGCAGCGGGGCCCTCAAAGAGGCGGAACTGCCACGAGCCGGACAGCTGGACAAACCCGCGCGACAGCTCGCGGCTGTACGTTGCAGCGAGATCGGCGGTCTCGTAACCCATAAAGTACGCATGGGGTGCCAGGCGGTTCCTGTGGGTGAGCGCTTGGTTTTCCCAATCGTTAATGGCGTCCATGGTGATGCTCCTTCATCATCGTAGTGATTCTTGTGCAACCGGTTGTCCTTATCTTACGGGCGATGCAAAATACTGTGCAACCGGTTGTCCGCTGAACGGTCGATTTGGCCGGGTTAACGGTGCAACCGGTTGTACAATCGCAACACTTATGTCACCCTGAGTATCGAAACTCAGCACAAGACATCGTTCTTAAGCTCGTAGGCAACCTCCACGCCCGCTGATATCTCACCCACACGAGACGTATTCGATTTCGGCTTGGTTGCAAAACGACACCGGTCACCGGATATCATGAACGCTGTTCAGGCGCACTATAGTAAGCTGTATCCGCACTAGCCCGTATCAGTGACAACATCGACCGCATTTTCCAGGAGACGCCATGACACAACCAGTTCGCACCGCACCTACGCTTGCCGAGGTTGCCGCAGCTGCCGGCGTGTCGCGCTCCACGGCATCGCGCGCTCTCAACGATTCGCCCCGCATTAGCGAGGAAACCAAAAAGCGCGTCCGCGCGGCGGCCAAGGAAGTCAATTTTGTCCCCAACGCTCGTGGCCGAGCGCTCGCTGTCGGGCGCACGGAAATCATCGCCGTGCTCGTGACCGAGCCCCTGAGTGAACTCTTCAGCGACCCCACCTATAGCGAGTTTTTGAGCGGCATTACCGAGGAACTGTCGGAGTCGTCCTATCTGCCCGTTATCTTGCAGGCGTCTTCTACGCATGAGCGCAACCGCGCACGCGAGCACTTTGAGCGCCGCTCGTTCGACGCCGTGATCGACGTCTCCCCCTACAAGGGCAGCGAGCTGCTCGAGGTGCTACGCGAGCTGGGCGTGCCCACCGTGTTGTGCGGCCAGCTCGAGGGTCATCCCTATCGCGATGTGTTCTCGACGGTCTACTCCGACGACGAAGAGGGCGGACGCTTTGCGGCACTCGCCATGAAGGAGCGCGGGCGCAAAGATATCGTCGCCGTGTTGGGACCGCAAGACAACCCCGCTGTTGTCGACCGCCTGCGCGGCTACCGCGCCATCTTGGGCGAAGACCTCCCAGACGCAAGCGTTATCTATACCGGCTGGAACAGCGGAGACGGCTATCAGGCCATGCACCAGATCCTCGCGCGCGAGATTGCTTTCGATGGCGTGCTCTGCGGATCGGACCGTATCGCGGCTGGCGTCATCACCGCACTCAACGAGGCAGGCCTATCCGTTCCGGCGGACGTTTCTGTCGTCGGCTTCGACGATCACGAGATTGCGACGCGCTGCGTCCCCGCGCTCACGACCGTCCGCCAGCCCCTGCGCGAAGAAGGCCACATGGCCGCCAACATTGCGCTCGATATGATCAATGGCGCCGAGCCCGCCACCTCCGTGATGCACATGCAGCTGATCAAGAGAGACTCGCTATAAGAAATTGGGGCAGGCTTTTCGCGAGGCTGCCTTAGCGGAAAGCCTGTCCCGTTTTGAGCGCTCATTCTGGAGCGCAGTTTCCGTTAGACTGCTCAACCGGAAACTGCGCCCCATTATTTTGCCGAATTCTGGGTCGCGCTTTCCCAGAGGACCCCCCTTTGGGAAAGCGCGACCCGTTTTGGACGCAGATTCCGGGACGCACTTTCCGCGACGCCCGGTCATCCCATGCCCTCACAATCTCGGCGTATAAAAAACGAGGGAAGGCACACGTCCTTCCCTCGTTGCAAGCAATATGTAGCCGCTCGCTTACATCAGGCGCAGGCTGACGTCCTTGAGCTGGGCGCCGCTAACGGCACTCGGAGCACCCGACATAAGGTCGGAGCCGCTGGCCGTCTTGGGGAACGCCATGACGTCGCGAATGGAGTCGGAACCGGTGAGCAGCATGCACACGCGGTCCAGGCCCAGAGCGAAACCGCCCATCGGGGGCGCACCAAACTTGAGGGCCTCCATGAGGAAGCCGAACTGAGACTCGGCGCGCTCCTCGGTAAAGCCCAGAAGCTTAAGCATGGACATCTGCATCTCGGCGTTGTGGATACGCATACCGCCGCCGCCGGCCTCAAAGCCGTCCATGACAAAGTCGTAGGTGCACGAACCGGCTGCCAGCGGATCGGCCTCGATCTTGGCGATGTCGGTCTCGGTCGGCAGAGTGAAGGGCTGGTGCTCGGCAGCGTAAGCCTTGCGGTCCTCATCCCAGTGGAACAGCGGGAAGTTGACGACCCACAGGAAGTCGTGACCCTCACGCTTAATCTCGAGAGCGTTGGCCATGTGCGAGCGCATGCCGCCCAGGATCTCGTCAGAGAGCAGGCGCGGACCGGCGGCGAACATCACAAGGTCGCCGGGCTCGACGTCCATGCGCCCGCGCAGAGCGGCCATCTCCTCGTCCGAGAAGAACTTGACGATGGGGCTGTTGATGGAGCCGTCCTCGCGGAAGGCGATCCAGGCCAGGCCCTTGGCGCCAAACGTGGAGGCCACGCCGGCGAGCTTATCGATCTTGGCACGTGCCCACGCACCGGCGCCCTTGGCGTTGATGGCCTTGACGACAGAGCCCTCCTCGTTCGCAGCGGTCGCAAAGACCTTGAACTTGGAGTTGGCAAAGATGTCGGTCAGGTCGACCAGGTGCATGCCATAGCGGGTATCGGGCTTGTCGGAGCCATAGGTGTCCATGGCATCCCAGTAGTTCATGCGACGCAGCGGCGTGGGCATCTCGACACCCATGCGACCGAAGGCATCGGCAAGAACCTCTTCGAGCGCGCTCATGACATCGTTCTGGTCCACGAAGGACATCTCGATATCGACCTGGGTGAACTCGGGCTGACGGTCGGCGCGCAGATCCTCGTCGCGGAAGCACTTGGCAACCTGGTAGTAGCGCTCAACGCCACCGACCATGAGCAGCTGCTTCAGAAGCTGCGGGGACTGCGGCAGGGCGTAGAAGTTGCCCGGCTGGATGCGGCTGGGAACGATGAAGTCGCGGGCGCCCTCGGGCGTGGACTTGAACAGGGAGGGCGTCTCGACCTCCATGAACTCACGGTTGTGCAGTGCCTCGCGAATGGCAAAGGTAAAGTCGGAGCGCAGCTTGAGGTTGGCCATCATCTCGGGACGGCGGAGGTCCAGATAGCGATAGCGCAGGCGGGTGTCCTCGCTGGTCTCGATGCCGTCCTCGATCTGGAACGGCGGGGTGACGGACGTGTTGAGAACCTCGGCGTGGTCGGTCAGGACCTCGATCTCGCCGGTCGCGAGCTTGGTGTTGGTGGTCTCCTCGCCACGGGAGCGCACGACGCCGTGGATCTTGATGGGCCACTCGGGACGCATGGTTTCGGCGATCTTAAAGGCGTCGCCGTCGGAGTGCTCGGGGTCAAAGGTGAGCTGCGTGATGCCCTCGCGGTCGCGAAGGTCGCAGAAGATAAGGCCGCCGTGGTCGCGGCGACGGCTCACCCAACCGGTGAGGGTGACCTCTTCGCCCACGTTCTCGAAGCGAAGCTCGCCGCAGGTACGGGTGTGCATGGAATGCTCATCGATGGGACGGGTCTGGCTCATACCAGTGATCCTCCTTTATGGATCTGTGCCGCCCCGTGTCGTTCCGGGCGGCGTCGTACAGATTTGCCCAGCCTGCGTAAACCGCGCAGCCGGACATGGCGTTCTATCTTATCGCACCCGCGTCGATGTACCACGAAAAAGTAGCTCTTGCCCAAAGACTTGACGGAGACGAAACAATTGACGCACCGCGGCACCCGTCCGCGCTATTCACGTGCGACAATATGCCCCAATAAAACAGCACTTGGAAAGGCCCGTCATGACTGCACGCCTCATTGTTATGGATATCGACTCCACGCTCATCAACCAGGAGGTCATCGACCTGTTGGGCGAGGAGGCCGGCGTGGGCGAGCAAGTTGCGCAAATCACCGAGCGCGCTATGCGCGGCGAGCTGGACTTTAAGCAGGCGCTCGAGGAGCGCGTGGGGCTGCTTGCCGGCTTGGACGAGAGTGTGTTCGAGCGCACCTTTGAGCGCGTGACGTTTACCCCCGGCGCGCTGGAGCTTGTGCGCTCGGCGCACAGCAAAGGCTGGAAGGTCGGCGTGGTAAGCGGCGGCTTTCACGAGGTCGCTGACAAGATCGTGGCCGCCGCGGGCATCGATTTTTGCCTGGCCAACCGTCTGGAAGTCGTGGGCGGCAAGCTCACCGGCAAGCTGGCGGCAGACATTGTGACCAAGGAGTCCAAGCTCATCCAGCTGCTGGATTGGGCGGTTGAGTGCGGTGTCGACATGGCCCACACCGTCGCGATCGGTGACGGCGCCAACGACATCCCCATGATTCAGGCCGCGGGCACGGGCATCGCGTTTTGCGCCAAGCCCAAGACGCGCGAAGCCGCCCCGTTTGCCATCGATGAGCGCAACCTGATGCTCGCCATGGACATCATCCTGCGCGACTAGTCGATCCTTCTAACAAGAGAATCAGTCTGTCCTATAGTTTCCGAACAATTTTGTCTTAGTGTTCGGAAACATACCCTTTGAGTGCTAGACTTTGCGCCGTCGAAGGGAACATATATGGATAAGCGAGATCTTGAGCAATTGCTGAGCGATGTTGCCGACGGAGTAGTCACCCCGGCAGTCGCCCTCACGCGCCTCCAGACGGCGCCAACCGCCGATCTGGGTTTTGCGCAGCTCGATCTTTCGCGCGGGGTGCGCCAGGGAGCCGGCGAGGTTGTCTACGGCGCCGGTAAAACCGCCGAGCAGATTGCCGCCATTATCAAAGCATTACTCAATGCCGGCCAGGTGCGCATCCTGGTCACGCGCCTGGACGCCGAAAAGGCAGCCCGCGCCTCGAAGCTCCTCGGCAACGGCATCGACCTGGGATATGTCCCAGACGCACAGCTCGCCCTCGTGGGCGGCAAGCCCTCCCCTACCGGCAACGGACGCATCGTTGTCGCCTGCGCCGGTACGAGCGACCTGCCCGTCGCCGAGGAAGCCGCGTTGACGGCCGAATTCTATGGCAACGAGGTCGACCGCCTCTACGACGTAGGTGTCGCAGGCCTGCACCGCCTGCTCGCGCATGCCGAGGAACTTGCCCAGGCGCAGGTGGTCATCGCCATCGCCGGCATGGAGGGCGCCCTGGCGAGCGTTATCGGCGGTCTGGTGAGCTGTCCGGTCATCGCCGTCCCCACCAGCGTGGGCTATGGCGCGAGCTTTGGCGGTGTGGCCGCACTGCTCGCCATGCTCAACTCCTGCGCCAGCGGCGTTTCGGTTGTCAACATCGACAACGGCTTCGGCGCCGCCTACCAGGCAAGTCTTATCAATCATCTGAGCGCCGGCACGCCCTGCGCCCGCTAAGGAGCATTTCATGTCCAACCATCAGCACACGCTTATCATCGACGGCACCTCGGGCATCAGCGGCGACATGACCGTCGCGGCCCTGCTCGACCTAGGCGCCAGCGAGGAGCACCTGCGCGAACAGCTCGCCACGCTGCCGGTCGACGGCTTTTCGATCTCCGTGACGCGCGTAAACAAGCATGGCATCGACGCCTGCGATTTCGACGTCCAGCTTGCAGAGGAGCTCGAGAACCACGACCACGATATGGCCTGGCTCTACAGCAACGAAGCGGGCACCGAGCACACACATGAGCATGAGCACCACCATCATGACCATGGTGAGCACGAGCACGAGCACTGCCACGAGCACGACCATGAGGGCCACGGCCACGAGGACCATCATCACTCCCACCACCATCACCACCGTTCTTTGGCGGACGTCACCGCCATCATCGACGGCTCGCAGCTAAGCGATGGCGCCAAGCGTCGCGCCCTCGCCATCTTTACCGCGCTCGCCGCCGCCGAGGCCAAGGCACACGGCAAAACGCCCGAGACCGTCATGTTCCACGAGGTGGGCGCCGTCGACTCCATCGTTGACATCTGCTCGGTCGCCATCTGCCTCGATGACCTGGGCATCGAGGATATTGTCGTCGAGTCGCTCTCCGAGGGTCACGGCACCATCCACTGTGCCCACGGCCTCATGCCCATTCCCGTCCCCGCTGTCGTCAACCTATGCCAAGCAGGCAATATCGCCCTCACGCCCGCACCGGTCGCCGGCGAGCTCGTGACGCCCACGGGCGCCGCCATCGTCGCCGCACTGCGCACGTCCGAGCACCTGCCGGCCCGCTACCGCATCGAGGCCGTCGGCTACGGCGCCGGTAAGCGCCCCTACGAGGGCTGCTCCGGCGCGCTCCGTTGCCTGCTCGTTCACGTGGATGCATAGCCATGGATGCCCGCAAAACCAAAAGCCGCGCCGCTATTGTCACGGCGTTTTCCGAGCTCCTTCGCGAGAAGGACTACGGCAAGATCACCGTCGGCGACATCATCGCGCGCGCTCACGTAGGCCGCGCGACATTCTACGGCCTCTTTAAGAGCAAAGACGACTTGCTGTCCGAGCTCGTGAGCGATATCTGCACCCACGCTCTCGACGACGATGGCACACCGCTCGACGACCCACTCGTGCAGGTCGAGCATATTCTCAACAATCTCTGGGAGCGCCGCCAGGGCGTTCGAGCCCTCGTAGCCGGCGCCGGCTCACGCGTCTTCGCCGACTGCTTGCGCAAGACCATCATGTCACGAGCAGCCGAAACCGTCCCCGTCGACCCCGCAGGCCCCGCCGGAACCATGGACCGAAGCTTCCTACTACACCACATAGCCTCAAGCTTCGTAGGAATGGTCCAATGGTGGGCCTGGCACAATTTCCAGGCAGATAAAGCCGACGTAGCCAAAGACTACCTCTCAGCCATAAAGCCCCTCTTCGGCTAAGTAACTATCCCTTCCCAAAGTGCCAACAGCAGCCCAACGCCCCTACCAGCAACAAGCCCCTCCCATCCAAATTCAGATATATGTTGGGTTGCTTGCACGAACGCAACAAAGACCCCGCAGCCGTCCGCATGGGGTAACTTCCCAGCGCACTCCGCAGGACGCAAAAAGGCTCGCCGCACAAAGTGCGCAGCGAGCCTTTTTGCATGTCCGAGGACGCGCTGGGAAGTTACCCCATGCGGCCGGCGGACAACTATGTAGCCTCAGACTAGAACATGCCCAAGAAACCATGCACAAACAGCGCGGCCAGAGCGGCACCGACAAACGGAGCGATGCCAGGAACAAGCAGGCCATACTTCCAGTTGTTGTCGGCCTTGTGCTTAATCGGCAGCACCTGATAGGCCATGCGAGGACCAAGGTCGCGGGCCTGGTTCATGGCGAAGCCAGTGATGCCGCCCATGCCCATACCAACGGCCCAAACGATCAGACCGACGCAGATAGCGAGCATCAAAACGTTCTCGCCAGCACGGTTAGCAGCAGCAAGGATGGCGCTGATGAACACAAAGGTGCAGATAGCCTCGCAGAAGAAGTTACGGGCATAGTTGGTGCCCTCGGTGGTGGGGTTGGTCGAGAAGATGTTGCGCTGAGCAACGGGATCGATGACACCATCGGAAGCCTTGAACTCATCGGCATACATCAACCACGCGATCACGGCACCCGCAAAGCCGCCGAGCATATCGGCAACCATGAAGGGGATGCAGCTGCTCCACGGCACCAGGCCGACGATGCACTGGGCAAGCACCATGGCGGGGTTCATGCACACGGCGCCGCCAAAGATAAACAGGGCGACCGAGATGCC
>OLRR01000625.1_pt1 | contig 26937 bp, 25 predicted proteins | sample 1671941 | NCBI WGS metagenome assembly OLRR01 (sample SAMEA3136628, study PRJEB25190) | human gut metagenome
ATATTTCTTCGTCGCTACGCACGATGCCGCCGCGCTCGATAGGGCTTTGGCCCAGTTGAGCTTTGGCTGTCGCATCGCCGGCAGTAGGGAGCGGGCGTACATGCCCATGCCGGACGATGCGCAGGACTGGTACCGCAGCGTGCTGGACGACGACGGCGTGGTGCGCAACAGCGTGGCGCGCATAGAAGACGGCGTTTTACACATAGAACAGGGCCCCTTGGTGGGGCAAGAGGCCCGCGTTAAAAAGATTGACCGTCATAAACGCTGGTGCCTAGTAGACGTGGGTGAAGGCGACTCTGCATTTAGGGAGCTGCTACCGCTCGACGTTCCCAGCAAAACGTAAGGGAGACGTTGCGCCAGCTATTCGTTCGCATTTTTGAATTTACCGATTGGGGGGGGTCCTGGAGGACAGGGCCGTACGTTGGATTTTGGCTGCTAAAGAAGTAACAGAGAGCTGTGCGCCTGCGGGGGCGGCACTGATTGCCCAGGCCATGGACCGGCGCGAGGGCGCCGGCCGTTACAAGGCCATGCAATCCATCATTGACTGGGACCGCTCGCGCTTGGCATATAGGGCAGTGAAGCGCGCATTCGACATCGTGTTCAGCGGTGCCGTGCTCGTCGTCATCGCTGTGCCCAGCCTGGTGCTGGCCGCGGCCATCCGACTGGAGAGCGAGGGCAGCCCCTTCTATAGTCAGATCCGCGTTGGCCGCACCCGTCCCGACGGTAGTTTGACTACCTTCCGCATGTGGAAGTTCCGCTCCATGTACAAGGACGCCGACGAGCGCCTCGCCGAGCTCAGGGAGCAGAACGAGATCGCCGGCGCCATGTTCAAGATGAAGAATGACCCGCGTGTCACCAAGATTGGAAAGTTCATCCGCAAGCACTCCATCGACGAGTTCCCGCAGTTCCTGAACGTGTTCATGGGTCAGATGTCCGTCGTCGGCCCGCGTCCGCCGCTGCCCAACGAGGTCGCGGAGTATACCGAGTACGACCTGCAGCGCTTGGCTGTGAAGCCGGGCATTACCGGCTGGTGGCAGGTGACTGACCGCAACGATACCGACTTCGACGGCATGGTCCGCCGTGATTTGGAGTACATCGCCAAGCGCGGCCCCATCACGGACTTGAAGATTGTTCTCCTCACGGTCGTTGAGGTCTTTACCGGTGGAGGTGCTTGCTAAATGACTGAACCGGTTAGGGTGGCTCAGGTTGTTGGCAAGATGGTTGGTGGCGGCGTCGAAGCTGTCGTTATGAATTACTATCGTCACATCGATCGCGGTAAAGTGCAGTTTGACTTTCTTGTTGATTCCGATTCGACGCTTGTTCCCCGTGACGAGATCGAATCGCTCGGTGGCAGGGTCTTTGAGATACCGCCCTATCAGCATGTAGCTGAATACCAGCGAGAGCTTCAGCGTCTCTTTAAGCAAGAGGGCTGGAAGATTGTCCATAGTCACATCAACGCGCTTTCGGTCTTTCCTCTTCGTGCTGCGAAGAAGGCGGGTGTCCCCGTGCGTATCGCCCATAGCCACTCTACGAGTGGTAGGGGTGAGTATGCCAAGAATGCCCTAAAGGCCGTGCTGAAAACGCAATCAAACCGGTATCCGACTCACCGTTTTGCATGTAGTAAATTCGCTGGTGAATGGTTATTTGGATCGAGTTCTCAATTTGTAGTCATGCGTAATGCTGTCGACTTGTCTGTTTTCGCGCCAGATGATGAGGATCGCCTAAGGACGCGGCGATCGCTTGGTGTTGCTGATGGACAGCTTCTAATTGGGCACATTGGTCGTTTTACAGAGCAGAAGAATCACTCATATTTGCTTAATATATTCGATCAGGTTTTAAAGATTCGTAATGATGCAGTTTTAGTTTTGGTTGGTTCTGGTCCGTTGGTTGAACAGATAAAGGACCAAGCTGATTGTCTGGGGATTAGCCATTCTGTTCGGTTTTTGGGCACTAGAAGCGACGCAGCATCTTTATATCGAGCATTTGATGTTTTCTGCCTGCCGAGCCTGTATGAAGGCCTCCCAATGGTCGGAGTTGAATGCCAGGCATCGCATACACCCATTCTTGCGTCTGATACCGTTACCTCTGAGACCGCTGTTACATCCATGATGCAATTTGAATCACTTTCTAGCTCCTGTATAAAGTGGGCCGAAAGACTTATTGAGTTGAGCACAGAGGTCTTCGCGCCTGGCGACGATGCCGGTTTGCAGGTATTTGAAATTAATGCTGCGGCCAGAGTGTTATTGGATTGTTATATGACCTATTTAGGTTCTGTTGATTAAGGGGATAGCTTGACTATTACATGTTCTAAGCGAGTCGCAGTCGCGTCGTGTCATGACAAAATCAACTTTGGCAGCGTTCTTCAGGCGTACGCGACCCAGCGTGCCCTTGAGGAGCTGGGAGTTGAAGTCAATACTATTGATAAACGTGGCCTGGGTCATGCTATTTCTGAAGGACGCAATGATTACTATCTTGAGCATCTATTTGATGTAGATCTTTATCGTGCAAAGCTGGGTTTTGTAAAGCATCGCATCAAGCAGAAGCTTGATGCTGACTTTGGAAAGAAAATGGCAAAGAGGAAAAGTGCATTTTCATCTTTCGAGTCAACACATTTTAGTTTTACTCCTCAAGCCGCTTCGTTTGAAGAGCTTGGGGCGCTTGTGGCTGATTATGACAGCGTTGTTGTTGGCAGCGATCAGCTTTGGCTGCCTGTTAACATTGCTGGTAGGTACTTTACACTATCTTTCGTGCAGCCTCCTGTCCGCAAGGTGTCTTATTCCACTAGTTTTGGAGTATCTTCCCTTTCTGAAAAATATCTTCGTAAAACAAAAGATTTTCTTTCCGATTTTTCGGCCATTTCTGTTCGCGAGGATACGGGAGCGGATTTGGTAGAGAAAGCTACGGGCATCCGATGCTCTGTTGTATGCGACCCTACGATGCTGCTGGCTAGAGATCAGTGGGCAAGCCTTGCTTGTTCCTCTTCGATTGACGTTCCTGACGAGCCCTATGTTTTCTGCTATTTCATGGGTAAGAATGCATGGAATCGTGAATGTGCCCAAGAGCTTGCCAAGCAGCATAATTTGAAGATCGTCGCCATTGCTCATCCCGATGAGTATGTTAAGGCTGATGACGATTACGCGGATTATTATCCTTGGGAAGCCGGTCCGGCTGAGTGGGTCAACTTGATTGCCCATGCTTCGTATGTCTGTACTGACTCTTTCCACGGAAGCGTTTTCTCAAATATTTTTGAGGTGCCCTTCTTCTCGTTCCGTCGCCACGAGAATATGGGTGCTCAGTCTACGAACTCACGTATTGATACATTGTTGCGTGTCCTTGGAAACTCCGATCGTATTTGCGAATCGAAGGATGCTTTCCGTGCCGCAATGGCAAATGAAATCGACTTTGTGTCAGTACGTCAACGACTTAATGTGTATAGGAATGAATCGGCCAATTGGCTTAAATCAGCTCTTGAGTTGTAGGGAACAGTATGATCTCCATCACGGACAAAAGTAAATGCTGCGGTTGCGCTGCCTGTGCTCAAAAATGTCCCAAGCAGTGCATATCAATGGAATATGACGCCGAGGGCTGCGAGTACCCCGTAGTCAATGCTGACCAGTGTATTGATTGCGGATTATGCGAAAAGGCTTGCCCAGTGCTTAATGTTGATAAGGACGAGCCTAAGTCCCAACGAGCCTTTCTAGTCCAGCATAATGATCAAAAGGTGCTTGCTGAAAGCACTTCTGGTGGAGCCTTCACTGCCCTTGCTCAGGCCGTGATTGCCAACGGCGGTATTGTGTTTGGTGCAGGTTATTTGCGCGGTGAACAGCTTGTGCGAGCCGAAGGAGCCCCTGGGCGACTTAAGGTCGGACATTTTTCTGTGGAAAGCGTTGATGAACTTTGGCGCTTCCGCAACAGTAAATATGTTCAGAGCGTTGTTGGCCCTGCGTATCCCGAGGTCAAACAACAACTAAAAACTGGACGTGAAGTTCTCTTTATTGGTACCCCTTGTCAATGCGAAGGCCTGCTTCGATTTTTGGGCGGCAAGCCGGCAAATTTACGCGTGGCAGACTTCGTCTGCCGCGCGAACCCCGCTCGCGCTGTGTTCGCGCGGCAGGTCGAATGGCTTGACGCAAAGGTTGGCGTAAAAGGTGAGACCGTTCTTTTTAGAGATAAATCACGGTTTGGCTATCGCTATTCAAATATGTGCGAGCTCGAAGGCGAGACTCTGTATGGTGAACGGCTGTACAGTGAAGGTGTCGAAACAGATCCTTACCTAAGGGCCTTTTTTGCTGATCTTTCAGATCGACCCATTTGTTACGAATGCCCGTTTAAAAAGCGTTATCGCGTTACTGATTTGACTTGCTGGGATTTCTTCGATGTTTATCGACTCTCGAAAGAGTTCGACGACAATCGAGGCGTCACTCGAGTTCTCATCCAAAGCGATGAGGGACAAGAATTGCTTGATCGAGCCTCAAGCTATGCCCGTATGAAGGAGATTGATGTTGAGGCTGCAGTAGAAGGTGTTCGTGAACTTACTAAGTCCGTGAAGCCGAATCCGCGTCGCGATGAATTCATGGCTGATGTGGCGAATCTGGATGGTGAGGAGCTTATGAATAAGTGGTTCCCCGATTCCGGAAAAGTAAAAGCCGAGCGCTTTGCTAGGCATACATGCGAAAAGCTTGGAATTTATGACCCGATGAAGCGTCTGGTTAAACAAATCATAAAGAAGTAGCCTATTGTTCGAAAGGGAATTGATGATTCCTAAAGTTCTGCACTACATCTGGTTCGGTGGAAGTGAGCTTCCTGAACTTGAAAGAAAATGCATTGAGTCTTGGTCGAAGATCATGCCTGATTGGGAAATTCGTAGATGGGACGAAAGCAATTTCGATATAAATCAATGTGAATTTTGTCGTGAGGCATATGCCTCAAAAAAATGGGCGTTTGTCAGCGATTATGCGCGCTACAGAATACTGTATTCAGAGGGTGGAATCCTTCTCGATACAGATGTCGAAGTCCTGAAGCCTCTGGACGAGCTTTTAGATAATGAGGCTTTTGCGGGATTCATGAAGAATAATTTCTTCTTGAATCCCGGCCTCATCATGGGTTCTGAGGCCGGAAGCCATGTCATGAGCGATGTCGCAAAATTATATGAATCTATGAGATTTGAGATGCGAAAAGGCCGCAACTCTATGGATACCTCTCCGAGGGTACTAACTGATTACCTGGAAGTGAGTTGTGCTCTTAAGAGAGATGGTTCATTTCAGCAGTTAAATGGTTTCACTGCATACCCTGCTACTTATTTTGATCCCCTAGACAGTCATAGTGGCAAGTTTGAAATTACTGATGATACATATTCTATTCACCATTATTCAGGCACCTGGTTGTCACCCGCTAAGAAGTTCCGTGTTGAAATGCGGAAAAAGCTTGCGCCAGTAATTGGACCCAAGCTGTCTTGGTTAATCTCCTCTGTTCTATCGGTACTTAGATTTGGAAGGAAGGCTTTTTAATGGTTTCGTCTGCCTTAGACCACAATAAGCCTAGGGTTTTAGTATCTGGCCTTTCAAATGGGCTGGGTGGAACCGAAATCGTTGTTGGTAGGTATATAAAGGCCCTTAGCTCATATGCTACGTTTGAATTTCTTGCAACGTCTGATTTATCAGATGTTGCATTCGTTCATGAGATGAACTCCGAAATCCACATTTGCCCGGATATTGATAGGCCTATTAAGCGCTTTGAGTATCTAGACCATCTATTTCAAGATGAACCAAATCGTTACCAGGCGGTTTGGTGTAACTTTAATCATCTTTTATATGCGGATGTCTTGCGAGCAGCTCAACGGGCGAATGTCTCTGTCCGCATTGCTCATTCTCACAATTCTCGTTTTTTGGGCGGTTTGCCGACTCAAGTTATAAGCCGTTTTAATCGCCGTGCGGCGTTACGTAATTCTAATGTTAGGCTTGCGTGTTCAAAAGAAGCGGGTTCATTCTTCTGGGGCGATAATTTTCAGGTGCTTCCAAATGCCTTAAATTTTAATGACATGGAGTACGATCCTGTCAGCAGGGTAGTAATTAGGGAAGAGTTCGGCCTTTCGTCAAAAGATTTTCTTATTGGTACTGTTGGACGTTTGACTAGTCAAAAGAATCATATTTTTCTTTTAAAGATAATGAAGGAACTGCTAACAGTTAAATCCAACTGTAAATTAATGATTGTTGGCGATGGCCCCCTACACAAGAGTCTTCAGGAATCTGCGGCTAAGCTGGGTATCTCATCTAGTGTCTTGTTTGCAGGCGAAAGAAAAGATATTAAAGACATTCTGTCTTCATTTGACTGTTTTGTATTTCCATCTACGTTTGAGGGACTTGGTGTTGCCGCAATTGAAGCCCAGCTTAACGGATTACCTTGTGTCTGTTCATTTGGCGTTCCAGATGCGGCTGATATTTCTGATAAATTTTTAAAGTGCTCCTTTAATGTTGCTGAATGGATTGACGCAATTATTTCTATGGGTCGTCCAAATAAGCTTGCGGGGGGGGCGTCTGTTTATGACGTCAACAAGCAAGCAAGTAAATTGCTGTCAATCTTCCTTGGTCGACAATCCTCTCGTGAGCGTGATTGTGCCGATGTATAACGCTGAAAAAACGATTCAAAAGACATTAAATAGTCTTCAGCGTCAGAGTGTGAGCAACATTGAAATAATTATTGTTGATGATGGGTCGACAGATCGTGGCGCTGAGCTAGTTATGGCTATTGCAGAGGGCGACAACCGGATTAAGCTGATTAGTCAAAACAATAGTGGTGTATGCGTGGCGCGTAATAGGGGTATCGATGAGGCCTCCGGTGATTGGGTGGCATTTGTTGATGCTGACGATATGCTGCCTATAAATGCAGTTAGGCTGTTGCTTGAATCCTCAGATGGCTGTAGCTTGGTTATCGGGGCTCTACTGAACGAGCATGGCGATTATTCGGGCAAGGCTATAAGCATCGACTGGAAAACAGCATGCTCTCTTAGCCTTGCATTTTGGGATAATGTTAATAAAGTTCCGTTTTCGAGCTTTACTAAAGGTGTTGTATTCCGAAGCGTTTGTGGAAAGATATTTAAGAAATCATTATTCCGGAATGGTTTTCTTAAATTTGAAGATGGCATTCGTTTCGGTGAAGACGCGTTGTTTATGGTAGATGCTTATCGTCTGGCTGAAAGTGTAAAAGTAGTGGACTCGGCGGTCTATTGCTATGTCAACAATAGTGATTCAGTAACGAGAAATACTGATATCTCGGCTATCGAGAGTGTTGATAATTTACTGGTAAAACTATATGAGCTATGTCACGTGAATCCGGATTTAAGCGAACTATACAAGCAATCTGCAGTCAGGGAAGTCTTATCTTTGATTCGTAATTGTGCACGTTTGGAATCGAATCAGCTTTTTAAGCCTGTCTCTAATATGGTCTGCCAGTCGTATTTCAGCTATTTAATGGAAGGCTTTGCTTCTCACCGCTATTCACGTCGATTTATCTCTGAAGTGAAAAATCGCATTACGATCCGTCTTCTTCTTGCGAGGCGTGTTATGGCTGCAATTGGCTTTACTAAGTTTGTTTATGGGGTACGTTAATTGAATTTGACTAATGTGGAAAGATCATGGACTGAGATTATACGAGCAAATGCCGGGGCTGTACTGTTCAGCTTTGCTTTGGCTTTATTTTCAGTTTCCTATTATATTGGATCAGTAAATGCTACCAATGTGTTTGGGATTTCTCTTGCGGTGCTTTCGCTGGTCCTTGAGTTGTTTGCCTTAGCGTTTCTACTGCTGAAGCTTTTACTACAAAAGACTTCTCATGTGAAAGTGCTAGTTGGCTTGCTGCTGATTTTAATTTGCGTCGGGTCGCTGAAATCAAATAAAGCCCCTCAGATTATTTGGTTGGCGCTGTTTTGCCTTTGCGCTGAAGACGTCCCTGAATACTACATCTCAAGGTCTATTCTTGTATCGTCCGTCTTTATGCTATTGATGGTTGTTGGTCTCAATAGTGTCGGTGCCATTCCTTCTGTATTAATGTCGCGCGGTAGCAATTTTGTACGAAATTCGATGGGTTTTGTCCATCCTAATAATTTTGGACAGCTTTTGTTTATTGCTTATTCTGCTTCTATTTTTGAGCTGAAAGGCAGAAGCGGTCTTGCGGGCATCTTCTGTTTCGCAATTGCTTTTTTCGTAGCTGATTCAAAAACTTCTGCAGCAGGCATTTTCGTAATGGCCTTGTATTCGGTTATTTCATTCAGAAGCCCCCGTTCAAAACCATATGGGTCCCTATTTACTTTTTTACCGCTTTTTCTGGCGATTGTTAGTATAGCCCTGCCCTTTATGTGGTCCCATGGTGCCAATAAATGTCTTGTTCAGCTTGATAATTTAATGACCAACCGGATTTTTTATTCCGCCTATTATTTTGAAAACTACCCTCTGACTGTTTTTGGTAATGACTTAACGGCCATAGTTTCGCTGCCGTCTGCAACGGGTGGTTATTTAATACAAACAAGAGTCATGCTTGACAATGCATATTGTCGACTACTTATTCAATACGGTTTGATCCCATTTACCGCGTTTGTTGCTTTCTATTGCGTAGCGATAAATAAAGCGCGTATTTCGGCCCACGTGACATTCATGGGCTTGGTCTTGTATTCCCTAATGGGGTTTGTTGAATGCGGAATGTTATATCCAGCATGTAATTTCTTTATGCTTATGGCGCTGCCCGCCTTTTCAGATAAGGGGCCCTGTCAATCCAGGGTGCCATCAAAGGATGTTGTGGAGATGGCTAAATAATGGCAAAAATTAATACTACCAAGTCAGACATTATATGGAACTATGTAAGCACTGTTCTTTCAATGGGGAGCAGCTTCCTTCTTCTTCCGTTTCTGCTTGCTTACTTATCTAACGCCGAACTTGGTCTCTGGTACACTTTTGTTGCCATTGGGAATTTAACGCTGTTATTTGAATTTGGCTTTACACCAACTTTTGCGAGAAATATTGTCTATTGTCTTAGCGGTGCGCGTAGCATTAGCAAGAGCGGCTACGATTCATCTCAAGTTGGTGATTCTGTAGACTATGAGCTGCTTGGCAAATTGATTAAAACATCCCGGATTGTTTACGCGTTAATTTCTTGCGTTGTCCTGATGCTTACCGCTACAGTTGGAACTGCCTACATTTCTTCAATTTCAAGTGCTATTGATCCCTTTTCTTGTTGGACCGCATGGTTAATTTTTTGTTTTGATGTGTTTTTTAATCTATTCTTTTTTCATTATACGACCTGCCTGAGAGGGTTCGGGGATATTTCCGCTGAAAGCAGGGCAAAGTCTTATGGTCGCATTGGGCAGCTTGTGGTTTCTGCGTTTTTGCTGTTTATGGGTTTTGGCATCATTGGCGCTGCCATCGGTTATCTGTTTAATGACATTGTGCTGAGATTTTTTTGCGGTCGCTTTCTGGAGGTTCACTCAGAGGCGATAAAAAAAGCAAACGATGCTTGTACGGGTGTTTCTATTTCTGAAATAAAAGAAACGTTTATTTCAGTGGCTTATTTGGCGTGGAGGGACGGCGTTGTTCAACTTTGCTGCTATGCTTCCACTCAGTTGAGTTCGCTGCTCTGCTCCTATTTTCTTGGTGTGGAGGTTAACTCTCAGTATTCATTAATTATTCAAGTTGGCGGTGCAATTTACGGGTTTGCCAGCGCCTACGTTCGATCTTTTATTCCAATGTTTCAATCTGCTTATGCTGGTGGCGAAGTTCAGACTGCACGAAAAATTATTGAAAAAAGTCTGTCTCTATATTGGATTTTAATTGTTGTATGCACGACCGGTGTCTGGTTTGTCGGCTTCCCAGTCTTGTTCCTAGTTAAGAAAGGTTTTTCCCCCGACGGGCTTCTTTATTTCGCCTTGGTTGTTTATCTTGCGGTTTGGAACCATCATTCATTGTGTTGTAATTACATTATCAGTACGAATGAAATCCCCTATCTCCCGGCTTATATAGTTTCGGCTATTGCAGGTTTTGTATTGTCGTATGTCTTAATTTCCTTTACTGGCATGGGCGTCTGGGCGCTTGTGGTTGGTAATGGGGCCGCTCAGCTTGCATATAATAATTGGAAATGGCCTATATACCTTGCGCGTAAATTCTCTTCCCATTATTTTGCGTTGATTAGAGCTGGTCTCATGCAGTGGTCCTGCGCATTGAAGAAATGAGTGTTAATCACTGCTTTAATGTGACTTATGATTTCGATCGCACCGGATATGTTGATGTAAATCCGCCGACGGCCTGCCGTCGAAAAGGGGAAAACTGCCCCTTTTCTTGAATCCGGAATACCATAATACGGATTCTGGGAAAGAGCGGTGACCGCTATGGTGATGCTGTCAGACGCGATGCCGCGTCCGTTGCGATGCTGAAGTTGGCGGACGGGGTGGTGGGCATCCAATCTCTGTTCATGCCGCTTGCCGTGCAGGTGGTTACCGCCATCATGGACGCCGAGGTTGACCAGCTCTGCGGCGATGGGGCCAACAATAGGAACGGCAACAGAGGCCGCCTCGTGACATGCGTGGGTATGCTCAACCTGGGTGTCCCTCAACTCTGGACGGGCGGCTTCTTCCCCGAGGACGTCCTCGAGCACCACCGGCGCGTCGACCGCGCGCTCGTCGCGGCGGTGGCCGAGATGTGCGCTACCGGCACCAGCACTAGGAAGGTGCAGAGGGTAGCCGAGAAGATGGGCATCGGGAGGCTCGGCAGGGGCCGTGTGGGTACAATCGCCGTTAGCCTCGACGCCGAGATAGCCGACCTGGCGGAGGGACGTTCGAGGTGCGCTCGATACCCTTAATCTGGCTCGACGTGACCTACTTCAAGTGCCGCTGCGGGGGCCGCGCGGCTTCGACCGCGGCTGTCACGGCGATAGGCTGCGACGAGTCCGGCTGGAGGCAGGTGCTCGGCGTATCGGTGGTGGACACGGAGTCGCATGACTCGTGGCTCGGCTTCCTGCAGGCGCCGCGCGACCGTGGCACCTCCGGCAACGAGTTCGTCCGTATCCGATGTCCCCGGGGCCTGGTCAGGGCCATAGGCGAGGTCTTCCAGGGGGGCGGCCTAGCAGCGATGCGCGACTGCATGCGCGAGGCCGGCTCCTGGCAGCTGAGGCGCCGCGTGGGCCAGCATCTTCTCTTCGGTCTTCCGCGCCAGGTACGCCGCCACCGCCGTGGCCATGTACCACGCGGCGTGCGAGATGCTGGTGGGGTGCTGCCTGGGGGCGGCAAGGGCGCTCGAGGAGGCGGAGCCTGACGCGCTAGCGCACCTGGACTTCCCACCGTCGCACTGGAAGCGCCTGCGCACCAACAACTTGCGGGAGCGCGCCAAAAGGGAAACCAAACGCGACTCGCGCGTGGTGCAGGTTTTCCCGTCGGAGAGTTCGCTGCTCAGGCTCGTGGGAGCCGTCATGTGCGACTAGGCCGAGACATGGGCCGGCTCACGCTACTTTTCGGAGAGGAAGATGGCCGAGATGCACGACGCGGAGCTCCGGAGGGGCGCCTTGGGCTGTCATGACTGGGCCGAGCTGGGAAAGACCGACAGGAAGATGGTCGAATCCAGCCTGGAGCTTGCTGACGGCGTGGAGACGGCCTAGGATATCGATAGATTCCGGATCCTGGATGCAGGGGGCAAAGTGTCCATTACACCAACTATCGCGACACTACCCGGTCGAGCGGTAGGCGTAGCCGTCCTTCTGGTAGTTTGCCGTGTGGTCGGAGTGGGCGATTGCCATGAGATCGTCGGTCAGGCCAAAGTACAGATGGCGCTGGTCCAGGTCCCCGTACCAGTTGTTGCTGGTGTCGTCCCAGGTTAGGTCCATCTGGCACCATTTGCCGTCGATCTTTACGGCGTTCCAGGTGTGGCCGTTGCCGGTGATGCGGCCGTTGGCGATACCCGCGGCGTCAAGGAGCTTGGAGTAGATGCGCTGGTAGCTCTCGCAGGTGCCCTGGTGGCGCGTGAGGCCGCTTTCGGCCGAGCACCAGTTGAGGTTGTGGTCGTACTCCAGCTGGTCGAGCGTCCAGTCGTGGAGCCACAGCGCCATGTCGTATTCCGAGCCGTCTGTCTCTTGCCTGCACTGGGCCACGGCGTTGTTGACGATCTGCGTGACGCTCGGGCGGGCAGCGTCGTTTACGGCCACTTCCGCCGTGGTGCGCAGGTAGTAGATCCCCTTGTCGTTTCGGGGGTCGTTTCTGTCGTTGTCCATAAAGTAGAAGTAGATGCGGTACGTGCCCGATGCCGTGAAGTCGAAGGTGAAGTCGTGGCCCGCGGTGCCCAGGCTGTGGTAGCTGGCCCATGCCTGGCGCGACGGGTCGCAGACGCTCTCCTGGCTGCCGCCGTCCCAATAGGTGGGCACGTCCATGCGCGCCTTGGCCTGGGACGAGCCGTTGGTCTGGGTTACGTGGAAGGTCGTCGCGGTGCCCGCGGGGGCGTCGTTCCACGAGACGGTGAAGGTGACGCCGTTTTGGGTTGCGGTGGCGGAGCGGGCGTAGCCGGTTTGTGACGTGGCGGAGATGGCCTCGGGAGTGCCGTTGGTTTGGGCGCGGAGGGATGGGGCGGGGGTGCCTGTCGCGGCGGTGGTGGCGTCAGCGCTTTCCGTGTTGACGGCGCTGGTGCCGGTGGATGTTGCGGTGCTGTCCTCTGCGGAATCTGCTGTCGCATTTGTGTTGGTGCCGTCTTCAGCCTTGCCTGCGTTGCTGTTCGTGGCGTCGGCTTGCGCTTGCTGCTCGGCGGTTTCTTGAGGCTGAATCGCCTCCGCAATGGCTGCCATAGGCATCGTCGCGCTGGCCATGGACGTGCACGCGATCGCGCAGAGCAGGTAGTATAGGGGTCGTTTCATAGCGGAGCCTCTCGGTGAGCAGCCAATAGGGTCCGAAGGCAGCTCCAGGCCAGCACTCCGCACATATTTTGTTGGGGTTTATTTTACGGGAACCCCAGTCAACATCAGCGAACTTTCTGGGAGATGTTGGGAAGGGGTCGGTCATCGGCTGCGCTGTACGTAGATGTCTTCGTCCTCGGTGATGTGTCCGTCGGCGAGGAGTCTGAAGCGGCCATGCTGAACAATGCCAGCCCGCCCGTCTGCGCATCTAAACTCCCGGATTACGCGCTTCAAGATTTTCACGGTGTTGTCGGCGATATTGTTTTCGCGGACCGTGTGCATGCAGTAGATGGGCAGGCGCTTGTATCCGTAGAAGCGCATCAGCATTTTCGATGCGATCGCCGTAAAGACAATTGGGCGTGTATCAAGGCGCTGTTAACTGCATGAGCCGATTTCTTATAACCTGTTTAAGCAAAGCAAGATTGGGGAATAAAGATCTCTGCCCATCGCGAGTTGGCGATGGGGTACGCTACTGCCGTCAATATCGCAAACGACGAAATTCCGACGTTCGCAACATTGACACCAGCGTTGCCTGCGGCTAGCTGGATAAGAGCCTTGATGGTCATAAGTACCAATTCCTCGCTTTCGTCTAGTATGGCATAGGCAAGCATTGTTTTAGGTGGCCGCGAAAGCGTTGGTTGCACTTGCTGCGCCTTTGATTAGCCTGTCCGGGGAGGGTTAGCCGCCGCTTGTTGATCCGGACAGGTTGATTTATTTGGGGGTATTTTGGCCGAGTTCGATATCGCTCGTATTCCTCGATATAGTTCCAAAAGTTCATATGCCCATTTCGATCATAGGGCCTCTTTTGCCGAAGTTCAGGCCAAGATTTTAGATTCAGAGTACGTTTCCCACCACGCGTTCTATCCTCTAATTTCTAACGAGATCATTACCGTTCGGTATCGTGGAGGTAAGCGAAGCTGCAAAGTTCGCAATATCGCTTATGCCTCGCATTTCGATCACCGCGTCTTCCAGTACTACTCTTATCTGTGGTCGGACTTATATAACAAGAAGGCTATTGCCGAAGGGTTTAATGAGGTTGCCGTAGCGTACCGCTCTTCGCTTTCATCAGACGGCGCTGTGACTGCTGGCAGCAATATTTCTTCAGCTAAAAAGGCATTTGACTATATGCGTGAGCAAGATTCGGCTTTTGTGCTTACGGGTGATTTCGAGAGCTTCTTCGACAACTTAAATCACGTTCATCTAATGACGTCGTTGCGTTCGTTGTTTCCCAGTGGACGCTTACCAGACGATCACTACCAAGTCATTAAAAATATCCTCCGCTATTCGTGCTGGCCTATTGCTGATTTGGCTGCTCGACATGAATTGCCATGGCCAGCAATCGATCCTACTCGGGAGAAAATGATCAGCGATGCGGCTATCGAGCTTCGGTTCAAGTCTATTCGCGAACTTAATAAGCTGGATGTTATCTTGCCAAAGGCGGAGTTTCTTGCAAACAAGAGCAAAGTCATCACCAGGCCGTGGCGGCGAACGGGTATTGATCTCGGCATTCCTCAGGGTCTTGCTGCAAGTGGAGTGCTCGCTAACATCTATATGGCCGATATCGATATGAAAGTTAGGCTTGCCGTTGAGCTGGTAGGCGGCTTGTATCTTCGTTATTGCGACGATTTTATTATTGCCGTTCCAAAGTCTGGCTTTGATGCACTTGTAGAAGCCATCAATCTAATGGCTGATGTCGATTCCGTTAAACTGCAACCTGATAAAACCAAGGTGTTCCGGGTTGATGGCGACGGAGTCGCTCAGCTTGATTTTGAAAGCGTTCGTGCGGGTAAGGTCCTTTCATACTCCGGCGCACATCCGGCGCTGAAAGTCAGCTTCCTGGGGTTTGACTTTGACGGGCGCGTTGTTAGACTTCGACAGTCTACGGTTGGAAGGTACCACAAGCGTCTTCGTGAGGCGGCCACTGCGATTGCGCGTTCTAATCAGGGGGAGGGAAGGCACGCATCAAAAAAGCGCGTCTCCGCTCTGTATCAACATTATTCACCGCTCGGTATTAAGGGAAGAAGGTTATGCCCCTCGGGTGATGCGGGCCCTTCTGCATTTTCTCGCTATGGGAACTTTCTTTCCTACGTGGCAAGAGCCCAAAAGGCGTTTACAAATGATCCGATTGCCCTTGATGAGGCTAAGATTTACAGGAAGATAAAGCGCTCGAGTGCTCGGTAGCCATTGATTTGGCGTTGTATTTTGGAGGAAGCGATGGTCAAAAACCAACACTATATTCCGCGCTTCTATCTCAAGAATTTTGCTGCTTCTGACTCGATGCTTTCCGTTATTCGGATTGAAAATGGAAAGCCAGGAAGTGTATTTAGGTGCAAACCAGATGGTATTTGCTCCGAGAAGTACTTGCATGAGGTAAAAAGCCGTTCGGAGAGTACTTATTTTCAGGAGGGCGCCATCGAAGATATGCTCAGCCAGGTGGAGTCACGCTTGGCCCCAAAGTACGAAGAGCTTCTTGGGTGTTTAGACGATGGTGAGCTTATCGGCACTGCACGCCTGGTTGAGCTGATTGATTGCTTAATCGCATTCATTGCTTCTCTTGTTGTTCGCCATCCAAAATGGCTTGGTCCGGAACGGAAAAAAGCATCAACTTTAATTCCGTTTCTATTTGAAAAGGAAACTTTGACCGTCAGCGATCTTGAGACGCTTGAAGTCATGGGGCTTAAGGACGATCTTCCGGCTATTGTGGAAATGGCAATAATGGATGCCGCGCTATTTTCCACGGACGAGCGTGCGCCTTTGATGCAGATAGTTGATATACTGAAACCGATGAACGTCACATTTTTTGCGGCGCCTGATAATTGTGAGTTCATAGCTACGTCTTTTCCGCTGCACGCTGAATGGATGTCGACATCCGATGCGGACCCTGTGGCGGTTTATTTCCCACTGTCATCACAATTCGCAGTGGCCTTCCGCAGTTGTGAACCGACCGGCGGGAAACTCGTTTGGCCTCTCATAGCGGAACAGGTTGACTCTCTGAATCGTTGTCTTGTTGGGGGAAGTGACTTAAACGATTTAGTCTTTGGGACTAATGGTTCCTATCTTGCGTCGATAATCTCAGCGACAGCTCAACACGGAAATCAATAGATTAATTCAGTACAATTACTCCAAGAACCCTGTTGTTAGGCATTTTTACGACAGCGATAAACCCTTGCCTATTTGGGCGCTATTCGAGGTCATGACTCTAGGAAACTTCGGTGTTTTCTATTCGTGCTTAAAGGGCTCGGTTAGACAGAGCATATCTGATGACCTAAAGCTTCCGAACAATTACGACGGTCCCGGGCTTCTCGAACGTACTATCTTCGTTCTTAAGGACCTTCGTAACGCAATCGCTCATAATAGCGCTGTTTATGACGTGAGGTTTAAAAGGGCAAAAGTGGGAAATCAGCTTGGCCAGATGCTGTCATCCGAGGTTGGCGTTCCCTCTATAGACTTTTCAACTATTATTGATTATGTCGTCCTAATTGTCTATCTGCTCAGAAAGATGATGGTTTCCAAAACTGAGTGCTATCAGTTAATTCGGAACTACTCTAGCGTGCTGGAAGACTTGCACGGCTCTTTGTCTTCCTCAGATTTTCATAAAATAGTAAAGACTGGGGCCAGGAGCAAGATGGATGCACTTCGTAGCTATATAGCTGCTTCTTAAGAAGCAGCAGCTAAAGATGGAGGCTAAAGATGGAGATGACATTCTTTGGAGCTGTGCCCGTAGACAAACATAGGATATCGACTAAAATATAGGCAATTGCGGTGGAAGCTTTCGGGCGACACCTGAAGAGGGTTGATGCGTCGGCCCTCTTTTTTTGGCGATTTTTACAGCCTGCTTGGCATGGTTGCACTGGACCGTGAAGAAATATCAGCTCCGGTATTGATCTTCCTATTTAGTAGCCGCTCGAAGCGGTCATACCACATGATGCCGATCCAGCCGCCAGCGCACCTTAATCTATCGATCATCCACTTGGTAATTCCGATGGCGCTGTTTACGATATTGCCCTCTCACACCTTGAACATGCAGTAGATCGGCAAGAGTCAGTTGACGTAGATGCCTATCTCGTACGGTAAAGAAGCTTCCAATGAATCGTCCTGCTCGCTATGCAGATCATGGTAGCAGTCGGCTGCGTTCATGTAGATTCACGAAGGGTATTACTTGCTGCCGAAAATTGAATTGTCCCTTTAGGACCCTGGTACTAGAGTCAACCTGCGGTATTGACGCAGTCAACCTTCGGCCTTGCGTCTTGCGAAGAGGCGGTTGTTCTTCTGGATGGCCGCCTCTCTTCATTTAAAACCAGTTAAGTTTGACAAACCTTTCTTGGGTATCGACGATCAAGTTCATCTTCTGGAATTTCGCGGTTTCGGTGTCGATGCAGATACTGGTCCCACTCTGATGTTCAAAGTCAATTACTTGATTCTCAGATGGTGTCCTGTTCGATTGAGGTTGAGAACGTCTGCACAAAGCAAGAAAAACGAAACGGGCGCCTTGCTAGTATTATTGATGCATGTAGAAGGCGTCCCTTTCCCGTACGTGCGCGGAGGTCTTAGAGTTGGTTCTTGCAGACTGGAATGTATTTGCTTGCAAGTTTAGCGGCAATGAGCAGGCTGCTTTTGAGCAGCTTTGCTACCTGCTGTTTTGTAAAGAACATGGGTGCGAGATGGGCATATCTCGTTACATCAATAATCCTGGGATCGAAACTGACCCAATTGCGGTTAATGACGAGGTAATTGGGTGGCAGGCAAAGTACTATCAAGTATCTCTTTCGCAAAAGAGGCGCGAACTAATTGCCGCTGTGGATGAGGCCCATAAGTGTTATCCAGAAATGACGCATCTTGTTTTCTATTGCAATAGGGATTTTGGGGCAGGGAATATAAGCTCGGACGGCGTTCAGGACCCTGTGGCTAAGACAGAAACCGAAGACCATGCCGCTCGCCTTGGAATAAAAATAGACTGGTTTCTTGCATCCGCCTTTGAATCTTCGTTTGTGTTGCTTGAGAACGAAGCAATAGCACGGCACTTTTTCTCGAGCAATCTGCATGATGCCTTTGGCTTGGGGTTACGTCTTGTTGATCAGGGCAAGCGCTACTTTAAGCACATCGATACTTCAGTTTTCATTAAAGATGATGAATTTAAGATTGACCGGAGTGACCTGCTCGAGCAGATTCGCGGGGGATTTCGTAAGGGGAACAGCGTTGTATTGCTTGTGGGTGACTCGGGCGTTGGCAAGACCGCGGTCGCCAAAGACTACCTGTCCTCGCTCCCCAGTGATTCGATTGTTGTTGTGGTGGACTGTCATGACGCTGACGCTTGGAGGAGCGAGGAAGACCTGATTGGCGGCTGGCGCGGGCTTGGGCTAAGCGATGTTCAACGTGCCTTTCAATCAACGGACAAGCGCTATCTGCTGGTTGATTCTGCCGAGTACTTGTTCGAATCGCAGAACCGTTCCTTACCAGCCGCTTTATTTGGTTTTGCGCACGACGGAAACTGGACGGTTCTCGTGACGGTTCGCTCTTCATGTAGAAGAGAAGTGGAAGAGCTCGTTCATGATGCGTTTGAGCCTGCTTATACAGTTGTTTCGGTTGGTGGCTTTAGCGAAGATCAGGCGCGCGACTATCTTATTCGTTTAGGTTATGCGGACAAGTATTCTTCAAACGCTTCTGCCCCTCCGTTCAGAAAGCCCATTATCGCCAAAGTCCTCTCAAAGGTGAGGCCGGGGCAAATAACGTCAGAAGAAGCATTGAGAGATTTTGTCCTTAACGAGCTCTATCTCAAAGGTGATAGCGAAGCAGAATCTGCATTGAGAAAAGAGACGGTTTTCTGGATGGCGTCTCGTCGGCTTTCATATTCCAAGACGAGCTTTACACCCAACATGAAAGTGCTCGAACGGTATCGAAAAGCCGGGTTTATCGTCAGTTTTGATATGCAGAGCGTGCGTTTCGCTCACGATTATTATGAAGAGCTTGCAATTGACGCGCTGCTAAATCATCTTCTTTCGATATCAGATTCAACTAGACGTTTTTTGGCTGAGTTGAAGCCGGATTTTGCGACGAAGAAAATGCTGTCTAATTGGCTTGTTGAGAGCGGTGGCGCAAGCCGCGGTGCGCTGGAATGCCTCGCCGAAGAAGTGCTTGGCGACGAAGACGTATATCAGAAGTGGGGAGATTGCATCCATCGTTCGATGCTGCGGTCCGACCAAACGGCAGAGTTGTTATCGCAATTCTCCTTTGAACTTAAGGCGAATGGCTGGGCCTTTGCGTGCGATCTGGGAAAAACATTGCGGCGCTCTTGCATGGATATCGATAATGAGGCTATGGAACGCATATCAAATAGCGGATTCGAAGGCAAGGTTCCCCTTCAGGAAAAACCATCTGGCTACGGCTGGAGGGATTATATTGCTTTTCTTTATAGCTATAGGGAAGAGATTCCTCTAGAGGCGTCTCTTGATCTCGTTAAAGTTCTAGATGTTTGGAGCAAAAGCAACCATACTGGAGAAACGGCGCGCCAAGCAGGTCTGATTGCGCTCGTGTTGATAAAGAAGATTGAGCATGAGAGCAATCCCTATCAATATAACGGTGCAGAAGAAACATGCGTTTCGGTTGTTCTTGAAACGGCGAGAGAGCTGTGCCAAGAATTGGCAGCCTATTGTGCGCAGGAGAGGGATTGGGATGATTGCAGGGAATGTAACCACCCCTTATTCCAAGGTTTGATTAAGGATTCTCTATCGACATGGTATGTTGCACGCGTTATTCCAAGTGAGTACTCGGAGTTCTTATTTAACGCCTGGACAATCAAGGGCGATCATAAAATCGAATTTTATGAGATGCCCTTTGATTACGAAAGGGAATTCGCGCTCCGCTCCCGCGAAATGTTGTACTATCCGGCAAGCGCCATGCAGACTCCTGTCTATGCCCTATTTAGGTCTGATTGGAATGCTGCATTGCGGTTAGTCTGCAGAATTGCCGACCATGTTGCTGACGCTCTCTTGCACTCGAATTTTGCAGATGAATGTTTTGAAGCGAGCATGCGGCTGGGCGAGATAGACAGAAGCTATATTTTTAGTAGCAGACTGTGGACGGCGCATTTAAATGGCTGCGGTTCCGATTTGTACTCGTCAATCATGATGGCGTTTGAGCGATGGTTACTTGAGGTTTCGGATGCGGTTACTTCCGAGCAGCTTGAATACGTGTGCTTTACAGCTTTGAAGGCATCACGTTCTTGTTCGGTTGTATCTGTGGTCGTCTCGGCCGTGTTGAATGCACCGATAAAATGCCCCGACGTACTCTGCACGTTACTTTCTTGTCGAGCTGTGGTTATGCTGGATAAAGGTAGACGGATGAACGGGTGGTTTGATCCGGCGGTCTCTCCTTTTGCGAGCCACTATCTGCATAACCAAGACAGAGAGATTGTTTCGAAGTATCGAATTAGTGAGAAGCAGATTTCAAACGCCGCGCTTCTTGTTCAGCTTAACAGCAGCCTTTTTCTGCTGGATGGAAAGACTAGCGCTGCCGAACGCATCCATTCGATTATTGACGACATGATCGGGTCATCGGATGAGGAAGATGCGGTCGCTAGATGGGCGTACCAGCAGATGGATTCGCGGCGACTTAAGGTTGCTGGAAATTCAGATGACCCGAATCATCCTGGAGTGCTATTGGAGATTAATCCAGACAAGGATTTGGCAGAAAAGCTAGAACAGCATAAAGCAATGCTGGAAGATGCGAATCCGAGTCAATCTCTTGCTTTTTATACGTGGGCGCACAACGGATGGGAAAAGGGTGCTCAGTTTAAAGATGACTTCGATTCAATCAACGCCGCTTTGGCTCATGCTAAGAAACTGATAGATGGTGACGGCGCGGCCTTGTTTCTCCGTGATGCGTGTGAATACACAGTTGCAATTGCTCTTCGAGACTATTTGGATGGACTTTCGGAATCCGAGCTCGAATGGTGTTGCGAGTTTGTTTCGGAATGCCTAGGTGCCGCAAATGCGTATCCCCCTCATCGAGAGTCATCTCTTGAGGCACTTGTCAAAGCTTGCGTTTTGTCTGCGGCTCGGGGAGTGGGCGAATTTCCGACTCTTGTTGCAAGGCTGGTCGTTGGTTCGGATAGAGCTTTGCACTCGATTTTAATAGAGGCTATAGGAGCCTATTATTCAGGGAATGTCCGTGCAATCGAGGCCTTTCTAGTTGGGTATCTTACAGCTGGTAAGTTCTGGGATAAGAATCGGAAGGACGCTTTGCGGGTTCCCGTTCCAGAGCGTCGGTTGAGTAACGATAAACCGATGGAATTACTCCTTGAAGAATATCCGCGATTGCCGGAACGAATCATCGCCATGGATCTTGGTGTCTCTTATTTGGAAAACTACGTTGTCTACAATCCGAAACACCTTGCGACGTGTTTCGTCTTGGTGGCAGCTTGCAGCAAAGACGGGTGCGATCCATTTGCTATAGAAGACTATATAAAGGCGACTTCATCTGGGCTGATGGCCCACCGAGACGCCTCATGGATTTTTGATTCTCAGGTTCGCTTTGTGCGACATGTTGCGATGTGGTTAATTGAGACAAAGCCAAGTTGCTTTCGTCGTATTCTTGCCGAGATTGCTCCGCTGTTGCTTCAACAATATGTGGGTGGGCGTTTTCTGTCTGAATTACTCTATGCCCGACTTCGGGGGAGGCTGGACGACTCGCTATTCTTCGCGTATTGGAGCGAGACTTATGAAGCGTGTTTTTCGGTCAATGTTTCATTCGATAACAGAAGCAATCCCGACGATTTGCTAGAAGCGTTGCTTTTTGCGGATCCGTCTTGGTCCCATAACGAGTTTGAGTCATTTTTGGGCTACGACCGGTGGGATGGCTTCTTCTCCAAGGTCTCACGGCGACAAAAAGGGACTGCAGCTCTGACATCGTTCGCATATCTGCTGCATGAGGTTGTACCCGAGCGCCTGGAAAAGGGCCTCCACTGGTGCGCGATGGTTATCCGCAACGGGGTCAGCCTCTCTTCTTCGCGACTCGATTCAAATATGCAATATCATCTCGAGGAAATTTGTGCTCGTGCCGCTGAAGAGCTGGGGTCAAGGATGGCTCGGCGGGGGGGGGTGCTGGGAGGCGATCTGCGCGTCGTCCTCGACTTCCTTATCAACCAATTCGATTCGTCGCGCGCGTATCGTTTGCGAGATTTGATAGAGGGGAACGGCGCATGACGGCTTCATTGGTTAAATTTAACGACATTGGTACGACATTGGCGGGATGCACTTTGTGTGGCGATATGATGCACGGGGAGCTCGATACTTCAACGCTGGGGGCCGTTACAGTCTGAAATGGGCCATCGATAAATTTTGATGGCGAGCATTCGGTACATTGCCTACGATACGGGCAAGTCCCGAGGGGCTGCCGATCGGGCGCCTCCGGATGGCCGTCTGCCCCTGCCCTGTAGAGGGCCCCGGGGGTATTGCCGCCGGGGACGCTCGCCGCTCCGGACGACTGTTAAGCGATGCAGTTTAACTTTCAATGATCGTTCTAGAAACGTTGGATTTATAGCGTATTCCGAAAGTGCGGGGGAAATCGAAAATCGCCGAACACGTTCTGGTTTTATGTCAGCTAAACCGCAGATCGCGGATACTCAAATCCCAAGTTTGGTCGACAGGTATCTAGTTTTACCCGCGCTTCCGAAATTGCCCGTCGAGAGTGTACGACATAATTTGGAACCCCTGAGCACAACGCCCTTTCTCGCAAAAGAGTCGCGGGGAGAGTTGCCATGGCATTCCAGTGTGATTGGCCTGCTTTTCCTGCTGATATTGTTCTTGTCCTATATAGCTGCTATAGTAGTTTTACCGCAGAGGTAAAACTACTATAGGAGGTGGTCATGCAGGTCAATTACAGGAACCGACAAATCGAGAAGATCTGTACGAACGCCTCCGACGCTATTAAGAAGTACGGTAATCGAACTGCGGGTCTTATTCATCAACGCGTCGACGAGATCGGTGCCGCAGATTCCGTTGAAACACTCGTCCAGTATGGAATCGGGCGATGCCACCAGCTCGTTGGTGACCGTAAAGGGCAATTTGCAATGGACTTGGTACATCCTCTGCGATTGGTATTTGAAGTCATTAGGGATGAGATTCAGATAGCGGAAATTCAAGAAATCGTTGACTACCACTAGCATGAGATTTGTAAACAGGAGAATGCTTAAGAGGTGAGAAGGCATGGCAAGGAGCAAGACTTATATCGCAACACCACCGGGAGCTACTATAAAGGAGCAGCTTGAGTATCGCGGTATGAGCCAGCGCGAGTTTGCTAGGCGCATGGATTACTCCGAGAAGTTCATAAGCCAGCTTATAAATGGACAAGTTGAACTTACTCCAAATACCGCACATAGGCTCGAGATGGTGCTGGGCGTTCCCTCGGCATTTTGGATGAATCTTGAGGCGCGTTATCGTGAGAAGTTGCTGCAGGTCGAGGACGAAAATTCTATCGAAGAGGATAAGCTGATTGCCAGGAAGTTTCCTTATGCACAAATGGCCAAACTGGGATGGGTCGAGCCGACGCGCTCCGTGGCTGTTAAAGTGGTCGAGCTTAGAAAATTCTTTGAGGTTGTTAGACTTACGCTGCTGAATGAAGACCGACTTGCTCCGGGAATCGCTTATCGTCGCCAGAAGGAAACCGCTGAATCCGAATATGCACTTTTGGCTTGGGCTCAGAAGGCCAAGATCGATGCGCGAGGTATAACGACCGGTAAGATCAATGTTGGTAAGCTTGAGGAGTGTATTCCCAAACTCAGAGATTTTACGTCTATGGATCCTGCAGATTTTCAGCCGCTCCTGGTGTCTATGTTGGCTGAATGTGGGATTGCAACGGTCTTTTTGCCCCATCTTGAGCACACATTTCTCAATGGTGCAGCTTTCTGTGATGGATCAAAGATCGTGCTCGCGCTTACGCTGCGCGGGGCCGATGCCGATAAGTTCTGGTTCAGCCTTTTCCATGAATTGGCACATATTATTGATGGGCACATTGGGCGAACTGCTGGGACTACCGAAGAGGAGGAGCGCGCGGCGGATGCTTTCGCGCGCGATACCTTGATTCCGCCAGAGGCATATGCTCAGCTCGTTGATGGAAGCAAGACAAGTAGTTCCATTGCGTCTTTTGCCAATGAGATAGGAATTGCCCCAGGAATTGTTGTGGGTCGTTTGCAAAAAGATGGCTATCTGCCATATAGCCAGTTGAATAGCCTCAAGTTTAGGTATCAGTTCGTAGAATAGAGGGCGCATCTCCGGGGATTCCGGTTGCTTGACGTTGCTGTAAAATGATTTCAGTGATACAGTCGCCGCGGACTCCACGTGAGGCGGAGACAAAAAAGGGTCGTTGTTCGGTTTTCCGGCAACGGCCCTTTGACGTTTCCGCGACAACTGGATGTTGTCGCGGATGTCGTCATTGTTACTTGGCTCTCGATTTGAGGCTGTAATTCCGGAAGTGCGGGGAAAAATCGAAAACTTCCGAGCACAACCTGATTTTTGGCAACAAAATCGCAGGTCGCGGAAGTTTAAAACAGCGGTCTGATCTGCCGATCTCGGATTTTCCCCGCACTTCCGGATTTAGCACGAGCTCGACTTGGTTGTTTATCGATTGCAGCTATGGAATCTAGCATCAGCTTTGTTATTTCTATTTAAATAGATACACTTAACTTATAAGTTAAGTGTATCTAGAAATGGGAGGTGGCCTTTGGTTGAAGGATATGATCTTGTCGAATATGGGGATTCCAAGGGCCGACCTTTTTGGGAACTGACGACTTCTCCTGACAACTCTCAATTTCAGAAGATGATGTCAGACACTATCGTAAAAATGCCGCCCGTAAAATGATCGACCTGATTTCAAAAATCTATGATTATGGATTAAAGGTTGCGAGTGGGACCCCGAAGCTAAGATGCATTGATTCTAAGATTGGCCTCTATGAACTTAAGGGGTTTTAACGGGGTTAATCGAGAAATGATTTATGCCATATGTCAAGGCGTAGGCAAAATCGTTCTTCTATTTTGATTTAAAGGGCATCAGGGATCGGGAAATATCAGCAGGGAAATCGAGCGGGCCAAGCGACTGGCCGTAATAGCGCGCCAGCTTTTGGAGCCTGGGCGCTGACTTTTATGCCAGGCTTCTGAAAGGGAGAATACAATGAATAAAGTAGATCTATCTGATTTTTACGCCGAGACAGAAACTAGCGAAACACGCGCTTATGAACACGCGCTAGATATCGAGTTTATTGTTCATCGCGAAATGAAACATTTGGGATTGAGCAAAAGTGAGCTGGCAAATCGTATGGGTATAAGTCTTCAGTCGCTTTCTAAGCTCTTGAATTCTCAACCTAATATGACTCTGAAGACGATTGCAAAGTTCGAACTTGCTCTGGGCATTAAGATCGTTCCGCAGGTTATCGTCAACTATTCCAAAGAACTGCAGTTTCTTTCATCTAATGATTCCGCGCGAGAGCAATGTACATCGCCTGCCATTCTCCCTGCGGAGCTGTCAGCAGATTGCGATGTGCCTTTTCAGAGCGAATAGCAGCCTCTCAATGAGCCTGGGTCGGACGAGTTGCCACTCCCACATTCCCTAGAAATGTTCTTAAAACAGCCTTAAAGGCGCTCCAGCTCGCGCTGACAGCGTACAATACGCATGTTTGACTATGACAAAAGTGGATTTTAGGGGAGGGGTGCGCTATGGAAGTGCTGGTTGTTGGCAACACCGCATATGTTGACGATGACTTTTGTGCCAAGGCGTTCCCCGGGGACCATGTGCAGGTCGTAGCCGTGCAGGACACGCGCCGCGACGAGTTGTCGCCCCATGCCTCGTGGAAAGAGCTGCTCCAGCACTTGGAGCAGGCCTACGAGTTCGACCGCGCGGTCTACCTGTCTAATTACCTAACCCCGCATACCGATACCGTGGGCGATATCGAGCTGCTGCGCTCGGTCTTTCGTGCGTGCGCGGGTCGCCGGATCCAGCTGTTGTATATAGCAGGTCCCGCGGGTGCCGAGGGTGCCGCCGATGCCGCGGGGCGAACGGGCAAGGGCATTATCGCGCACGCAGCCAACGACCTGTGCCGCTACTACGCTGCTCGCGAGGGCGTTCAGACTAAGATCCTGCGCGTGCCGTTCCTGTATACCGCGTCTGCCACGCTGGAGGACCCGTTTTTGGTGCCGATGCTCGACGAATGCTCAACCGGATCGGCCGCTCTGCAGGGCGCGCAGGATGCGGCGTTTCCTCTGCTGTGTGCCGAGGAGCTTGCGGTGCTGGTACGCCGTATCTTCGACAGCTGGAATGGTAACTTTGAGACTCTCGACGTAGCCGATACCTTCCATCACACGGTGGGTGAGGTGGGCGAGGCCCTTCAGGCACTGTTCCCAGGGCTCTCAGTTGCCTATGGCGATTCTGCCGGCTACGCCCTGCCCGCCAGCGACGTCGCTCGCGTGCGCTATGGCTGGTTTCAGCGCTACGACTTGCTGCGCGACCTCTCGACCATTCAGGCTCGCTGGGATGCTGGCCGTGCAAAGAAGGTCAACCCCTTGCGCGCGGCCATCGACCGTATTCAAATGCGCACGCTGCCTGTCAAATGCCTGGAGACGGCAGCCGCCTGGGTGCTCTTTGAAGTGCTGGAGCGCTTGTTCTCCCAATCGACCCAGCTCAACGTGCTCGATTATCGCCTGCTCTACGTGGTGCTCATCGGCACGCTGTATGGCTTGGACTTTGGCCTGGTTGCGGCGCTGCTGGCGTCGGTGGGTTTGGCTGCGAGTTACTTTACTTTGTACGGCTATACCTTCCAGGGCCTGTTCTACGAGCCGTCCAACTGGCTGCCGTTTATCGCGTACTTTGTTGTGGGTGCCGTGTGCGGCTATGTGCAGCTGCGCAACAGCGAAGCCATTAGGGCGGAGCGCGATCAAAACGAGCTCGTGCGCAACCGCAATACGTTCCTTACGCAGCTCTACCATGACGCGATCGAGGACAAGCGCGCGTACAGGCGCCAGATCGTGGGTCGCCACGACA